>RCNC010001549.1_pt1 | contig 15497 bp, 10 predicted proteins | sample 2041301 | NCBI WGS metagenome assembly RCNC01 (sample SAMN09708231, study PRJNA481090) | Marine sediment metagenome, whole genome shotgun sequencing project. | biome: marine sediment; feature: ocean; material: sediment; isolation source: Sewage treatment plant 13A marine sediment (STP13A) ... | reverse complement strand
AGAGTTGTCGGGCTCTGCCTGAAGAAGCGTTGCAAGAGTTTGAAGTGAACTAAAGTTTAAAGTGAGCTAAAGTTAAGGAATTCTGCCAATTATATAAAATCTGCGGAGCGAAGCGACTCCATAACTTTAGGCACTTTAGATCACTTTAGGCACTTTTAATTTGTATGGTTTTAAGTAAAACAGCCCCTTCCAAGGGTTATATCAAAGCCTGATCCTCTGGACCCGGATTCTTTACTCAATATTCTCCATTTTCATCCTCAATCCGTATAAGCACCGGTCGATCGCTGACCACATCGAGGTCGTAAATATCGGACAAAGCGTCTTGTACATCCGCTTCTCTGGCGAGATGGGTAAGCATAACAATGGGAACCGCTCCCTTGGTCTTTCTTCCTTTTTGGTGTACGGATTTGAGGCTAATATCATAATCACCCAGAATTCCGGATATTTTTGATAGAACTCCTGGCCGATCCAGAGCGGAAAATCGGAAATAATAATGTACTTGTATGTCTTCCATGGGAAGTATCGGAATTTTGCGAATATGATCCATCTGATATGACAGTGACGGTACTCTTCCGGTTGAACCCGATAAGATGTTGCGAGCAAGGTCAATAACATCGCCCACCACTGCGCTGGCGGTGGGCATCATCCCCGCACCGAATCCGTATAGCATCATGTCACCGATGGCATCACCGGAAATGGTGACGGCATTGAGAACCCCGTTGACGCCGGAAAGGGGATTGGCAAAAGGGATCATGGTGGGATGAACTCTGGCTTCAATGGCATTACCGGAATCCTTGGTAATGGCAAGAAGTTTGATTCTGTAGCCGAACTGTTCAGCAAACTCGATATCCATGGGGGTAATTTTTGAAATTCCTTCAATGTAGATATCGTTAAAATTGATTTCCATGCCATAAGCTAGCGACGTCAGAATGGCCAGTTTGTGGGCAGCGTCGATACCCTCAACATCCAGTGTCGGATCTGCTTCGGCAAACCCGTTCTTCTGGGCTTCTAAGAGCACATCTTCAAAACTGCTGCCGTCTTCGCTGCTCCGGGACAGGATGTAGTTACAAGTTCCGTTGAGAATCCCAGCCATGGATTTTATGTGATTTCCGGCCAGAGACTCCCGCAGGGACTTGATGATGGGCATGCATCCCCCAACGCTGGCTTCAAAGGCAAGATCTACACCGTGTTCCATAGCGGATTTGAAAATAACGTTGCCGTGAACGGCCAACAGGGACTTGTTTGCAGTGACGACCGGTTTGCCGTTATGGATGGCTTTTAAAATAAGATCCTTGGCAATTGCCTCGCCGCCGATCATTTCGATGATAATGTCAATGTCAGGATCATCGACTACTTGAAATGCATCCGGGATCAACACCCCATCATTAAATTGTATGCCGCGATCTGTTTTTAAGTCGATATCGGCAATATGTTTCAGGTTCAGAACAGCGCCAACCCGAGAAAAAATCAGATCTTTGTTTTCAATCAAAATTTTGGCAACGCCCGTACCCACCGTTCCGCAACCGAGCAAACCCACATTGATTGTTCTCATGTTAATCCCCAGACAGGATTGACATCCTGATTGACCAAAAACAGTCAATCGGATGTTATCGGTTTTTCATGCGATATCCCGCACAGTTCTCGCAGACTACATGACCTTTCGAATACCCCTTATGGCCTGGTTGATGCGCATATTGTTTTCTATCAGGGCAAACCGCACGTATTCATCTCCGTACTCGCCAAATCCCAGGCCCGGTGAAACCGCCACGCCGGCTTCATTGATGAGCATTTTTGTAAATTCTACGGATCCCATTTCTATGTATTTATCCGGAATTCTGCCCCATACAAACATGGTCGCTTTTGGGCTTTCTATTTCCCATCCCACACGCTGGAGTCCGGATATCAGGGCATCTCTCCGCGTTTTATAGGTGTCGCAGATTTCTTTGACACACTCCTGCGGTCCGTTTAAGGCGATGATGGCTGCAATCTGAATCGGCTGGAAAATTCCATAATCTAGATAACTTTTTATCCTTCGAAGGGCGCCCACGACCTCTTTGTTACCCACACAGAAACCCACCCGCCAGCCCGGCATGCTGTAGCTCTTGGAGAGTGAAAAAAATTCCACTCCCACGTCTTTGGCGCCTTTGGCCTGAAGAAAACTGGGCGGCTCATACCCGTCAAACGCGAGGTCTGCATAGGCAAAGTCGTGAACGATCATAATGTCGTGTTCCTTGGCATAAGCTACGATTTTTTCGAAAAATTCGATGTCCACGACTTCTGTGGTCGGATTATGCGGGTAGCTGATAATCAAAACCTTGGGCCTCGGCCAGGTCTGCCGTGTGGCGTGCATCAGGTTATCGAAAAAATCGTTGCCAGGACCGACGGGTATTCCCCTTACATCGCCTCCGGATATAATCGCAGAGTAAGGGTGAATAGGGTAGGTCGGGTTCGGCGTGAACACCACATCTCCAGGGCGAATGGTAACAAGGATAAGATGGGATATTCCTTCTTTGGCGCCGATGGTGGCGATGGCTTCGGTTTCGGGATCGATGTCGACGTCATATCTGCGTTTATACCAGTCTGAAATCGCCATTCTCAGTTTGGTAATGCCCATGGATGCAGAATATCGATGATTTTGCGGTTTTTGGGCGGCCTCAGTCAATTTGTCCACAATGTGCTGTGGTGTGCCGATGTCGGGATTCCCCATCCCAAGGTCAATAATATCCTTTCCGGCGTGTCTGGCCTCCATTTTAATTTGGTTAACGGTTGCAAATACATACGGTGGAAGTCGATCGAGCCTGGCAAAAGTTTTCATAAAAATAACCTCATAACGTTCATGCAAAAATCAGGTTGTAAAAAGTCGAATTCAATGGTCTGAAAATTCAATTTGCTTTTTATTTACAATACTAAGCGTCTCATGTCAAAAAATTTGTTTTGACTTTTAAATGAACACGAATTAATTTTTGCTTTTAACATTGATCGCCGATCACTTTAAAAGGGATAAACATGACAAAACCACTGACGTATGCGGATGCAGGAGTAGATATTGATAAAGCCGACGAATTTGTCGGAAGCATTAAAAAAATTGCCAAACAGACCTTCAGATCAGGCGTTATCAGCGAAATCGGGGGATTCGGCGGGATGTTTTCACTCAACATCGCCAGCATGGAAAGTCCGGTTCTCGTCAGCTCCACAGATGGTGTTGGAACCAAACTCAAAATCGCTTTTATGATGGGAAAACACGATACCATCGGCATTGATCTTGTTGCCATGTGTGTGAATGATATCATCGTTCAGGGTGCAAAGCCGCTGTTTTTCCTCGATTACCTCTCCATGGGAAAACTTGAAACCAAAACCGCCACGGATGTCATCACGGGTATCGGTGAAGGATGCCGGATGGCCAAGTGTGCCCTTATCGGCGGAGAAACCGCAGAAATGCCGGGGTTCTATAAAGACAATGAATATGATCTTGCCGGTTTTGTGGTAGGTCTTGTTGAAAACAACAAAATAATCGATGGCTCGGGAATTCATGTCGGCGATCAACTCATCGGAATTTCGTCCAGTGGGCTTCACAGCAATGGATATTCCCTGGTACGAAAGGTCTGTTTTGAGATTCTCGGATTGAAGATCGACACGCATGTATCGGAACTCGGCCGAACCATCGGTGAAGAACTCCTTACTCCGACACGGATATATTCTGAGACCATTCACAGCATTATCAACAATCTGCCTGTTTTTGGACTTGCCCATATTACCGGCGGAGGAATTACAGATAATATTATTCGGGTTATTCCGGAAGGTTGTAATGTTATCTTGCGTAAAAACAGTTGGGATGTACCGCCTGTATTTACATATTTGCAGCAGGCCGGCAATATATCGGAAAAAGAAATGATGCGGACGTTTAACAATGGAATCGGTCTGATTGCCGTTGTTCATGAAAAGAGTGCCCAGGAAATTCTGGATCGTCTCATCGCCATGAAAGAGAACGCTTTTTTTATTGGAGAGGTTGTGGAACGAAAGGGGGCGGAAGAGCGGGTTCAGTGGGTCTGAAAATAGATCATCCATTCCGTTTGTAAATAAGAGACCTTTGTAAAACACCCCTTTTCGCCCGATTTCTGTGTCAGGTTCAAATTTTAATCCTCGAAATACTTAATGTATGCCTGTGGTTAAAATTTTCACCTTCCTTGAACTCGAGCAAAAATTTGCATTTTTCAAAGGTCTCAATAAGAGCCTATAATGAAACTAAAAATCGAACATACCGACAATAAACGGAGCGTTTTAAATATTAAAAACCTATTCTTAAAGCTGTTGAAATGGGTTGAGAAGGCACAGAAAGGAAAAACCGTCTGCAAAGGTTGAGTAGCGAAAAAGGCCGGTGCCGGGACTGCAACGGGAAAAACAAAACAGAAATGATTATTCTCGGCATTGAAACATCCTGCGATGAAACCGCTGCCGCTGTTGTTGTTGACGGCAAAAAAATACTATCTTCCGTTATATCGTCCCAGATCGCCGTACATCAACCCTACGGCGGCGTTGTCCCTGAGCTGGCTTCAAGGAAACATATTGAAGCGATTGTACCGGTGGTCAACACGGCATTATCTGATGCAGGTATTGATCCAAAAGCCCTTGATGCCGTTGCGGTGACCCGTGGACCCGGACTTGTGGGTGCATTGCTGGTGGGATTCTGTTTTGCCAAGGCATTTTCATTTGCACTTGAAATTCCCTGGGTGGGCATCAATCACCTTGAAGGTCATATCAATTCAGTGTTTTTGGAATCAGATCCACCGCCGTTTCCTTTTGTCGCACTTCTTGCCTCCGGCGGACATACCAGTATCTACCATGTCACTTCTCACACCGGATATGAACTTATGGGACAGACAAGAGATGATGCTGCCGGAGAAGCCTTTGATAAGGTGGCCAAAATGCTTGGCCTCGGCTATCCGGGGGGTGCTGTAATCGACCGGCTCGCCAAAAAGGGAGAACCTGAAAATATTTCCTTTCCCAGACCGTTTATAGACAAATCAACCTTTGATTTTAGTTTCAGCGGACTTAAAACCGCTGTAAGGCGATATATTCAGATCCATAGTGATGACTACTTGCACCGGATCCCCGATATTGTGGCTGGATTTCAAGAGGCAGTGGTGGATGTTTTGACATATAAAATTGTTCATGCTGCAATGGCCAAAGGGTGTGACCATGTTGCCGTGGTGGGTGGTGTGGCTGCAAACAACCGATTGAGGGAAAAGGTCAGGCATGATGCCGAACGCGAAGGGTTGACGGTTCATATTCCTTCTGTCGAGCTTTGCGGCGATAATGCCGCCATGATTGCCGCCATCGGATACCACTATTTAAAAAATGGCGTCGTGTCCGGTCTGGGAGATGATGTGTTTTCAAAGATAAAGATATAACTCAAGTTTCGCACCCCCACATTGCTAAAAAGCCTTGTGGTTAGCAGGCTGAAACAAATTTTCTAAGGTAAAATATTTCATTGAAGCATTATCGTACGGCACTAAAATATAAAGTGATCACTATATTAAAATATCATCTGTGAATGCTCCGAATGATACCCTTGACTTGTTTGGACAAAAAGGGGAATAATATGGACGAATTCGTAAAGACCGGAGCACAATAAAGAACAGGATATTCAGGCTAAAGGAACAGAGACTCTTGAAAGTAATAATAGTTGGTGCCGGTGAAGTCGGGTTTCATATTGCAAGTCATCTGGCCCGAGAAAACAAAAATGTTGTTGTTATTGACAAGGATCCCGCTGCTATTCGACGAGTATCTGATAATATTGATGTTCAGGTCGTCATCGGGTCCGGAAGCAGCCCTGTGGTTTTAAAGGAAGCCGGTATCAAAGAGGCAGAAATACTCCTTGCAGTCACAGACAGTGATGATACCAACCTTGGCGCATGCCTGGTCTCAAACCTGATTTCTCCAGCAACAAAGAAATTGTGTCGCATCCGGTATGCCGACTATGATGAATATCATGAGGCATTAAGGGAAAATGCGCCACATATCGACACGATTATCAATCCGGAGATCGAAGTTGTAAAGAAAATTTTCAGGCTTATGAGTGTGCCCGGCGCGGTGGAAGTCAACGATTTTGCCGATGGTCGGGTTGTATTTATAGGGATATATCTAGACGAATTTGCAAAACTGTCCGGTGTTCGTCTTTCTGACATTTATGCCAAGACCGGAAAACAAAGCCCGCTCATTGCTGCCGTTGTTCGAGATGAAGAGCTGATTATACCCAGGGGAAATCACAAGCTCAAAGCAGGAGATCTGATCTATTTTATCAGTGAAAAAGAGAAACTGATTGAATCCCTGTCGATTTTTGATAAAAACGTTGAGCCCATTGGCCGAGTTATGATTGTCGGGGGCGGGAGCATCGGATTCAGGCTGGCTTCTCTGCTTGAAAAGAATTCCATCTCTACCAAAATAATTGAAAAGAACCCGGATCGGTGCACAGAACTTGCTGAGAAGCTTAATAAGGCTGTCGTTCTTCACGGTGACGGTTCTGATCAAGAGCTGCTGAGGGAAGAGAATATTCAGGATATGGATGTTGTGGTTACCCTGACAAACGATGAGGAAACCAATATTTTAACATCTCTTCTTGCCAAGCGGATGGGGGCATCCAAAGTTATTACAAAGGTTAGCAAGTTCAGTTACATTCCTTTGATATCGATGATAGGCCTAGAGCAGGTTGTGAGCCCGAGACTTTCTGCCATCAATACCATTTTGCAGCATATACGTGTGGGCAAGGTGCTTGCGGCCAAATCCATTATAGACGAGCAGGCTGAAGTGATGGAAGCTGTAGCTCTGGAAACTTCTGAGATCGTTGGTAAACCCATAAGGGAAATTTCCATTCCGAAAGGGGCTCTGGTCACCGGTATAATGCGCAAGGATACTGTAATTATCCCCACTGGTGAGAGCGTCATCGAGCCCAATGACAGGATCATCATTTTTGCAAAAAAACAAGCCATCCCCGAAATCGAAAAAATCCTTGCAGTAAAACTGGAGTTTTTTTAAATGCGCTGGTCTTTTATCCTGAATATTGTCGGGATGCTCATCATTTTTTTGGGGATTTGTATGATATTCCCCCTTTTTTTCGGACTTTACTTCAAGGATCAAAGTATTATTCCGCTGGCACAATCCATGGGAATCACCATTGGGTCCGGTTTGTCCCTTGTTATTTGTTTCAGGAGGACAAAAGTAGAACATATCAGCCATCGTGAAGGAATGGCTATCGTTGCCATCGGTTGGACTGCCATAGGGTTTTTCGGGGCATTTCCGTTTTATCTGGGGCCTGAATTCAGTACATTTGTGGACGCGTTTTTTGAATCCGTTTCCGGATTTACCACAACAGGGTCATCGATTTTAACCAATATAGAGGCGGTATCAAAAGGACTCCTTTTCTGGCGAAGCTTTATCCAATGGCTTGGGGGAATGGGAATCATCGTCTTATCCGTGGCGATCCTTCCTTTCTTGGGTGTTGGCGGCATGCAGCTCTATAAGGCAGAAGTTCCGAGTCCCGTTCCGGACAAGCTTAAGCCTCGCATCAGAGATACGGCTACAGTTCTCTGGAAAGTTTATGCGCTCATTACTCTGGCACAGGTCTTCCTTCTTATGATGGGGGGAATGGATTTTTATGATGCCCTCAATCATGCCTTCACAACAATGCCGACCGGCGGATTTTCAACCAAAAATACTTCCATCGCTCATTTTGACAGTGTCTATTTTGATACGGTAATTATTATCTTTATGCTCATGGCCGGAATTAATTTTTCGCTTCATTACCAATTTCTAAGGGGGAAACCACTTGCATTCTGGAGGGATTCGGAGTGCCGTTTTTTTCTCGGTTCGGTGTTAATTTTAATTGTTATCGTGACATTCAATATCTATGGAACTGTATACGAAACCATTGGGCAAGCCTGTCGATATGGTGCTTTCCAAGTGGTTTCAATTGTTACCACTACCGGTTATGCCACAGCCGATTATGAACTATGGCCTTCCATGTCCCAGCTTATCCTGCTGCTATGCATGTTTTTAGGGGCATCGGCGGGTTCAACCGGCGGCGGAATGAAATGCCTGCGCGTCATGCTCGCCCTTAAATACTGCTATAAAGAACTTTTTTCCCTGATCCATCCCCGTGCGGTCAAGCATATAAAAATTGGGGGAGTGGCTGTTCACGAAGATGTTATCCGAAGTGTACTGGGTTTTATGGGGCTTTACGTAGGCTTGTTTGCTTTTTCCTCTGTACTGATTGCAAGCATGGGGGTTGATTTGGTTACCTCGGTTGCTTCAGTTGCCGCCACCATCGGAAATATAGGACCCGGTCTTGGGATGGTGGGCCCGACGGACAACTTTGCTCAAATGCCCTATCTGGGCAAATGGGTGCTCATATGGTGCATGCTTCTGGGAAGGCTTGAGATATATACGGTGATTATCCTTTTCGTGCCGGAATTCTGGCGAAAATAAAGTGATGATCCGAATATAATTATCTAATTCCGGGCATATAAAAAAAGCCCCTGGAGAGAAATACCAGGGGCTGTAGAAAGGAGGTTAGGCAAGGGTAAACGGTTGTTTATGGTGCCTAACGATCTTATAGTAATGCCACAATGTGGCATGTCAAGACATTTTGGACAAAAAATACACGCGCAAAACTCACATAACTCAAAAAGGGCGAAACCGTTCGATATAAAGGAAATCTAAAAGAAAGAAATAAAAGGGCAGGGCATATAGCGATTTCGATTAAAACAAAGGGTTTAACAGAGATTATCTCTGTTAAACCCTTTGTTTTTTGTATGGTGCTGAAGGCCGGACCTGAACCGATACAGCCATTAAATCAAATAGAAAGTATCGTTTCATGGTGCTTTCCCATTTTTAGTTGTCACAGGTATCGTTTCCAGCGCAGATTCACCCTCAAGCAAATCCACATGCCGATTCCGTGCCGGTTCTACGTCAACTCGTTTCGGCCAAAAGCCGTATTTCAGCCGATGGATCAGCAACCGGCAATCGCTGAGCAAGGCCAGAAGACTTGGGACCAGCACCAGGGTTAAAACAGTTGCAAAGGCAATGCCTGCAGCAATGGATAGGGCCATGGGAATGAGAAATTTGGCCTGAAGGTCCGTTTCCATAATCAGCGGAGCCAGACCGCCCACCGTACTGAGCGAGGTAAGAAAGATCGCCCTGAACCGCCGCGCACCGCCGCTGAGAATCGCATCAAAAAACGACAACCCTTCGGCAATATTCTCGTTGATCCGCTCGATCAGGACAATGGCGTCGTTGACCACTACACCGGTAAGTGCCACCATCCCGAATATACTCATAATCGACAGGTTATATCCTAAAAGCAGGTGTCCCAAAACCGCGCCGATGATCCCAAACGGCACTGTAAATAGAATCACGAAAGGCTGGGCATAAGATCGAAATATGGTAGCGATAATAATAAAAATGCCGAGGATGGCCAGGGGATAACCCACAAACAGACTATCGAACGACTCCCGCATCTTTTTCTGTTCTCCTTGAAGCGCTACATGGAGTTCTGGATATCGTCGCTTGAGTTGCGGGAAAAAGTTTAAATCAAGCTCGGAAAAAATTTCATTGGCATTGGCCTTGTTGGTATCAACATCCGCACTAACAGCCACTCGCCGCATACCATTGGTGCGGGTAATGATGGAGTATCCCGGTGCAAAAGAAATGTCTGCAACTGACATTAACGGGACTTCATGCCCGTTTGGGGTCCGTATACGAACCCGCTCAAGGTCTGAAAGACGGCTGCGTTCATCTGCAGTGTAACGAACCTTGATCCGGACATCGTCTCGTCCCCGCTGTAGGCGAACCGCTTCATCCCCATAATAACCGGCATAGATCTGTCTTGCCAGATCATCAACCGTCAGCCCTAAAGTTCTGGCCTCAGGTTTTAATTCAAGTCTCAGTTCATTTTTTCCCTGTGAAAAATCAGAGCGGATCTGATAGACCCCTTCGAACTTGCGGAGCCTGTCCATAAGATCATCCGCTGCACCAAGGATGTCGCTCATATCATGGCCCTGTAACCAGACTTCGATAGGAGAACCCGGAGGTCCGGCTTGCAGGCCTGTGAAGGTCAAAGACTTTACACCAGGAATTGGATCGATCTCCTTTTCCCATTTGACCATTAAATCTTTTGAATGAATCCCACGCTGCTCTGAGTCTAAAAGTATGGCCTGAACCGAACCGAAATGGGGTCCTGACCTGGGTAGATTCTCCAGGGTCTGCCCGATAAGGGATAGACGATTTTCAATCAGCGGAGCTCCTGAACGGGTTTGAGTGTGCTCGGCCAATCGCAAAAGTGCTGCATTGATCTTTTCGATCGCCTGTGAAGTAACATCCGGTGGAGTACCGCTGGGAAACTCCACGGTCGAGGTCATGATGAACCCGTCAATCTCAGGAAAAACTTCAAATTTCAGTGTGCCTCCTTTGAGCAGCCCAATTGTCAAGAGCAGCACACTAATGGCAATACAAAATGAGATATAGCGATAGTATAGGGCCTTGCTCAGAAGCGGTGTATAAATGCGGGCCACAAACCATTCCATCCCGGAGCTGGTCAGGCGATGCACGGTTTCCAGTCTGCGAGCCAAACGGTTCATATTATTGTTTCTAACATTGGGGTCCGGAAGGTGACTCAGGTGGGCCGGCAATAACAACAAGCATTCCACCAGGGAAACCGCCAGACAGGAAATAACGACCACAGGCATGATGGCAATGAACTTGCCCATAATTCCGCCGACATATAAAAGTGGAATAAATGCTACGATAGTCGTGATCACAGCAGCGATGACCGGCATCCCCACTTCGCTGACACCGTCAACCGCAGCCTTTAATGGTGGCTTGCCCTGCTTGCGGTGAAAATAAATCGCTTCGCCAACTATAATGGCATCATCTACCACAATACCCAGAACCATAATCAACCCGAAAAGCGATATCATGTTGATCGTACCGCCCACAGCCCATAAAATGGCCAAAGCACCTGCAATGGAAATCGGGATCCCCATACCGCCCCAGAAAGAAAGCCGGGCATTTAGAAAAGTCCACAACAAAATAAAAACAATCATCAGTCCGATCATTCCATTTCTTACCAGTAGATCGATCCGTGACCGGAGCATGTCTGTATTATCATAGAGAATTTTAATGTTGGTGCCGGCAGGTAGTTGCCGTTGTTTTTGTGATATATATTTTTGAACAGCCTCTGATATGACCAGGGCGTCTTCTTCCTGCGTTTTATAGACGATGAGAAGAACAGACGGTTCACCGTTTATCAGAGCATTTATGGGATCTTCCGTGAATCCGTCGTTAATGGTGGCCAGACGGTCCAGTGTGATGAGCTCACCTTCCGGCCGAGCCAGAACCACAATGGAAGAAAGTGTTTCACCCGTATACTTACGACCCATGGTTCGTACCCGGATCTCCTCACCTTGTGTACGTATCGTCCCGCCGGCAAGATTCAAGCTGTTGCGTCGAATCGCATCCACGACCCTATCAAAGTTTAATCCATATTCACGCAACCGTTTTTCCGATACCTCAATACTGATTTCATATTCTCTAGCACCGAAGATTTCCACCTGAGAAACCTCCGGCACCTGCTGGATTTCATCCTTTATTCTTTCTGACCACTCTTTTATCCTCCGTTCAGACATGTCACCGGAAAAATATAGCAGCATCACAGGATCTTTTAGCGTTAGCTCGGTAATGACCGGCTTTTCCGCATCAACCGGAAAAGATGAGATGGCGTCCACCCTGGATCTGACCTTTTCCAGGACATCGCCCACATCATAATCTTCTTTTACTTCGATAACGGCGGTACCGACATTTTCACTCGATGTCGTGGTGTACTGTTTGATTCCTTCTTGGCCTTCAATAGCCTCTTCGATTTTTCGGCTGATTCCCTCCTCAACCTCTTCAGGGTCAGCACCGGGATACGGTACTGAAATTGTAATCATGTCCAAGGAAAATTCCGGAAAGTTTTCCCGAATCATGGACATGGCTGCGATCCCGCCGGCCAAAAAGATCAGGACAAGTATGATATTGGCAAATACCGTATTTCGGGCAAATGCTGCCAATACGCGTTTCATGATTTATTTTCCTTTTTACTTCTGTTTGTTATTTCCAGTAACGCATTTTCCAGCGGATCAATAAGTCGCGTGGTTACGACCATATCCCCGGTATTAATCCCGCCGGCCACATAGGCGTTTTCACCATCCACTCGTAAGACGTTTACCAATACGGTTTTCAGGCGATCTTTCACGGCAATATATACAGTATTTTCAAAGCTTACCGCCTGCCGAGGCAGTTGGAATACATCATGCAATATTCTTCCCGCAATCTTTACGGAACAGAACATGCCGTCCACCAGAGGCAATGATTTAGGATTATTTTTCTTTGCGGTTTCGGTGTCCACCCGGACCGCAACCGTAAGGGTACGGGTTTGCTGATCGAACTTTATTATCCGGTGTAGGCGACCATCCCAGGTTTGCCCATTGTTATTCTCTGTCCAACGGATCTTGCAGGGCACGTGTTCAAGGTTGGAAAACCATGTCGTGTTTCCGTTGGTTTCATCTTTTTTAAAACGCAGCCACTTACGGGCATCACGGCTGTCTATAGGAACCTGGATTTCAAGAACTGAATCATCTGCAAGGGTAACGACATTTTGTCCCGGAGTAACATACTGACCTTTTTCCAGCGAAACCGACTTGATACGTGCGTTAAAGGAAGCCCGGACTTCACAACGTTCAAGATTGTTTTCGGCCGTTTCCAGGACCTGTATAATCTGGTTTTCCAGATCAGCTGCAGCAAGCATTTTCTTCTCAGCCGCTTCAAGTCCTGATAGAGTTGCGACGTTATCTTTTTTGAACAATACCAAGAATCGTTGATACTCTTTTTTTGCTAATTCATGGCTTCGCTTAAGGATTTTAAGACGTTTTCTGTTGGTTTTGAGGACTGTCAAATAATCCTTTGGATCAATTTTAAAAAGAACCTCTCCTTTAGGAATAATCTCTCCGATTTTCAGTCTGGGGTGTATATCAACAATTCTTCCAGAAACTTCGGGTGCGATGGGCACTACAGTCAATGCTTTTACTTCACCATAGCTGGTTATAAATACCTGAACATTCTCCTTTTTAATCTGCATGGCTTCCACACGCAAAGAGCGCTCGCCGTTTATTGCCTCAGCCGGAGGCTTTTTTAAACGGATCAGCACTACCATTCCCGCTACGCCGACCAGCAGAACCAGGATGCAAATGATAATGCTAGTGAGAAAACTCATCACCGGCTTTGATGACTTTTTTATTGCATTTGATTCCATTTATGTTCCCTTTTCTTGTTACAATACAGAATTGATGCCTTTTATTTCCACTTTAATAAACCCTACACAGCGTTTTAATTGAGAAGGAGAATTATTGTCAACTTTTGTATCTCCCAAATATCCTGTTCTAAATGGGTAAGGCAACCCTTTTTCCCCTAAAAATCTTTGGAGATCTTTTGGAACAAACATTCTGAAACAATATAAATAAGGATTTCGAGAAAGATAAGATGGTGATCTGCTCGTTTGTGCGTTCATTTTTCAACGCCATTTGCTATTTAGTGAAAGTGTTTAGTGTAACAGATAGGATTGGGGGTTTCATCGTCGTTTTAAACAAAAAACCTGCTGTATTCACAGCAGGTTATAAGTAGTATGTGGTGCCGAAGGCCGGACTTGAACCGGCACGGATCTCTCCACTACCCCCTCAAGATAGCGTGTCTACCAAATTCCACCACTTCGGCACATGCACCATAAGAATTTCATAAAAATGAGTTCAGGAAGTTTTAAGGCTTTATTAATACTTATTCTGCCTGAGCAGGTTTTTCGGGCTGTGAAGCTTCCGGACTCGGTTGAGGGATTTTCTCCGGTGTAGCCGGCGCAGCCTGTTGCTCTATGGGTGCCTTTTTATCCGTCATAATGGAACTTGTTATACGATGGCCTGAAAAGTAAGCAAGGCCCAGGGAAGTTAACATAAAAACCACGGCTGCCACTGTTGTTAATTTTCCCAAAAACGTTGAAGAGCCGGTACTACCGAAAAGCGTTTGACTGGATCCCCCGCCAAAAGCAGCCCCCATATCTGCCCCTTTTCCGGTCTGAAGCAGAATAATCAAAATAAGGGCGATGCTAACTATCGTGTGTATTATAACTAAAAATGTTGACATAATTTTATTAATTTCGATTCTAAAATTGAACGATTTTGCTGAATGTTTCCGGATCAAGGCTTGCACCGCCTACCAGTGCTCCATCAACATCGGGCATTGACATAAGTTCTACGATATTATTCGGTTTAACGCTACCTCCATATATGATTCTCATAGATTTGGCAAGCACATTTCCGAAATTAATTTCAAGCGTTGTGCGCAAGAATTTATGAACTTCCTGGGCCTGATCAGTGGTCGCTGTTTTTCCGGTCCCGATGGCCCATACCGGTTCATATGCGATGACCAGTGTTTTCAGATCATCGTGAGAAAAGCCCTCTAACCCATTTTTTACCTGTTTGTCAAGCACTGAAAAAGTTTCGTTTAATTCCCGTTCTTTTTCAGATTCTCCCACACACATCACTGGTATTAAACCGTTATTGACAGATGATTTTACTTTTTTGTTAACAGATTCGTCTGTTTCTCCGAAATATTGACGTCGCTCGGAATGTCCGATAATGACATACCGGCAACCGGCTGAAACAAGCATGGATGGTGATATCTCACCGGTATATGCACCTTCAGCCTCCCAATAAAGATTCTGTGCGCCCAGAGATATACACGTCCCCTTCACCACATCTGAAACCTGTGCCAGGGCAGTAAACGGCGGCGCAATCAATACATCAACATCGACGGACGTCGATACAAGCTTAACAAGATGTTTTGCCGTTTCAACAGCCTCGGAACACGTTTTAAACATCTTCCAGTTACCGGCAATCAGTGGTCTGCGGTTGTCCATATATTTATCTCCATTCGGAATACACTTTATACATTTTCAATCGAAAATTTTAAATTTACAATTGTGCTGCAATCATAGCCGCCAAATCGACCATCCTGTTTGAATATCCGGTCTCATTGTCGTACCAGGACAGGACCTTGACCATGTTGTCCACGACATATGTTGTCGGTCCATCGACTATTGAAGATAAAGTTGATCCATTAAAATCGGTGGATACCAGCGGAAGCTCACTATATCCAAGGAAACCGGCAAGTGATTTTTCCGAAGCCTCTTTCATGGCTGAATTTACATCAGTAACCGTAACCCCTGTTTTTTCCAAACTTGCAACGAAGTCGACAATGGATACATTTGGTGTGGGGACGCGAATGGCAAGACCATTGAGTTTCCCGGAAAGTTCAGGCAGCACCAGAGCCACAGCCTTGGCTGCGCCTGTGGTCGTCGGAATCATGTTCATGGCAGCTGCTCGGGCTCTCCGAAGATCCTTATGAGGGAAATCGAGTAG
>RCNC010001548.1_pt1 | contig 15499 bp, 12 predicted proteins | sample 2041301 | NCBI WGS metagenome assembly RCNC01 (sample SAMN09708231, study PRJNA481090) | Marine sediment metagenome, whole genome shotgun sequencing project. | biome: marine sediment; feature: ocean; material: sediment; isolation source: Sewage treatment plant 13A marine sediment (STP13A) ... | reverse complement strand
GTTTGCGGTGAGGCGTACGTCTGTACGCCGCAGCCGGAAACCCGCGGAGAACGCCGAGCAGGACAAAAAGGGCCATTTATGGATGGACAATAGTTACATGCTTGACAAATACCGTTGCGTAATGCAGTAATACAAGATATTTGGAATTCCGGTTTATCCGGGCAAGGAGGTGTCAACTTGAAACAGGGAAAATGCCCCAAATGTGGATCTGAAGAAATTTATGCGGGAGTTGAGGTATTGCCGAAAAGCGGTCCCTTCGGCAGCAACAGCATCCCCATCAGCATTGTTTCCATTGCTGCGCTTGATAACTATGTCTGCAAGGAATGCGGATACCTCGAACGGTATATCGCTGAACCTGAAAAGCTGGAAGAAATCGGTAAAAAGTGGCCCAAAGCCGGTAAGGTTGAACACGAAGAAGCCTGAGTCGATTTTTGCATGGAAAAACCGAAAAAAGCAAATCCAGGTTTTGTCATCCGGAGCTTGAATTTTCATAATTTTATTTTTCAGGGGAAAACACTGTGAAAGAATTCTGGCGGCTTGGAAAAATAATTCGAATCCTGATCAAACACGGCTTTGGAAATATTGCCGAAAGGCTTTTCAAAAGAACGGAAACAAGTCCCATTGATCAAGAAGAAAAAGAATTAACGGCCCAAAATGGCTTTCCTTCTCCCCAGCGTGTTCGGCTCGTATTAGAAGAGCTCGGCCCCAGTTTTATCAAACTCGGCCAATTACTCAGCACCCGGGCCGACGTATTCCCGCCCGAATACATTGAAGAATTTACAAAACTTCAAGACCAGGTACCGCCGGTACCTTTCAACCATATCAGGGATATTATCCAGAAAGAACTCAGACGTCCTTTGGAAGATACCTTTGCTGAATTTACACGGGAATCCATAGCCGCCGCTTCTGTGGCACAGGTCCATATGGCCAGTCTTTTCAGCGGCGAAAAGGTTGCTGTCAAGGTTATTCGCCCCGGCATTGATAAGGAAATCCGCAAAGATATCCGCCTGATGAACGCCATGGCAAAAAGGGCTGAAAAAGCCTTTGAAATGGCCCGTGTCATCGGTGCCGCTAATCTGGTAAAAGAATTTGAACGGATAATTTTCAAAGAACTCGACATGTTCATCGAAGCCGGGAATATAGAGAAATTTGCCAAGAACTTCGAAACGATCGATGAAATTTATATTCCTAAAGTCTATTGGGATTATACCTCCAAATCGGTCCTGACAATGGAATATATCCCCGGTATTAAAATGGACCGGGTGGATGACATCAAAGCTCATGGTCTCGACCCAAAGGAAGTCGCATTGATCGGACTCCGTTCCTTTTCCCGCCAATTGATGGATTTCGGTTTTTTCCATGGTGATCCCCATTCCGGAAATACCATCGTCATGTTTGACGGTCGTGTCAGTCTGGTCGATTTCGGCATTATGGGTTATCTGGACGATGACACCATGCAGCACATCGCAAATCTCTTTCTGGGCTATGCTGAACATGACTATGATTTGGTGATGGAAGCATTGCTGGATACCGAACTCATCACTGAAGATACCATGGACCTCAAGGGCTTCCGCAGGGACCTAATGGATACGAGTGAGCCTTTTTACGGACGGAGTTTACAGACGGTTTCCGTCAAAGAAGTCTATGACCAGATCATTCATCTGGTATACAAATACAGGATTCGGTTGCCGAGAAATCTTTTGCTCCTCTTTAAGACATTTATTCAGACAGAAGCCCTCGGCAAAATACTGGGAAGTGACGCCAGCATTTTAGAAATAACGAAACCCTATGCTAAAGAACTGCTCAAACGCAGTTATATGGCAAAAAGCGTCTTGAGAAATATTCGAAAAGACACGTTGGCAATGGGCAACCATATGAAAATGATGCCCAAGCTTATCCATAATATCCTCGATCAAACCGCCAAAGGCAAACAGCGGATAGAACTCCGGCATACCGGTTTTCAGGAAATCAAGACCCAGCTTGTAAAAAGCATTAATCGGGTGATCATCGGGTTGGTCATTTCCGCCTCGCTCATTGCCGCTGCTATGGTGTTGAATGCACCCCAACACATTTTTTCATTTACGGTCAATTTTTTAGGCTTTAAAGGGGTTCCCCTGACAGCATTTTTAGGGCTGATCGGCTATGTAATTGCCACAATTCTGGCCGTCTGGCTCATCATCATGATTTTGCGATCCAGAAAGTTATAATCATAAATAGTGTCCGTCCATAAATGAGGATTTTTGTTCAAGATCGAGCCTCTGGCCCGTAGGGCCTACGCCCCGGAGGGGCATGCGAAAAAAATAACCACCCAGACGGAAAGTCTGTCGGGTCAAGCCGGCATATAGTTGATATTCCGAGGATTATTTTTTGAGCATAACGCAGGGATTGGGCAAAAAGACCGTTTGTGGATGGACACTAAATAGGAATTCGCCCCCAAGGTCTTTGGTGTTAAAAGTAAGTCTTTGCTCCTGCATAACGCTTTTTATAATACCGGTTATCCAGAGACGACCTTCGCACCTTTTTACCTTCCCCGGGTGCATGAATAAATCGTCCGTTTCCATCATAGATGCCCACATGGGAAATTTTTCTGCTGGTGGTGGTACGAAAGAATACCAGATTTCCTTTTTCAAGCTTGGTTCTATTTACGGATTCGCCTACATGCCACTGCGATCGAGATGACCTTGGAAGATCCAATCCGTTCAAACGGTATACCGTCATGGTAAAGCCGCTGCAGTCGAACCCCTCTTCCACTGACTCACCACCCCACCTGTAAGGTACGCCGATGAAGTTGTCTGCTGTTCGCAAAATTTTATCTCTCAAGTGAGCCTTTGAATAATTCTTGGGAGCTACGACATAGAAATTGTGGATAATTCCTGCAGAAGAAAGCGCATTCGCCCTGTTGACGGCAGCTTTTCTGGATGAAAAATTACCGAATCGAACCTTGTATAAACCCGAAGGATGTAAAAAATGATAGGCATTTACGTCCTGTTTGCGTAATTTTTCGGTAAATCGAACGGCGTTATCCATATTTGAGAACGCGCCCACCTGAATGGTGTAATGGATTGATGACAGCGGGATCGGCGAGGCAGGTTTGGGGGATGTCTTTATGGGATCACGACTGCATCCCGAAAGAAAAAAGACTGCAAATACAAGAATAAAGGACACTATTCGTTCTGCAAAATCAACGTTTTTGTCCCTGGTGAAATAAAAAAAGTCCATTCAACAAATCTTCTCAACAACAAATATATCCTTTGAGGTGAGCCCTAACTAACTGACCAATCCGTCGTTGAAATCTCAAAATGGTATCGATGTGTCAGCATATTAGGTGCTGGCTCAAAGTATGGGCTTCATGTTTATTACCTGAATTTTACACGACTCAGGTATTAGTTCTGTAAGTAATACAAAACAGGGGACGTGGAATTCAATGGCATTCCCACGTCCCCTTCCAGCAATCAGCTATATAAATATATAAAAAAACAGACTAGTATGAATGTGTTCCCAAAACGACGTCCAATCCGAACTTCTTTTCCAAAAGAACCTTGAGATCATCATAATCTATAGGGCATGCTGCGGTCTCCATTGCCAGCTTCATGCAAGTTCCAAGATGAACGGTGTCTACGGGTCTTTCCAAATTGCCGGTAACCTCGGTCAATAATTTTACTCGTGGGACTGCAAGACCCGGGCAACCCCCACAATCCGTCATGGCAACCAACTTAATTTCATCATGTTTGGCAAATTCACCATTTTTTTCCGCCATACCCTTAAAACATTTAGCGCATGCAATACATGAATGCGATGATTTCTTCACAAACTTCTTTCTGTGTAAAATTTTTACATTCGATCGTAACATCTGCGTATTTCGTATATAAAACGAAACGTTCCTCAAACAGGTCCTCAATGCTCTGATCCGGACGTTTTGCAAGACCTCTTGTAGCAAAATCGTAAATCCTTGATTCCAGTACCGGCAACTCAACATTCAAAAAGACAACCACACCATTTGATTTCAGGTGCGTCATGGCCGCATGGCTGTATACGGCGCTGCCCCCGGTGGCGATGACATGATTGAAGCAATCGAGTTTTAAAAGAATACGCTCTTCGATCTCGCGTAAAACCATGTAACCTTCCGTATCAACGATATCCTGGAGGGTTCGACCCTGAGATGTCTGGATAAGGACGTCCGTATCGACGAAATCGTGTGATGTCAACTTTGCCAAAATAATGCCGACAGTGCTCTTCCCTGAACCGGGCATCCCAATCAAAACGATATTGGACGGATTTTTAAGCATGATAATGAGGATTTTTGTTCAAGGTCAAGCCTCTGGCCCTTAGGGCCTACGCCCCGGAGGGGCATGCGCAGAGATCGGACAAAAAGACCATTTATGGACAGACACTAGTTAGCTTGGCCCGACTCCCATTGCCACATTTTTCCACAATTTATGCATCCTACTGGCGGCGGGTCTTTTTCATTTTCAAGACGAAATCAATCTTCCTTGGAGAGAAGCTGACGACATCAAGGCGGAACGTCCCGAAATCTTTGAGAACGACACTTTCTGAAAAGGCCTCCGAGCTGGTGTTGATTTTCAGGTTGAGCTTGGCCACACTTCCAGCAAAGCTTTTTTGTTTTATTGAGGAAATCGTTTCGAAGTCTCTGACCAGAATCTTCTTGAGAATTGCAAGTTGAGCATAGCTGATACCACTTATAGAAGTAAGAATGGTCTCTTCCGAGTATTCGAGACCCTTTTCAATGTCTTTTAGCAACTGATCAACGGCTTTTCTTGAAGCGTCTTCAATCGCTCTTTTTGATCCGGTGACGGATGAAATGTGAGGATACGAACCCTCTGCGGCTGCTGAGGCGATGACCCGTCCCGAGTCAGCCTGGATCGCTTGAAGGGCCACATTGGCCATATAGGGCTGCATGGCTCCTGATTTCAGGGACGCCTTTTGGGAAACAGCTTTTCCCGTGATTAACATGCCGGCTCCATATTGCAAAGCGACCGCAAGGGCTGCCTTGGCGTCGCCCCTTAAAACCCCTTGCACTGCTCGGTCATGCTTGATGCTCTTACGGATTGCTGTTTCATCAACCACGTCGTAGTTTCTCTTCACAAGTGCATCAACGATCACCCGGGAGCTGTACGGGAATGTATTTACGCTGCCTGATATCTCCTCCACCAGAATAACCATAACAGAGGGAAAGTCCGCTTTTCTTCTTTGGATCGTTTGGTGTGCCAGCACACCCTCTTTCTCGAGAAATCGGGACAGTTTTTTGGGGTCAATTTCTATTGCCATTCGGATGTTGAGGAGTTTTCCGTCCCTGCTCTTCGATAGCGTTTTTTTGCTTTTCACAAAAGGGTAAGGTTCTTTTAATAGCTTGGTTCTTTTGAGATTAAAGTTTATTTCATCTTTAGTACCTTTCTGGATAAAGCTTTCCATGGCATTGGATACGGCCTTTTTCAGCGCCGCTTTTTGGGCAAGCTCTTCAGCCCCGAATTCATCCCCCGCAATTACAAGCGCAGTCCCTTTTCCGGTAAAGGTAATCGATTCGGAAGAGGCTATTCGCAGATCCCACAAAAGCAGGGAAATGATACAAAAACCATATATGATAATTTTCCTCATTTTGTATGTCCTCTTCATGGCTGATAGTAGATCTGAAGAGACCCCACTTGCCCGGTCATCAATGACCATTTTTGTCTCCTTTTTCCGCTGACCACGCCTTGGATTTCTACGGCAGCCGCGTTGCCTGGTGCTATATTCCTTTGTTTTTGTATTATTGGATTTCCGATATTCAAGGCCTCCACCTCAAGAGTGTTATTCCCTGGTCGGAGATAAAGCATTATCTTCTGTCTGGCTTTTCTGAGGGTCAAGTTTATTCTTACAGGTTGTCGATTCAAAAAAATGTTGACCCTGTCGAGATCCTCTGTGCCGTGATCCCAGACGCTCAGTATCGTGGGAGTCATATTGACAGTAACGTCAGAAAGGCCGGATTTGTCAGGAATCCGTCGAACGATGGAGCCGGTTCCTGTGGGCGTTTTGTCGGGGACACAGCGCCCGCGGGCGAAATCAAATACGTAATTATCACAGTTACAATGAAAATTGAAAAGACCATCATGATTGAAGTTTGTGACGCACTCGTTGGATCCGTTTGACCTTCTGCTGCGAGCAATCTGTTCGTCCAGCGCCCTTTTGTCGGCATCAAAATCGAACTGCATCTTATCCAGCCTGTCTTGAAAGTCCGAATCGGAAAGCATGCCTCCTGTCCGCTGTCTGGCTGCGTCCAGGAGTTGTTCGCCTTCTTTTTGTTTTCCTTTCAGTTTTTCCAGGTTGATTTCGTCTTGCTGTCGCCTCAAATCCGCCATCCCCTGAATGATCCCCGTCCACTTTCGGTCGTAATCTTCCTCTTCTTGTTTTTTTGCTTGCGTCTTTCGAGTTTCTTCTTCCCTTTTTTGAGCCTCTTTCTCCCTTGCCTGCTTTTCTATATCTGACACATCTTCCCGGTCGGGATCACGCCCTATGGTCGGGATCGTTTCTCTTTCACCCCTCTGACTGGTTGCAGGTGCGTCTGAAAAAGCATTCGCGAAATCTTCTGGGTCCGTCGTGGTTGAACCACCTCCGGTGCTGCTATCGGGACCTGAGCCCCCTGGACCGTCCTGAAGGTCTGCCATCGCCGGTGCAATAAAGGCTGGCTGGAAGAGGCTTAATGAAAAGAAAAAAATAATTAATATAGCAATCCATTCGACTTGAAAATGTTGAAAAACAAAAAATTTCCGCTTTTGTTTGTCGACAGACCTTCTTTTTCTTCCTCTTTCCATTTTCCCCCATCAGGCCATAACTCAATAATTACAAAAGAAGGATTCTCTTGCTTTTGGGATTTGGGTGCGGTTTTTTACGAATACGATTCAGGCCCGCATCCGAAGGGTTATTTCCTCTTCCGGACCACCCACAACCCCATTTTTTCGTAGATATAATCATTGGCGTGCTGTACCCTGGCGTCGGCAAGGTTCGTGGCGGAATAAATATAACGAATGTAGTTTTCAACGGCATCTTTTCCCAACCCGTTGTTTTCTGCCGTCTGCCCCCTGTCATAGTAGTTCTCGGAGTGCCCTGAGAGTTCTGACTTCAGTGCGTTGTAGGTGTCATCAATGGCTTGGACTAACAGGGTGGTTTTGAATTCCTCTATAGTGGGCAGCACATTGGGATCATTGGGAACCCCTTTGGCCGGATCGCCGGGAATATAGCGGTCCTTTTTAACTTCTTGTTTTCTGATAAGGTGAGGCTTGCCGATCATCTCCGATGTAGTGTAATCAACAATCCTGAAGGAAATAACCACCTCACCCTCGAGCTTCAGGTTGTATATCTTGTACGTGTAATCAGCCCACACAGGTTCTTCGACCTGTTGGGGCGTTCTGCCCAGATACACCTGAGCATTGCGCAGCCGGTTCTGCGCCGCATTGAGTCGTTTCCTCGCAGCTCCGACAGCAAAAGAGGAGGTGCCACGACTCAAAGCGCCGGCCAGGGCACCGATCATACCGGCCGTACCGGGTTGAGCTTTAGGTATAGGTCGGGATTGGACTTGTCTGTTCTCCAACTCAGCGTTGTTGAGCTGCTGCTGCGCATTAAAAACCTCCTGTTGTGCCTGTGACACATTCATCTGCGCGGTCTGGTATCCGGGGTTGGGGATGAGCCGAGTGCCGCTTTTATATCTGCTGCTCCCGGATGTGGAACGATTCCTCCCGGATTCCTTGACGCTGACTTTTCGAACTTCACCCACGACACCTGCATGAATTCCCTTGATTTTCTTGACTTGAAGGCTGGTGGATTCATCCAGAAATCCCTGGCCCAACCCCTGTTCTCGCAACATTTCATCGATTGTCTCTCGTTCCAAAATGTTCACATTTTTCAGTTCATTGCGGTTGTTAAGGCGGGCAAGTATCTGATCTTTCACAATACCCGCAGCCCCAGGGTCTTCAGATTTGTTTTTGAAATCCAGAGCAATTCTGAGTTCGACCTCTTTTTTTAAACGCCGTTTGGTTTCAGCGATTTTGTCTTCAAGATCAGGAAATTGAGTATTGTGCTGTTCTCTTACCAGAAGGTAATTGGCCAGGGCAGTTCCTGTCCATGACCGATCTTCTGAGGTCAAGAGGGCGTCGGCCCGGGTGTAATAATCAGTGGCAAGTGAGGATTGAAATTCCGACAGAAGCTCTTCAACGTTCAAGTAACCGGGCTTGAGCTTCGACAATTGAGTCAAGCGCGCCTTCGCAAGAAGAAGTCTGCCGTCATTGCTTGCTTGAATGGCGTCATTATAAAGAATCTCCGCCCACTGGTCGACCAACCGTTTTTCATACTTCTTCAGCTCAGGATTATTCGGTTCAAATTCCAGTCCTTTTTGTATTTCGTCGTAGGCCTCAAGGTATTCTTTCTTTTTTAATGCCTGATCGGATAGCAGAATGTGATGCAATGCTTTCTTTTTGCTTTTGAGTCTTTCTTTCCGTGAATAGTCGAGGGCTTTCTCGATTTCATTGTAAGCCCCTTCATAATCCTGCATTGCCATTTTTTCTTCCGATCGATTCTCGTAAAAACTTGCAGCTTCCTCTTTCAGTTGTTGAGTCCCCCGGCTGATCTCCGGAAACGATGATTCATAATTTTTCATGGATGTAAGAACTTCAAGGGACCTGTCCCACTGCTTTTGAGCGCCGGCGTCTGCTACCGCCTTACGTATTCTAACCGCCAGTTGGTCATATTTATCTTTCTCTTGGTCGTACCGTTTCATGTAAGTGGTATTTTGGGGTTGATACTCTTTTGCCTTACCGAAATTTATCAGGGCACCATTAATTTCATTTTGTTCTGAGAGGGTCACTCCGACCTGGAAATGATGTTCGGCGGCCAATTGCCTGGCCCGTTCCAAATCAGCCGCTATATTGGGATCAGTCGGCTTTTCCGATTGTGCTTGAGCGAGTTTTTCTACCGCTTGATCGTAAGCTTGGGCATCAAGATACTGCATGCCCTCCTTGTAGGAGGATTTGGTCGTTGCACAACCATGTAGAAATGACAGCGCCAGCAGGATTGATAACCCCGTTAGAAATAATTGCACTATTCTCATTGATACACTCCGTAAAATACCGTTAGGCAACAGGTGCTATCGTTGGCAAATGGACAATACTCACGATAGGCCTGTCCAGTTTAAGCTAAGTCGGAAAACTGTCTTTGCGCGCTCAACATCGAAAACAAGTAAGGAAGCTTCTAAGGGTTGATCTCGCCTCGTTCTTTAACAACAGAAGACTCCCACGCTACTGTAACTCGAACTCTGGTGTCTTCTCCTTTTTCTCTACGGGTTTTCTGGTGGGCGCAAGCCTCTCTTTTTCAACAGATTCTTCTCTTGGAACACTTACGGTTACTCTCAGTTCCCCGCCCGCAAGTGTTTCTTCGCCTTCGATCCTGGCCTGTGGTTTCAACTGCTCTTCAGTAACTCCAAGCCTGCCGGCCAGTTCCTGTAAGGCCTTTCTAAAAGCGACGGACCGAGCGATGCTGTTTCTTTCAGCGTCTGTTCCTTCATAGCCATGTGGTGGAAAGGCGGACTTGGTTACATAAATACGATCTTCTTCGACCAGACCTTTTGGATAGAACCGGAAGACTTGAATTTGGTCTGTTTTGTAATCTGCAACAAAGATCTTGCCCTCGGAAGCTGCTATGGCCGAAAGCTGCCGAAAATAGCCGGGTCCTTCGCCATAAGATCCAAAGGACATTACAAACTCTCCCCCGGGACTAAAGATCTGTACGCGGTGATTGCCTTGGTCAGCTACATATAAGTAGTTGTTTTCGTCTTTTGCTATATCCACCGGCTGTCTGAACCGACCTGCCGACTTTCCTTTACCACCGATTTCTCCTGCGAACGCGCCATCCTCTCTAAAAACCTGAATACGGTTATTACCGGAATCAAGAACATAAACCAGGTTTCTGGAATCGATTGTTATTGCCTTCGGATTCTGGAAGACGACTTCTGCCGATTTCTTGCCTTCTTCGGACGTTCCATATTTTCCAAAAGCAGTCAAAAAGATACCGTCATTACTGAAAATCTGGATACGGTTATTTTGGGTGTCCGCCACATAAATCACGCCATTGCTATTTACAGCGACGCCTTCAGGTTTCTTGAACCGACCGGATTCATCTCCTTCACTACCAAATTGAAAAACCGGGACCCCATCGAGAGATAGAACCTGTATTCGGTTGTTGTCACTATCCGCTACGTATAACTTGGGAGAGGAAATCCTGGTTCTTTTAATTTCCGCAATTACAGGGGTTTCCACTCCTTTCTGTATGATTGTAAGTCTCGTGATATTGTCCGAAGATACCGTCCTCGTCTCTTTGACGAATTCTGCCATGCTCATCTTCGCAGTGGACTTGCCATTTATCGCAGCAACGATGTCTCCGGCCACTATCCCGGCATGACTAGCGGGTGACCCATCAACGATCTCAACTGCTGTCAAAACATCCTCTTTCTTTTTCAAGAAAACTCCCAATGGTTCATAGATTTCTTTTGTTGCACTTATTGCCATTGGCCTTTTGAATTCACCCGGCCCCTTTCCGGGTTTTCCAATTAGAGTGTTCGAAGAACCTCTGATCAGGATGTGACTTTTTTTCTCAGACAGGGAGTAGAGTCCTTTTCCTTGAATGAAAGACAACCCAACAATGGAATTTTCACCGGCTAACATGGAATCAAATGAGACAACAGGAGGGGAAGTTGCCGCAGCGACCATCGGCTGTTTCTTACTCCCGGTCACAGCCAGTATCTGAACTCTACTGTTTGCCATATCGGTGATAATCACCCGTCCGGAAGCATCGGCAACAATACCGGCGGGTTTCTTAAACTGTCCTCTTCCTTTGCCCTTGGAACCGAAGGACAGCAACACAATTTCACTGCTGTCCAGTTTTTTGACACTGTGTTCATAGTGCTCGGTAATGTAGATATCTCCCCGTTTGTCTACCGTTATTCCTGCAGCCTTGGACACATAATTGCGTTTGTTCATTTTGCAGGAAATGCTCTTGAGTTTCTTCCCATCAGGAGAATACTTGACGATTATCTTTAACTTAGGCATCAGGACATATAGGTTGCGTTGAGGATCGATTCCTATATCAACAGGCTCGCCTTCTGTGGAGAAAGATCCTAAGAAAATACCCTGAGGGCTAAAAAACTCTATTCTTTTGTTGCCCCTGTCAGCCACATATACGACGCCGAATTGATCAACGATCACACTCGAGGGAAAGCTGAACTGCCCGGGATCAGCGCCGGAGTTTCCGAATAGAAACAAAAACTTCCCTATTTTGTTGAACACCTGTATGTTATTATTCTTCGCATCGGCAATATAGATGTCACCTTTGGGAGATAGTGCCAACGATACAGGTTCACCGAGCTTTACAGATTCTGGACTCGAGCCTACATTAAGACCCTTGGCAATCATTCCCCACACGGATTTTTTGCTATCCGACGAAGGGGGCTTCGGAGCACTTTTCCCAAAATCCAGCTTCAGTCTGCCGTTAGAATCAAATACAAAGACCTTGGCGGACTCCTGGTCCAGCACATAAACGTCTCCTGATAAGGAAACAGCGACATCCACAGGTTTCTTCAAACCCGCTTTCAAATCCCTGACATATCGTATTTTTTCGAAGGCAAACGCGTGCGGATTTGATGCCAAAAGAAGCATGCAGATGGTAAAGAAGGCCAGCAAGATTGTCCAGGCGCATGGTCTATTCCTAGTCATCATTTTCTCATCTTTCTACCCTTCCAAGGGTATTCAGTTAAAAACGAATTCTTGTTATAGATTTCAAATTATTTCACAAGATCCTTGACGAGGCGAAAACCGAGGTTGCTGATCTGGTTGCCGGGCGAATCGCCGTTGCGATTTGCTGACCGGCAGCTCCCGGCGCTGCCGCCATAGCTGCCTCCCCGGCTCACCCGGTACGGGCCCGAAGAAAGGCCTTTAGGGTCAGTCACATGTCCAGAGGGATAATCTCCCTTCCTATCCTGACACCATTCCCACACATTGCCGTGCATGTCATATAAGCCCCAACGATTCGCCTTCTTCTGAGTCACGCGGTGTGTTGTTTTGTCTGCATTTCCACAGTACCAACCCATGGCATCCAGATTTGCATCATAATCGCAATCGAGTTCACTGATACGGCCATTTGCAAGGGCTGTCTCAGTCCCGGCCCGACTCGCATACTCCCATTCCGCCTCTGTGGGTAGCCGGTATTTGTTTGTACCTTCTTTTTGATTAAGTCGCTGGATGAATTCCTGCACATCTTTAAAAGACACCTGCTCTACCGGACAATCATCGCCGCAGCTCTTGAAATATGAAGGGTTGCCGCCCATAACCGCTTTCCACTGACCCTGGGTCACCTCCGTCGTCTGCATATGGAACCCCCTGGTGAGTGTCACCCGGTGTTGCCGTTCATCATCATCTCTGCCCGGCTCACTGGAAGGACTTCCCATCATAAACCTACCCGGCCCGATATAGACAAACTTCATGGCAAAGCGATTTGTTATTCCGCCATATTTTATTTTGAAAATAATACCTTCCTTATCTCCGACTTCCAATCCCCGGGCTGCCTCGGGATACCCGGCAATCAAGCTCTTCCATGCAGCTTCCTGCATGTCCCCGCCGTAGGGCGATGACATGATTTGTTCATATTTGCGCAAATCTTTTTCCAACGCCGCGACCAGCTTCACGTTCTTTTCTGCTTTCAGCCGCTCAATCTCGGCCCGGCGCTTTGCTTCCGCTTCTTGTCGCTTGCGTTTCACGGCTTCAAGCCGTTTTTGCTCATCTTCCTTTTCCTGAATCATGGCGAGCATGGCGTTCAGGCTGTCATCGTTTCTCTCAGCAGATGTCCCAAGACGCTGTTTCATCTCTGCGATCTGGTTGTCCAGTTCGGAAATGTTCTGTTCCCACCGGGCAACCTCCGTTTTCTCTTTGGACCTATTTGTCAGGTTTTCTTTCTCCAACTTAGCCAACTCGTCTAGCTTCTTTTGCTTTGCCTCGGCCTTTTCCTTTAAGTCTGCCAAGCGGTCGCCCTTCAACCGATTAATCACCCAGCTTCCCGGATCATTTCCTTCCATTTTGGCCCAAGGTACCTGCATCCGGTCAACACCCAGTATCCGTTGAACCTGATCCGGCACCTCGCGACGAAGATACTTCACAAGTCCGGCAAGGGTCACGCTACCGTCTAATTCGGCAGCCTCACCTTTAAGCCCCTTTTCAAGAAAATAAGAAAAGAAGCCTCTATCTTTGCCCGGCCATTCGTAAGCGCGCTGGCCCTCCTCGGAGGAAAACAGCGTGGCTGCAACCTGACTTCTCACCTTGACGCCGGTGAAAGGGGTAACCGCAATCCCTCGAGCAAATGTCTCGGCCAATAAATTCTCTTTGTCCCCCTTTCCGCTCTCAGGATCATTTCGGCACGCGTCCACCAACAGCAGTTTGTGGCTCGCCTTAATACGGCCCAGGAGTTGGTTCAACTTGGTCAGGGGCAACCCCGTGAACTCAATCGCCCCCAGGTCAGACCCATAGGTGAGCAAATAACCGCCGCCACCTGACGTCACCCCATGACCTGAAAAAAGCATCACAAACGTGTCCTTCTCTGTTGCTTTCCTGGCGATGTACTTAAGTGCCTTTACGATGTTACCCGTGGTGGGAAGTTGTGCACCAGATGCATCGGAGGTATAGACCAGAACATTACGTTCAGGGAAATCGAGGGAATCCTTGAGTGTTTCAGCCAAACTTAAGGCGTCGTTGGCTGCACCTTTCAAACGGCTGATTTGCGGGCTCTGATACCGATCAATCCCCACAAGGACGGCCCAGCGAGTCTCAGCCATACAAAATGTTGTCGTAAGCATAACCATGAATGTAGTCACGATAAAAACAACCGCACGCATCATTCGAATTCCTCTATCCTAGATAATAAAATCGGTTAATAAAATCATCATTGCATTTTACCCAACTCAAGAAGAAGATGTCAAATAGATTAATCTGGATGCCTGTCGTTCACGAAGCTGGTAATCTTCATCCGATTTGACAGCCCTTCGTCCTTCTGAACGATAACCGACTTTGTCTTTTGTCATTTCAACAAACTCTTTAATGGGCGACCCCAAATGCCCCCAAATTTTCATCCCAGCGATCCTTTTCTGTATTTCCGAAGAGCAATGTCCTAAAGTATTTCAAAAAAATTGCGGATGGTTAGAGTAAAATTTTCATATGGACCGAAACTCCATATTTCTATGACTGCTAAATATAATTTCAGGAAAGTTGATGATCATGGGACATCTAAAGTTTGGAATAAAATTACTGTTATTCGTCTTGGCCTCGTTCTTGTTCTTCGCCGAACCCTTATTTGCCCACGAAGCAAGTACCGACGCCGTTTCTTGGGGATTTCTGATTATTGGACTGCTGGGTGGATTGGCCCTATTCCTCTACGGAATGGCTAAAATGAGCGACGTCATGAAGCCGTTGTACACGTACCCGGGCTTTATTGATAGTATTAAGGGGCTGGAAAATCCGCTTTTGGGGCTGATGGCCGGCACGGTGTTCACAGCGCTGGTTCAAAACAGCAGCGCGGCAACAAGTGTTGTGTATTCATCCAATATAGACAAAACATTCCTTTTAAAATGCCGTCCCCATTGTTAATTATTTTTTCCTGTTTTTATTCATCGTCGGCGATCGACCCGGTGGAAAGGTCGGAAATTCAATCCCCTGATGAATATTAATAGTTAGCTTGGTCCGACCCCCATTGGTATTTAATTCACATCAGCTTCCCGACTTTCTCGATTTTTTCCTTGATATCCTGTTTGAAATGATCGTTATCGGTAAGCGGCAATGCCTTTTTATACATTTCAAGAGCGGCGGGATATTGCTTTTGTTCCGTTTTCAGTTGGGCATAATGATACAATACCTTAAAGGAGTCGTTGTCCATGGCCAGCGCCTTGGAAAGATAAAAATCCGAGAGATCGAGTAGTTTGACGTTTAAGCAAAATTCTCCCAGCCTGAAAAAAACCTCTTCCTCGCTCCCTAAAATCGAGGTAAGTTTGGTGATCTCTGCATTGTATTCCAACGTCCGGCCGGTCGATTTATATCCCGCTGTCGCTATGATATGCGGCATGGGGTGGTTCGGGAACGCTTCTACCGCTTTTTCGGCCAGACTCAATGTACCTTGTACCCGCCCCTCCTTTATCAACTGTACAGCCAGCCCCACTTCATTTTGCAGGGGAATCAGCCGGTAATCGATATTATCCCCGTTTACAATCACATGGAAGAAATGATTGAATGCTCCATCATTCAGGTTCCCAACCAGCGGCGCACCGGAACCTCCGGCAATGATTTGATTCAATCCGCCAACAACCGAAAAGTTATAAACATGCACGTGGCCGACGAATACCATATCAACATTGTATTGTTTAAAGAGACCGGCAAGCTCATCCCGTTTTTCCGGATATTTGTTCAACGAATCCTTCAGATGTTCG
>RCNC010001547.1_pt1 | contig 15502 bp, 8 predicted proteins | sample 2041301 | NCBI WGS metagenome assembly RCNC01 (sample SAMN09708231, study PRJNA481090) | Marine sediment metagenome, whole genome shotgun sequencing project. | biome: marine sediment; feature: ocean; material: sediment; isolation source: Sewage treatment plant 13A marine sediment (STP13A) ... | reverse complement strand
ATATCTGCACTTGAATAGCGTTTAACCATATCCGCGCGTGGAAAGCCGAAGCGGTTTTTGGCACCTGAGGAAATTAGCACCCACGCAGGCTGAACGGCATCAATCAGAGCCTGTGAGGATGATGTCGAACTACCATGGTGAGGTGCGATCATCAGCGTGTGGTGTCCAAGCCCGTTATCAACCAGGCGTTGTTCCACCACCTTGCTGATGTCACCGCCCAAAAACAAACTCAAACCCGGGCCATTCACACTGATCACACAGGAACTGTCATTGCCGAGATAAGGCAAGCCCACTGAGGGATGCAATACCTTAAAACTCATACTTTTACCCCACCATGCAGCAGGTGCCCGGCATACCTGAATTCCGCTACGTTTATCAGGCAGGCTGGCAAGAAAACGGGCATCAGGGTATTCAATCTGCAACCGCTTCAGACCACCTGCATGATCAAGATCCCCATGGCTGGCGACTATCAGGTCAGGCGATATACCGGTTGCTTGAATCATTGGCTGAATGGTTCCGTCAACCATGTCCCAGCCAGCTTCACCTGCAAGCCCATTGCCCGGACCGGTGTCATAAACTACAAGGTAGTCGCGGGTACCAAGCAAAACCGAGAGTCCCTGCCCCACATCCAGAAAATCTATTCGTGTCTCTGTTCTGGACAGTGATTGCCCCACGGGTAGCACCAGGGGCAGCATCAGCAACAAACCCGCATAACGCCACGGCAATCCTCGCGGTAGCAAGACAACGGCAGCACCGAACATCGCGAGTAAAGTGCTTGCGAGACCTGGAACACGTGTTGAACCGAATACCGCCGGTTGGAACCCTGACAGATAGTCCAGAAACTGGAACAGCCAATGTGCGGAATAGCCTGCTAGCGTAAGCAACCAACCTGCCAACGGCCCTGGCAGCCACAACAGCAACAGGGCCAGCAATATCAGTGGCACGGTTAACATGCTGACAACCGGGATGGCGACCAGGTTTGCCAGCAACCCGGGTAAGCTGGCCTGCTGAAACCAGTACATCCCCAGGGGCGCCATCACCAGCGATATTCCCAGCTGGGCGAACAGCATTCGTCGCCATACCGGCATGTGACCATGGCGAGGCACAAACAACATGATCAGAACTGCCACCGCCACAAACGAGAACCAGAAACCGGCACGTAACGGGGCAAAAGGATCCACCGCCAACACCAGCGCCATTGCGATCATCCACGCCAACAGCGGATGAACGTTTCTTCTGCTCAATACAACCACCGTGGCAACTGTCAACATAATCAGGGCACGTTGGGTAGAAACCCCGAAGCCTGACAAAGCCGCGTAAGCCAGGGCTGATAACCACGCCACCAACCAGGGTATAACAATGGCAGAGCGTTGCCTGAAACCATTGCCCAGGAACAACAAACCCAGACGACCAAGATAGAACCCCATCGCCGCTGCCAGACCGATATGTAATCCGGATATGGCTAACAGATGGCCCGTTCCAGTGGCTGATAAAACCACCCGGTCACTGTTATGCAGACCGCGGCGATCAGCTATTGCCAGTGCTGCCAACATTCGAAATGCGGGCGCATCCCCGGCTTTTACGGAGAGCTTGTCCAGGACCAATTCCCGCCAATGTTGTAAATTAAACCAGGCCGGATCATTAATGAGGGTATTAGGCCCGTCTTTTACATACCCCAGCGCCCCAATGCCATTGGTAAAATACCTTCGCTCCGCATCCACACCATGGAAATTGATGCGTCCCCGCGGGCTTCGAAGTTCGAGACTCAGGCGCCAGCGTTCGCCCGCCCGAAATTGCGCAACATTTGATTCTTCCTGGGTTGATTTGTATCTGTCCTCGTACCAGTAAACCTGGATCTTTGGCGGTATAAGTGTTGTGACAGCATCAGGTAGAAAAATGAAACGAACATAGTCATCTGTCGTTTCCGGCAAGCTACCGACTACCCCGGTTATCTCATGAATTGATTTGGAGGCTGACAGCGGCAGACGCTGTGTTAGTCGATCATTGATTGCCAGGGTGCTTACCAGAAAGAGCAGCGGCAATAAACTGAGGGCTCTTAAAGCGGGTAGCAACAGGGCCAGAACAAGAGTAAACAATAGCAATATAAGCGCAAAATTGGACGACAGTGTCGACACAAACAGGAACGGCGAAACCGCTCCCATGATGAGCAGGGCCCAAGACTTCAATGATCCCCCCTTTCAATTCAGCAGTCTAAAAAGGTTTCAGACTCCCCATATGTAACTCAAAACGCTGATTCATCCTGGCCGCAAGTTTCATGTCATGTGTTACCAGTATCAGGCTGGTGTTCAACTCGGTGTTGAGCTCGAGCAACTGCCCAAACACATGATCAGCTGTACGCTCATCCAGGTTACCGGTTGGCTCATCACCCAGTACACAACCGGGATTTCCAACCAATGCACGTGCTACAGCGGCCCGTTGCCGCTCTCCACCTGATAATTCACCGGGTTTATGATCCAGACGCTGACCAAGATCAACCTTTTCTAACAGGTCAGTTGCCCGTTTCGTGGCAACAGCCGTTGATTCACCACGGATCAACAATGGCATGGCAACATTCTCAAGCGCTGTGAACTCGGGTAACAAGTGATGAAACTGGTAAATGAACCCCATACGCAAATTACGCAAATCACTACGTTCCCGGTCACTCTTTTGCCAGAGTGACTGATCGTCAACAAAGACCTCGCCCTCATCCGGTTTGTCCAGCCCCCCCAAAATATGCAGCAAGGTGCTTTTTCCTGCACCTGATGCACCTACGATGGCCATCGAGGTACCCGCAGGCACCTGCAAGCTCACATCGCTTAAAACCTGGACACGTTTAGGGCCTTGCCGGAACCCCCGACTGATTCCTTCGGCTTTGATCACCATGTTGCTTTGCTCATTCATAACGCAAAGCCTCCGCCGGATCGGTCCTGGATGCCCGCCAGGCAGGGTACAAGGTGGAAAGCAATGACATACACAGCGACATGAGGGCAAAGGCAATTACATCCGATTGGCGCAGGTCAGATGGCAACTCGGTGATGTAATAAATATCTGAAGGAAACAGGGCAAAGCCGAAAATGCGTTCTAAGAAAGGCACTACGGTCGCAATGTTTTGTGCCAACAAAATGCCACCGACCACACCCAAACCCGTGCCAATCAAACCGATCAGGCTACCCTGAACCACGAACACCCGCATGATCGTACCCGCATGGGCGCCCATGGTTTTGAGGATGGCAATATCTGATTGTTTGTCCGTCACGACCATGACCAGCATGGAAATAATATTGAACGCCGCCACAGCGATGATCAGCGACAGAATCACCCACATGACGGTTTTCTCAGTACGGACGGCCTGGAAAAGATTGCCACGTTCCTGGCTCCAGTCCCTGACACGGTATGCACCGTCCAGTTGGTCGGAAATTTCACGCGCGACCAGCCAGGCGGAATCGAGATCTTCCAATTTGAGGCGGATACCACCAATAGAGTCCTCGGGCATTCGCAACAACCTGGCAGCATCTTCGATATGTACCATGGCCAGGCCGCTATCATTTTCATGTTCACCAAACTCAAACATACCCACGACATTAAAGCGCCGCATCAATGGACTGGCACCAAACGGGCTGGCTTTGAGACGTGGTGCAATAACAGTGACCTTGTCACCCAGCCCCACCCTCAACCGCATGGCCAGACCGATGCCAATCACAATACCGTACTCACCACTTTTCAGGTCGTCCAGGCTACCGCTTATCATGCTGGTGTTGACATCCGAGACGGTCGCCTCGTAATCCGGGGCAACACCACGTACCAGTGCAGCACTTGAACCATTGGCCTGCAACCAGGTGCCAACCTCGATGTATGGTGCAGACGCAACCACATCATCCCGTTCATTGACATGACTGACAACCTCGCGCCAGTTATCCAGCGGTCGCTCAAGCGGCTGAATGGTGGCATGTGAAATGGCACCGAGGATACGCGCACGCAGTTCTTTCTCAAAACCATTCATCACCGAAATAACCGTGATCAGCGTGGTAACACCCAGCGCAATTCCCAGCATCGAAGTCAGGGAAATAAACGAAATAAAGTGGTTTTGCCTCTTGGCGCCCAGGTAGCGCAGGCCAATAAAGGCGGATAATGGTTTATACATGTGCGAATTAGACCATAACGCAAATCGCTCAACCAGCGGAATTTACGCTTTTGGGTGTAGGAGTTTGTTGTTTGCCCTACTCCAGTTTTTCAAGTAACAAACCTAACTCTTCCGGCAACGGCGCACTAACCAACTGCTCTTCCCCATCCTTGGTAAAAAACCGTACCTGGTGCGCATGTAGAAACATTCGCCTCGCACCCTCTAATTTCCAATATTTCTGCCTTGCCGCCGGTGAGTAACGTTTATCAGCCACCAGTGGCAGGCCAAGATGGGCTGCATGTACTCGGATTTGATGGGTACGACCAGTGTGCAACTGTGCCTCGGCGAAACTGCAGGGACCATAGTTTTGCAGTAAATGAAAGCTCGTATGAGCTGATTTACCTTGCGGGTCGACCCGCATAAAACGTTGCCCGGCGCGCTCATACTGACCAATCGCATCGTAAACCTCGACCTGATCTTGCTTAAGGTTTCCATCCATCAGGCATAAATAGCGCTTTTCAACCCGGTTGTCGGAAATTTGCTTGTTCAGGTCTCGCAAGACCTCCCCATCCAGCGCCAGTAACAGACAGCCACTGGTATCCCGATCCAGACGATGAACAAGATCTACATTTGCTCCCGGTCGCATTTTGCGCACCACATCAATCACACCCCAGGAAAGACCGCTACCGGCATGCACGGCCATGCCGGCCGGTTTGTTGACGACCATCACCGCGTGACTCTCATAACAAATCGACTGGCCCAACAATTTCATGACTGCCGGAGGTATATCCCCTGATTTGTTGTCACGAATAGATGCCGGTGGAATGCGGACCATATCGCCTGTTTCAATACGCGTGGCCGGTTTTGCCCTGCCACCGTTAATGCGTACCTGACCGGTTCGGATAATCCGGTAAATAACAGAACGGGGCAGGCCCTTGAGTCTCGCTGTCAGGAAATTATCCAGGCGCTGACCGTCACGATCCTGCGTTACTTCAACATAATTTACCTTGGAACTGACCTTATTCATTGCCAACTATCCCCAACTCATTGATAGAAAATGAAAAGACTGTTATATTGTCGCGGTAAGGAATTCGCCCTGCCGAATTGTTCTCCGAAACCGCCTGATTATCTCACCTAAGCCGTGCTTTAAAGGGCCGGACTTCATTGGCTCAACAGTAGTTTACACGTTGTGCCACAAGCAGATAACACGAATTCAATGCTGGCTGATGCCAGGAAAAACTTATTTTTGATGGCAGACCGACAAGCTGCTATCAACGGACCAGGCCTAAAAATAGATTGGCCTGGCTATGAAAACAATATTTGGTACCCCCGGCAAAGATGCAAGACATCGCCGGGTCAGCTTAGTGGAAACATGGCGCAGAAACGTCATGTGGTTCTACTGCCGCCCTGTACCGGGGTGCCTGAGGAATTTACAATGAAAAGAATGCTGATTAACGCAACTCAGCCTGAAGAATTGCGCGTGGCGATAGCTGAAGGTCAACAACTGTTTGATCTTGATATAGAAGTCCCCTCCCAGGAACAAAAGAAATCAAACGTTTACAAGGGCAAGATCACACGGGTTGAACCCTCGCTTGAGGCCTGTTTTGTTGAGTTTGGCTCATCACGGCACGGCTTTTTGCCACTCAAGGAGATTTGCGAAAGCCTGTATTTAAAAGGTTCATCAAAGAAAGGTGGCAAGGTAGCCATCCGCGATGCGGTCCGTGAAGGTCAGGAAATCATCGTCCAGGTAGAAAAAGAAGAGCGCGGCAACAAGGGTGCCGCACTGACCACCTACATATCCCTGGCGGGTCGTTACCTGGTTTTGATGCCAACCAACCCCACAGCCGGTGGCGTATCCCGTCGTATCACCGGAAACGATCGTGATCATCTGCGTGAGCAACTACAGAAAGTCACCACCCCAGACAACGTCGGCATCATCGTACGTACCGCCGGTGTCGGGCGTGATGCCCAGGATTTACAGTGGGATCTCGATTACCTGCTGCAATTGTGGACAGCCATTGAACAGGCTGCTGCCACGCGCCCTGCCCCCTTCCTGGTCTACCAGGAAAGTAATCTGTTTATACGTGCATTACGTGATCACCTGAGAAACGATATCGGTGAGATTCTGATTGATAATGAATCCGTTTTTAACGACGCACGCGAGTTCATGCAACAGGTTATGCCGCACAACCTGAACAAGCTCAAGTTGTACACTGACCAGGTTCCACTTTTTAACCGCTACCAGATTGAAAGCCAGATCGAATCGGCCTTCGCACGCACCGTGCATCTGCCTTCGGGTGGTGCGGTTGTTTTCGATCATACCGAAGCGTTGCTTTCCATCGATATCAACTCAGCCCGTGCGACCAAGGGCTCGGATATCGAAGAAACTGCTTATAACACCAACATGGAATCCGCCAACGAGATCGCCCGCCAGTTACGTCTGCGCGACCTGGGTGGACTCATCGTTATTGATTTCATCGATATGACCAGTCGCAAGCATCAACGTGAAGTTGAAGAATGCTTGCGCCTCGCCATGCAAATAGATAAAGCCCGGGTCCAGATTGGACGTATTTCACGTTTTGGTCTTCTGGAGATGTCACGTCAACGTCTGCGTCCGTCTTTAGGTGAATCCAGCCAGGAAACCTGCCCGCGCTGTGAAGGTCACGGCACTATCCGTAGCGTAGAATCTCTCGCACTGTCTATTCTTCGACTCGTCGAAGAAGAGGTCATGAAGGACTACACCGGTCAGTTAATCGTGCAGGCACCCACCGAGGTGATTAACTTCCTGCACAATGAGAAACGTGCCGCACTGGCCGAGGTCGAAGCACGTCACAAGGTTCCGATCGTGATGCTCGCCAATCAATACCTGGTGACACCGCATTTTGAAATTCTTCGGGTAAGAAAGGCGGACGTAACCGAAGATGCAAGCTACTCGCGTGTGGATCGACCGGAAGCGCAGGTGGTTGCGAATGAACGCTCGCAGGCCAATGCCGTTGCGATACCAGCACCTGCAGTCAAACGTATCGTACCGGAGCGTCCGGTACCTACCCGCGCTGAAGAGAAGGCACCGGGTTTCTTTGCGCGTTTGGGAAACATTCTTTTCTCGAATTCGAAAGAAGAAGAAGAAAAGAGCAAGCCGGCAGCACGTAAGAAAACTGCCAAAAAGACTGGTAACCAACGCGGCAACCAGCAAAACCGAGGCAAACCCACGCAGGCTTCCAGGCAACAAGGCAATCAGAGAACCGCTAAAAAGCGTACCAGCAAGAAAACCCAGGCCAAAGGTCAACAGCAACAAAAACAGCAGCAGCAACGCACCAGTAAAAAACGGACATCAAAGAAAACCCAGTCCAAACAGGGTCAACAGCAGGGAACTCAGGGTAAACCAAACCAGCAACAGTCCGCACAGAACAAAGGCCGTCAGCAACCACAAAAACAGGCAGTTGAACAAAAAGCACAGGACCCAACTGGTGGATACACCCCGTCACCCGTTGTACCCGTTGCCGCTAGTGGTGATGTGAACGGTAATGTGAAACCGGAGCAGAAGGAAGGTGGGCCCCGTCGCGGTGGTCGCAGAAGAAGATCACCTTATAAGACAGGTGGTTCGAAGCCACGTCCGGAGCGGACTGAATCACAGGCTGATACGTCAGCAGACACCGATACTCCAAAGCAATCGCCTGTCGCTGATAAGCAACCGGTAGATCAAAAAGCACAAACACCGGCGCAGTCCCCAGAAAAAGTGCAAGCCTCATCCCCGGAGACTGTTGCCAAGAAGCCAACACCTGTTGCTCCGGCGAAAGCAGATGTCAAGCCAGTTGAGGTCAAACCGGTTGCAGCCAAGTCCACAGAGAGCAAGCCTGCCAAGTCAAAAGCTCCTGAAACGAAGTCTTCTGAATCAAAACCTGCAGAAGCCGGCAAAACGGATTCAAAACCGTCTGAAGCCAAACCTGTAGAAGCCAGCAAGCCAGATTCAAAACCGGCTAAGCCCAAACCAGCAAAAGCCAGCAAGCCAGATTCAAAACCGTCTGAGCCCAAACCAGCTGAAAAACCTGAAGCCGCAAAGGTAGCTAAAAAGGTAGCTAAAAAGGACGATAGCAAGGTGGCAAAACCAGATGCAGCATCTGCGGACAATGCTGAAGCGCCGGCCAAGACTACAAAACGTCCGGCCCGTAAAAAGAGCAGCAGCAAAAAGGCCGGTAGTAAAAAAGCCAGTAAAAAAACTGCACGCACCAACAAGCCGGTAGAAAAGCCTAAACCCAGTTCGGCGAGTTCACCCGAGAAAGATTCTCACGGTATCTACACGCTGAAGCCACCACCATCGGAATAGCTGTAATCAGCTAATCCTGATAACTGGATTTGATATGTACGGCCAGCAAATGCTGGCCGTACTGGTATTTAACGTTCTACAAGCACCCTGCCCCACACCTTCTTCAACTCAGGTGCCTTCAACCAGGCCATAACGCATTGCCATGCGAACCATTTCAACTTCGCTGCGTGCACCGAGCTTGCCCAGTATCCTGTACTTATACGTAGAAACAGTCTTGGGACTCAAGCACATCAATGAAGCGATGTCCGGTATACGGCGACCATCAGTGATCTTCAGCATCACTTCCATCTCCCGTGCAGACAAGTCATCAAATGGTGACCCATTTCTTGAACCTGAAAGCATGGATAGTGCAAGTTGTTTGGCTGCCTCAGCCCCAATGTATCGCTGACCGCCTGCTACCATTTTAATGGCCAGCAGCAGTTCCTCAGCCTCACAATCCCGGGTCAGATAGCCACTCGCCCCGGCATCCATCAAGCGTGTCGGATATGGTGGCTTTGCATGTACCGCCAGCACGATGATCTTTGCCTTAGGATGGCTTATTTTGAGTTTTCGAGTAATTTCAAAACCCGTCAAGCCGGGTAAATTGACACTCAGTAAAATGACATCCGGACAGAGTTTTCTGCACCGCTTGAGCGCTGCTTCACCGGATGATGCTTCTGTAATTGTTGTAACTTCGTTGCTGTGATCAAGGATGTGCCGTAAACCAGTTCTGACAAGCGCCTGATCATCTATGATGAGTATTTGAATCATGATATCCCCCCTTTTATTTTGGACTGATTCGGTTTTTTATTTTCGCTCCCTCGTTTTCGACCCGCTCCCTTGTAAGAAACCCATGTTCAATTCGATAGTGAAATGAATCATGGGTTCTTTAACTATAGACACCGAATTTGCGTAAGTCTGCTTTCTAAGTGAAAAAACCAGAAGATCGAGCAAATTACCTACAAGTATTTAATTCAATGTTCCCTGAGAAGAAGAAACTCCGGTGGAATTCTCAGCTCATCGTCTTAATCAACCTGTATCTTTACCACCGTCCCGGAATAAATGGATACGATCATGTCCTTTTTGCCTCTTCGCTCGTAAACCCAGTTTGAAACCCCAATACTTTTTTGATACCCATGGTCATTGATCGCTTCTTTGCTGCTGTATTTTCTTACTGGTTTGCCACACTTTTTGATGAGCGCATTCGTTGATTCATCCTCTTTTACCAGTGCTCTGCCACAGCGGAAGCTGTTGGCCGATGTGTCGATAGAAAATAAAATGATAATTCCGCATAACAATAATTTTTTCATGACTTTAACGCACCCCTTAATGGCTCTTAGGGCATATGCTAAAGGACACTATGACCTACTGAACAGGGGCAATCTGAGCCAGAAATTGTCAGGAAATATTGATGGGCTCCTTCAATCGACTCATTGCAACCACCCCAACTCACACTTTGCCCACCATGAAAATATTTAATTGGTTAGCCGGGCCATTGCCAGGCACCGATGTTTAAAAAGGTCAATAAAATCATTTCCAGCCCTGTTATTTGATGGTAGATTTACGCCCTTATCCAAGTGCATTCTCGGTCTGCGATCGTTTCCTGACCAGCAGGGAAAAACATTCGGTTTGTGTTGTTTAATCTGACGTGAGTATCGACAAATTGAAAGTCTCAATTTCGAAAACAATGCTGTGCATGGGATTGCTAATGACAACCTTTATGTCTCCACTCCAGGCGGCTGAAATAAGCAATCCCGGTTTTGAGAACGACTGGGAAGCCTGGATGGAAATTGACAAAGACGGTAAGTCAGCGGCCATTTCAGGAGACTCCAGCGAAGGCGAAAAATCAGCAAAATTGACCAGCACAGCAGGCTCGTTCGGGCAGTTGATTAATGTTGAACCGAATACAGATTACGTGCTGAGTGCCTGGGTAAAAGGCACAGGTATTGTTGGCGTAAAGATGGGCAAACAACTGGTATATGAAAGACAGGATAAAGCAAAATCCTGGGAAAAAGTCGAGGTGGCTTTTAACTCCGGTCAGTTTCAGCAGGTTGCCGTATTCGCACAGTTTAATGGCAAAAAAAGTCTATTTGATGATTTTTCAATCGCCGCGGAAAAAGGAGAACAGGATGCCGTTATCCGCCTGGGTACCGGTGGACTTTCACCTGATTTCCCCCCAGGTCGTAATTTCAAACTCAATGACTGGTATTTGAACACACCCGAAGATGGTGGCGATGGACGTTCGAAACGAATAGCAGAGCGTGAACTGGTTCAGGGATATGAGAACAAGGACTATTTTTACACCGGTGAGGACGGAGGCATGGTTTTCCGGGCTACGGTCTCAGGCAGCAAAACATCCAAAAACACCAAATATACACGTACCGAATTACGTGAAATGCTGCGTGCTGGCGATACCAGTATCGGTACCAGGAATGAGGATAAGAGCCCGAATAAAAATAACTGGGTGTTTTCCTCTGCGCCACCCAAAGCCCAAAAGGCCGCCGGTGGTGTTGATGGAACACTAAAGGCAACACTCGCTGTAAATCATGTCACCACCACCGGTGAGGCGCGTGACGTTGGGCGAGTCATCATTGGTCAGATCCATGCAAGCAGTGATGAACCCATCCGACTTCATTACAGAAAACTGCCGCACAACGAAAGAGGTTCAATTTATGCCGCCCATGAAATATCCGGCGGAGACGATCAGTGGTATGAAATTCTGGGAAGTAAGTCCAATACGGCAACCAATCCGATTGATGGTATAGCCCTGAATGAAAAATTCAGCTATGAGATTGTTGCCAAGGGCAATGAGCTAAAGGTGTCAATCATCAAGCAGGGTGTTTTGATTGGTAGCACCATCATCGATATGACCAACAGCGGTTACGATGTCGCGGATGATTACATGTACTTCAAAGCGGGTGTCTATAATCAAAATAACACCGGCGAAGCTGATGACTACGATCAGGCTACTTTCTACTCACTTGAAAATAGTCATGGCGGTTACGACGGCTGATCAGACAACTATTAGTAAAACTCAGGTGGATGTGAATTGGTGGTAGAACGTGGGTAACGAGTTACCCACCCTACGGAGGTGGCCACCGGGGTGCTGTCAGGTGGGTGAGAATTGGTGGCAGAACGTGGGTAACGAGTTACCCACCCTACGACCTATCCAACTAGATAGGTAGCTGCCGCTCCGGCTAAGGCCAACACAACTGTAATCGGAATCATCGTCTTGCGCATGGTCGAGGAACCCAGCCAGATGGCCATACCACACTTGACCATCGTGTTGGAGACCACGGCGATGACGATTGTCCGGGCAGCTACGGTGGAACTGGCTGGGTCCTGCTGGGCCAGGTTTGCCATGGATAGAGCGATGGCATCCACATCCGTGAGACCTGCCAGGGCACCCGCCAGGTAAAGACCTGTGTCACCAAAATAGAGCTGGGCGGCACTGGCAACAAAGATAACAACCGCATACAGCCCGCCAAACTTGATCGCATCACCAAGTTCAAACGGATTGTTACTTGGCTCTACTTCCGCCTTCTCTTTACTACGTCCACGACGCCAGAGCAGGATGCAAATCACGAGGCTGATGACACCCATCAGCAACATTCCCAGCACCAGGCTCTTGGCGAGGGAAAAGTTCACCACTCCGACTTCTATGACCACGCGGAAAAACATCACTGTCCAGGCCAACAGAATTGCCAGGGCCAAAACAGGGGCCAGAGCGGGCTCGGTACGACTGCGCTGAGAAAAGCTCAAGGTGACGGCCGTGCTGGAGACCAGGCCGCCCAAAAGCCCTGTGATCCCCAGGCCGTGTTCCCTGCCCACGACCTTTACCAGGATGTAACCAATGAAATTAAGGCCGGCAATCAACACGACCATCAGCCACGTTTTATAGGGGTTGATGACCTCAAGACCGGCAGGACCGAAATCAGTGTTGGGTACAAGCGGTAATATGATGAGCGTAATGATGGCGAACTTTATTGTCGCTTCCACATCGGACGGTTCAATCCGATCGGCGAGATCATGCAGCCAACCCTTCAGGGCCAAAAGCAGCATCGTGACCACTGCAACTGCACCCGCGATTCCTACTTCACCCCATGTACACATACCGCCAATGAAGAAAGTCAGCAGGAGAGAGGCCTCGGTTGTTATCCCGATATAACCCTTCTGTGCAGACACGTAATAAGCAGCAACAACCAGCGCAACTACCGCAAGAAATGCCAAAGCTACGATCCAGGGGGTCCCTGTCTGATCTCCAATAAACACCGTGGTTGCACCGAGTAGTGCCACCAGGGAAAAAGTCCGTGCTCCGGCAAAGATGGGCTCATCACCCCGCGTGCGCTCACGCTCAAGCCCAATCAACATACCCAAACCGAGGGCTGCAAGAAATTGCCATGCGGTGGTTAATTCCATCGTCTATGAGATCTCCGTATTACGCCTTCATCCATCATCAATTGTAGCTCATCAGGGCTGTAACCCAACTCTTCCAAAACCTCCAGTGAGTCATGACCTTCTGTCGGCAGGTCTCTGCGCACATCGAATTTTCGCTGGTTCATTTCAACCGGAAGAGCGGGAATCTTTATCTTTTGACCGGCGCTTTCTCCTCCGCTCAGTGTCACCGCCACCAGGGCGCCACTGGCGTTCATATGAGGATCATCTATCAGGTCTGATGGCCGGTTGACCGGGGCAAAGGGTACACCGGCTTTTTCCAGACGCCTGATCATTTCGGCCTTGTCCATATTGGCAAACATGTCTCTTACCACGGGCAGGACACGTTCCTTTTGATCCACTCTCTGATTGTTGCTATCCAGGGACCGGTCATTGGCAAATTCCGTCAATTCAAATTCATGACAAAACAGTTTCCATAACGAGTCACTGACCACGCCCACAAATATTTGCTCATCGTCGGCGCTCTTGAATATCTCATAGATGGACCAGGCAGATGTACGAACCGACATTGGCGGTGGGGAGGTTCCGGTCACACCCTCCTGAGCCAAATGCTGACCAACCAAAAAGGCAGTAGTCTCGAACAAGGAACTGGTTACCTGCTGGCCCTTGCCCGTACGATGCCGTTGCTCCAGTGCCGCCAGTATCGCAATAACCCCAAACATACCGCCGGTGATGTCTATCACCGAGGAACCGGCACGCAACGGACGACCGGGCAAGCCGGTCATGTAGGCGAGACCACCCATCATCTGAGTAACTTCATCAAGCGCCGTACGTTTTTCATAAGGCCCCGAAAGAAAACCCTTCAGGGAACAGTAAATCAACCCGGGGTTAAGCTTACTCAGGTCGTCATAAGCAAACCCCAGTTTGTCCATCGCACCGGGACGAAAATTTTCAATCAGAACATCAGCATCCTTAATCAAGCGGATAGCGGCCTCTTTGCCCCTGGCTGACTTCAGATCAAGGCAAATGCTGCGCTTGTTACGGTTGTACATCGGGAAATAACCCGCACCAGAGCCCTTGAGACGCCGGGTGTTATCCCCTTTCAAAGGCTCGACCTTGATTGCACTGGCACCCATATCGGCCAGGATAAGTCCTGCCGTTGGCCCCATTACCATATGGGTAAACTCGACAACCTTGATACCCGATAGTGGTAAGTCATTATTATTCATATGTCATATACCCTTGATTTCACCGAGAGGCTGTTGAAAATCGACAAAACTCGTTTATCAGCATATCAAATTTGAATAAGAGGTGAACATCATCTCCTCTATAATACTGGCAAATAAACCACCAAAAATGACTGACGGCTAATGGCAAAAACTCTATTCGACAAATTATGGGATCTGCATACCATCGCCGAGTTGGAAGGCGGGGAAACACTTTTATTGATCGACCGTGTTTTCCTGCATGAAAGAACCGGCAGCATAGCGCTACAGAGCCTCGCTGAAAAAGGCCGAAAGGTACGTAACCCCTCACAGGTGTTTTGCACAATGGATCACATTGTTGACACTTTTCCCGGTCGGGGCGATGAAACCCTTATGCCCAGTGGCAAAGAGTTTATTGAAGCCACACGATCTGAAACCAACGCTGCGGGTATTAAACTATTCGACATCGGCGACCCGCATCAAGGCATCATTCACGTGGTCTCACCGGAACAGGGTATCGCACTGCCCGGTCAAACCCTGGTGTGTCCCGACAGCCACAGCTGCACACTAGGTGGCCTGGGTGCATTAGCCTGGGGAATCGGTTCAACAGATGCAGAACACGCGATGGCTACCGGGACATTGCGCAAGCAAAAACCTCGCAATATGCGGGTCAGCTTTGAAGGGGAATTGCCTGCCGGCACAGGTGCCAAGGATATGATTCTCCACCTGATTGGCCGCTACTCTGCTGCGGGTGGAAGCGGCTACGCGGTTGAATTTGCCGGGCCGGCCATCTGGGCACTATCTGTAGAAGCACGTATGACATTATGCAACATGGCCGTCGAGTTCTCTGCCTTTACCGGGATCATTGCACCGGATGACAAGACCATCGAATTTTCACGGGGTCGCAATTTCGGGCCAAGTGAGGACCAGTGGGATCAGGCCGTTGAGCATTGGAAAACACTTTATAGCGACCCTGATGTCAGGTTTGACCAGGAAATCAGCATCGATTGTTCCGATATCAGACCGACTGTCACCTGGGGAACAAGCCCACAACACACGGTTGCCATCGACGGTATTGTTCCAAATCCGGATGATGAGCCTGAAACTGAAAAGCGAAATGCCATGATCAGGGCGTTGAAGTATATGGGTCTGTCGCCTGGAACATCCATGTCTGATATTCCGATTGATGCAGCCTTCATTGGCTCATGCACCAATGCACGTATCTCAGATCTGCGTCTCGCTGCGCAATTCCTGCGCGGAAAACAGGTGGCAACAGACGTCCGGGCAGTTGTCGTACCCGGTTCTACGCTGGTTAAAAAAGCAGCAGAGGCGGAAGGCCTGGATCGAATCTTCAGCGATGCCGGCTTCGAATGGCGCGAATCCGGTTGCTCGATGTGCTTTTATGCCGGCGGGGAGACATTTGGTGCTGGCAAGCGTGTCATTTCAAGCACAAACCGGAACTTCGAAGGCCGCCAGGGT
>RCNC010001546.1_pt1 | contig 15502 bp, 13 predicted proteins | sample 2041301 | NCBI WGS metagenome assembly RCNC01 (sample SAMN09708231, study PRJNA481090) | Marine sediment metagenome, whole genome shotgun sequencing project. | biome: marine sediment; feature: ocean; material: sediment; isolation source: Sewage treatment plant 13A marine sediment (STP13A) ... | reverse complement strand
AACGGGTCAATGAGGCCACATCGCCAGTAGAAACGTAACGCGCCAGTTCTTCACCAGTGGCACCCGATAATATCGTCAGTGCCATCTTGGCTCCGATACCGCTGATCTTGAGCAGCTTTCTAAATAGTTCACGTTCACCCAATGATGCGAATCCGAAAAGGGTCTGGGAGTCCTGTGAAAAATGATGATGGATCAAAATCGTCACCGCTTTGCCATTTTCCGGCAAATCAGAAAACACACCCAGGGGTGCCTCGACCTCATAACCGACGCCATTCACGTCGATCACCAGGTAGGGTGGATTCTTGTCCAGTAAAATACCTGATAATCGTGCGATCATTGTGTTATCTCTGCATCATCGCAATACGCGCCTGCGTATGCGAAGTGTGTTGGTGACACAGGGCTATGGCCAGGGCATCTGCCGCGTCGTTCTGTATTGGACCTTTAATACCAAGTAGCAAACCTACCATGTGTTGAACCTGTGTTTTATCCGCTGCCCCACGGCCCACAATCGCCTGTTTGACCGAGCGGGGACTGTATTCTGATACCGGCACATCACAGGAAATCGCCGCGCATACCGCAGCCCCGCGAGCCTGACCCAGTTTGATCGCTGACGCAGCATTATGTGCCACAAAAACAGTTTCAATCGCGGCCTGGTCCGGGCGGAACTCTTTGATCACCTGTTGTAATCCGGAGAATATGATTCCCAGGCGCTCGGTAAACTCACCGCTACCCGCCTTGATGGCATCATAATAAACCGGTATGACGCGATCACCGTTAATTTCGATGATACCCACACCGGTCATACGTGAACCGGGGTCAACACCGAGTATGCGCAGGTTTTTCAGCTGTAAGACCCTTCGGGAATATCAGCATTGGAAAACACGTCCTGGGTATCGTCCAGGTCTTCGAGTGCATCCAGAAAACGTAGTACCTTCTCACCACCTTCAACATCCAGCTCAACCTCAACACTGGCGCGCATGGTGATTTCCGAATTTTCAGGTGACAGACTGGCAGTTTCCATCGCCGTCTTTACGTCGGCATAGGCTTCGGGTGTGGTGATCACTTCGATGGAGCCATCATCTTCGCTGACGACATCATCCGCACCGGCATCCAACGCCACTTCCATCACATCGTCTTCGGATGTTCCGGGTGCAAAATTAAGCACACCCATTTTGGTGAACAGGTAAGCCACCGACCCATCGGTTCCCAGGTTACCGCCATATTTTGTGAATGCGTGACGAACTTCTGCCACTGTGCGATTGCGGTTATCGGTCAAGCACTCCACCATCACCGCAACACCACCCGGTGCGTAACCCTCGTACTTGAGTTCTTCGTAGGTTACGCCATCCAGATCGCCGGTCGCTTTCTTGATCGCCCGCTCAATATTATCTTTCGGCATATTGGCCGCATTGGCCTTTTCAATTGCCAGGCGCAATGACGGGTTGGTATCAGGATCGCCGCCACCTTCACGTGCCGCTACGGACAGTACCCTGTTGATTTGGGTGAAAACCTTGCCGCGTTTGGTATCAACCGCTTTTTTTCTGTGCTGGATGTTCGCCCACTTGGAATGACCTGCCATAACTACTTACCTTGATAATTTGAAATGTAATTTCTGGAATTTTATCATGAAACCCTGCCAATCCGGGGGCAATATCAGGGCATTGTGCGCTGCATCCTGGTTTGTGGTGCAGTTCAGTTGCCGTCCTTTTTAAATTTGCCGTGCACCAGAAAACACTCAGCCTGGTCCACGACTTCGGCGGAGACGAGCATCTCAGTATGTGCGACCGCCATTTCAATACTGTCTTTCCGGCCTTCGAGTTCGGTCTCCCTGACGGTAACAGTGCCATCGCTTGGTTCATGGTGTCTGCCGGCAATTTGTCCCAGGCCGAATGCGCGGGTACCACAAATAACACCGGTTTCCCGTCCTTGAGGTGTGTGCTGCAATCCCTGCAACAGGTTCTCCCTGACCTTTCCAAATATGAATTTCTGACCGGGTAACTTCCCCAATCGCTTGGCGGTATCACTGCCCTTGACGGGCGTTCCCACCAGGACAATCCGTCCCGGCGGTAAATCTTGATACCTGCTCAGCATATTCAAAATGACCAGCCCACCCATGCTGTGGCCCACCAGGTGTAGCTCTTCCAGGCCCTGGCCGACAAGGAACGTATGTAGTTCATCTGCATGACCATCAAGACAATCGCCACGTGTAGGGTAACTGAAAACCACCACGTGATGACCCCGCCTTCTGAGTCGTTTTGCCATGGCAGCCATCGACCAACCACGGTTCCATAGACCATGTACCAGTGCAATATTCATTGTCGAACCCGCAATCTTTTTTTCATACGCCGGAATGGTTCGACCGAAACCAGTACCAATGCGAACCAGATACAGATAAATGCAACCGCGTGTCCACTCGTGAATTGTTCACCATAGAGGAAAACCGCGATCAAAAAACTCATGCTCGGCGCGAGATACTGAAAGAACCCCAGGATGCTCAACGGTAGTTTTTGTGCCGCCATATTAAACCAGATCAGCGGTAAAACGGTGACCAGGCTAGAACCCACCAGTAACAGGTCTATTCCCCGGGACATGTGCAAAAATTGCAATCCTGACTGCGAAGAAAGCCAGAATAAATACACCAGTGCCGGCAACAGCATGAGTGATGTTTCCCAAAGCAAGCCCAGCATTGGTCCCACATTCAGACGTTTGCGTAACAACCCATAAACACCAAATGACAAAGCCAGTGTCAGGGCAATCCAGGGTGGCCCGCCCAGGTGCCATCCCAGGTAAATGGTGCCCGTCGCAGCTACCAAAACCGCGATCACCTGCAGTACGCTCAAACGCTCTTTCAAAATCAGGTAACCCAGCAAAACATTAATCAATGGTGTTGTGAAATAGCCGAGGCTGGTATCCAGAATGTGGTCATGCGCGACCGCCCAGACAAAAACCACCCAGTTGATTGAAATGACCATACCTGACAAAACCAGCCAGGCGATGCTTGTCAGCGGCAGACGTAGTTTTTTCCAGAAATCCCTGCCATCGCGAATCGCCAAAAACAGTATTAGTAGGGGAACTGACCAGATAACCCTGTGTGCCAATACCTCCCAGGCACCAACGGATTCCAGCCCTTTGTAATAAATGGGTACCAGGCCCCAGAACGTGAAAGCAGCCAAGGCTGCAATGACACCACCGCGGTCAAGTTTTTGTTCGGTTATTGGCATCATTATGTGGGCTCAGGTGTCGATCCTGGTTACTGCCGCTCGTAGGGTGGGTAACTTGTTACCCACGGATATCTGACTCTTGCCCGTGGGTAACAAGTTACCCACCCTACGTTCAAGCATGAACAAAGGTTAACCGAATCGTGAGTAACTGTTTACGCACCTGGCGTCTTGGCTTTAACCCCAATATGTAATTCATCCAATTGCTTGTCTCCAATCGGGGACGGTGCATCGGTCAATGGGCACTGGGCGGTAGTGGTCTTTGGAAAGGCGATTACATCACGGATGGAACCCTCACCAGCCATCAATGCAGCCACACGATCCAGTCCGAATGCAATACCGCCATGGGGTGGGCAACCATACTTAAGTGCTTCGAGCAGGAAACCGAACTTGGCTTCTGCCTCCTCCTCGCCGATTCCCAGCAGTTCAAAAACCGCCTGCTGCATTTCTGGTTTGTGGATACGAATCGAGCCACCTCCAATTTCTGCGCCATTAAGCACGATGTCATAACCCCTGGAAAGGGCATTTGCAGCAGTGGCTTTCAACTCATCGGCGGAATCAGATTGCGGGGCCGTAAATGGATGGTGCATGGCGGTGTAACGGCCACTTTCTTCATCCCATTCAAACATCGGGAAATCGGTGACCCATAGTGGTGCCCAGCCTTCAACTGCGAGCTCCAGGTCTTTAGCACAACGAACCAGCAAATGGCCCATAAAGGTACTGGTTTGCAGCCAGTCACCTGCACCGAAAAACAGCAGGTCGCCGGTTTCAACACCGGTCTGGGCTGCAATACCACTCCACGCTTTGTCATCAAGGAACTTGGCAACGGGTGACTGCAGACCCGCAATACCGGCCTCAGCATCATTGACCTTGATCCATGCAAGTCCCCTGGCACCATAACGTGCTACAAAGGCTGTGTATTCATCGATGTTTTTACGTGAGAACTTCGCACCACCGGGTACCTTCAGCACCGCCACACGTTGCTCGTCAGCGTTTGCCGGGCCGGAAAAAACCCGGAATTCCAGATGGCTTACATGTTCATCAACATTGTGCAGACGCATCGGGTAACGCAGATCCGGTTTATCTGATCCGTACTCTTCCATTGCATCCCGCCATGTCATACGCGGGAAAACTGCAGGTAATTCAGCGTCCAAAACATCCTTGAAGACCGCCCGAACCAGGTTTTCGGCCGCATCCTGCACAGCAGATTCATCGACGAAAGAAAGCTCCATATCCAGCTGGGTAAATTCGGGTTGGCGGTCGGCACGCAGATCTTCATCACGGAAACAACGTGCAATCTGGTAGTAACGATCCATACCGGCCATCATCAACAATTGTTTGAACAACTGCGGCGACTGCGGCAAAGCAAAAAACTGTCCGGCGTGCACACGACTGGGAACCAGGTAATCACGCGCGCCCTCCGGTGTTGCCTTGGTCAGTATAGGTGTTTCAAATTCTGAAAAGCCGTGACCGTCCAAATGTTTATGAATTGCCTGGTTAAGCTTCGAACGGATACGCATATTATGCTGCATACGTGGTCTGCGCAGATCCAGGTAACGATAACGCAGGCGAACTTCTTCACCGTCTTCATCGGTCATCAACAGGGGAATGGGCGCGGAGGCGTTGAGTAATTCAACCTCTTCCGCGACCAGTTCAATTTTGCCCGTGGCCATGGATTCATTCCACTGGCTTTCAGGCCGCATACGTACGACACCCTTTATACGTACACAATATTCATTGCGAAGACGTTCCGCACCGGCAAAAGCCGTGCTGTCAGGCTCTACCACCACCTGGACAATGCCGGCATTATCTCTCAGACCGATAAATATCAGTCCACCGAGATCCCGTCTGCGATCGACCCAGCCACATAAAGTGACGTACTTTCCATCCAGTGTTTCATTGATTTCACCACATAAATGACTACGCATGTTTAGATTCCTTGGTCGCTGGTTTTGCAGCCGGTTTTGCAGCTGGTTCTTTGGCACTGCTTTCGGAAGAAGACTTATCGGCCTTCTCGCCTGTACCACCGGTTGAGCTCTTGTCTGAACTGGATGTATCGGAAGATTCCGCTAAATTACGTTTGTTGTCCTTCTTAAAATCTGTCTCATACCAGCCACTGCCCTTGAGACGGAAAGCTGCTGCGGAAACCAGGCGCTTCAATGCCGGCTGTTTACATTCCGGACAATCCACCAGATCGCCATCGCTCATCCTCTGCAGCTTTTCCAACTTATGTTCACATGACTCACATCGGTATTCGTATATCGGCACTGCTAATACTCCTGTCTTCCATAAATCCACGCACACCACGTGGTCGGCAATTATAAACGCTGATGCCTCTCGAAGGCATTAAATGGGGATGCTTTGGCATCTTTTACAGTATGTGGGGTGCGTAAATGTTACGCACGGGAAAAATCACGGGCGTACGTATCTCATTACGCCTGAATTAAAGCCAACGCTTGTTTACCAACGCAACACTCGTAGGGTGGGTAATTTATTACCCACGTGGTTGGTTTAATGGGGCTGGTAAACGTGGGTAACGAGTTACGCACCCCACAAAACAGCACAAATGGCAACCACTGTTTGGTATAGTGAACACCCGATTTCCATACAGCAAGAGACACTCATGAAAACCCAATTACTTGTTTCTGCAATTCTACTGGCAAGCCTGCTCTCAGCGTGTGAAAAAGACGCCCAGGTTGCTGTTCCCAAAGCTGTCGAAGCAGCACCTGTTGAGGTAGCAGTTTCTGCCCCGGCTGAAGCTGAGGCGCCTTCCCGTTTCGATATTTACTCCGAAGTGGGTCTGACCACCGACCTCAGTCACCTCAGCGACAATCAAAGGCAGATGATTGGCCTGTTGATCGACGCAGCTAAAATCACCGATGATATTTTCTGGCAGCAGGTTTGGGGCGATAAGGACGAATTGCTCAATAGCATTGATGATCCAAAAATGAAGCGTTTTGCTTTCTATAACTACGGTCCCTGGGATCGTCTGGCAGATGACCAGTCTTTTATTGAAAGTTATGGCCCGCGTCCACCGGGTGCACGTTTTTACCCGGAGGATATGACCAAGGATGAATTTGAAGCCTGGCAACAGGAAGGCAAAGACGAGCAATATTCCATTGTAAAACGCAACGCCGAAGGGGGTCTGGAATTGTTACCTTATAGCAAGGCCTTCGAGACCCAGATCAATGAAATAGCCGACCGACTCATAAGAGCCTCCGCACTGGCGGAAGATGAGGAATTTGCCGCTTACCTCAAGTTGCGGGCCGAAGCCCTGAAAACCGATGACTACCAGGCGTCGGATATGGCCTGGATGGACATGAAGAACAACCCGATTGAACTGGTCATTGGTCCCATCGAAACCTACCAGGATGCCCTGTATGGATACCGCGCCGCATTTGAGACATTCGTACTGATCAAGGACCAGGCCTGGAGTAAAAAACTGGCACGCTTCGCCAAGTACATGCCGGAATTGCAGCGTGGCTTACCAGTGGATGATGCCTACAAGGCAGAAATGCCCGGCTCAGATGCCGATTTGAACGCCTACGATCTCGCCTATTGCGCAGGTGATTGTAATTCCGGTGCGAAAACGATCGCCATCAACCTGCCCAATGATGAAGAAGTGCAACTGGCCAAAGGCACCCGTCGCCTACAGATCAAGAATTCCATGCTGTCCAAATTTAACCAGATCCTGATGCCGATATCCAAAGAGTTGATCGCAGAAGATCAACGTCAATACATCACCTTTGACGCATTCTTCAGTAATACCATGTTTCATGAAGTGGCCCATGGTCTTGGTATCAAAACCACTTTGGATGGCGCCGGCACGGTACGCCAGGCTTTGAAAGAACACTCTTCAGCACTTGAAGAAGGCAAGGCCGATATCCTCGGTTTGTACATGGTGCAAAAATTACGGGAAATGGGTGAGATCACCGAAGGCGAGTTGATGGACAACTACGTTACTTTCCTCGCCGGTATCTTTCGTTCAGTCCGTTTTGGAGCCAGCAGTGCCCACGGTCGTGCCAACATGATCCGATTTAATTATTTCAGCGACGCGGGGGCATTTTCACGTGATCCGGATAAGGGTACCTACAGTGTCAACGTGGCTGAGTTTGAGACAGCTGTCAAAAACCTTGGCAAAGATATCCTGGTCTTGCAGGGCAATGGTGATTACGACGCGGTCGCAGAACTTGTTGCTGAATGTGGCAAGGTGGGCGAACAACTGCAGGCAGACCTGAATCGACTGGATGCCCTCAGCATTCCTGTTGATATCGTTTATCAGCAAGGCAAACAGGAGCTCGGCTTATAGTCCGGTCTTTATGGGTAAACGAATTGTCGTAAAAATCGGCAGCCAGGTCCTTTGCGACCTGGTTGGCGCACTCAACAGGGATGTTCTGTCCAACCTGGTCGGGCAGCTTGCCGGCCTGCGTGCCGACGGTTGGCAAGTACTGTTGGTTTCATCCGGTGCTGTCGCCGCCGGTAGTGGTCTTGCAACAGAACAACTACGCCGGGTTTCCGACCCCGTCGCCCGCAAACAGGTCATGGCAGCGACGGGTCAGGTCAGATTGATGGAAACCTACCGCGAATTATTCGCGCAACAGGATTTAACCGTCGCCCAGGTCCTGGCAACCAAAAGTGATTTTCAAACCCGTCGGCATTATCTGAATATGCGCGGCTGTATTGAAGCCCTGCTGACAGCCGACATCGTACCCATCGTTAACGAAAACGACGTGGTTTCGGTCACCGAGTTGATGTTTACCGACAACGACGAACTCGCGGGTCTGCTCGCAGGAATGGTCAATGCTGAACTTTTATGCCTGCTGAGCACGGTGCCCGGTGTTTATGACGGCGATCCGGATGATGCAACCACACAGTGCATTGCACGCTGGGACGACGATCTCTACCAGGTTGAAGATGTTGTTTCACGCGGCACATCAGCGTTGGGACGTGGCGGTATGCACAACAAGCTGGACATTGCGCGCAAAGTGGCCAGGCTTGGCACCAAAGTCGTCATTGCGAATGGTACCGACCCGCAAATTATGGGCAAAATCCTGGGTGACGTTCAGGCTGGCACGCATTTTCCGGTTATTGGAGATGTTTCCCCGGCAAAGAAATGGCTTGCAAGTGCAGACGGTCATGCAACCGGATCGGTGACGATCAACGCGGGAGCAGAAGAGGCGCTGCTGGATGATAACCGTCTTGCCAGTTTGCTACCGGTTGGCATCGAGGCCGTGGACGGTCATTTCGATCAGGGTGATGTTATCCAGATACTCAACCCATCCGGCAAGGTCCTGGGCTGCGGGAAAGCAAGGTACGATCACCGTGAGGCTAGAAAACTTATCGGAAAGCGTGGGCAAAAACCGCTGGTTCATTATGATTACCTGTATTTATCGTAGGGTGGGTAACTTGTTACCCACGGGCAAAGCACCAGTTCCTTACCGTGGGTAACAAGTTACCCACCCTACATTCTGACCTGAGCCATGGCGGTGCCGATAGGAAGCGCTTACTAGTTTTTGGAAAATTGCATGAATAAACACCAATACCTGACACAAGGGCTGATCAACATCCGTGAAGCATCACGCCAATTGGCTCAATGTGATGATGCCAGGATTCGCTCGGTGCTGGAAACACTGGCCGATCGCACCATTGAAGCGGAGGTCGAAATTCTCGAAGCCAACCTCAGCGATCTTTCACGGATGCCGGAATCGGACCCGAAATACGATCGGTTGTTACTGAATCCCCAACGCCTTGCAGATATAGCACATGACCTGCGCTGTGTTGCCGCACTGCCGTCACCCGTTGGTGAGGTGCTGGAACAACGGCAACTGGGGAATGGGCTTGAGTTAAAGAAGGTGCGGGTACCCATGGGGGTTATTGCAGTCATTTTTGAATCACGCCCGAATGTTACCTTTGATGTATTTGCGCTGTGTCTTAAGACGCTGAACGCATGTGTTCTCAAAGGTAGCAGTGATGCTCACGACACCAATCTTGTCGTCGTCAAACTGATTCATGAAGTACTGGCAGAATTTGATATCGACCCAGCCGTGGTCTTCCTGGCACCTCCGCAGCGAGAGTATTTGTCGGAAATACTGCAGGCAACCGAAGCCATAGACCTGGCTATTCCGCGTGGTTCCAAGGGTCTGATTGATTTCGTACGTGATAATGCGCGCGTGCCGGTTATCGAAACCGGTGCCGGTATTGTGCATACCTATGTCGATGCCAGCGCTGATCAGGCTATGGCAAAATCAGTCATCACCAATGCCAAGGTCCGTCGGCCCAGCGTGTGCAATGCACTGGATACACTGATATTGCACCGCGACCTGTTGCCCGCTTTACCCGCGATGATGCAAACAATGGGTGAAGAATACCAAGTTGAAGTGTTCGCGGATGCTGACGCCTACAAGGTGCTGGATGGACACTATTCCGCCGAATTACATCCTTCATCTGATGAACATTTTGGAACAGAATTTCTATCTATGAAAATGTCGATCAAGACTGTTTCAGGTCTTGCCGAAGCGATGGAGCATATTCACCAATACAGTTCCAAACATTCCGAAGCCATCGTTGCTGAAGATCCGCAAGCCATCGAACAATTCCTGAACAACGTGGACGCAGCGGCAGTCTATGCCAACACCTCTACCGCATTCACCGACGGCGGCCAGTTCGGAATGGGAGCCGAAATCGGCATCAGCACCCAAAAGCTCCACGCGCGCGGCCCAATGGCACTACCAGAACTAACCAGCTACAAATGGATCGTCAAGGGCACGGGGCAAGTCCGAACGTAGGGTTATGTTCAGGATGAACGGTATGCCGCGGGCGCAGGGATGCGCAGGAGCGGCGTAACTCGTTACGCACGGGGGATAACAAAGCGCATGGGCATGTGCTCAAGGATGCGATAATTCGTGGGTAACAAGTTACCCACCCTACGGATTCTCGGAGTTTCGTGGCACCGGTTGGAGTTAGAGAACCGTGGGTAACAAGTTACCCACCCTACGGGGTTTCGTGGCATCAGTTGAAGCCAACAAACCGTGCGTAACAGGTTACGCACGGTATGGGTTGGTGGTAGTTTCTTGAGGGGTATTTAATTCCACATTATTTTGTGAAGCTAAACACGCCATCCTCGACATCGATATTTACGGTCTCACCTGAGGCAAAATCACCTGCCAGGATTTTCTGTGCCAGGGGATTCTCGATTTTCTGCTGGATGGCTCTCTTCAGAGGTCTTGCTCCATAGACAGGGTCGAAACCGGCAGTGGCCAGCAAATCCAGACCGTCATCGGTGACTGTCATTCCCAGCCCAACATTTTCGAGCCGTTTTCTCAGCATTCCCAGCTGTATTCCGGCAATCAGGCGTATCTGTGCCTGGTCAAGCGGGTGGAATACCACCAGGTCGTCTACACGATTGATGAATTCCGGTCTGAAGTGATGACTGACAACTTCCATCACGGCCTCTTTCATAGCATCGTAACCATCATCTGCCATATCCTGAATACGGGCAGAGCCAAGATTTGATGTCATCACAATTACGGTATTGCGAAAATCGACGGTTCGTCCATGACCATCTGTTAAGCGACCATCATCCAGCACCTGCAAAAGGATGTTAAATACATCCGGGTGGGCCTTTTCTACCTCGTCCAACAGGATCACAGAGTATGGCCTGCGTCGGATGGCTTCTGTCAGATAACCACCTTCTTCATAACCGACATATCCCGGAGGTGCGCCGATCAAGCGGGCCACGGAATGTTTTTCCATGAATTCCGACATATCAATCCGCACCATGGCATCTTCTGTATCAAACATGAATTCAGCCAATGATTTACATAGTTCGGTTTTACCGACACCCGTTGGGCCCAGGAATAAGAATGAACCGATGGGGCGGTTGGCATCTGACAACCCTGCACGGGACCGGCGTATAGCGTCGGAAACCGCCTTCACAGCCTCATCCTGACCAATGACACGTTTGTGCAAAGAGGATTCCATGCGTAGCAGTTTGTCCCGTTCACCCTCGAGCATGCGTGAAACCGGGATACCCGTCCAACGGGAAACCACTTCTGCGATTTCGTCTTCGGTGACACTGGTACGTAACAATGTGAATTCGGCCTGTTCGCCCATTTCGGCCTGCTTCAGTGCCGCTTCCAATTCAGGGATACGACCGTATTGAAGTTCGGACATGCGCGCCAGGTCACTGGCGCGATGAGCAGCTTCAAGTTCGGCACGGGCACGCTCAAGTTCTTCCTTGATATGTGTTGTACCCTGAACCGCGGCTTTTTCAGATTTCCAGATTTCCTCCAGGTCGGAAAACTCACGTTCCAGTTCACCAATCGTCTCTTCAAGGTCAGCCAAACGCTGCTTTGACGCGTCATCCTTTTCCTTCTTCAGTGCTTCACGTTGAATTTTCTGCTGGATAAGACGTCTTTCCAGGCGGTCCAGTTTCTCCGGCTTGGAATCGATCTCCATGCGAATACGCGAGGCCGCTTCATCCATCAGGTCGATGGCCTTGTCCGGTAACTGCCGGTCGCTGATATAGCGGTGTGACAAGGTCGCCGCGGCCACCAGGGCCGGGTCAGTGATATCGACGCCGTGATGTACTTCGTATCTTTCCCGCAAACCACGCAATATTCCGATGGTGTCCTCGACTGAAGGTTCGCTGACGAATACTTTCTGGAAGCGACGCTCTAAAGCAGCATCCTTTTCCATATATTGCCGGTACTCATCCAGTGTGGTCGCACCAATGCAATGCAATTCACCACGTGCCAACGCGGGTTTGAGCATATTGCCGGCATCCATGGAGCCTTCGGCTCTGCCGGCACCAACGATGGTGTGAATCTCATCGATAAACAGGATGACATTACCTTCCTGTTTACTGAGGTCGTTCAATAGTGCTTTCAGACGCTCTTCGAACTCACCCCTGAATTTTGCACCCGCGATCAAGGCGCCCATATCGAGCGACAACACGCGTTTATTTTTCAGGCCCTCTGGCACTTCCCCATTAACAATGCGTTGCGCCATACCTTCAACGATGGCGGTTTTGCCCACACCGGGCTCACCCATCAGTATTGGATTATTCTTGGTTCTGCGTTGTAAAACCTGGATACAACGACGGATTTCCTCATCTCTGCCAATGACAGGGTCCAACTTTGATTGCTCGGCCCTTTCGGTCAGATCAATGGTGTACTTCTCCAGTGCCTGGCGGGATTCCTCGGCGTTTGGATCGTTGACCTGCTCACCACCACGCATTTCATCGATGGCTTTTTCAATGGCTTCCCGGTTGGCACCGTTTTGCTTCAATAAATCGGCAACGGGGCCCTTAATAGCCATGGCCGCCAATACAAACAACTCACTGGCGATGTACTGGTCATCACGCTTTTGTGCCAATTTGTCGGTGACCGTCAGGGATTTGATGGTGTCATTGGAGAGGTTGACTTCCCCGGTTGCACCGGAGACCTTGGGCATGGCATCCAAACGTTCGCCAAGCTGCGAACGCAGTGCATTGACCTTGATACCGGCCTTGGTCAACAGATGACGGATGGAGCCACCTTCCTGGTCCAATAGTGCAACCATGACATGGTCCGGTTCGATTAATTGACTATCCAGTCCGACCGCCAGGCTTTGTGCATCTGCCAGTGCTAACTGGAACTTACTGGTTAGTTTGTCCATTCTCATTGCTAAATCCTCTGAATATGTGAACCGCTGAAAGACGGTTTCTGATGAAGATTATTTGAGGTCAAACGTATGGAAAATCAAGCAATCAGCGATCTGACAGAATCCTGATCATTACCTGCCCGTATACCCGGCACAGGGCATCAAGATCGGCTATAGGTGTATTTTCATCAATTTTGTGAATGCTTTCATTCAACAGGCCAAATTCAAGCACCTGGGTACCAAGCGGCGCTATAAAACGTCCATCGGAGGTGCCACCACCGGTGTTTAATTCCGGCGACATGGCCAACTCGTCTTTAATGGCTTCGATCACCGCTTCACGAAAGTCACCCGCCCTGGAGCGGAATGGCTCACCGGATACCCGCCAGCTAATCTCGTATTGATCAATTCCACTTTGTTGCAGCAAATCCTCAACCCTTGCCTGGATTTCTTTGCCAGGCGAAGCTGGCGAATTGCGGAAATTGAACCAGACTTCAGCATGACCGGGTGTCACATTCTCGGCACCGGTGCCCGCGTGAATATTGGTAACCTGGCAGTGGGTCGGCGGGAAATTCTCATCACCCTGGTCCCATTCGCATTTGGTTAGTGCTTCGATAAAGTTGGCGAGACGATGGATGGGGTTATCCAGTGCTTCCGGGAACGCACTGTGACCCTGCACACCATGAACCTGTAAACGCGCATGGCTGGAACCACGACGACCGATTCGCACGGTATCACCCAGTTTGACCTGACTGCTGGGTTCACCTACAAGACAGTACATTGGTATGGAATTTCTTTGTCGGAGTACATCCGCCACCCGCGCGACACCATCTACGGCTGCGCCTTCTTCATCACTGGTCAGTAAAATGCCAATTTGCCCGATATGATCCGGGTGTTCACGTACCAGGGCTTCCGCTGCCGTCACCATGGCGGCTACCGCGCCTTTCATATCGGCGGCGCCACGACCGTAAAGCACATCATCCCTGACCTCGGATTCAAACGGTGGTGAGGTCCAGTCCTCCAACGGCCCGGTTGGAACCACATCGGTATGGCCCAGGAACCATAACGACGGCTCGCTCCCACCACGGGTCTGACCATGGGTAAAAATTACATTGTTTACATCACCAAACGGAAGCCATTCAACATCAAAACCCTGGGGTGCAAGCCGGTCGGCCAATAATTGTTGGCATCCTGCATCATCGGGGGTCACCGAGGGTAAATCGATCAATGCACAGGTCAAATCAAGCGTGGCGCTCATGATTCAAACTCTGTGAGTTCTTTGGGATTGAAACCAACAGCCACAATATCATCAGCAACGAATACCGGTCGTTTTATCAGTGTCGGATACTCCAACAACAACTCCAGCAATTCATCACCCTCAAACTGGCGTTGTTCATCATTCAATTGTCGCCATGTAGTACTGCGACGATTAACCAGTTTGTCTGCAAAAGGAGAATCGAGCCAACTCTTCAATAATTCTGCTCGCAGACCATCGCTTCGAAAGTCATGAAACTGATGATTGATGCCTTGCCCGGTCAGCCACTTGAGAGCTTTGCGACAGGTATCACATTGTTTGATACCGTATACCGTTAACATATCAGGCCTCGACACTTGCTCTCAGGAGTTCATTAACACTGGTTTTTGCACGTGTTTTTTCATCCACGCGTTTAACGATGATCGCTGCATATAAGGCATAACTACCATCTTTGGCTGGCAAACTGCCAGGTACTACAACGGAACCCGGTGGTACCTTTCCGTACATGATTTCACCGCTTTCACGATCATAAATTCGTGTGCTTTTGCCGATATATACACCCATCGATAACACACTGCCCTTGCCGATGATCACACCTTCGACGACCTCGGAGCGTGCGCCGATAAAACAACCGTCCTCGATGATGGTGGGGGTGGCCTGGAGTGGCTCCAGTACACCGCCGATACCAACGCCACCGGACAGATGAACGTGCTCGCCAATTTGTGCGCAGGAACCCACCGTCGCCCAGGTATCAACCATGGTACGTGCACCAACATGCGCGCCGATATTGACATAAGAGGGCATCAACACCGCATCGTGACCGATAAATGCACCACGGCGCACGGTGGCGGGTGGCACTATGCGGGCCCCGCATTTGCTGATGTCATCACCGGACCCGGTCGCCCAGCGCAATGGCACCTTGTCGAAATAATGGCTCTCTGAACTATCGAGTACTTGGTTGTGGCGGATGCGAAAATACAGCAGCACTGCCTTCTTTAGCCATTCGTTGACATGCCATCCGTCTTCAGAGGGTTCAGCCACTCGAAAAGCCCCATGCTCTAATCCGGAAATAGATGCTTCAATGGCTGAAACCAGTGCAGCATCCGCCGATTCAGGGGTGATGGTATGGCGTTCTTTAAATGCGGCCTCAATAAGAGCGCGATGCTCTGACGTGTCTTCTCTATGGTTCATTGGTGGTCCAGTCCTGACCCAGTGTCTCTTTTAGGGTCTGTAGTAATTCGGTTCGTAATTGTCTGCTTAGCGGCGCGTTCTGGCTATCACTGAGAATAAAGGCATCCTCTACCCGATCGCCCAGTGTATTGATTCTTGCATCGTGAATACGTACTCCGCAAGCCACCATGGCAGCCGAGATATGCGCTAACAGGCCCGG
>RCNC010001545.1_pt1 | contig 15504 bp, 11 predicted proteins | sample 2041301 | NCBI WGS metagenome assembly RCNC01 (sample SAMN09708231, study PRJNA481090) | Marine sediment metagenome, whole genome shotgun sequencing project. | biome: marine sediment; feature: ocean; material: sediment; isolation source: Sewage treatment plant 13A marine sediment (STP13A) ... | reverse complement strand
CCCGATTAAGCAGGCTGTTGCAGAGCGCTGACGGAGATCGCGCTCCTGAACAGCGCCCCATGACCTCTATCGGACCCATCATTCCCGCCAATAAAAGCGCACCATTCGATACGCGATGGCGTCACCGTCTTCCAGGAAACAACGCATGCGCACGACGCTCAATCTCGATGAGGCACTTCTCAGCCAGGCCCAGCGTCTGAGCATCGCATTGCGCGGTCTCGGAGTCGATGCCTGCGTTGGCAGCTTGGGGGGCACTGAACCGGGAGAAGCTCTTGGCGATAGCTGCCAGGTGGTCGATCTCCCTGAGGATCACCCCTACGTTCCTACCGAGAATGTCACCAAAGTCCGGGCGACGGTCTTCCCAGGCCCGCTCAAGGTGCTGGACACTCAATTTAATGGGGGTCAGAGGGTTTTTGACTTCATGGGCCACTTGCTGGGCCATCTCACCCCAGGCCAGAATCCGCTCGGCCCGAAGCTCATCCGTCACGTCCTCCAGGCTGAAGACGGCCCCGCCCAGGGGGCCCTCTCCGGTTACCCTGCGAGCTCGAACCCGGATCCGCCGTTTCCCCATCTGGAACTCGGTATTCGCCTCCCGGATTCCATCCCGGAAGTAGAGGTCCACCCACTGGACCAGTTCCCTCGCCTCTCCGTCCCCCCCGGGAAGGGAGTCTCCCACCGTCACTTCTTCCTTGAGGAGGGACTCGGCCCGGGGATTCGCCAGGGTGACCCGCCCCGATGCGTCCAAGGCCACGACCCCGGTCGCCGCTTCTTCCATGATAGCCTGGGTCCGGCGGGTCGTCCGGAGGAGGGCCCGCCGGGCTCGACGGATTCGAAGAACCATCCGGTTGAAGGCTCCGAAAACGGCACCGAACTCGTCTCTCCGGTCAGTAGGCAGTCGCACCCTCAGATTCCCTGATCCGACCCTCTCAGAGGCGATTTGAAGCGTCTCGATGGGTCGGGTAAGGGTTCGCCCCACCAGGAAGGCCAAGGCGAGAGAGAGGACAGCTCCCAGGATGATGGCGAATCCCAACAGATCCGTCATTTCCTGCCTACGAAGGGCGGTAGCGCCCGCCTCCACCGGAACGGGTGTAGCCAGGATGTCACCGTCGGGAAGGCGGCGATAGGCCATGACGTAATCCCACCGGGCCAGAGAGGCCAGACGCGTCCCCCGAACCTCGGCACGCTCTTCGAGATCCCGGTAGAGGTCTTCGGGAACCCAACCCTCGTACAGCCCCAACTCCACCAACTCCTCGGCGGATCCTTCGATGAGCTCGCCGTTTCTGTACTCCAGAAGGTCCGCACCCACCTCCTGGGCCAGAATCTCCATCTGGCCCGCCACATCCAGGTAACCGCTGGCCCCGTCATCCACCAACCGCTCAGCCAGGGCCGAAGCCGTTCTTTCGGCTGCCCTCGACAGAGTCCTGAAAGCAAGGGTCCCGAAAATGGCGATGGAGAGGATAAAAAATCCAAAGAGAGCCAGTGTGACCCGCGCTCTGAACGTGCCAAGGACTCTTATGACTTCCCCGACCTCGACCTCACGGCCCCGAGCCATGGTCCTCCCTACACCCCAAACCGCGAGGAGGAGCAGGAGGTTCAGGAGCAGGGCGATGGTGCCACGGGCGACCATATGAAGGGTCGTGGGAAGAGGCACGGTCTGGCGGGCCAGGTACCACCCCCCAGGAAATCGCAACGGCGTGCTCCCCCTCCACCCGTCCGCCCTCCGCTCCCATACCACTGGTCCGCCGGAAACCGGGGGCTCGCCGGCCGAATTCGGAGACCCAGTGGCTGGGTCAGGAGTCTCGCCGCCGGAATCCGGGTTCTCCGGGGACGGGACCGGCAGGAGGTTGAGGGGTCCGAGACCGGGCTGACCCATGGCGGCGAAAATGGGCCCCAGGGCAGAGGCTAGAGAGGTGGAGCCTCTTGGAGGAATGCAGGCGGAAAGGACCCAATCCCCATCCAGAGGCACAAGAAGAACGTACCTGGCATCCGCCAGCCCCAATAAGCGGACCAGGGGTCGATCCTCCGCCCGGACCTCCTCAAGAAAATTCCCCACTTCCTCCGGACGGCGCCCGAAGACTCCCATGGAGAGGTTCTCCTGAGGGAGGTTTGCCGGGGACCAGAGGGTGATCCACATGGGCATGGGGTCTTCGTTATCCCCCGTGGACGCCCAGATCTCGTAGAGGAGTTCCACCGGGTTGGCGATGAGTCGATCCAGCGAGTCCGCCGTCTCAGCCATCTCGTACAGCCGGAACTCGAGGTAAGGATCCACGTCGGGGCCGAGGTCTCCCAACTGGTCCTCGGCCTCGGCCATTCGGGCCTGGACCTGAGAGCCCCATGCGGCCGGAATCGCGGCGGTAGCCCCCAGGATCCCAGCCATAGCCCACATGATCGCTCGCCTACTTCGGCCAAACCCCTGAAGGCTCCGGGCGAAGGGATATGCGGCGAAAGCCCAGGCACCATAAGCCCAGAACGGAGTCCCCGGCCCTACCGCAGCCCAGACACCCAACCCCAGAGCAAGGGCCAGGGAGACGAGGACGCCGCCTGCCAACCATGCGGGGCGGGCCTCCCCGTTTCCTGGAGCCCCTAAGAGGGAGAGGCAACCAAAGGCGCCCACGGAAAGAAGGAGAGCGAGGGTCACCTGGTACGGAAGGAACCCGCTCAAGCCTCCGGAAAGGAGCGCTGCCGATGGGCCCAGTCGGAAAAACCCCTCCAGGACGGGGAAAGCCAAGGCAAGGAGGCCTGCGCAGGCCAGCGGTCCGAAGCGCTTGGATCCGGAAAGGGGGAAGAGGCCTGCCAGGATTCCAAGAGCAAGAAGGAGGACCAACACCTGCCCCAGGGTCCCCCCTGGGACCCCAGGAAGGAGAAACTGTGCGGGTGAGGTGAGGGCCACCACGGGCCAGATCTCCCGGGCCGGCAGGAGGAGGGCCAGGAGAAGGAGGGTTGAGGCGGCTCCGGCCCGGTGGCCGGAGAGTCCCCTGCCCCCAACAGCCAGGAACCCCCATGCCATCAGGGCAAGAAGTGAGACCAAACGAATCCAGAGGGCCGTTCGGGGACCCCAGAGATGGTCCGGCTCCCATTCGGCCATCTCCACGCTCAGCAGGGGCTCCCCTGCCCACCATAGATCCCAAACCGCTGTGCCCTCGACCCTCTGCGGGGGCAAAATCCTGATGGGGATCCCCGTATCCCGGTGAAATCGGGAGGCAAATCCCGACTCCGGGAGCCCGGCTGGAAGGTTCGCCTGCAGGAGGACGGCAGCCACCGCCGTTCCGTCCCCGTCGGGAGCGGTGGCGGTGAAGTAGAGGTACCGGAAGAGGGGACCTCCGGCAAAGGCGTAGGGCGTTTCCGCCCGCCGGATCTCACCAGGCATCTTCCCCCTGTGAACCCCTACCCACCCTAGGGGCCGACCCTCCCCGGAGTAGATGGCCAGAGCGGAAACACTCCATTTGCGGCGGATACGGGACAGCTTCTCCTGGAGGTCCTCAGCCCCGGGATCCGTCAGGAGGAGTCTGGTTTCCTGCACAGCCTGGTCACCGGCTTCCAGGACTGCCTCGAACCGCTTGGTGAGGTCCTCCGAGACCTGATCCTGCCGATCCGCCTGTTGCTCCTGATCGCCAGCGGAAGAAGTCCGCAACTGGCCCTGGGCCGAAAAGCCCAATACTGTCCCTGCCAGGATCAGTGAAGCGGCCAGGGCGTGGGCTCGTCTTACCGGCTTTTGAGCCCTGATCGAGACCAGGACCAACCCGACCGAAACGAGAAGCCACCAGGGGGAAAGCCAGCGGGCCCAGGCTGCCAGGGCCACGGCCCCTCCCCAGAGGAAATGCCATGAGTAGTGAACCGTGCCCCCGGGCGGGGGGAGAGGCTGGGAAGCACCAGATTCGGTCATGGTTTCTGGAAGATCTCCCATGGCCCGAAGTGGGAAGGGCTTTGGCCCGGGATCCCCGCTTGATCCTTCCGGTGGGGGCCCTTATCCAACACGGACCCCACTTGCCACTGGGTGCCAACACCCTGATCGCAGAGCGGGTGGCAGCGGAAGTTGCCCGGGAATCCCGGATCCTGTTGGCTCCGACGTATCGTTATGGAGTATGGAGCTCCGGAAAGGAGAGCTACGCCGGGTCTGCCGGAGTCCGCCGCAAAACTCTGCACCGGGCTATCAACGATCTCCTGGCGAAATGGGACGATCACGGGTTTCAAGAGTTCTTCATCCTGACCGCCTACCAGCATGAACCTCATTTGGACGCCCTTCTTCTGGCCATGGCCTCCTTCGCCTCCACGACGGTGGTCAACCTCTATTCCATTGATGCCGGCGATCTCCTTGATGCGTCCCCCCTCACCGAGCATGGCGGTGAGTTGGAGACATCCCTCATGCTGCACCTGGCCCCCCATTTGGTCCGCCTGGACCAGGCCGTCGATGTGGAGGCAGACCCCAAGACCTACCGAAGATATGCCCAGGGAAGAGTCGCCACACCCCCGCCGGGTTCCAGGGGAACCCTGGGCTTCCCTTCCCGGGCCTCCGCCGAAAAAGGAGAAGCCGTCTTTAGACGATACGTCGAATCGCTCAAGGAGATCCTTTCCGAAGAACCATCCTGACCGGATCCGTGTATATATTTAAGCGGAAATCGAATTGGAATTTCGGATAAAGAGTGAAAGAAAATGACCTATCGGCGATTTGCAGCCCTCTTTCTTTTCCTTGTTCTGGGACCCTCCCTGTCGGCTGGCCAGAACATCTCAGTCGATGAGGGCGCCTTCCGTATCTATGTGAACGGGGAGGCCATCGGGAGAGAGGAGTTCTCGATCCGCCAGACCGGACCGAGGGCCCAGCAGAGGCATATCCTCTATGGAAATGTGGAGTTGGACCTGCCTCAGGGTATAGTCACCCTTTCGCCGGCCATGGATGCGTCGGGCAGCCCGTTGGCTGTATCCGATTACCAGATCAAGGTTGCCGGAGCGGAGACTACGGACATCTTCATCACGGTCTCCGGGAAACGATTCCTTGCACGGAGCGTCTCGGCCGCCGGTGAGCAACTCAGGGAATTCCGCGCCGGTTCCGGGTCCGTTCTCCTGGATGAAGGAATCGTCCACCACCACTTTCTCCTGTCACCCTTCCTGGAATCGGAGGGGGCCGTGTCCCTCACCGTTTTCATCCCGAGAGCAGAGGCCCAGCAACGGATGACCCTCTCTCTGGTCGGTGAGGAGGAGGTCCGGGTGGGCGGAGTGTTGGTTTCCGGGGCCCGTCGATTCCATCTCGAGGGCGGAGAATATTCCAGAGATATCTGGTTCGATGAGCAGGGCCGGATCCTCAGGTTGGAGATTCCCGCCCAGGGATTCGTGGCTGAACGGGAGAACCTGGGCTGACCCTCCAAACATCCTCTCCAAATCCAATCTCCATCCTATGAAGAGTCTGGCCCGGGATTACGTATGATCCCTGAGCGGAGACGTTCGATTGATACCGTTTCTTATGAAACCGTTATTTATGAAACCGTGGCCCATGGAAGACCGTAGAGTCCTCGACCGAATACCACACCGTCCCTCCGCTCCCAGGAGTGCCGCCGTGAAGAGCCACCCAAGACTCAGGGCGCTTTGGGCGACCCTGTTTCTGTTCTTGACCGGGGTGTCCCCCCTTCTCGCCCAGGAGCAGATCCCCGCCTCCCTTTCTTTGGATGAGGCTCTTGGGATCGCCCAAAGAAACAGCCCCCTCCTTCAGGCCGACCTCAACAACACAGAGGTCGCCGACTGGAATATCAAAGCCGCTTATGGGGCGTTGTTACCGGGGGCAAGTGCGGGTACGAGTTTCTCCTGGCAGGGGTCCGGGGAGCAGAGGTTCGGGAGTGTCACCCTTTCCGAGCTGGGTTTCGGGAACCAGCCTTCCTACCTCTTCTCGTCATACAACATCGGCCTGTCGTACACCATCGATGGTCGGGTTCTTCTGGCTCTCCCTCAGGCCAAGGCCGACCGGAGGGTCCAGGAGGCTCAGGGGGAAGTCAGCGTCGCCCAGACCGTATTCCTGGTGACCCGAGCCTATCTGGAGGTGCTTCGGCAGGAGGAGGCACTGGCGGTGGCCCGTCAGGAGTTGGAGCGAGCCGAGGGCAATCTGCGATTGGCCCAGGGGCAGGTGTTGGTCGGATCGGGAACCCCTTTGGATTCCCGGCAAGCCGAAGTGGCCGTGGGGCGATCCCGGGTTTCGGTCCTGGTGAGCGAAAATGCCGTTCGGACCGGGAAATTTCGCCTGACCCAACAGATGGGGCTGGACCCCCAGGACGGATTCGAACTCTTATCCCGCTTCGACCTGGCGGAACCCCTTTGGGAGGAAGATGGACTCATTTCCCTTGCTCTTGAAATGAACCCATCTCTGAGAGGGCTCCGGGAAACCCAGAAGGTCCAGGAGTATTCGGTAAAAATGGCGAGGTCGGCCTACCTTCCGACTCTTTCCTTCTCGGCAGGAACCAGCGGATTCGCCAGGGAAGCGTCGGATCCGAATTTCCTGGTCGCCCAAGCAAACGGCTCTTCTCTTGGACGGATCGCCAGTTGTGAGGCAACCAATGATCTCTACAGCAGGCTGGCCGACCCCCTTCCGCCCAGCGATTGCTCTCGGTTTCTCTTCACAGAGGCGCAACGCCAGGCTGTCGTGAATCAAAACGATGTCTTCCCCTTCGACTATACGCGGAATCCCGCCTCGGCCTCCTTCTCGATCAGCCTCCCGATTTTCTCGGGACGGCGGCGTGGGAGGGATGTGGCCCAGGCCCGGATCGCTGAGAAGGATCTTCAGTACCAGGTGAGGAATTCGGAGCTGGCCCTGAAGGCAGACATCGCCAGCGGCCTCGCCACCCTCAGAACCGCGTATGAGGCGGCCCTCATCGAGGACGAGAACCAGGTGTGGGCCGACGAACAGCTCCGCTTGGCCCAGGAGCGATACCGGCTGGGCCTGGCTACTTTCCTGGAGTTGGTGGAAGCTGAAACCGTGAAAGCCGGGGCGGACAGAGACAGAATTGCCGCCATCTTCGCCTACCACGATGCCCTGGCAAGCTTGGAAAGTGTCATCGGTACACCCCTACGGACCCCGTAAAGCGATCTAGAAAGGCATAGATCCATGAGTTCACGCCGAAAAATCTTCATCGGCATCGCGGTAGTACTCGTCCTGGGCTCGGCTGTCGCCATGAGCGTCATCCAGGGAGGAAGCGGGAGGGGTCTTCCAGTCCGGATGGAAGAGGTGGCGACCCGGGACCTGGTGGCGACCGTCACCGTGAGCGGGAACGTTCGGGCTCGGAGAGCCGTAGATATCAGCGCCGACGTCATGGGGCGTATCATCGAACTGAACGTAGAAGAGGGAGACGATGTGACGGAGGGAGAAATCCTCCTTCGCATCGATCCCAGCCAGTTGGAAGCCGCTGTCTCCCGGTCTCAAGCCTCTCTGAGCCAGGCCCAGGCGCAAGCCGCCCAGCAGCGGGCGAACCGCCTGAGGTCCTACCGGGACAACGACAGGTTCGCCGGGCTCTGGGCCAGCGACTCGACCTTGGTGAGCCGACAACAGGTGGAGGACGCTGCCACGAACCTGGAGGTGGCCGAGGCACTTTTCGAAGCTTCCCAGTTCGGGGTTTCCCAGGCCGAAGCATCCCTGGAGGAGACTCTGGACCGACTTTCCAAGACCATCATCAAGGCACCTATGTCCGGGAAGGTGACCCGTTTGAACGTGGAGGCCGGTGAGACGGTGGTTATCGGAACCATGAACAACGCCGGGAGCCTGATTCTCACCATCAGCGACCTCTCCGTCCTGGAAACCGTCATGGAGGTGGACGAGACGGATGTTCCGGAGATCTCTCTGGGGGACAGCGCGGTCGTGGAGTTGGATGCTTTTCCGGACCGGGTCTTCACGGGCCGGGTCACCGAGATAGGGAACAGTGCCATTCGTCCTCCTTCCCAGACGGCAGGGACGGGTCAAACGGCCGCCATCGACTTCGAGGTCGTCCTCACCCTCGACGATCCGGGTATTCAACTCCGTCCCGACCTTTCCGCCACTGCCGACATTGTCACGGCCGTACGGGAGGACGTGCCTTCCATTCCCATTATCTCACTCACGGTGAGAGAGCCGGAAGCCGTGGGAGAGGAAGACCAGGCGGCGCCTTCGGCGCCCGCCGCCGACCAGGCCGAGGGAAGGTCCCGGGGCCCGGTGGCCAAAAGCCAGGAGACCCAGGATATCGAGGGAGTCTTTGTTGTCAGGGAGGGAGTCGCCTACTTCACACCGGTTGAAGTCGGGATCACGGGACAGGAATACTTCGAGGTCATCTCCGGGATCCAGGTCGGGGACACCGTGGTCTCAGGCCCCTACCAGCTGATCAGAGAACTCAAGAATGAGGACCCGGTCCAGCTCCTGGAAGAAGGAACCGATGGGGAAGGCGGAGGGGGATCCGTATCCTTCACATGAGTTCCATCCTCCCCCTCCCCGCCTCTGAGGCCAGGGATCGCCGACCATGAACATTTGGGAGGGCGTGGGCCTGGCTCTGACTCAGATCAGAACGGAGAAACTGAAGAGCTTCTTCTCCGTTTTGGGCGTGATTATCGGCGTGATGTTCCTCCTGGTGGTCGTCAGTGTTGTGGAGGGGATGGACCGTTACATCAAAGAGGACTTCGCCAGCCAGATCTTCGGGATCAACACCATCACTGTCGGCCGAGCGCCGTCGGTGCAGATCACATCAGACGCCCAGGCCATGAGGCGGTGGGCCCGCCGACCACGCCTTACGCATGAGGACGCTGAAGTCATCCGGGCCGACCTCACCACCCCGGCCAGGGTATCCGTAGAGAGCAACGGAGGCGGCACCGTAGAGGGAGACAACGGGAACAAGGTCGAGAACGTGATGATCTCGGCCGGCCCCCCCGAGTTGCTGGAGATACGAAATCTGGTAGTGGAAAAGGGGCGCGCCTTTTCCCACCTGGAGGCTGAACGGGGCGTCGCGGTCGTCATCCTGGGCATCGGTGTGGCAGACGCCCTCTTCCCGGGGCTGGACCCACTGGGAAGATCCGTGAGAATCAGAGGATTTCCCTACCGGGTGGTGGGCGTCCTTGAGGAGCAGGGGTCCCTCTTCGGGTTTTCCCTGGACAACCGGGTCATCGCCCCGGCCCTCTCTCCAATTCAGAACGTGGTCAGTCCTCGGGGTTTCGTGGACAATATCCTCGTCCAGACCATGGAACCGGATGATATCCAGCCGGCAAAGATGGAGATCGAGGCGATCCTCCGGACCAAAAATGGCCTCCGACCTTCGGACCCCAACACGTTCGAGTTGGAAACTGCTGAAGAATCCCTGGGTTTCTGGGACACCATTTCCAGAATCCTGTTTATGGCCCTCCCTGGTCTGGTGGGAATTTCTTTGGTGGTCGGGGGCATCGTCATCATGAACATCATGCTGGTCTCGGTCATGCAGCGAACACGGGAAATCGGGGTCAGAAAGGCCGTCGGGGCCCGGCGAAGGGATATCGTTGTTCAGGTACTCATCGAATCGGCGACACTCTCGGGCGTCGGGGCCATCATCGGTGTTCTGGTTGGCGTCGGCCTGGCCTGGATGGTGGCTGCCCTTTCCCCCATGCCGGCTGCCGTGGCTCCTAAATGGGTTTCATTGGGTGTGTTCCTGGGTGTGGCCGTTGGAATGATTGCTGGTGTCTACCCCGCAGCCCGGGCCGCGAAGCTGGATCCGGTGGACGCCCTCCGATATGAGTAACTTACCTCCCCCCACCGGCGGCCCATTGGCGAACCTGGACGAGGGAGTCCGGATCGCTCTGTCGGCCATCCGGGCCAATGCCATCCGGGCGAGTCTAACCATCCTGGGGGTAGCCATCGGGGTAGCGGTAGTGGTTACCATGGCGGCACTCATCACCGGGATCCGGTCCAGCGTCCTGGAGGCCTTTGAATCGGCGGGGCCGGAGAACCTTATCGTTACCCGGTTCGACATGACGAGTGTCCGGATCACCACCGACGGATCGGGCCGCCCCCCTTGGTGGAACAAGCCCAAGATCACACCCCTCGAAGCGGAACGGATCGGGCGCCTTTCGGCTGTGAAGGATGCGGTGGTCGACTTCGACATGTCCCTATCCATCTCCTATGAGGGTCACCGGGTCAGGGGTGTCCAGGCCAGCGGCAACAGCGCCGGGTGGACCGGATACACCATGGGAGACTTCACAGCGGGGAGGAACTTCATCCAGACGGAGGTGGATCAGGCCCGGGGAGTCCTGGTCATCTCCCAGGCCCTGGCGGAAGAGCTCTTCGGCTCCAGGGATCCCATAGGAAAGAGGGTCCGCGTATCATCGGGCCGCAGGGGCGTCAACGCCCAGTTCACCGTAGTGGGGGTCTTCGACATAGGGGACAGCGTCTTTTCGGACCTGGTCCAACACTTCGCCGTTGTGCCTTTCACGGCGGCCCTGAAGCGGCTGAAAGCCGACGACATGTTCTTCCAGGTTCTGGTGGTCCCTGAGGATGGGGCCTCCACCGCTTTGGTCCAGGACCAGATTATCGGCCTCCTAAGGACTCACCGAGGCCTGGGACCCCAGGAAGAGAACAATTTCGCCCTCCTCCGCTCCGACCAGCTCGTTGAGATGTTCAACCAGCTGACGGGGGTCTTCTTCATCGTGATGTTGGCCCTCTCGTCGGTGGGGCTGATGGTGGGGGGAGTAGGCGTCATCGGGATCATGCTCATCTCCGTTACGGAGCGGACCCGGGAGATCGGGATCCGAAAAGCGGTGGGTGCTACCCGTAGAGAGATCCTCTGGCAGTTCCTTGTGGAAGCCGGGGTCCTCACCTTCATCGGAGGTGCCATTGGGCTGATCATCGGCGCCCTGGCCTCCGAAGCCGTGGAACGGGCCACGCCAATTCCGGCCACCATTCCCCTCTGGTCGGTACTGGCAGCTCTTGCCATGGCTCTCTTTACCGGTATGCTTTTCGGGTTGCTCCCTGCTATGAAGGCCTCCAGACTGGACCCGGTGGAGGCCCTTCGGTACGAGTGAGCCCGTCTTCTAATCCGTATCCACAACCTCTGAAAAAACCCTTATGGAACCTCTGGACGTATTGGCCGTCGTGGCCCACCCCGATGATGCGGAACTCATCTGTGGCGGGTCCCTGCTCAGAAGCAGGGACCGTGGAGAACGAACGGGAATCCTTGACCTGACCCGGGGGGAAATGGGAAGCCAGGGATCGCCGGAGATTCGTGCCGCCGAAGCTCAGGCCGCTGGCGAGGTGCTGGGGCTGGATGTCAGGCGGAATGCCGCGCTCCCCGACGCCCGCCTCCGAAACACCCAGGAAGCAAGGGAAACGGTGGTCCAGATCCTCAGGGATCTCAGGCCCCGGACGGTCATCACCCACTGGATCGAGGGCCGGCATCCGGACCATAGGGCTGCTGCGGAGCTGGTCTACGACTCCGCTTTCCTGGCGGGATTGAGAAACTACCCGGCGGCGGGAGACCCCTTCAGGCCTCTGAAGGTCATCCATGCTCTTTCTTTCAGGGAGGAGCCTACGAAGCCCACCTTCGTGGTCAACATCACGGATCAAATGGAAAGAAAGCTGGACGCCATCTCAGCCTACGGATCCCAGTTCGGGCAAGCCGTCCAGGCTGGAGAGGTCTTCCCGGGCGGGGGCCGGGCCCTGGTGGATCAGATCAGGGCCCACGCGGCCCGGGTGGGCTCTATGATCCGGGTTGAATACGGAGAGGCTTTCTGGACTCGTGAAACGGTGGAGGTGCCCACCCTAGGCTCCCTGTCCGTTTCCACCTTTTAGGGGCCTTTCTGTGTCCCGTATCCTGGTCGCCATGTCCGGAGGGGTGGACTCCTCCGTCGCAGCGGCTCTTCTGGTCGAGGCGGGCCATGACGTGGTGGGGGCGACCCTCAGGACCTTCTGTTACACGGAGGGCCCCTCCCACGCCAAGAACTGCTGCGGCCTCGAAGGTGTGATCGATGCCCGGAGTGTGGCCGAGACGCTCGATATCCCCCATTCGGTCTTCGACGTGGAGGAGGATTTCACCCGGGACGTAATCGACGACTTCGTGTCCGAATACGCGGACGGTCGGACCCCGAACCCCTGCGTTCGATGCAACTCCTTCACGAAATTTCGTGACCTACTGCGCCGGGGGCGGGACATGGGCGCCGGCGGGATCGCTACCGGACACTATGTCCGTATCGACGGGAGCGGCCCTCACGGTCCGGCACTATTGCGGGGAGCCGACTCCAACAAGGACCAGGCCTATTTCCTTTGGGGCCTTCCGAAAGACGCTCTTCCCTTCCTCCATTTCCCCCTCGGTGAAATGACCAAAGACCAGGTCAGGGAACTGGCCAGGGAGAGGGGCTTGATCACCGCGGACAAACCCGAGTCACAGGAGATCTGCTTCGTTCCCACGGGAGACTACCGGGACCTCCTCCGGAGTCGGCTGGAACCGGCCCACCGGGCCTTTCAATCAGGCACCATCGTTACGACAGGCGGAGAGAAAGTCGGGGACCATGAGGGGTATTCCAACTTCACCGTGGGCCAGCGGAAGAGGCTCCCAGGGGGATTTTCCGAAGCCATGTTCGTGGTGGAGATCAGGCCTGAATCCAGGGAGGTGGTGGTGGGCCGGCGAGAGGAACTCTGGGGCACCGAGGTCGAACTCAAAGACCTCAACTGGCTTGGGCCCATCCCCGACTCAGGTTCCCAGGTCCAGGTTCAGCTCCGGCATCGAGCCCCACCCGCCCAGGCCCTCCTGACGAAAGTGGGAGAGAAGAGTGTGAGCCTCCGCCTCTCGGATCCCCGGTTTGCCGTCACACCAGGACAATCCGGCGTCATCTTCTCCGGAGACAGGGTCCTGGGCGGGGGTCGGATCCTAGTACTTTAGCGCCGACTCCGCCGCCAGAGCTTCCATCAACTTTTGGGATTCGGACGTCATCTCTTCGGGAACCTCCAGCTTCACCTCAACGTAGAGGTCACCCATCCGGCCGCCCTTCTGCACACCCTGCCCCCTGACACGAAAACGTGTCCCGGGCTGGGTGCCTGCTGGAATCCGTAACAACACCTTTTTCCCATCGATGGTTCGGACCCGAATCTTGGACCCCAGGGTCGCCTGGGCGATGTTGATGGGGACCGTCACCTCAAGGTCCAGACCGTCCCTACGGAAGAACCGGTGAGGTTTGACCTTGAAGGTGATCACCAGATCGCCGGGTTTCCCCCCAAGAGATCCTCGTTCCCCCTGCCCTGTCAGCCGAATCTTCGATCCGCTCTCCGCTCCCTTCGGAACCGAAACCTGGATTTTCCGATCCTGTCTCACGGTACCGGTTCCGTCACAGGGTTTGCAGGGTTTCTCCGGGATGGTTCCCCGCCCCATACAGGCAGGACAAGGGCGTTTGACGGCGAAGCCGCCCTGGCCGAAGGACACCGTTCCCGAACCCTTGCATTCGGAACACTTCTTGGAGGAGCTGCCAGGAGCTTCTCCGGATCCGCCGCAGGTCGCACACTCCTCCGTGATGGGTACGCTTATGCTGATCCGGCCCCCACGAACACTGGTTTCGAAAGCGACCTCAACCAGGTACTCGACGTTCCGGCCCTTGGCGGGGCCCTTTTCGCCCCTCTGGGGCTCCTTCTTTCCCCTATCGAACATGGTACTGAAGAGGTCGGAGATCCCGCCGCCGAACCCACTCAGGTCGTCGAAGGAGAACCCTCCGGGAGGCGGTGATCCGCTGTACCCTGGGCCCGGCCCTCCCCTGGAGAAGGGTCCTCTCCCGGCCGCCCCGCCCAGTCCGAAAGCACCCAGACGCTTCATCTGGTCGTAGTGTTTCCGTTTCTTCTCGTCGGAGAGAATCGAATAGGCCCCACCAATTTCCTTGAAACGCTCCGACACCATCGGTTTCCCTGGATTCGCATCGGGGTGGTACCTCTTGGCCAGCTTCCTATATGCCTTCTTGATCTCCTGCTGGGAGGCCTTCTCCTTCACCCCCAGGATCTCGTAGAAGTCTTTCGTCGGGTTCGTCATTCAGTGTTCTCTGGCTTTATCCGGTAGGTGGTGCGTCAGTCATCGTCCTTGTACACGCTCACCCGTGCCGGGCGCACCAGCTGATTCTTGAACATGTAGCCCTTCTGGAAGACCCGGTGAACCATCTCGTCCATCCCATCCTCTTCAGTGGGCACCCTCATCATGGCTTCCATACTGTTTGGATCGAAACGCTCACCGACCGGGTCCAGAACCTCCAGACCGGCTTCCGTGAGGGCCTTCATGAAATTCCTCTCCACAAGATCGACGCCCTCGATGAGAGCCTCCACCGTGGTGTCGTCACTGGTGAACTGGCTCACTTTCTGGAGATCATCCAGACCCTCCACCAACAGCCGGACAAGGTCGGCCCGGGCCCGGATCCAGTTCCCCGCCAACTCGGTACTGGCCCTCTTTCGATAGTTTTCGAAATCCGCGGCGAGGCGGAGGTGCTGGTCCCGGAGCTTGCTCAACTCAGCGGACAAGACCTCCGTTTCCGAAGCTTCCTGGGCCTCGGGCTTCGCCTCCGCGACACCCTTGGGGGCCGAGGCTACCTCCTCCTGCTCCGGTTCCCGGGCGAGCTCTTCCGCCGCTCCGCCCTGGGCCTCCGGATCGATCTCGGGCCCGGTAGCTTCCGGATCAGGGACGGTTTGGTTCACTCCCTCTTGAGGGTCCGGGTCCGAGCCCGCATCACCCTGGGGGTCTGTATTCATGCCCTCTCGGTCCTTCGTTTCGTCGTTGGTCATATCTCTAGTACGAGCCAAGCCCTTTTCAGATTCAGGGAAAGTCGCCGAAGGCCTGGTCCACTCCAGGCTTCGGCTCGACCTGGTTTGCCAACCAATCTAGCACCATACGGTACACCTCTTCTCGGCCAAGATCGTTGAGCGGTTCATGCTCCCGTCCCTCAAGAATCTCGACCTGAATCTCTTCTCCCACAATCGTCCGGGAAAAAGCAACTGTAACCGGGCTCCTGACGACCCTGTCCGCCCCCGGGACCAGGAACAGGCCCGGCGTGCCTTGGGGCCATCCGGAAACAAGCGCCTTGGACTGTTCCCGGTCGGCTGCCCGGAAAAACCGGCCCGATATCCTCGTGTGGACGAGAGGATCCTGCCTCCAGGCGAGGATCATATCCGGGTCCCTGGTCAGCCGGTCAGGGGAAATGCCCGCCGGAAGGGGGATCGTGGGCAAAGCCAGCCCCAGGAACCGGGCCACATAACGGAGCCAATTGGGCTGAGCCGTCGCGAGCCAAGGCGCCGAGAGGATCGCCCCAGTGAAGGGCCCCTTGAACACCTGAAGCCTTCGGATGCTGATGAGTCCGCCAAGGGAGTGGCCCATGAGGAATCGGGGCATGGGCCCCGGGAGCTGACGCCCCATCTCCTCTTCCATTCCCAGCAAATCTTCCAGGAGCCGGGGAAAGGCATCCACATCCCCCCGGGGTCCCGGAGAATTCCCGTGGCCCCTCAGGTCAAACGCAAAGACTGAGGTCCCTCCCGCTTCATCTTCGTCGCGTTTTATCTGACATCGGTGTTTGAATACCCAACGG
>RCNC010001544.1_pt1 | contig 15511 bp, 10 predicted proteins | sample 2041301 | NCBI WGS metagenome assembly RCNC01 (sample SAMN09708231, study PRJNA481090) | Marine sediment metagenome, whole genome shotgun sequencing project. | biome: marine sediment; feature: ocean; material: sediment; isolation source: Sewage treatment plant 13A marine sediment (STP13A) ... | reverse complement strand
CAGAATCTCACTCGCCACCTCTGAAACTTACAAAAACAATAATGGTGAGCAGGTGAAAAACACAGAATGGCACAACCTGGTAGCCTGGGGCCCCAAAGCCAACTTTGCAGAGAAATACTTAAAAAAGGGTCACGAAGTTGCTATTGAAGGTAAGCTATCACATCGTTCTTACGATGATGACAAAGGCACAAAAAGATATGTCACTGAGGTGGTAGTTAATGATTTTCTAATGCTTAGAAGCAGTAAATAAACCAGAAATCACATATGTATTTACGAGAGGCTGTCTGACGCAGCCTCTTTTTTATTTTGGTTGCCAGAAGCAGTTTTTGGGAGAGACAATCAACTCTTCTTTTTTAAGAACTTTCATGGCCTTATCGACTTCCTTTCTATCCAGCCCCGATTTTTCAGCAATTTCCCCTGCTTTTAGAGGGGCACCTGCATCTTTTAGTGTGTTTAAAACAATTTGCTGTGTTTCCATTTTATATATATGTTTATGGTTTGTGCGATTATATTTCTTAATAATCTGAAAATCAGTATTGTAATTCAGTGTGAGCTTAGAATGACTACATCAATGAATAGAATCACATCTATAATAGTTTGCGTCTACCTTTCGACAGGATCAAGGTGACTACCCATTTAATATAGAAAGTCCCTTCAGTCAGTCTGAGCCCGTCGAAGACTAGACTGATTTTGGTATCAGACAGGCTCATAAGTTTAGGTAAGGTCTACTTTTCGATAAGCGTTCGACTTCGGCGCAAGCTCAGTGTGACTTTGATAATAAATTATTTATCAAATACCATTTTTACCTGGCATGACAGTTTTTCCTCCTTTTTAACATTTCCAAGTAATACATTTTTATCCTCCGACTCCCAACCCAGGGAAATTTCCAATGGCTCATTGATTTTAACTTCTGAAAGATAATTTATCTCATAGGATCTCAAGTCACTGTTTTCGAGGATCTCATATGGAATAGCATCTATCATCCACTCGGTATACTTTACATTATTTACATGCCAATTTTCATCGAGTTCCGAATAAACCGATTTTCTATGGTCCTTATAATCAACAGATTTCAAGTTTGGCAATTTTTCTAATTTATCATCAATTGCAGATCTTTTTGATATCAAATTCTCGCTAATATAAGTTTCAAAAGGTTTGGGCCTTTTTGTTTCTTTATTTATTAGTAGCCAGTAAGAAGAAGATCTTGCCAATATTTCTCCCTTTTCATCAAACACCAGAAAATCCCGAACAGCAAAAAGCCGATCCATTCCTTTGGGCCAGGTTTCAACAACAATAGCATCTCCCCTTTCCGGCCATCTCTCAATTTCAACCCGCATCCTGGATAAGACCCAGGTTTCATTCCTTGCATTCAGGTCATGCATACCAAATTTTAGTTTTATGGCATGCAATCCGGCTGCTTCCTGCAAGAAATCCAGTAGCGAGGGAATGGACAATTTACCATTCGGATAGGTATCATAAGTTTTTACTCTAAAGTCAAGTCGGAGGCTATCGCTCATTTGTATTTCTTCGATTTCGTTTATTGATGGCTACAATATAAAAAGATCCGACCATTTGATTAGTCGGATTCTTAAATTTAACCAAAAATTAATCTGGTGTTCTTGTATTCTAGGTTTCAGGCAATAGCTTCTTCTACTTCAACATCAAGCATGTGGATTACTCTTTCTTTTATGAAGTCAAACTCTGCTGATCTATGGAAAATAATTGTATTTCGCATTTCATCAAGCATTTCAAGCACATAGATAACAATTTCTCTCCAATTATCGTCTGGGCTGTTATTCAAGGCCTGAACAAGTTCTTTGGCATAAATAACATCATTTGATGATTCGATGTCCTTTACAATATCAGTTATTTGGTTAATATTCTTCAGATAAACTTCGGCTTGTATTCTCCGGTAAATACCCATATCATTGTTACGAGGCACTTTAAACCGTAGAACATCCAAAAACTGTTTGTTCCTGTTTGCTAAAACTTCAAGTCTGTAAAGCTCTTTTGTTGTCATACTCTTTTTTAGTTTTCTTTACTTTAGGCAACATGGTAAACCGGCTCAAAACTGAGACAAGCTGCATCATCAAGAAATTTTAGGGTTTATTAAGAAAATCTCGTCAAGTAATATTCAAACTGCAACTACTTAGCGATTGTTACTAATCCTGTTCAACTTTTATACCATAATGCGATAAGTAATATTTTTATAAAAATGCAACAGGGTTTAGCTACTACTTATTTTACCTTTTTCTACGTAATAATTGCAGTAGTGGTTACATTCCATAGGACATAAAAATGTAACTCTCTTATAACCACAGGCAATAAAAATCCCCTGGTACTTATAAATTTTTTTAAAATAAAATTCAGTTATGTCATTAGGCTGACTAATTAGGTCTTTGAAAGGCATTAAAATTGTATTGAAATATTAATCATAAAAAATCAAATGTTATGAAAACAATTAAAAATCTCGCTCTTTTACTAGTGCTAATGGCAGGATTTGGATTTTCCAACCTGAATGCTCAATCTTCTGAAGCTCCTAAACTGTATGCAGTTATGTTTACTGCTGATTATTGTTCTGCTTGCAAAGCAATTGCACCCAAGGTGATGACCTTACAGGAAAACCTGGATGCAAAAGATGTTGAATTTGTAAAATTCGATTTCAGTAATGATGAATCAAAAGCAAAAACAAAAAAAGTCGCCAAAAAACTGGGTCTTAATGATGTACTGGCTTCGAATAACGGAACTGGATTTATAGTATTGGTAGATGCAAACAGCAAAGATGAGAAAGCTGTTTTAACTACCAAGCAATCAGCAGAAGAAATGCTTACTGTTGTTGAAAAGAACCTTCTACCCTAATATACTGCCAAGGGTATTGGTTATAATTTTGGGTTATGTGTTAAACGAGGATCGTAATGGTCCTCGTTTTTATTTTAAAACCCTGGATAAGCTATTAAAAAGCCATTTAAAATTAGACCTGGATTCTTCGTCAAAATCCTTTAACTGCAATTTGCCTTCTTCCACCAGTTTTGAAAACCTGGCTGCTACCAGCATTCGGGATAAGTTTTTCTTTTTAAGGTAAATAGAGTTTGCTTCCTTGCTACTTCCCCTTTTACTCAGAACAAGGTTCTGAAAATCAGAATAGGAAAATAGATCTTCTAATGAAGCAAAATTATCCATTGATAGAATAGTAGATGATGATCGACCATTTGACAATTCGGAAATATTCTCAAGGAATTTGTCAAGATCAGCATCTCCATTTGTATTAGCCCCATTCAGAACTATGAAATTGTACCCCCAGGCCTGGAGTATGTTGGCCATGCTCACCATACTGGCTCCACTCTGGGTGGGGATAAAATAAACTTCCTTTTTAAAATTGACTATACTCCTGATGGCATTCAAAAAGTAGTAATCTGCCACATTTTGAAGGATTACATTGTTGCTTTTGCCTCCCAATGTTTGTCCTATCGGGAATGATCCCAGCATCGTATAAATCGGCAAGAGCGTATCGGTTGAGGCAGCTCCCAACGAATTTGCACTGAAGAATTTTGTTTCACTGGTATCTTCCCTGTCAAAAGCCCGTTCCACTGCCATTAAGCGATATAACTTATTCGTATCAATCAGATGAGGAGAATGACTTGTATACAGGATCTGGACTTTATCTTTAACCAAATCGAAAACTTTCAATACATCCTCCTGTGCCCGGGCATGTAGACTAAGTCCAGGTTCATCGATCAGCATAACTTTATTTGCCCCATTATTTTTTAGACCTGAGGCTTTTAATTCAAGATAGAAAGATAGGAACCAGCGAACGCCCCTACTTCTTTGCTTTGGATATAAACGCTCATTTTTATCTCTTATCCAGAATTCCAGATAAGGCTGGCCACTTTTCTCGGGAACAGAATTATCGTAATGCTCCAGTTCAAAGTTAATGGTAATCTTATTCTTCCTTCCAACCTGCTGGCTCCAGTATTCCTGAAAATCTAATGTAACATCCCTATTCAATTTTTCAATTTTCTGTTTCAGAATACGGGTATTTGATTCTGAAAAGAATCCCGGTTGTAAACCCGATACCAAAAGGTAATTTCGGGCTGCACGGGAGCCCTCCACCAGATTTTCCAAATCGAATATATCGAAAAGGTCAATCCTATCAGGCAGCAGACTGCTGAAATCTTCAAAAAAGATAAATTCAGGTACCAAATTAAAGAGGATCTTCCCGGCTTCCTCCATGGTATAAAATGGATTGATCTGTGGCTTTTCAACCTGAAGTTCTTGTTTGGCCATAGACAGGCTGGTACCTGAAATCACCTTATAGGCAAGATGCTTTTTAACTATTGCATCTTCCTTTGCGACTTCAAATTCATGCACTGCTTTAACATGCAACTCGTTTAACTGATCAAGTTTATGTTGCATTCCCCTCTTTTCTATTTCAAGAAGGTCTCCCTTAATTCTATCCTGAAGGTTGGCCAGGTTATTAAAAGCTTCTTTAAGTCTTTTTTTGGCTCTGTTATACTCTTCCTCGGCCTTAGCACTGCTATCTGCTATCCTGGCCTGGTATAATACGGCATCTGCTTTCTGGCGTTTTACATCAAAACTTTTGTCCGTATCTTCACAAGTTTTTTTTGCAATCTCAAGCAACTTTTTGGCTTCATTCAGCTTCTCTTCGGCAAATTTTTCATTTGGTGTTTTTCTTAGAAGCTTAAACTCCTTTTTTGCTTCAGAGAGAAGTTCTGTAGCTTTTGAGAGGTTTTTGGCCTCATTTTTCAATTCTACTTCCGCCCCTTCGGCTTCTGCAACTATTTCATCTCTTTCCTTGAGATATTCACTTATTGCGGTTTGAATTTCAGCATCCTGCCTCCTCTTTGTTTCTTCATGCTTATTATAAAGAAGGGATACATGGTGACCATTTAGCTCAACAAGACTTCTCAATCTTGTATCCCAATGCCTTGTTAGGCATAGCTTTCCCGTTTTTCGAATATAGGAAATCACACCTTCGGGAAGTTTTTTTTCAGAAAGCACCTCTTCAAATTTTGAGGAGTCAATGGTAAAGCAGCAGCTTACAATAGGATTACTGAGATCACTTCGGAGAATTTCTTCAGAAACCACTCCAGAATAAAAGCTTCTTAAAGCCTCCAGTACAGATGTCTTGCCAGATTCGTTCTGTCCTAGAATCCCTGTAATATTGTCGGGAGACAGGTCACACCAACCTGAATCGACAATCGATCTGTAATTTGATATTTTAAAGCTTAACAATTTCATTTTCTAATCCATTGCTAAATATGCTACTTACAAATGATACTCTTTGGCCAGTTTTGTATAGTTCTCCAATTGCTCAGTTTGCCATTTTTCATCTTTTTTCAACTCCCTGGCCATAAGCCCTGCAACTATTGGTGCTGCAACTATGCTAGCTCTTGCATCCAGTAATAGCAAGCGAATTCTCCGGGCAAGAAAATCCTCAACAGTTCTGGCCATTTCTTTCCGAACAGCCCATATTACTTCTGCTTTTAGAAAAGGGTACTCTTCAATTATTCTTTCTCCCAGCGATTTATCCTTTGCAATCAACTCCTTAATATTTATAGCATCAGAACCGTAGAAATGTAAATGATTCTTGCTATCAAAATTCTTAACATAACCATGAATAGGCATATTCTCGGTAACTGATTTCTCCTCTTCCAGGCCACCCATAATTACCGCTTTATCGATCACATCCTGGCCCATCTTCCTGTATGTGGTCCATTTTCCACCAATAATTGCTACTAAACCAGAAAGAGAAACGGTAATCTTATGATTCCTGGACACTTCCTTGGTTTCTTCACCAGGATTTTCAGGTGCTGCAAGGGGCCTTAGCCCAGCGAAGACACTTAAAACATCTCCTTTCTTCGGTGGAAACTTTAAATATTTACGGGCGGTTTTTAGAATAAAGTTAATTTCTTCTTTAAGAGCCCTCGGCTCAAGACTAATTTCTTCCACCAGGGTATCGGTTGTACCCACTACCACTTTATTATGCCAGGGAACAGCAAATAATACCCTACCATCTGAAGTTTTTGGTATCATAATAGCCGAGTTTCCTTTTAAAAACCTTTTATCAAGAACTATATGAACTCCCTGTGAGGGTACTATTGAGGTTCGGGCATCTTTATTGTCCATACGGGAAATACTGTCAGCAAAAACACCGGTTGCATTCACTACTACTTTCCCAAAAACTTCAAATTCTTTTCCGCTCTCTTCATCCCTAACCATCACTCCTTTTATCAAGCCATCCTCATTCTTTACCAGGTCAATCACTTTCATATAATTTATAGGAGTACCGCCATTATCATTCATGGTCTGTGCCAGGTTTATGGCAAGACGGGAATCATCGAATTGCCCGTCATAGTATATAATCCCTCCTTTTAATCCCTTTTTCTTTAAATTGGGAATAGTCTCGAGTACTTCCTCTGTGCTAATATGTTCTGAGGGACCAAGGCCCAGTTTCCCAGACATAAGGTCATACACTTTTAATCCTACTGTATAGAAAGGACCACTCCACCATTCGTAGTTTGGAATCACAAAAGCCTGATTTTTTACCAGGTGAGGTGCGTTTTGCCTCAGCAATCCTCTTTCTTTGAGTGCTTCCAACACCAGGGATATATCTCCCTGGGCAAGATAACGTACACCTCCATGCACGAGTTTTGTACTCCGGCTAGAGGTACCCTTCGAAAAATCGTGCTGCTCAAACAACACCGTCTTATAGCCTCGTGTACAGGCCTCCACTCCGGCACCCAATCCTGATGCTCCCCCTCCAATTACAATTACATCCCATTCCTGGGTCCTTTTCAGCTTATTTAATCCACTTTTTCTATTCATTTTTCGATATACAAGTTGTCTATATTATAATTCCCACTAAATAATTGGTTTGTTGCAAAATAGCAAAAATAAACAGTATTTACAAGAGATATGATACCAGTTAACTGGCATAAAAATCATAGGCCTCCATTCAGAAATGAAATTAAGCATTAACATTATAAAACTGTGGAAATAAGATAATATATTACTGGTAAGCTAATTATGCTTAAAATGGTGGATATAAAAACATTCTCTGTGGCCTGTTTATCATCAGCCCCATAAATTTTTGCCAGTACTACGATATTTGCCATACAGGGCATAGCCGATTCAAGAATAATTACAGAGGCAGCCGGTTCATCCAACTTAAAAGAAAAGAGGCGAAACATAATTAGATACAGTCCTAGAGAAAGAACAGGTACCAGAATTAATTTATTGAAGCTTAAGAGATAAGCTTGTCCAGAAGCAATCGCCTTCTTCCAGTTCATACTGGCCAGCATGGCACCAATATATAACATGGATAGATAAATAGTAGTATCACCCAGGCCCCCCAGTGATTTGGAAAGGAAAACCGGTAACTTTATTGAAAAAGAAAGCATTAAAAATCCAATGAGGAATGCAAAAGTATTTGGATTCAACAAATTTTTTAAACCCCCTTTCCAGTCTCTATGGTTGTTCTGAAGAATATTAATTCCTGCAGTCCACATAATTAGACTTGAGGCGAGGTGAAATAACATGGCATAAAACAGACCTTCTCCACCGGGGAACAAAACATTAATCAATGGAAATCCCAGGTATACTATATTCCCAAACATAGTATGAACAATATGAACTGAGGAAGATTTAGGCGGCAATTTGGCAATACGCGATGAAACAACTCCAAGCAATGTCATGAGTCCCAAAACAAGAAATGAAAACAAAAGTGCCAGGAGGCTGTTTTCAACGAGTTCCAGGGAGATATCCATTTCAGAAATTCCCACCAACACCAGCAAAGGCAGGGTAATATTGAATATAATTTTAGCCAAGCCCTCTTTCACCGGCTCTGTAATAACTCTAAAACGCACAGCCAGCACTCCAATGAGCACCAAAACACCCAGGATAAAGATTTGATTGAGAAATACCGAATACTCCATAATTTGAAAATCAAAACTAATGAAATTAACAGCATCCAGACGGATATTTTTTCAACAATTTAATTAAGATAATTTTCAGTAATTTTGTATCGATGAAAGCTTTGATTACAAAGAAGAATATCTATGGCATAATGGGCACCGTAATTGTGCATTTAATTATTGCTATTATCTTTATGTTAATAAAGTTATCATCTGATTACAAAAACCTTGACCAGGGTATTTTAATTGATATTTCAGCTTTACAGGAGGATGCCCTGGAACAAATAATCGATATTGATCTTCCTCTGGAAGAGGGGGAGTATATTGACAACATCTACCATGATATTGCAGTAAACGAGGCCAGTATTCCTGAGGAGCAGTTTGATATTGATGAATACATCGATCAAATTAAGAATGAGATGATCTCAGCCGGAGAGTTAAGTAAAGAAAATTTCATTGACCAGCCAAAGCAGGAAACTGAAAGTGATGCCAGCCTGGAATACCAGGAGGAAAACCAGATTGAAGAAGAAAAAACTGCTGCTGATATGGCTTCTGACTACCAGGGCCCCACACGGATATCTTACTATCTTGAGAACAGGAGCAAAATTCGCCTACCTCTGCCCATTTATAAATGCCCAGACGGAGGAACAGTCACCCTTGAAATATTAGTAAACCAGTACGGTACTGTAATCAGTGCAGATTTATTGGAAGAGAAATCATCCGGCGTAGATTATTGCCTCCTCGAGGCTGCCAAGAAAGCCGCCATGACCTCCAGGTTCAATTCCGGCACCAACTTCCCTACAAGACAGAAGGGGACCATTACCTATATTTTTACTTCTCAATAAAAAATTTGCAATTGCAGATTATCCACTTTCTCTCACTCATTTCCATTTCTATCCCTCCCACTCATTGATTTTAGACATCCCTATTCCAATGATTTGATTGAATCGAAAGAGATATCCAACTTATAAATAACACATTAAATATTGATATAAAAAATATATTTGTATCTTAAACTCCGCTTTTTGGTTCTTTGAGGTATACTATCCATAATTTAAACCCCTTGATTATGAAAAAAGATTTACTCTTTCTTTTGGCCCTGTTCTTACTGGCCATGACTACTAATTTGCATTCCCAGACATGGAATGAAGTTATGAAAACTGCAGCTTCAGATCGATCTGCCGAAGATTATTACGGAGGATCAGTTAGTATTTCAGGACATTTCGCCATTGTTGGTGCTTACCATGAAAGCGAAGATGAAAATGATGAAAATACACTTCTTTGGGCTGGTTCAGCTTATATTCTGGAAAAGGACGACCAGGGTTATTGGAACCAGGTTCAAAAAATTGTAGCTTCAGACAGGGACAGCCAGGATCACTTTGGCAATGCAGTTAGTATATCAGGTAATTATGCCATTGTTGGAGCTTACTTCGAATCAGAAGATGCCTCAGGAGAGAATAGTCTATTAACGGCAGGATCAGCCTATATTTTTGAAAGAGATGGTTCCGGAGCATGGAATCAGGTACAGAAAATTGTGAGCTCTGAGCGTGATTACGGGGTAAAATTTGGCAATGCTGTTGATATTTCGGGAGATTATGCCATTGTTGGAGAATATCAGGCAGGAGGCAATGGTAAACATGGGGCAGCCTATATTTTTAAAAGAGATGACCAGGGAGTCTGGACAGAACTAAAAAAACTCACTGTTGATTATGTAGCGCCATATGCAAGGTTTGGGTTGAGCGTAAGCATTGATCAAAATTATTGTATTGTAGGGTCAAATGAAGATGAAGTTGATGAAAATGGTGTCCAGGTTAATCAGGGGGCAGGTGCAGCATATGTCTTTGAGAATGATGGTTCAACCTGGAGCCAGGTAAGTAAGCTGGTGGCCCCCGTTCGCAGAAAAAACGCTCACTTTGGAGTTTCCGTAGGGGTATCAGGAAACTATGCCATAGTTGGTGCCGAATGGGAAACGCATGATGAGGTGGAAGCCGATAGTTTGGGTATTGCCGGAGCAGCCTATCTTTTTGAAAGGGATGGCTCCGCAAACTGGGATCTGGTCCAAAAAATAGTACCCTCCGACAGAGCTCTTACCGATATTTTTGGCAATTCTGTAAGTATATCAGGAAGTATGGCAGTTGTTGGAGCCTATTTTAAAAGTGAAATTTATAACGAAATTTACTATGGGCAGATAGGTGCCAGCTACATTTTTAGCAGGAATGGATCCGGCCAATGGGAAGAGATGACCAAATTATCAGCCTCGGATGGTTCAATGAGTGATAACTTTGGCTGGTCAGTGGATATTGCAGGTAATTATGCAATTATTGGTGCATGGACTGACAAAGATGATGCCTTGGGAGAAAATCCTTTGAGTTCGGCGGGTTCTGCCTATGTATTTTCGTATTGCTCCACCGTTGAAAAAAATGATCCGGTTACTATATGTAAGGGTGATAGCGTTCTCCTGGGTGGCAAATACCAACTGGAGTCCGGAACCTTTTATGATACCCTTAGGGCATCCACCGGGTGCGATAGCGTTATAATTTCAGAATTATCAGTAAATGAAGTGGATACAGAATTAACAACTACGGAGACCACCTTAACAGCACAGGCAGCTTCCGGTAGTTATCAGTGGATTGATTGCAGCTCAAATCAGAATATTCAGGGGGAAACCAACCAGAGCTTCACTCCTACCAGCAGTGGAACCTACGCCGTTGAACTTACTCAAAATGGATGTAAGGATACTTCCATATGCTATACTTTTACCATGGTTGGAATAGAAGACCTGGAACTGGAAGGTTCTGTTAAAGTCTATCCCAATCCTGCCAATAACCTGCTCAACATTGAGTTAGAGGAAATGTATGAGTTTATACATATCAGGATATTAAACGTGCAGGGTAAGGAAGTAATTCAAAAACAATTTGAGAATGAGCAGCTGTTGCGAATAAATTTGAGTGAACTACCTGCTGGGCCATACTTTATCCATATGCAAACTCCAAAAGGCAATGCCAGCATAAGAGTGGTAAAGAATGAATGAGGGAACAATTAACAGGGAACAATTAACAGTTATCAATTAACAGGGAACAATTAACAGGGAACAGTTATCAGTTAACAGTCCCGAAAAATTGTAAATTTTTAATGTGCTCATTTTTTCGAGGATCCCTGCTTGCAGTCGGGCAGGCTCGAAATACTATAAAAATCAAAGATTTTGAGTATTTCGTGATGATCAAATATCAGTTATCAATTATCAGGAAACAATTAGCAGGTAATAGTTTTGGACATTCAAAACCAGAATTATCTCAAATTATTATGCCGGTCAATTGTGGTGGTCTTTAGGCCGAAAAGAATTACAAAAAACAATTCTAAATAAGGCAAAATATAAGACCAGCTGGATAAATCATGCATGAATTTCAGTTTAGTTTCTACTTTTATGATCACTGAAATTAGAGATTACTTCTCTATTGAGGTTGAAAGTGGTTTATTCATGAGATTAGTCAACAGTTTCATACATCTTCTATTCATTTTCTTAATGACTTTATTCCCGGCAGTTCTCTTTGCCCAGGATCAAAAACCTGTTATAAAAGCCCATCAGATTGCAGAAAAGATTTCTTTAGATGGTATATTGAATGAGGATGAATGGGATCAAGCCCCTGAAATAAACTCCCTCACCATGGTTGAGCCGGAAACCGGGGGACCAGCTTCTCTTCAAACAACTGTTAAAATCCTTATGGATAAGCGTGATATCTACATAGGAATTATCTGTCATGATGATCCCAAAAATATTGTGGCCTATTCAAAAGCCAGGGATTCTGATCTGAAGGGGGAAGATTATGTGAAATTTGTTCTTGATACATATCTCGATGGAAGAACCGGCTTCATATTTGCAATAAATCCTTTCGGCGCAAGATATGATGCTCTGGTGGCACGTTTTGGTGAAAGTGAAAATTCCAATTGGGATGCTGTATGGAGTGCCAAAACAAAGATCCATGAAGAAGGTTGGACATCTGAAATAAGAATTCCGGTTAAAACATTGTCATTCAATAAGAAAATAGAAGAATGGGGCTTTAATATTGAACGAAAAATTCAACGAAAACTGGAAATTGACCGCTGGACTGCGATTAGTAAGGATATAAAACTGGGACAAACAAGCAATGCTGGTTTACTTACAAATTTACCTGATTTTAATCTGGGAATTGGCTTAATTGTGCGTGGATCATCAAATCTGAATTTTACCAATAGTGTAGATACAGATTTGAATACCAAATGGCATAACAGTCTGGACCTGACAGAAAGATTTACCCCGGATATCACAGGACAGCTGACGGTGAACACTGACTTTGCAGAAACGGAGGTTGATTCACGACGGACAAACCTTACCCGTTTTCCGTTATTTTATCCTGAGAAACGTGACTTCTTTCTACAGGGTGCTGATATTTACGAATTTGGAATGGGCCTGGGGTTTGATATTGTTCCATATTTTTCACGAAAAATTGGTTTATTTGAGGGCAAACAGGTACCTCTTCTAGTCGGTGGAAAACTGGATGGAAAACTTGGCAAAACAAATTTTGGTGGATTGGTAACCCATATGGGTAAAGTTGATTCCCTGGTTCCAAAAACAACTCTTGGGGTTGCACGGGTTAAACAAAACATTGGTAAAGAGTCGAGAATTGGTTTTTTAACCACCTTGGGCGATCCGGAAGGCAGAGCAAATAGTTTTACAGCCGGGGTAGACTATACCTATAATACATCTTCCTTTAAAGGAGATAAAAATCTCCTGGTAGGTGCCTGGGGCCTGATAAATAACAGAGATAGCCTTTCGGGTGACAAATCAGCCTTCGGAGTTTCCCTGGATTATCCTAATGACTTGTGGGATATATTTGCCGGATATAAAAGGATAGGAAATGCCTTTGATCCGTCTTTGGGTTTTGTTCCAAGAAAAGGTGTAAATATGTACAGATTGGGAGCTGACTTTATGCCCAGGCCAAATATTTCGTTTATAAGGCAATTCTTTTTTGAGTCATCCTTCAGCATGGTTACCGATTTATCAAACACCTGGGAAAGTTACCGTCTTTTTACTGCACCCATTCATTTCAAGCTGGAGAGTGGCGACAGATTTGAGTTTAATATAGTGCCTGTTGGGGAACAACTCAAGGTTCCTTTTGAAATTGCTGATGGGGTAATTATACAGGAAGGAGCCTATCACTGGATACGATACAGACTGGAATTGGAAATAGCGAGTAAGCGAAGGGTAAGTGGGCAGATATCATGGTGGTTTGGAGGATTTTATGATGGAACACTTGATCAGATTGAATTGGAGTTGTTTCTCAGACCTTTTTCCTTTCTAAATTTTGAATTTTCTTTCGAAAGAAATTTGGGCAATCTTCCAGAGGGAAGATTTGTTCAGGATTTATGGGCAGGACGTGTTATGCTAAATTTTTCTTCCGATTTACAACTTTCCTCCTTTATTCAATATGATAATGAAAGCCGAAACCTGGGGTCCAATACACGATTAAGATGGACTTTTAGCCCAAAAGGAGACCTGTTTGTAGTGTATAATCATAACATGATCAATGATGTAACTGATCGTTTTGGCTATCAGTCAAATCAGCTGATCCTGAAACTAACTTATGCAATTTGGTTATAAATTTTTTATCTGTGAGTTGACCTATTCAGAAGTATAGTCACACTATTCACAGAGTCTTGAGTCTTGAATTTTAAATTCTAACTCTAAGATGTGGGTTAGGGGTTCTTGTATCTTGATTCATTTCTATTAAACTCATCGACCTTATTCAAAAATACCTAAAGTTCTAAATGCCTAAAATTCAAAGTGATACATTTTGGGGATTTATTACTTTTCACTTCTCAGATTTTTCCTCTTGCAACTTGCATGTTGGTTCAACTTCCTTTTCGACTATTAGTCTTTTTGACTTTTTGACCTTTTCCTGTCTCTTGTCTCTTGTTTCTTGATTTCTAACTCTTAGTTGCAGGTTACGAATTACGGCTTACAGGATCTTGTTTCTCGTATCTTGTTTCTTATATCTTGTTTCTTGATCATTGTCTTTTACCTATAGGCATATTCCGTTATGGTTTCTTTCTCCCATAAGGTACGGGTGCCTCTGTAAGGTATGGTAAATGATACGGAGATATAGAAAAGCCTCACGTTCAGATCCTCATAGGACTTGTTTCCATCCGCATCCAAATAGTCTTTATTGAGATAATTTTGCATGTAGTATTTAAATTTCACATTGATACCCCGGGGAAACTGAACACCGGCAAATAGAGAAGGAATGAAATAGGGTGTATTGCTACTGAACCAATCTGTATATTTTACTTTTTCATTGTTTCTGCTCCCACCTCCACTTGGCCAGTACTTATGTTTAAAATGGAAAAGCCATTCGTACTCGCCTCCAAAGAAAATGAAGAAATTGTCTTTGATGGAGCCAACCTTAAATGCCAGGGGAATCCCAATATTATAGGTGCGGTAAATATGTTTCACCAGTACACTCTCATTCTGGCTGTTCAATTCTTTTTCATTCATAATGAATCCCACATTCCGAATGGCTATCCCTGAATATAAACCAACATAATCATTAAAATCAAAATGAAAATATTGTCCCAGGTGAAAGAAAATAGTCCAGCGCAGGTCAGTTGGTATCTGGTTTCCTCCACGATTGACTTCACTCATCTGGAAAAGCATTTCACCAGCAGTATTTGTATATATTTCCTGGGCTTTGCCATCTATGGCCAATGCTCCCCATACTATTAACACGATAACTAAACCTTTTTTCATGACCGCTATCTTTAAATTTTCGGCTTAAAATAATTTTATGATTTATAACAAACTTAAACAAAGTTCTTCAATAAATAAGAAATAGCTTAGGCTTGATCAGGGATAATCTAGCTATCAAATAAACCCGGACTATCATATTGAAAAGGTTTAATAAGGCCGGGAACATTTTTTTCTATCCCTTTCTTAGAAATCAGTGGTGAAATGGTATAGGCATCAACCATATCTTCTGGGTAGGGTTTCAGAAACTGCAAAACATCCTCTCCCCTTAAAGTAGAATCGAGCCAGATTTCTTCATTATCCTTCGATAATATTACAGGCATCCTTTTTTTTGAATTGTGAATTAATTCCAGTTTTGGGTTTGCGGTGCTTGTAATTATGCTAAAGGTATTGAATAATTCTCCTGATATTTTATCTAACCAGGTATCATACAATCCAGCAAAAGTGAACACCTCCCTACCCGGTAAAAAAATATAATAAGGTACTTTTTTATTTCCCCGATGTTGCCATTCATAAAATCCATTTGCCACTACCAGGCACCTTCGTGTTTGGATCGATTTTCTAAAAGAAGGTTTTTCGGTAATGGTCTCCGCCCTGGCATTAAATGTCCGGAATCGAATATGGTCTGCCTTTTCTTTTGATCCGGTCCAGGAAGGTATCAGACCCCAGTGGAACATCTCTATCAGATCCGGATTGGCCTGGCTGATTATTGGCATTTTGGGTAATTCAAAGGCATGATAATAGTAGCTCGGACGGTAGCTATCCGGGTCATTTAAAACAGCCCCAAATCTTTTCT
>RCNC010003659.1_pt1 | contig 15517 bp, 16 predicted proteins | sample 2041301 | NCBI WGS metagenome assembly RCNC01 (sample SAMN09708231, study PRJNA481090) | Marine sediment metagenome, whole genome shotgun sequencing project. | biome: marine sediment; feature: ocean; material: sediment; isolation source: Sewage treatment plant 13A marine sediment (STP13A) ... | reverse complement strand
GACAAGTTCGAAATGACTCTGATAGAGCTCATCGGCCGACAGATTAAGCATCTGGAGGAAGCTCTCTCTGGTGCTGACAAAGCGAATTACGCTAAGCACTGACATCCAGAGTGTATGGGCTACCAGCGCCGTGGGAATATCCGACCTGATCAGTTTTTCCCGGACTCCTTGCTCCACTATCTGAATGACTGCCCCTACGGTGGATTCATTGTAAATCATATCCTGAACATCGCTTGTGGAGAGACTGATGCTCTGTGGTTCCACTTCTTCCAGGGTCATAATGGCTTTCATGTGATCTGGATGGGTTCTTGAAAACTCTATACAGGCCCTCCCCAGCTGGCCCAATTTCTCCAGGGCCGTTCCCTCTCCTTCGGAAGCTTTAGATGTGTATTTTCTGAGCAGATTGATGGCCTTTCGCGCCACTGCCATATGCAAATCCTCCTTGCTTTTGAAATATAGATAAAGCGTTCCTTTACTCAGCTCTGCTTTCTCTGCCACATCATCCATGGTGGATTTTTCAAAACCTTTGGAGAAGAAAACTTCTTCTGCAGCTTGCATGATCTCTTCCCGCCGCTGCTTCTTCTCTCTCTCTTTTCTTTCTGCTATTCCCATGATAAATAGATTAATGACTATTGGTCATTTATTAACCAAAGTTAATTTATTTAAACGTATTCATCAAGAAGGACGGCATAAAATTTTATACTTTGCATGTATGAAGCAGCTCACCATGGGAAAAAGAGAGATTCTTATTGCTATTTGTATCTGTCTGGTGTTTGGGAACAATCTACTTTCCCAGGATCACACTACTCGCTATGCGGATCAATTTGAAGAGGCAGAAAATCAGATCGCCAAATATATAATTGATAGTCACGTTCCGGGGATCGCTTACTGCGTGGTAAAGGGGGACCAGATGATATGGTCCGGTAGCACAGGCTGGGCCGATATGGAGGAGAAGATTCCCATGAGTATCGACGGGATCATGAACATAGCGTCCATCTCAAAAACCTTTACCGCAACTGCTGTGATGCAACTTTGGGAGAAGGGATTGCTCAACCTGGAATCAGATGTTAACGCCTATCTTCCCTTTTCCGCACGAAATCCCCATCACCCCGATGTGCCCATCACCATTTTCCAGCTCCTTACCCATACCTCCTCCATTGCTGATGGGAAAAGCTATGATGCCAGCTATGCGCCTGGTGATCCATCCGTATCACTTGAAGATTGGATTCAGAATTATTTGATTCCAAAAGGCAAATATTATAAGGCAAAATCCAATTTTCATTCCTGGAAACCGGGGTCCGGGAATGCATACTCAAATGTAGGATTCGGTTTGCTTGGTTATATCGTGGAACAGGTGACAAACACTCCATTTAACCTCTATTGCAATACAAACATCCTTGATCCCCTGGGAATGAACAACAGTGGTTGGTTTCTTTCCGAGATCGATACCCAGAATCACATCACCCCATACAGAGATCAGAAACCCTTAGAGCTGTATAGTTTTCCAAACTATCCCGATGGGCTGATGCGAACCAGCGTTCGTGAACTCTCCTACTTCCTCCTCGCCATAATGAACGGTGGGGAATATAAGGGTGTCAGGATCCTGAAAGAATCAACCCTTAAAATGATGCTGAAAACTCAGATCGAAGCGTATAAATCCCAGGGCTTGTGTTGGGAAAATCTGGATTTTAAATCTCTATGGGGCCACGACGGGGGCGATCCCGGGGTGACTACCTTTATGTTTTTCAATCCCTCTACCAAATTAGGGGTGATCACCTTTCAGAATAACAACAACGGCAATCTATTCAGTCAATTCCAGAAACTCTATAACATGGCTGAGGAGTAGAATTCATCGATCGCGAGTTATCCTGCCTCCCAAAAAGCCACTGGATTCTCTGAATAAAGGGGGATGTCTCATTTTCTTCAGGTGCGATGTAACATTTTTGTTACACTTTTTCAGTAAGGGCGTCAGTCCAAATAAGATCAGGTCAAAAATAAGACTCGCCTAAACTCCCGTTCCACAAGGGTTCTAGAGAATTCTATAAAAAACAGACAACGATATTCCATAGATATGCACATAAAGAAATGTAACAACTTTGTTATATCTGACTTTTACTAAAATGGACAATGCTTTCATTATCGGTCATTCTGTCTGGGGCGAGCACTATGCCCCACGAGAACTGATTACTGAGACTCTGGTAAATCAATTGGCCGCTTTGAAGAACATCATACTGACATCTCCGCCTGGCTGGGGTAAAAAGTCAATGGCCCTGCATAGAATCAACTCGATTGAAGAATTTTGCCAAAGCTATGCTCAGGTATTCTCATTCGATCTTGAAATGTTCACGTTAGATCCTAACTCCCTGAGGGACCATCTAAATGAAGTTTTGGCTATCCCAGAATATATAGCCGTCAGAGATCGGGTCAAACACATAATATTTATTGGCCAAATTGAACAGATCGCAGGTTTTGAGAATTCTTGGCAGTTCCAGCAGAAGTTGAGAACAACCTGGAAATTGCAAAGTCATTGTGCCTACTTTTTATATGGGAACGACCTGACTACAAAAAAGCTCTTATTGAATTCATCTCATAATCCTTTCAAGAGAATTGGCAGATGTTTCAAACTGCCCAGGATCCGCCACCAAGAAATGACTGAGTTTATTCAGAGGCGGTTTCAACAAACGGGAAAACAAATTGGAGAAAGAGAAGCTGCATCAATTGCTAATAGAGGGGATTGCATTCCCTTTTATGTACAACTATTGGGATGGCATGTATGGCTTAAAACAGAAAATACTTGTACTCAAGAAATTGTAAGCCAGTCAATGGAACAACTCATCCTCCAATATGATGTATATTATCAAACCTTAACAAATGCCTTAAACCAAAACCAAATACGCTATCTATATGCTCATATGAGAGGAGACCGGAAATTATGTTCCGGATACTCTCTTCAAGAATTTAAACTTAAGACTTCAGGTCATGTATCCAGGATCAGGACCAGTCTGATAAACAAAGAGATTCTGGGGACCGGAATTGGAGGCCCCTTTCTACTAGATCCAATCTATGGATATTGGCTCAACCACTACTATTTCGGAATCCCATAGCTAACGATCTCTGCCAGCGGTTTACGCTTCTCTCCATGCCGATCTGCATTTACAGTATCCAGCGGATAGCCCAGTGGCAATAGCACCATTGGCTCCATGTGGTCAGGGAGCCCCAAGAGCTGGCTGCATGCTTCTGTATCAAAATTGCAAATCCAGCAGGTGGCCAGTCCCAGTTCTGTAGCCTGGAGGGTCATATGATCTGTGGTAATGGCTGCATCAATATCACAATGGTCTTTGCCATCAGCTTTTCGTTTCCAAACCTGGCTGTGGTCTCCACAGATGACAATGACAGAGGGGGCAGTTTGGAACCACTCCCGGTGATAGACCTGATGTAATTTGGATAGGTCACCTGCCTCGCTGATCACATAAAAATGCCAGGGTTGAAAGTTTACGGCCGATGGCGCTATTCTACCAGCCTCAAGTACCAGTGCCAGCTTCTCCTCCTCCACAGCCTTAGAATCATACTTTCTACATGAATAGCGATGGCGGGCAATATCAAGAAAACTCTTCATTGTTACTTGGAGAGTTGTCTGGGTTTCCCCCCATTCCTCCAATGCTCTTCAATCTTCTCCAAAGAAATACCTTTGGTTTCCGGGATGTAGAAATAGCCCCATACCAGACCGATCAAGGCTACTGCAGCAAAGATCCAGAATACACCACCCACACAGGAGGGGCAAACCTCAGAGAGGTCCTTTCCCTCAGGTACAACCACCTCTTTGGCATTCCCAATGGCACTGGCCATTTTAAAGAAGGTCCACACAACAAGGGTATTAAAACCCCAGTTTGACAGCGATCCAATGGATGAACCCAATCCACGAACCCTGGTTGGAAACACCTCGGTAATAAGTACCCAGCCTAGCGGGCCAAGACTGATCGCAAAGAAGGCAATGTATACCAGCATGGAGATCACCAGGAACCATTTACCTGCGCCGGGCAGCATAAATCCAAGGCCCATACATATCAATGCAAAAAAGATACCGGATAAACCAATAAAATAGAGTTTCCTTCTTCCCAACTTATCTATGATAAACAAGGAGACAATGGTAAACAATACATTGACTACACCCACAATCACAGAGGCTGCTATGGCTGCCTCAGCGCCTTCAAATCCTGCTGCCAGGAAGATTTTGGGACTATAATAAATAACCGTATTGATCCCCACAAACTGCTGGAAGAACATAATCCCCACGGCAATGATCAATGCATTGCGAAGCCAGGGTTTAAAGATCTCCTTCCAACTTGCCTGGCTGGCATCAATAGCCATATCGCTCTTCATCGAGGCCATCGAGGCAACTACAAACTCGGGATCTTCAATTCGATCCAGCACTTTTTTAGCCTCTTCTTCACGGCCTTTGCTCATCAACCAGCGTGGCGTTTCGGGAAGGAAAAACATTCCAATGAAGAGAACGGCTGCAGGGATTACCCCCACCCATAACATGGGGCGCCAGCACTCCAGGTTGTTATTATCAGCAAATGCATTGTCGCTGAGGTAAGCCGCAAGGATACCAACTGTAATCAGCAATTGGAACATAGATACCAGTGTTCCCCTGATTTTTGTGGGTGCGATCTCAGAGATATAGAGTGGTACTGCAAAGGAGGAGACCCCAATGGCCAGACCCAGGTAAAAGCGAGAGATCATCAACTGGTTTACAGTTGGAGCCAGACCTGTCCAGACTGCTCCTGTGGCAAATACAAAAGCCGAGGCAAGGATCACCTTCTTCCTTCCCAGGTAATCTGTAATTCTCCCAGTGAACAGAGCACCCACAACAGCACCAATAAGTCCCAGTGCCGTAATAGTTTCAACCTGTGAATCTGTTAGTACGAAATAATCCTGCAGAAATGGGATTGCCCCGGAAATAACTCCAGTATCAAAACCGAAAAGGAGTCCGCCTGTTGCCGCAATACTGGCGATAACAATGACGACATTTTTGTTATACTTACTCTTTGAGCTCATAATATAGTTAGTTTCTTAGTTGGAAAGACGTAAATATAGTCACTTTCCGAAAAGAAACTGGCCCGGAACCTTTTTTAGAATCATTTTATTTATTTGATCCCCTGAGCATTGCTAATCATGGTCTGATTTGGAAATCCGCACAAATTCCTTATATTGCATAGACGGCAGAATTATGCACTAATTCCCTCACCGCATGAAGACGAAATACGAGCTTGAGTATACTTTCAACACCTCTCCCATAATTTTGTATGCACGCTTAAGCACCCCTGAAGGGCTCTCCGAATGGTTTGCTGATAATGTGAATTTAAGAAAATCCTTGTTCACTTTCATTTGGGCAGGAACCGAGCAGGATGCTTCAGTAGTTCAAAAGAAGGCTAATAAATTCATCCGCTTTCATTGGGAGGACGATGAGGAAGACGATGCCTTTTTCGAATTCCGGATTCGAACCGATGAACTTACCGGCGATGTGGCACTTATTATTACGGATTTTGCCGAAGAGGATGAAAAAGATGATGCTGTGGATCTCTGGGATTCCCAAATCTCCGAGTTAAAGCATACCATCGGACTCTGACGTACTTCCACCCACCCAATCCCCGAAAATAAATTAACTTTGTTTCCGTTGAACCCATAGGAAAGATTTGGAGTGGTGAAAAAATTGCACGTACTGGTCATTAAATCATTTATTGGTCCACTTTTCCTGACCTTCTTCTTTGTCATTTTTGTTCTCTTGATGCAGTTTCTCTGGAGATACATTGATGATCTTATTGGGAAAGGTCTGGAGATGAATATTATTGCCGAGTTCCTGATTTACACCAGTGCCAGCCTGGTGCCCATGGCCATGCCACTGGCCGTACTACTGGCCGCATTGATGTCCTTTGGAAACATGGCGGAGAACCTTGAATTACTTGCCCTTAAGTCATCCGGCGTCTCATTGGTCAGAATTATGGCACCGGTCATGGTCATATCAGCTCTACTTTCCATAGGTGCATTTATGTTTGCGAATTATGTAATGCCTGTGACCAATCTGAAAATGCGATCCCTCCTGTATGATATTCAACAACAGAGGCCCGAGCTATCTATCAAGCCAGGTGTATTTGACAATTCCTTGGAAGGCTATTCCATAAGAATAGGTGATAGAGACCCCAAGACCAGCCTGCTGCAAGAGATCCTTATTTTTGATCACACAGAAAAACAGGGAAATGTGAAGGTAACAGTGGCCGATTCGGGATATATGAGAATGTCGGCCGATGAAAAACGCCTTTTACTTACCCTCTATAACGGCCAATCCTACAATGAACTTCAGAAGCAGAAAACGAAGGATAAGCATATAAAGAGTTACCCTCATCGAAGAGACCAGTTTGAGGAGCAGGAGATCATCATTGAGATGACCGGTTTCGGGCTGAACCGAACCGATGAGAACCTGTTCCGGAACTCTTATCAAATGCTAAATATTTCTCAACTACAGCGTTTTGAAGACTCATTGGTCACAGACCTGGACCTAATTCTGGACAAGTTTGAATCCACGATTCAAACCAGTCTCACCCGCAAGCCCAAAAGCATGCTGATCAATTGGAAGACCATTCGTCACGATACAAGCTTAAGCGCTACGGGAATAATCAATGTAGAAGACACGGCCTTCTTCATACAACAGATCAATGTGGATAGTGCATATGCACAATTGACTAAACTGGAACGACGGCGGGCCATCACCCAGGCCATTAATTTTGCTCGCAGCAACAAATCGGTCACCACTTCCAATGCAGGAACTGCCGAATGGAAATTGGGGCGATTGCGAAGATACCAGATTGAGATCCATCGGAAATACACTTACTCCATTCTTTGCCTGATCTTCTTCTTTGTGGGTGCTCCCCTGGGGGCCATTATACGGAAAGGGGGCCTTGGGATGCCTGTAATCATAAGCATTCTAATATTTTTGATCTACTACGTAATCTCCATGATAAGTGAGAAAATGGTGAGGGAAAGTGTACTTTCGCCCTTCGCGGGAATGTGGGTCTCAACATTTATTATGGCACCGGCAAGCATCTGGCTCACTTATAAAGCAGCAAACGACTCGGTAATTATGAACGTGGAGACCTATTTTAATTGGGTCAAGAAACTGATGCTGCGAATCAAAAAATCTTCCAAGGCAAAATGAAGATTCTGATTCTTTCCAATAAACTTCCCTATCCTCCTAAAGACGGGGGATCCATTGCTACCCTCAACATGCTTACAGGACTTCGGGATGCTGGCAACCAGCTTACCTGCCTCGCTCTCAACACCAGCAAACACCCTTACCCCATTGAGGATATCCCTTCCGAGATTGGAGAGACCATACGATTTAGGGGGGTCGCTTGCGATACCTCCATCAAACCCTTAAGAATGCTACTGAATCTGCTGTTTACAAAACAGCCCTACATTGCAGAACGTTTTAAAAACCAAGCGTACAAAGAAGCGCTCTCTGAATTACTTCGCCAGGAATCTTTCGATGTGATTCAGCTTGAAGGACCCTATGTGGGTCATTATACAGACCTGATCCGTAAAACCAGCAAATCCACTCTTTCTATTCGTACACATAACGTGGAGCACCTGATCTGGAAAAAAAAGGCCCTTCATGAGACTTCTTTCCTAAAGCGGTGGTATCTGAAAAATATGGCATCCCGCTTAGAGAGATTTGAAATGAAGGTGGTTCATCAAACAGATTGCCTGATCTCCATCAGTCCCGCCGATGAAACTTATTTTAAAAATAGAGGCTACTCCAGACCCATACTAACCACACCAACAGGTTTATCCATCGATGCCTATCCCCTTACGCCAATCCCGGCTGAACCCACCCTATTCTTTATCGGGGCACTTGACTGGCTGCCCAACCAGGAAGGGCTGGAGTGGTTTATAGATAAGGTATTTGCACAGATTGCGGATAAGGTACCCGGACTTAGTTTTCATGTGGCTGGCAGGAATGCCCCCTTACGGTTTGAATCAAAGCTCCGGCATCCAAAGATCGTCTATCACGGAGAGGTAGAAAACGCTTGTAGATTTATGCAGAAGTATCGGGTGATGGTGGTTCCGCTGCTTACAGGAAGTGGGATCAGAATTAAGATTCTTGAGGGGATGGCTCTGGGCAGGCCTGTGGTAACCACCCAGACTGGTATTGAAGGAATCCCTGTCGAAAAAATTGAAAGTGTGAAGGTCTCAGACGATTCCTATATGTTTGCTAATCATGTAGTTGATCTATTAAACCTTAAGGAAGACACCTCGCAGATGCTAAGCCACTCCAGAGAACTAATTATTGAGAATTTTGATACCTTTAGGCTCTCAACCCGGTTAAGTCAGTTTTTCAAAACACAGGTATGATTTTTCTTCAGGTAATATTCTGGATCAGCCTCTTTCTGATCTTTTATTCCTACCTCATATTCCCGGTTCTACTTCAATGGATGGCCCGGAATAAGGAGTTCAGTGAGGAGGTTCTTTTGCCTGAGGAATTCCCTTTTATTTCGGTGCTTATCTCTGCATTTAATGAAGAGTATGTGATTGAATCTAAGATAGAATCACTGCTCAAAAGCGATTATCCACCAGAACGGATGGAAATACTGGTGGGTTCTGATGCTTCCACCGACGCAACCAATCAGATATTGAAACAACTGGATGAAGCTCATCCAATGATTCAGGTACGCCTCTTTGAGGAGCGGACAGGTAAACCAGGTGTGGTCAATCAACTGGCCGAATCAGCCCGTGGAGAGATTCTGGTCATCACCGATGCCAATGTGATGGTGGATACAAATACCCTGTCAGAGATTGTGAGGCGCTTTAAGCCCGAAAGGGTTGGACTTGTAGACACCAGGATGATCAACACCATGTTGAAAAAGGACGGGATCTCGCACCAGGAGAAGTTTTACATCAGCCGTGAGGTAAAAATCAAGCAGCATGAAAGCCTGCTCTGGGGATCCATGATGGGGCCCTTTGGAGGTTGTTACGCGGTCCGGAAATCGCTTTTTACACCTGTACCCGATTACTTCCTGGTAGATGATTTCTACATCAACATGTCGGTATTAAAACAGGGATACCACTGTATCAGTAATATTGATGCCCGGGTTTACGAAGATGGTTCCAATAACCTGGGTGAGGAGTTCAGGCGTAAAAAGAGGATCTCTGCAGGCAATTACCAGAATCTGTCTGAGTTTGGATCCCTACTGTTCTCACGTAATCCAGGAGTTGCATTTTCATTCTTCTCCCATAAAGTGCTTCGCTGGATGGTGCCTTTCCTGGTCCTGATCACCCTTTCCATCTCCATCTACCTAAGCCCCCAATCACCCATCTACCTTTTGCTCACCCTGTTGCAAATTGCTGTGATAGCAATCCCTCTTATTGACTATTTATTGCGGAAAATTAATATCCATAGTATACCTTTGCGTTTCATTTCACATTTTGTATTGATGAACCTGGCTCTTTTGGCAGGTTTCTTTAAATATTTGGGAGGAATTAAGAATAATGTGTGGCAACCTACAAAACGAAACCAGGATTAAGTTAGACTCTATTGAAGAAGCCCTGGAAGATATCAGGAATGGTAAGATCATCATCGTGGTGGATGACGAAGACAGGGAGAATGAGGGTGATTTTATCTGTGCAGCCGAGCTGATCACCCCGGAAACTGTAAATTTCATGGCCACCCATGGGAAGGGTTTAATCTGCGCATCCCTCACTGAAGAGAGGTGCTCCGAACTGGACCTGCCCATGATGGTCACTTCAAATACAAGTAGCCATACCACTGCCTTTACCGTATCGGTCGACCTGCTGGGTCATGGCACCACCACCGGAATATCTGCTTCTGACCGCGCCAAAACATTAAGGGCACTGGTTGATCCTTCCACCCGCCCCGACGACCTCACATCTTCCCTCTCAAATCAAAAAAACAGGGGGTACTGAGACGCGCCGGACATACCGAGGCTGCTCTGGATCTTACACAACTGGCCGGGCTAAAACCAGGTGGTGTGCTGGTTGAAATCATGAATAGTGACGGAACCATGGCACGCGTTCCTGAGCTGGTTCAGATAGCAGATGAATTTAAGCTGAAAATCATCTCCATCAAAGATTTGATTGCCTACCGGCTGAATACCGATTCCATACTGATCAAAGGCACTGAAGTGAAGTTGCCCACAGAATATGGGGACTTTAACCTGATTCCTTTTATTCAAAAGTCCAATGGCCTGGAACATGTGGCCCTTACTAAGGGATCATGGGAAGAGGATGACCAGGTTCTGGTAAGGGTACACTCCTCCTGTGTTACCGGGGATATTTTTGGAAGCTTCAAGTGTGATTGCGGGAACCAGCTTCACGAAGCCATGAAAATGGTTCAAAAAGAGGGCAAGGGTATCATCATCTACCTGAACCAGGAAGGCCGCGGAATTGGCCTGTACAATAAAATGAAAGCTTACAAACTCCAGGAGCAGGGACTTGATACGGTTGAGGCCAATGTGGAATTGGGTTTCAAGGAGGATGAACGCGATTATGGAGTGGGAGCAGGAATGCTACATTCACTGGGCGTCAGGAATCTCCGACTGATTACCAACAATCCTGTGAAGAAGGCAGGACTGGAGGGTTATGGAATGAAAATCGTTGAGACCATTCACCTGGAAGTTCCAACGAATAAACACAACCAGTTCTACCTGGAAACCAAAAGGGATAAGATGGGGCACTTTCTGAATATTGCCAAATACGAGAATCCCAATACGAATGAATAAGAGTTCTCTAAGCATTTTATACATGGGAACGCCCGATTTTGCGGTTGCTCCCCTTGAGAAACTTCTCCAATCCGGAATAAATGTGGTGGGTGTAATCACTGCACCCGACAGGCCCGCTGGTCGGGGAAAGAAGATTCGGTTTTCTGCGATCAAAGAGTTCATTCTTCAAAACCATCCGCAAATCCCCCTTTTGCAAGCCATCAACCTGAAGGATCCGGCATTTGTTGCAAAGGTTCAAGCCCTGAAACCAGAATTACAGATTGTGGTGGCATTTCGAATGCTGCCTGAAGTGATCTGGCAAATTCCTGAAATTGGAACTTTCAACCTGCATGCCTCGCTTTTACCACAGTACAGGGGTGCAGCTCCCATCAATCATGCCCTTATCAATGGCGAGTCCGAAACTGGGGTTACCACCTTTATGATCGACCAGAAAATAGATACCGGGCGCATCCTTAAACAAAAGAGAATAAAAATTGGGCCCCGGGAGAACGCTGGAGAATTGCATGACAGGTTGATGGAGGCCGGGGCAAACCTGGTTTTGGAGACCGTGACAGGACTTGCTGATGGGTCTCTTGCAGCCCGCTCACAGGAGGAGTTTATAGATCCACAAAGTAAGCTAAAGACGGCGCCCAAGATTTACAAAGAAGATTGCAGAATCAATTGGGAAAAAAGCGGTGCAGTGGTATTTAATCAGATCAGGGGACTAAGTCCCTACCCTGGAGCATTTGGCCATCTTCACAAGGAAAGCGGAGCTCCAGTATTATGTAAAATATACGCTTCCACTTTTAGGACTGAAGAACATCAGGTTTCACCCGGCACCATTCTTACAGATGGTAAAACAAGCCTCGAGGTATCTGTTCCAGGTGGATGGATCCAGGTATTGGTCCTTCAGCAGGAAGGAAAAAAAAGAATGGAGGTCAGAGATTTCCTGGCAGGAGCCAGCCTGACTAGCGGACTTTGCCGGTTCTCCTGAGTTGTTTCAGATGAAGCTCAATGCCATCGGTCAGATAGAAATAGAGCTTAATGGCGTTAATAAACTGAAGCTGGTAAGAGCGTGAATACCTACCCGACACAAAAAATTCAAAATTGTAATCCTCAATCTGGTCCATGGTAATCTGAGCTGGGTCCAAATGCTCAAAATACTCGAAAAAACGCTTCATCATAAAGGTGTAACTCTTTACTGATTTTTCCGAATAACCCTCCTTCTCCAACTGCTGGGCATAAAATTCAAGCTTGGGATCATAGGTTTTGTGATCGTTTTTGAACCATGAGGAGATCGATTGCCACCACTCCGGGCCCTGTTTTTTCGTTGGATTTTCTCTAAATAATTCAAGCCTGGTCTGCCTTCCATCAGGTGGCAAAATCATCTTTAGAGGTACCGCATCCGCTTCAGCCATTACTCTTATTTTCATACAAATTTATGATACTTATAAACCAATGTAAAGTTTTGACAGTCAAAATGATTAACAACTTTTGAACAATTTACTTCAAATTACCTAACTTTGGAAAACATTCAAAAACCTAATACAAAATTGAGATGAAAACACTCCTTATCCCAGTAGTAGCCCTGGCACTCATACTCAGCGCTTGCAAAGCCTCTTCCTCCACTGCCGGAGATGATGGCAAAGCATCAAAAAATGAGAAAAAAGATGCCCAATACGAGCAAATGGCGGCCCTGATTGATGGTGGCGAATTTGCTTATACCGTTCAATCGGCAAATCCCACAGGTGGCAAAACCGTTCAGATAACATCCAGCTATACCATGGAAGCCAAAGAGGGCATCTACAAGGCCTATTTACCCTACTTCGGGCGGGCACACAATGCCTCCTACGGGGGGGATGGCGGTGTCGAATTTGAAGGTGAGCCCACCGACCTTAAAATCAACAAAAATGCTGACAAAAGGACCATTACCATCTCATTCAGTATTAAGAATGAAAACGAAACCTATGGCTGTACCCTGGTCACCGGAGGCGGAGGAAATGGTACGCTGACAATCAGCAGCTCCAATCGCTCAATAATCTCCTATTATGGGAAGGTAAGCGAGCTTAGTGATTAGTACGTGGTGAGTGGTGAGAGGTGAGAGGTGATGTTGATATTTAGCCGTCGAACTTAAACTTCATCTCCTCTTCGGGCTGTTCCTCTGTGGGTTCCAGTTTCAGTATAGGTTCTCTCTTCTTCCTTCTCAGGTAGACATCGCTTCCCTGAATAGGTTGTTCACCCTCCATCATCCGGTTATACCTGTAGAGATGTTTTAGTTTCACCCCGTACTTCTGTGAAATGTCATACATGGTCTGCCCATCCTCCACTTTGTGAATCTCATTTCCAACGGCCGCTTTTCTCCGTTTGGGCTGCAAATAGATAATCTGTCCAGGTTCCAGTTTAATTCCCGTGTAAAGGTCATTGTACTTGAAAAGCTCATTCTTATAGAGGTTCAGTTCGTCCCGAAGAGATTCGGGGCTATCCCCCGCCAGGGTTACCACATACTCAATTTTGTTGTTAAGAAGGACTTCACGGGTGGTGGGATATCCGTGAGAGGGTTTTTTAGCTTCCTCCCCCTTCTCAAAATCCCCAGCCATATCCCCTTCAAGCACCTGAAGGTCATACCTGAAAAGCTCGTTCTCTTCAATAATTTTGATCAAAAGTGTAGCATAGTTGTTGGCTGTGGCATATCCTGCCTTTTTCAAACCTTTGGCCCAACCCCGATAATCATGCGGATTTAGCTCAAACAAAGAGACATACCTACCCCGGGTGCTCAGAAATGCCGAATGATCTTTGTAGGAATCATAAACAGACCGATAGGATCTGAAACACTCATTTTTCTTATCATCGTCATGATACACCTTTTTCCCCGTCCAGTCATGACATTTGATGCCGAAGTGGTTATTGCCCTTCACCGCCAGGGTGCTGTTCCCATTCCCGGATTCAAGGCAGCCCTGGGCCAGGGTAATACTGGCCGGTATGCCCACCCGGGCCATCTCCTTCATGGCAAGGTCAGAATAGGTCTTAATATACCCCTCCCGCGTCATCTTCTTCCCCCCCTGTCCAAACAGAGAGAGACCTGCTATAAGCAGCAAGAACAAGCAAATATCTTTTTTCTTCAACCTCACCTCCCGCAATTGTGTCTTTTCGCAATTGTCCAAAAATAGGGATATGGCAATCATCTCCTCCCGTGAGTTTTTAACAATCACTCTCTCTTAAACGAGAGTTGATAACAAAATCTTGCCCATCTGTTAAAATCTGTAATTTTATCATCAAACCGCTGAGATGAAGCAAAGGGCAATCACAATCCGTATTGCGGAATACAAGCAATTGGATGAATTATCGGAAGAGCAGGCGAACCTGGTGAAGAGAGCTATAGATTCTGCGAAGCAAGCCTATGCCCCCTATTCGGACTTCAGGGTTGGAGCTGCCCTTCTACTGGCCAATGGAGAGATCGTTACAGGGAATAATCAGGAAAATGCGGCCTACCCGTCTGGCTTATGTGCTGAAAGGGTGGCAGTTTTCTATGCAGGAGCCAATTATCCGGAGGTTCCGGTAAAAATGATTGCCGTTACTGCCCTTAAGGATGGAGAATTACAGAAAGAGCCTGTATCTCCCTGTGGAGGTTGCAGGCAGGTGATGCTTGAGAAGGAAAACCAGGGAAATACCCCCATGGAGGTGATCCTTTATGGAACTGAAAAAATCCAGATTTTGAAACAGGCCACCGACTTGCTGCCGCTCCCCTTCTCACTGTGATGAAGTCGTTTCATTTTTAAAAACCGGGAAAATATCCATCTTGGGATAAGGAGCCACAATCTTTATAGGCTCTTTTTTTACGGGATGAATAAATGCTACCTGCCGGGCATGAAGACTGATTCCCCCATTCTTATTGCTTCGCCTGGCTCCATACTTTCGATCACCTTTGATTACACTGCCCACCCCTGCCAGCTGTGCCCTGATCTGATGGTGCCTTCCTGTCTCCAGGTGAATTTCCAACAGGTGATAGCGGTCTGATGAGGCCAGTTTCCTGTAAGACAGCCGGGCCCATTTAGAATCGTTCACCTCCTTGTCATGAACATAGGATTTATTCTGTCTGGTATTCCGGGTAATGTAATGTTCAAGGATCCCGGGATCGGGTTGTGGACAGACCTCCACAATGGCCTGATAGATCTTCTCCACCTCTCTGTTTTTGAACATCTGAGCCATCCGGCTCAGTGCCTTGCTGGTTTTGGCAAAGATAACTGCTCCGCTCACGGGTCTGTCCAGCCTGTGAGGAATACCCAGAAAAACATCTCCGGGTTTGCCATCCCGCTCCTTAATAAAATCCTTGAGCAGACGATCCAATGAAGGATCCCCGGTCTGATCGCCCTGCACAATGTCAGATACACGCTTATTCACAATCATCAGGTGATTGTCCTCATAAAGAATGGTAACCGGCGGTTTTAATGAATGTGCTTCGCTCAACTCCTCAAATATTGCTGACTTTCGACTTTACAGACTTTCGACTCTCGACTTTACAGACTTTCGACTCTAATACTGTTCATTCTCATTTGGAAACTCTGATGACCGCACATCCTCAATGTAGTTCTGCACGGCACCTTTGATCTCCATCTGAAGGTTGTGGTAACGCCTTAGAAAACGGGGAGAGAACTCCTGGGTTATTCCAAGCATGTCGTGAAGTACAAGTACCTGGCCATTAACTTCTGCCCCGGCTCCAATGCCAATGGTAGGAATGGTGATGGCTT
>RCNC010001542.1_pt1 | contig 15519 bp, 12 predicted proteins | sample 2041301 | NCBI WGS metagenome assembly RCNC01 (sample SAMN09708231, study PRJNA481090) | Marine sediment metagenome, whole genome shotgun sequencing project. | biome: marine sediment; feature: ocean; material: sediment; isolation source: Sewage treatment plant 13A marine sediment (STP13A) ... | reverse complement strand
TGTGAAATGATCTATAATTTCATAGAATACTTGGATGATGACGACAAAATTACTCCTGAAATCGCCGATTGTATTTACACAGGCATAATGACCGATACCGGTTCGTTCAAATATTCATCGACGACCAGTAGAACCCATAAAGTGGTTGCTGCACTTATTGAAAAAGGAGCCGAAAATACGAAAGCACATAATTTGGTCTATGATACCAATACACCAAGCAGATTGCATCTTTTAGGGTGCGCCCTAAAAAATATGGTGATTTTGGAGGATTATAAAACGGCTTACATCACGCTGAGTCAAGATGAACTTGATACCTATAATTATCAAAAAGGGAACACCGAAGGGTTTGTTAATTACGGACTTACCTTATCTGGAATCTGTTTTGCGGTAATATTTATTGAAAACAAGGAAGAAGGAATTATAAAAATATCGTTTCGTTCTGAAGGTGATTTCTCGGTAAACGAGTTTGCACGAAAGCATTTTAATGGTGGCGGACATACCAACGCAGCTGGTGGTAGAAGTGAAATTTCCCTAGCTGAAACCGTCGATCATTTTGTTTCCTTATTGCAGGATTATAAAGAACAATTAAATCCATGAAAAAGGTACTTCTAATTTTGTTGGTTTTTAGTTTGGCAAGTTGCGGAAATCCAGAACCTCGACGACCAGTGAAGGTCAAAAGTGGTAGTTTTAATGCATCTGTCGAAAGAAGCAAAAAACTCTTGGCACTGGAGGAAGGTTTGATGAATACCATTATGGCAAAAGATTCATTACGGGAATACAAGTATAGTGCAGCAGGCGCTTGGTATTATTATGTGCAAAAAAATGAAGCGGCCGATTACGCACCTCAGCCCGATGATTTGGTAACACTTACTTATAATGTAATGAGTTTTTCCAATGATACCATCTATCCACGTGAAGAAATTGGTATTATAAAATACAAAGTAGACAAACAAGAGCTTTTTCCGGGATTACGTAATAGCATTAAACTTTTAAAAGAAATGGAAACGGCCACTTTTATGTTTCCGTCTTCATTGGCTTATGGTTACCATGGCGACAATAATAAAATTGGAATCAATGTTCCGATAAAATCAACAATAACTTTATTAAAAATCGAAAAACAACAAGATAGTATTCAAAATTAAAATGAGAAAAATGAAGAAAACATATTTATTAGTACTCACAGTAGCCTTAGCCTTTACTAGCTGCAAAACGGGTAAGCATGCCGATTTAGGGGATGGAATATTTGCTGATATTAAAACCAACAAGGGTGATATAGTCATTAAATTGGAACACGATAAAACGCCTATTACAGTAGCTAATTTTATATCCTTGGCTGAAGGAAAAAGTCCTTTTGTAAGTGAGGAGTATAAGGGGAAAAATTATTATGATGGCCTTACATTCCATAGGGTAATGAAAGATTTTATGATACAAGGTGGTGACCCAACAGCAACAGGAACTGGCAATCCCGGTTATAAATTCAAAGATGAGTTCAATGACTCGCTGGTTCATGATAAGAAGGGGATTTTATCTATGGCCAATGGCGGGCCAACAACAAACGGCAGTCAGTTTTTTATCACACACAAACCTACACCATGGTTAAATGGCATACACACCGTTTTTGGTGAAGTAATGAAAGGTATGGATGTTCTTGACTCTATTGCCAATGTTGCAGTATCCCAGGCTCCCCAAAAAGACAAACCTGTGGTTGATGTGGTTATGAACACGGTTGAAATAATTAGAAATGGTAAAGCGGCTAAAAAATTCGATGCGGTACAAATTATGACCGATTATTTTGCTGCTGAGGAAGAGAGTTTGGCTAATGAGGAAAAAGAAAAACAAGCCAGAAAGGAAGCTTATGTAAAAATGCTACCTGAATTTGTAAAAGAATTGGAAGAAACTAAAATGAAAGCCAAATCCTTCCCTTCAGGTTTAGAAATTTTTAGTTTGGTTGACGCAGAAGGTGAAAAACCAAAAATTGGTCAACAAGTAAAAGTATTCTACGCTGGTTATTTGGAGAATGGTACTTTGTTCGATAGTAATATCGAAGAAATTGCCAAAAAATTCAATACCTATGACGAGCGAAGAAAACAAGGTCGTGGTTACGAGGCAACACCAATGTTATACAGTCCAGAGGCAAGATTATTCCCTGGTTTTAAGGAAGGCCTTTTAACAATGAAAATAGGTGATAAGATACGTGTATTTATGCCTCCACATCTTGGGTTGGGTGAACAAGGTGGCGGTCCAATCCCACCAAATTCGAACTTAATATTTGATATTGAAGTCACTGGTATTGCAGAGTAAATTAATGTTCAGATTAAATATAAAAGCCCTGACGAAAACGTCAGGGCTTTTTTAATATGGGATTCAGTATTACTTTTTCCAATTTTGCGACTTCATCTTTATGGTTGCTTTAAGAATGTCTTTTTGCGAAATCTGCCCTACCAATTTACCGTCTTTTATAATGGGAAAACGTCGTCGTTTGTCATTCAGGAATTTATTGGCGGCATCAAAAATATTCATGTCACCATCAATAGTGTCCACATTTTTGGCCATACAGTTTTCAATCCGATTATCTTCCATAGGCATATTGTAGTACCTACTGTCGCTAATATGTTTTATACAATCCCCTTCAGAAATTATACCAACCAACTCGTTCTTATCATTAACCACAGGACCACCCGATATTTTATTATTTATCAATGAATCTACAACCTCTTCCATGGATTGTTCCGGCCTAAAAGTAATTAAATCCTTAGTCATGAAATCACTTACTTTAAAGGGAATATCATCTGTTGCCTGCTGGTTACTTCTCGGACCTTGAAAACTCTTAATACCCATAATACGTTATTTAGCAATTTCTTAAAGTTACTAAATTTTTATTATCATATTAAAAATTATTTGTTAAATATGCTAAATAATTCTTAGTAAAAGGACCTATTTATTGGGAATATCTTTTAAAATCTCCTGTACAAAACTCCAGAATTTTTGCACTGATGATATGCATACCCGTTCATCTGGGGAATGCGCCCCTTTGATTGTTGGACCAAAACTTATCATATCCATTTTGGGATAATTCTGCCCTAAAATACCACATTCCAATCCTGCATGACAAGCTACCACATCTGGTTTGGCCCCAAAAAGGGTCTCATATTTACTTTCCAACACTCTTAAAATGGCTGAGTCAGGATTGGGGTTCCAACCAGGGTATTCCCCGTCCATGCTCACCTCACAACCGGCCAATTGAAAAACAGATTTCAAGGCATTTGCAAGATCCATTTTAGCGGAATTAACAGAAGAACGTGTTAAACAACCTATTTTTATTTGTCCGTCTTTCACAACTACCCTAGCTATATTGTTCGAAGTTTCCACTAAATCAGCAATGGCAGCGCTCATCGCATACACTCCATTATGGGCAGCATATATGGCCCATATCAGCCTTTCTTGGGGTTTTTTCTGCATCACTTTTGTAGGCGCTTCTTTCCATTCCAAAGAAATGGTCAGATTTGGTTCATTCACTGAAAGTTCAGTTTTGATTATTTCTCCCCATTGTGCAAACTCAGCTTCAAAATCTGATTTATGGGAACTTTGTATAGCAACTTTGGCAAAACTCTCACGAGGAATAGCATTACGTAAACTTCCCCCATCAATTTCAGCAACTTGCAGGTCAAACTTTTCCATGCCATTGAAAAGCAAACGATTCATAATCTTATTGGCATTGCCCAATCCTCGATAAATGTCCATGCCGCTGTGGCCTCCTTGCAAATCCTTTACGGTTATCAAACAACCCATAGTATCATTGGCTGCGTTTTCCTGAGTATAATTTCGCGTTGCGGTTACATCAATGCCTCCAGCGCATCCAATATCCAATTCATCATCTTCCTCGGTATCTAAGTTCAATAAGATTTCTCCCTGTAAAACACCTGCTTCAAGACCCATGGCCCCCGTCATCCCTGTTTCTTCATCAATGGTAAACAAGGCTTCCAAAAAAGGATGTGGAATATCAGTACTTTCCAACAAGGCCATAATGGTAGCTACGCCCAAACCATTGTCGGCACCCAAAGTAGTTCCCTTAGCTTTAACCCAGTCCCCTGCAATGAACATCTTAATTCCCTCAACATCAAAATCAAAATCGGTATCTGCATTTTTTTGGTGCACCATATCCAAATGGGATTGCAGGGTGATCTTTTTTCTGTCTTCCATTCCGGTTGTGGCCGATTTTCTTATAATCACATTACCAACAGCATCCGATAAAGTCTCAAGACCAAGCGATTTACCAAAATCCAACATAAATTGTATGACCCTTTCCTCTTTTTTGGAAGGTCTTGGCACTTCGTTTAAATCGGCAAATTTATTCCAAACTACTTTTGGTTCGAGTTGTCGTACTTCTTTACTCATAACTTTGATTTAGTGTTTCAAAAATACGGTTTGCGAATTAACTTTAACACATTAATACCTATTTTTGGTCGAATGGTTTATAAAATTAAAAATTGGGTCGCCCTATCGATAATTCCTCAGATTATTCTTGTGAAATGGTTGGCAAATTATCCAGATACGGTCGAGAAATATTATAGTGAGGGCATATATCCATGGATTTCTAAATTCTTTAGAGTTTTATACGGATGGATTCCTTTCTCTATTGGTGATGTTTTCTATTTCATACTTTCTGTCTTAGCGATACGGTATGTGATAAAAAATTGGTTGGAAATCCGTACCCATCCATTACGATTTTTACGTAATGTGCTTTTTATTTTGTCTATTACCTACTTTACCTTTCATCTGCTCTGGGGAATGAATTATTACCGCCAACCTTTAGCCCAAAAGTTCGCTTTGAATGAAAAACATACTGATGATGAACTATTAGATCTCGTAGAAGTCTTGATTTTAAAAACCAACGAACTTCAATTCAGCATAACCAAAGACACAGCACTGGCTGTTGAAATTCCGTATTCCAAAAAAGAAATTTTTGATAAAACTTTGATCGGTTATGAAAACTTGGAAAACGCCTATCCCTTTATTTCCTATCAAAAACCAAGCATTAAAAAATCAATCTTTAGTACGGCTTTGACCTATATGGGTTATGGAGGGTATCTGAACCCATTTACCCATGAGGCTCAGGTAAACGGTCGACTCCCTAATTTTAGGTTTCCAGTGGTAAGTGGCCACGAAATTGGGCATCAAGTGGGGTATTCTGCTGAAAATGAGACCAATTTCATTGGGTATTTGGCCACAATTTATAATCCTGATATCTATTTTCAATATTCTGCCTATGCATATGCCTTGGGTTACGGACTCAGTGATATTCGCCGTCATGATGAAGAAAAATTCAATGAACTATATGCCAGAATGAACCCTGGTATTCAAAAAAACTTTCAGGAAATGGCGGATTTTTGGCAGTCTTTCGAAAATCCTTTAGAACCTGTCTTTAAGTCTATTTTCGATACCTTCTTAAAGGCCAATAACCAGACCAAAGGCATAAAGAGTTACAGTGCCGTGGTTTCCCTATTGGTTACTTACCATAAGGATCATCCGGTAAAACGTTAAAAAAAGTTAAGATACCCGATTATTCACAGCGCATCCTATATCTTTAGAAAGACTAATTAACTAAACTTTTAATATGAAAATGAGACTTCTGGTACTCACCATTTTATGGTGCGGTGCTACTTTATTTGCCCAGGATTACTTTCCGGAAAATGACGGGGTAAAATCAAAAAACAATAATTACACAGCATTTACGAACGCTAAAATCTTCATCACGCCTACCCAGGTTGTTGAGCAAGGGACATTGCTTATTCAGAATGGGAAAGTAGTGCAGGTAGGCAAATCAGTTACTATTCCAAAAAATACAGTGATCATAGATTTGGATGGAAAATCCATTTATCCTTCTTTTATCGATATCTATTCTGATTTTGGAGTAAGCAAACCAAAACGTCTCGAAGGCAGGGGGCGCTCTCCGCAGTATGATGCCACTCGAGAGGGTTTCTACTGGAACGACCATATTATGCCCGAGAACAATGCCATCAGCAAATTCAAGTATGATGACAAAAAAGCCAAGGAATTGCGTAACGCCGGTTTTGGTGTTGTCAATTCGCACATTCAGGATGGTATTGCACGTGGAACAGGAGTTTTGATAGCGCTTAATGGACAAGCTGATGACTCAAAAAGGGTTATTGATGATAAATCGGGCCACTACTTTTCATTTTCAAAAAGTGTGGCTTCAAGACAGAGCTACCCTACTTCATTAATGGGTGCCATGGCCTTGCTTCGCCAAATGTATACCGATGCCGATTGGTATGCCAAAGGCAATGTAGATACCAAAGACCGTTCAATAGAGGCATTGAATGCCAATAAAGGCATGGTACAGATTATCGCAGCTGGCGATAAGGGCAATGTATTAAGAGCCGATGGTATTGGTGATAAAAACGGAATACAATACACTATTTTGGGCGGTGGTGATGAATATGAAGCCGTTGCTGATATTAAAAACACCAACGCAAAACTCATTCTGCCGTTGAACTTCCCGGATGCCTATGATGTGAGCAATCCGTACCAGGCATTGTATGTTTCTTTGGAGGATATGCGTCACTGGAACCAAGCCCCTGCAAATCCCAAAATATTGGCAGAGAATGGAGTTACTTTTTCTTTTACGCTCAACGGATTAAAATCTCCAGCGAAACTAAAGGACAAATTACAAAAGGCTATTACCTACGGACTTTCGGAAACAAAAGCATTAGAGGCTTTGACAACGATTCCTGCCCAGATCCTAGGCAAATCAGATAAAATTGGGTCCTTGCAACAAGGTCGCTACGCCAACTTCTTGATTACTTCAGGCGATATTTTTGATAAGAGTACCACACTCTATGAGAACTGGGTACAGGGTACCAAAAATGTCATCAACGATAAGGACCAAAAAGATATTCGAGGGGATTATGATCTAATGGCAGGGAATGAATCCTTTAAACTTTCTATAACTGGTGAACCTAGCAAGCCTAAAGCAGAAGTAAAAAAGGACACGAATAAATTAAAATCTAAAATCGCATATAAAGATGCTTGGATGAACCTTTCTTTTACGCAGGACGATAAGATGTATCGTATGGCGGGATTGGTCAAAGGCAACAACAATACGATCAAAGGTAGATTGATGCTACCCGACGGAAAGGAATCTTCTTTTAAGGCAACGCAGACCAAAGCCTTCGCTGAAAAAGAGAAAGCCAAAAAAGAAGCCGACAAACCAGAAATGGTAGCTGTTACTTACCCTAATTTGGGCTATGGATATTCCTCCATACCCAAATCCGAGGACATTTTATTTAAAAATGCCACAGTCTGGACGAGTGAGGAGGCGGGAATTCTTGAAAATACCGATGTTTTGGTCAAGGATGGTAAAATCTCAAAAATCGGAAAAGACTTGAATGCGGGTCGCGCTAAAGTAATCGATGCTTCAGGAAAGCATCTTACTGCGGGCGTAATAGACGAGCATAGCCATTTGGCCGCCCTGGCCATTAACGAAGCAGGCCATAATTCGACAGCCGAAGTTAAAATGGAAGATGTAGTTGATCCTGAGGATATTGACATTTACCGCAATTTGGCAGGTGGCGTAACTTCCTTGCAATTACTTCATGGTTCAGCGAACCCGATTGGTGGGCGTTCCGCGATTTTGAAATTGAAATGGGGTGAAAGTGCCCAAAATATGATCTATAGCAATTCGCCCAAGTTCATCAAATTCGCTTTGGGTGAAAATGTAAAACAAAGTAACTGGCAAAGCTTTAGCCGTTTTCCACAAACGCGAATGGGTGTTGAGCAAGTGTTTATGAACTACTTTCAACGGGCCAAGGAATATGAGGTCAAAAAGAAAAGTGGCCAGCCCTATCGCCATGATGAGGAAATGGAGACCTTGGTCGAAATCCTTAATGGGGAACGTTTTATCAGTTGTCATTCCTATGTGCAGAGCGAAATAAACATGTTGATGAAAGTGGCCGATAAATTCGGGTTTAAAGTGAATACGTTCACCCACATTCTGGAAGGTTATAAGGTAGCTGATAAAATGGCCGAGCACGGTGTTGGTGGTTCAACATTCAGTGACTGGTGGGCCTACAAGTACGAGGTGAAAGATGCTATTCCCTATAACGCGGCCATTATGCAAAGCCAAGGTATTACCGTGGCCATTAATAGTGATGATGCCGAAATGTCGCGTAGATTGAACCAAGAAGCTGCCAAAACCATAAAATATGGTGGTGTTTCCGAATTGGATGCTTGGAAAATGGTCACTATTAATCCTGCCAAGCTTTTACACATAGATGAGCGCGTGGGCAGCATTAAAGAAGGTAAGGATGCCGACTTGGTATTATGGAGTGATAACCCATTGTCCATTTATGCTAAAGCCGAAAAAACCTTGATTGAAGGAGCCACTTATTTTGATTTGGAAAAAGACATGCAACAGCGAGAAGCGATTATAAATGAGCGTAACAAACTCATTACGATGATGCTCAAGGAAAAAGAAGGTGGTGGAAAAACACAGGACCCGAAGAATACTAAAAAAGAGAAGTTTCACTGCGATTCACTTTAAGAAGCATAGAAAATGGAAAAAATATTAAAAAACAAACCATATGTCACCTCGAGCGGAATCGAGAGGTTGTTGAGTGGTGTTATAAAAAAAACAATGAAAAAATCAATATACACAATAGTTTTAGCAGTCGGAGCTTTATTTATGGGTACTGCCCAGCAAACCCCTGCGTCTGTGCAGAAAGAAGCCATTTCAATAGATGGCGCCACGGCGCATTTGGGTAATGGCGAGGTTATTGAAAATGCCCTGATCATGTTCGAAGGTGGCAAACTTACCTTTGTAGGTAGTGCCATGACAAAGATTGCCCGTAAAGGCACGGTCATTAAAGGAAAAGGGAAACATGTTTACCCTGGCTTTATAGCGCCCTCCAAAGCCTTGGGACTTACTGAGGTCAACGCCGTGCGTGCCAGTAACGACCAAGACGAGATTGGTGAAATGATTCCACATGTGCGCAGTCTTATTGCTTATAATGCAGAATCACAGGTGGTGGAAAGTATGCGCCCCAATGGTGTGCTCATAGGTCAGATTACACCTCAAGGGGGAAGAATATCCGGCACCTCATCTATTGTGCAATTTGATGCTTGGAACTGGGAAGATGCAGCCATAAAAGTTGATGATGGAATTCATATGAACTGGCCCAATAGTTTTAGAAGAGGTCGCTGGTGGATGGGGGAACCAAGAGGTTTTCAGCCCAACAAGGATTATGCAAAGCAATTGGATAAAATACAAAGCTTTTTGAATAATGCAGCAGCTTATGGTAAAGCCAAAAATGTGGACTTGAATCCGGCATTTGCAGCAATGCAAGGAGTTTTTGATGGTTCGCAAAAGTTGTATATACGAGCCAATGGTGAAAAGGAGATCATTGACGCCATAACTACAGCCAAAAGTAATGGTGCCAAAGAAGTGGTATTGGTAGGTGGCTACCATGCCTATAAGATTACCGATTTTCTAAAGGAAAACAATGTACCGGTCTTGGTACAGTTTACCCACAACTTACCTGCCTTGGATGACGAGGACTATGACCTGCCCTATAAGTTACCCAAGTTGTTGGCAGATGCAGGTGTTTTAGTAGCCATACAAAACGGTAGTTCCTCTAACTTTCAGACACGGAACCTGCCTTTTTATGCAGGTCAGGTTGTTGGACAAGGGTTGGACGCCGAAAAAGCACTCCAAATGATCACGGGCAACAGTGCCAAAATATTGGGCATTGATAAAGATTATGGCACCTTGGAGGTTGGCAAAAGCGCTACGTTGTTTGTTTCAAAAGGCGATGCCTTGGATATGCGGGGTAACCAGTTGACCCATGCTTTTATTGATGGGCGTACCCTTTCGTTAGAAACCCACCAAACCGAACTTTGGAAACGATATATGGGGAAATATGAAGGAAAGTAGACAGTGCTAGATGACTGATTTTAAAAGCCCTTTTGCAAGGGCTTTTTTATACTTTTTATATAGTACTTTTATTGCTTTTTAAACAAAATTATAGGAATCTTATAGTGCTTAGAAAATAGAAATATAATGACTAGTAACTATGTTCAATTGTTACCCACAATATGAAGAAATTCACGATTTTAAATAGTTTTAGTGTTCTATTTATTGCTGGATGTCTGATTTACGCTGCAATTAATTGGAGGGTTTTATCCCATGAAGAAGGCTGGGGTGTAGTAGGAATGGTTGGACTGATTTCCTTCGGTATATTAGGACTTTTAGTTGATTATGTTTTAAGAAAACTAATTAGGAATAAATGGATTCTAAATGTGATCGAATTGATTATAGTATTCTTTTGTTCAATCGAGCTATGGATTATAACTAATCCGACTTAAAAATACTGTGGGTAACAATACCACCTATGAAAAGCCCTAGTCCAGTTATCTAAAGTTAATTAATATTTTCTTTTTTACTTAAACCACCTTTTTTCTTTTAATATAACTTGCTCCCACTCCTATATGTAATAGACCTTTTAGATATTCCTTTTAAGAATGACAAATTAAAAACAAGGCAAGCATAGTCAATTACACAGAAATAGGTACAACATGTACAATGACAGCTCCTGCCCACGTATTTTGAACCTATATTGATTATCAATTAAATCAAAGTTTGAAATATCCCCTCGTATCCAAAACCCAATTTCGTAAATGCATTCACTCTAGATGTGGAAATAAGTCACCTAAGGACAGATAAAGCCACCAGAGGCATTCCAGACAAGACAAGTGATAAATTTTCTTGACTCATGGAATATCGCGAATCTAGGCTTACAAAAAAGAACAAGAGATTATTACGTATTGATTGCAATTAGACTATAAATAGCACCGTTTTTTTAATGATTTAACCAATTTAAAACTAAAGAGAAATGAAAACTAAAACTTATGTATTGTTCCTGTTCATCTTTGTACATTTTCAACCATGTAAAGCACAACAAACGCAAACTGAATTACCAAAAATAGAAAACTATACCAAAGGCGAACTTGAAATTAAGGTGGAAACTTTTGGTTCAGAAAACCCAATATCTGTAGGTAAAATAACAGCGGATGGAACTATACATTTTAATTTCCCAAAATTAGATTTAAATGCGATGGAAGAAACGTATTTTTTCTCAATGAAAAAAATAGGTAGAGCAGTAGGAATGTTTGTTTGCCATGATAAGGAGGTAGAGCAAAACACAGAAACGGTTGAAGCAATTGAAATAAAAGATGTTTTCTTATACAAATATGGACAACCAGTAGGTGCTTTACTTAGAGCAACTCAAAAAGAAATGCTAGAAGACGAGTTTGTTATTGGCAGTACCATTTCATGGTTTTATAGTAATGGAGATGGTGAATTTAAAGCCAATTGTACCACTTATGAAGACGATGAAACCGCAAAAGATGGATTGGATAGAAATACTATTCGTAATAAAACAAGCTATAATATAAGTTTTAAAAAAGGATGGAATATTGTAACTCATAGATTGCTCGAAAAAAAAGATATTACAAAAGGCACACAACAATATAGCAGGCGATTAATAGAACAGAAAACATCAGTTGCCAATATACCACCTAATATTAACTGGTATTTAAAGTATTGGGCAAATGATGAGTTACTAGAAATAGAACATCAGCTTGTCATGCTTAAACCTATTACCAAACAACACTATGAAAGTTGGTTGCCAAAAAAACTTGGAAAATTAAAAAGAACTGGCTATGAAGTTGGCAAAAAACTAGAACGTATGCCAACCACTAATAATGTAAACCTTCTTTTTGAAAAAGGGGTAAAAAAAATAGATCTCACTATTGTTGATTGTGCGGATAATAAAGATGCTGCAAGTGTGTACACACTAATGAAAGATATGGCAAGTCGAGATTGGAAAGATAAAACCGAAACAGGCTACCGAAGTGCTTCAAAAATGGATGATAATCGTGTGATGATAGATTATAATGAAAAAGAAGCAAAAACGATACTAAGCTATAATGCAAACGGACGGTTTTTAATTAAGGCAGAGGCAAACGATATAACACCAGAAGAACTATGGACAACCCTCCAAAATCTACAAATTGAAAAGCTTATTAGACACTAAAATATAAACTTGAATAGCAGAACCTAAGCAGAACGTGCCTACTCGAATGGGTCGCTAAAGTTGACAATAATACCTATAAGTAATGCGAGCTTAGGCTATAGTCGCGGGGTTTGCGTATTTTTATGAAGTCCATAAAATCTTTTGGATTTATGCTTTGGACAGGAAAAATAAATCAAAACCCGCCCGTACCGAAAAGGTGCTTTCGGGCGGGCAAAAATATTTTGTTGCGGGCTATAAAGGAAAGTGAAGCGCATTCTTTGCTCCCATACTGTTCATAGCTCAAACGTTGTGTACCATAAAATATACACCATGAATAGGAAAATTGCCATAGTTACTGGAGTAAGCCGACTAAAAGGAATAGGTAGGGCAATTTGTAATGAGTTAGCTAAAAAAGAAATCGATATTTTTTTTACGTATTGGCAAGAATACGATAATCAAAAACCTTGGAACGTAATATCAAATGATCCAGAACTGATCCAAGATGAAATCACTAACCTAGGAGTAAGCTGTAATAAGATTGAGTTAGACTTATCGAATACTTCAGCAGTAAAAAAATTATTTAATGAAGTAGAAAATAAACTGGGAAACCCTTCAATTCTAGTCAACAATGCCACATATAGCACCTTAAGCAATATTGACAATTTTTCTGCAAAAGAATTAGATAAGCATTATGAAGTAAATGTAAGAGCAACTTCTTTATTAACTATAGAGTTTATTAAGAGATTTAATAAGGAAAAGGGAGGAAGAATAATCAACTTAATTTCTGGAGAATCATTAAGTCCAATGAGTGGTGAAATCGCATATGCAATTACCAAGGGAGCGATTGAGACCTTGACTTTTACCCTTTCACAAGAAATTGCATCTAAAGGGATAACTATCAATGCAATCAATCCCGGACCAACAGATTCGGGTTGGATGAGTGATGAAGTAAAAAAAGAACTCATGGGAATGTTTCCAATGAAAAGAATTGGGAAACCAAGAGACGCGGCTAAATTAATCGCATTTTTAGCAAGTGAAGAAGCCGAATGGATTACTGGACAAATTATTCATTCTGAAGGTGGATTTATTAGATAATGAAATACGGTACACGACAGTACATATGTCGATAAGTGCCTCCACAAGGTAGGCACCGCCACATATGCTGGTCGTTGGTGGTCAAACCTTAAACTATGAGGAGACCTCCAAACGACTCTTTACATGATCCGATAATCTAAGACACAAAGCGGTCAGTGTAAGGGTCGGATTCGGAGCCCCTGATGTACAAAAACAAGCCGCCCCTGCTACAAAAAGATTATCAAGGGTATGCACCTTACAGTTTTTATCTACTACACCATTTTTGGGATTATCGCTCATCCTCGTAGTACCCATATGATGCCAGCCTGCATTAGTATCATCGGGCCAGTAGTTATCATCGGTTTCATCATGTAAGAATTCCCGCAGTCTCATCCTGCCAATTCCGGCAAATCCAGCTTGCTTACCAATGATCTGGTTAATTGTTCGTAAGCTCCTTTTCTCCAGGGGAGTCAACTCCCAATGGAGATGGGTCCTGGGAACACCCAGTTCATCCTTTTCTTGATCAAGTGTTACCCTGGAGTTTGGATTAGGCGATTGTTCCATTCTGGTTTGTAAGGCAAAGGCCCGTGAAATGCTGCCGGTATTGTCTTCTTTTGCTTTTTCCTGAGCGGCATCCCAGACCTTAAATATTTTTTTTAAGGATTTTCTTGGGTCTTCATCCTGCCATACCTCCATTCTTGAACTCATATGCCGATTTATATTCAAAGGGGAAAGGGAACAGGTCCCATTCAGGATCTTATTTCTGGTTTGCTCTTCTTCAGTGATAGCAATTTCGCCACTGGCTTTGGTTACTCCAAAATCCCAGGTATACAGATTAGTCGGGAAGGGTTTTTCTAACCAAAGTTCGGATGCATAGATCTCAAGATGCTCCATAAAATACCTTCCAACAATATCATTATCATTGCCAAGGCCATTTTTTGCCTGAGTATTGGATGCCAGGAGCATCCTGGCATTTTGTATGGTACCGCATGCCATAATAAAGTGTTTTGCTCTCACTTTATGCGATCTACCGGCATAGTTTTTCACCTCAACCTCTTTAACGGAATTTACTTCATCATTTGCCTCAATATCCACCACATTTGCATAGGTATATAAATGAATATTCCTTGCATTGATGATGTCCTCTTTGTGTGCTTGATTATATCGCGTTTGGCTGTATTGCCACATCTTATTGTAGATGATCTTATCATCAAAAGGATAGGAATTCATATTTGGTAATTCCTCTTTCCAGTATTCTAAATCATAACGATAAGGTCCCAGATTATACTTTTTATTTGCCCGGGCAAAAAATGGATCAAGTTCTTCTCTGGAAATGGGCCAGCCACTATTGGGAACCCAGTCTCTTTTAATGAAGTCAATATTATCAAATGGAGAACACATCCCTGCCCAGTGGCCTGTGGTACCACCAAAATAATGCAGGCGAGTTGATTTCAGTGGATAATATCGTTGTCCTGTGGTTTCTCCGCTGTAGAGGTCCTGGACCTTTTCGTCGTATTCAAATCCACCACCTTCGAGAAGAATAACCTTGTAGGGGGTATTTTCCCAATCCAGTGCAATACTTATCCCGGCGGCTCCTGCTCCAATTATACAAATGTCTCCCGAAATGATGGAGTTGTTTTCTAATTCTCTGGCATCAATATGCATATATAAAATGTCTTAGGTGGTTAATGAATAAAGGGCGCACTGGCGTGCTTCAATACGTGAAAGGATCCAGCCCTCTATTTGAACCGTGGTACCCGATTTAAACTCTTGAGTTATGGCATTATGAATAGCTTCAAGAGTTCCATCCCCAATATCTGATGAAAGAAGTTTAGTGAGATTTTTTTTGTCATTTTCTCCAGGTACCAATTCAATGTATCTTTTCCCCAGATGATCAATTTCCTTCCCATCAAGGATATTAGAAAGCGTATCAGGATTGGAATAATCTTCCATGGAGCCTTTGGAAGTGCAGTATAAAAGTGATGGAAGAACCAGTGAAGTTAATCCAGCTGAGATGATGAAGTTTCTTCTTTTCATAGATTTTTATGTGCGTCTGTATTTATCCAATATTGTAATATATGAATAATATATTGATTTTTTCTTGATATCATCAAGGTGAAGGGTGAGCGACGTTGGCTTGAAAGTTGTCATTTAATTTACTAACTCATCCCCATACTTTCAATTATAGATATCCTACAGTCACGGCCTCTAGGGACTGTAAATCATTGTTTATTTCACCAATAAGAACTGTATGACCCGTCCTGAAATAAGGCTACATAATTCTAAACAGTTATGCATAAAAAGGAGTTGTTATTTACTAGCTAATAAATATGGACTTAAAAGAAGTTCATGCCCA
>RCNC010001540.1_pt1 | contig 15522 bp, 9 predicted proteins | sample 2041301 | NCBI WGS metagenome assembly RCNC01 (sample SAMN09708231, study PRJNA481090) | Marine sediment metagenome, whole genome shotgun sequencing project. | biome: marine sediment; feature: ocean; material: sediment; isolation source: Sewage treatment plant 13A marine sediment (STP13A) ... | reverse complement strand
CGGAGCTGATCAACACGGTTAATGCCTGGGCCTGGGGCCCGCTGATGCTGGCCCTGCTATTGGGTACCGGTATTTACCTGAGCCTGGGCTTGCGCTTCCTGACGGTGCGCAAAATACCCATGGGGCTGCGCCTGTTGTGGCGTGGCCGCCAGGGCAGGGGAGACGGTGACATCTCCCCCTTCAGCGCCCTGATGACCTCCCTTTCCGCCACCATAGGCACCGGTAATATCGCCGGGGTGGCCACTGCTATCGCCCTGGGCGGCCCCGGTGCGCTGTTCTGGATGTGGATGACCGCCCTGTTCGGCCTGGCCACCAAGTATGCCGAGGCGGTGTGTGCGGTGCGCTTCAGGGAGCGGGATGAAGAGGGCCATTACAGCGGCGGTCCCATGTATTACATCCGCAATGGCTTGCACCGACGCTGGCACTGGTTGGCGTTCGCCTTCGCCATTTTTGGCAGCCTGGCGGGCTTCGGTATCGCTAACACGGTGCAGTCGAACTCAGTGTCGCAGGTGCTGTTCGATGAATTTTCCATACCGCCGCTGTACACAGGCCTGGTCCTGATGGCGCTGGTTGGTGCGGTGATACTGGGCGGCATCCGGCGTATAGCGACTGTCGCCAGCTTGCTCGTGCCCTTCATGGCACTCAGTTATGTGTTGATGAGCCTGTTTGTAATCGCAGTCAACCTAAGTGAAGTACCCGGGGCTGTTGTGACCATCGTCCACAGTGCGTTTACGCCCACCGCCGCAACCGGTGGCTTTGCCGGCGCCAGCGTGTGGGCAGCCCTGCGCTTTGGCGTGGCCCGCGGCATTTTCTCCAATGAGGCCGGGCTGGGCAGCGCGCCTATCGCCCATGCGGCGGCTCGCACCAACCAACCTGTACAGCAGGGTATGATCGCCATGCTGGGCACGTTTATCGACACCCTGATTATTTGCACCATGACAGGACTGGTGATAGTCATCATGGATGTGCTGCCCAGCGGTGTCAGTGGCGCCAGCCTGACCACCATGGCCTTTGCCGGTGCATTTCCCGGAGGCGAGTATATTGTCACCATCGGCTTGTGCCTGTTCGCCTTTACCACCATGATTGGCTGGTCGTTTTACGGCGAGCGCTGCATGGTTTTCCTGTTCGGCACGAAAGCGATCCTGCCTTTCAGGGTGGCCTGGGTGATTGCCGTGCCAATTGGTACAGTGGTGGAACTGGATATGGTCTGGTTGATTGCCGATACGCTCAACGCCTTCATGGCCATACCCAACCTGATAGCCCTGATACTGCTGGGGCCATTGGTTTTCAGGATTACCCGGGAGTACTTTGCCGAGGGTGTAAAAGAACCCTGATTTCAACCTGGTGCAGGCCAATTGTTATCATGGATCAATATCTGCCCGGTGTGTTTTGTCTATCATTCCACCGTTGGCAGTTTACAAATAATCAGGTGCAGGAGGGTTTCCGGTGACAGAAATATTGAGCAGCGTTGAACAGTGCGTAGAAAAAACCATTGCCGCCGTCGGTAAAAACATTGTACTCGCGGCACCCCTGGGATTGGGGAAGCCGGTACAACTGATCAACGCCTTTTACCAACGGGTGGCTGCGGATCCCACTTTGTCACTGCACTTTGTGACGGCATTGAGCCTGGAAGTCCCCAAGCCCGGCAGTGCCCTCGAAGCTAGCCTCGCCGGGCCCATAATGGAACGCCTGTTTGGTGACTATGAGGAACTGGCCTTTCTCGCGCCCTTCAAGGATGGCAGCCTGCCGCATAATATCCAGGTCACCGAGCTGTATTTCAAGGCCGGCTCGATGAAGAATCATGCGGTTGCCCAACAGAACTACATATCCAGCAATTACACGCACATAGTGCGCGATATGGCGGGCGTTGGCGTTAATGTCATGGTACAGATGGTTGCGGCTCGCGACACCGACCACGGCTTGTCGCTCAGCCTCTCCAGTAATACTGACCTGACCCTCGAAATGATGGCAAAAGTCGGCGAACATGATGAACCTTTCATGCTGCTGGCCCAGGTGCATGCAGACATGCCGTTCATGGAACTGGACGCTGAAATTTCACCGGAAGTCTTCGATCTTGTAGTCAATAACCGGGATTACGACAAAACCCTGTTTGCCGTACCAAACGGTGCAGTACCGCTGCAGGACTACGCCACCGCCATACACGCCAGTAGTCTCATCGTCGATGGTGGCACACTGCAGATTGGCATTGGCTCGCTGGGCGATGCCGTTGCTCACGCCTGTATCCTGCGACATCGCAACAATCAGGATTATCGTGCAGTTCTGAATGCTCTCACGCATCAGCCAACGTCCCTGGCCAACGATGAGGGGGTCTTCGATGAGGGCCTCTATGTCTCCACCGAAATGTTCGTTAACGGCATGGTGCACCTGATCGAGCACGATATCGTCAAGCGCAAGGTCTACGACAATCTGCTGCTGCAGCAGGGCATCAACGCAGGCGAGATAGGTCACTGCGTAGATGCACGGCTGTTCGATTATGGCAGGAAGACAGGGCTGATTCCCCGCACGCTTGATACTGCCTCGCTGGAGGAACTGCAATACTGGGGGATTGTGGCAGATACTGTCAGTGTAGATGGCACCGCACTTGCCCAGGGCGGACAGTCCCTGGTTAATGATTTTGATGATTCCAACACCAGGGCGGCTTTGCTCAAGATTGTCGATGGCCAGGAGCTGCGCAATGGTCGTATTCTCCACGGCGGCTTCTTTCTGGGCCCCAGGGATTTCTATGAAAAACTGCGCAATCTCGACGCCAAAGGCAGGGCAGAAATCTGCATGACCGGCGTGGAGCGCACTAACCAATTGCTGCTGGATTATCACCTGTACAGTGCCCAGCGTCGCCACGCCAGATTTATCAATACCGGAATGATAGTAGCCCTCAATGGCTCGGTAGCCTCTGATGCGCTGGAAGATGGCACCGTGATCAGCGGGGTAGGTGGGCAGTACAACTTTGTCGCCATGGCGCAGGATCTTCCAGGTGCACGCTCTATCCTGTGCATTCGCAGTACCCGGGGGCAGGGTAAGCAATTGAAATCGAACATCGTGCCGTTTTACGGTTATGCGACTATCCCCAAGCACTTGCGTGATGTGATAGTCACAGAATACGGGGTGGCGGACCTGCGCGGGAAAAGCGACTCCGAGATTATCAAACGCCTGATCAATATTGCCGATTCACGTTTTCAGGATGGGCTACTGGACTTTGCCAGGAAGCACGGCAAAGTCCAGCAGGATTACACTATTCCCAAGACGGCGCGCAATAATACGCCGGAGCGCCTGCAACAGGCCCTGGCACCCTGTCAGCAAAAGGGTTTGTTGCCGTCCTATCCCTTTGGTACTGAACTTTCCGAGCAGGAACTGGCGCTGGGCGCCAGCCTGCGCCATATTAAATCCCTCAGTGATGAGCCGCGACACTTTCTGACCACTGCCGTCAAGGCCCTGCTGCACAAGGGTGATCCAAAAGCAGCCCAACCCTTCCTGGAGAGAATACATCTGGAACACCCTGAGACCACCAAGGATTTCCTGATCCAGCAGTTGTTACTGCTGGAACTCGAAGAGCGAGGATTGCTGAAAGTGAGTTGAGCTATAGGTTTGCGAGCGGGACATTCACCGCATCGCTACCACTGGTAGAAAAATCAACATGTGGGTATGCTACAGACCATGCCCTATGAACACGACAATAAGCTGGTCATCGCCATTTCCTCCCGGGCTTTGTTTAATCTGGATGATAGCCACCAGGTGTATGAAAGCGATGGCCTGCAGGCGTACTCTGAATACCAGGTTGCCCGTGAAGAGCAACCGCTGGAGCCCGGCGAAGCCTTTCCCCTGGTACACAAATTGCTGCGCCTGAACGATCGCCTCGACGAAGACTCCCGGGTCGAGGTCGTGTTGCTGTCACGCAATAGCGCCGATACCGGCCTGCGCGTATTCAATTCCATCCAGCATTATGAATTGGATATCAGTCGAGCTGCCTTTTGCGGAGGGCAGAGTCCCTGGCGTTACATCAATGCCTTTGGTTGCAAACTGTTCCTGTCCAACGAAGCGGAAGATGTGCGCTACGCGCTGGACTGCGGTGTCGCCGCAGCGACTCTGGTTTCCAGCAAGGGCGGCGACACAGGGGATGAGCAATTACGTTTTGCCTTCGACGGCGATGCGGTGCTGTTTTCCGACGAAGCAGAGCGGGTGTACAAGAGTGAGGGCCTGGAGGCGTTCACCGCCAGTGAAATAGCCGCCGCCAGGGAGCCTCTGCAGGGCGGGCCCTTCAAACCCTTCCTGTCAGCCCTGCATCGTTTGCAGCAGGCCTTTCCACCTAGCGAAGCCCCCATCAGGACAGCCCTGGTGACGGCCCGGTCGGCGCCAGCCCATGAGCGGGTAATCCGCACACTGCGTGACTGGAATATCCGTATTGATGAGTCCATATTCCTGGGCGGTTTGAATAAGACCGAGTTCCTGAAGGCCTACCAGGCGGATGTATTCTTCGACGATCAGCAGACCCACTGTGTCTCTGCCAGCCCCCATATCGCCACCGGACATGTGCCCCACGGCGTGGCAAATTCCTGAAAATCGCCTGCTACGCGTTTATTCCTTTTATATTTGGCAAATCTATTGGTTAATGGCTATTCTTTATAAGGCGTGGAGACGTCACCGGCTGGCTGTTTCCCATTTTCATAGGAGGTATGCATGAAACTGCAGCAGTTGCGGTACATCTGGGAGGTCGCCCATCACGATCTCAACGTATCGGCAACAGCGCAGAGCCTGTTTACCTCACAGCCCGGAATCAGCAAGCAGATTCGCCTGCTGGAGGATGAACTCGGGGTGGAAATATTTGCCCGCAGTGGCAAGCACCTCACGCATGTAACCCCGGCCGGGGAAGAGATTCTCAAGACCGCAGAGGAAGTCCTGTTCAAGGTCAAGAGCATCCGCCAGGTGGCAGAGGAATACGCTGACGAGAAAAAGGGCAGCCTGTCTATCGCCACCACCCATACCCAGGCACGCTACGCGCTGCCACCTGCGATCAGCACGTTTATAGACCGCTATCCGGAGGTCGCTCTGCACATGCATCAGGGCACACCCATGCAGATCTCCGAAATGGCCTCCGATGGCACGGTGGATTTCGCTATAGCGACCGAGGCACTGGAGTTGTTTTCCAACCTCATTATGATGCCCTGTTACCGCTGGAACCGTTGCATCCTGGTGCCCAAGGGGCATCCCCTGACACAGCTCTCCAAGCTGACGCTGGAAGATGTAGCCGAACACCCCATCGTGACCTATGTCTTCGGCTTTACCGGGCGCTCCAAGCTCGATGAAGCCTTTGTGGCCAAGGGCCTGGAACCGAAGGTGGTGTTCACCGCCGCTGATTCCGACGTGATCAAGACTTACGTTCGCCTGGGCCTGGGTATCGGGATCGTTGCCGGCATGGCCTACGATGAGACGATTGACAGCGACCTGGTCTCCCTTGACGCCAGTCACCTGTTTGCCAGTAGCGTCACCCGCATCGGCTGCCGTCGCGACACCTTCCTGCGTGGCTATATGTACGAGTTTATGGAGGACTTCGCGCCGCATCTTACCCGTGATGTCGTGCAGGAGGCATTTTCCTGCAACAACAAGGCGGACCTGGAGCAACTCTTTGCGGATGTAAACTTGCCGGTTTGCTAGACGTCACAGCCACCCGTCATGCTCTCCCGTTTTGACCCCGCTCAGCCAAAGCCTATCTGCTGTCAAATTATCGGCTGAAATCACCTCTCGGGGCTTGTGTCCCGCGCGGCACAGCGGTTACATTACCGCGCTATCAACAATCACTTTCCACCATAGGAGATGACTAATTGGAACTGGCCTGTCTGGACCTGGAAGGGGTGCTTGTGCCCGAAATATGGATCGCTTTTGCCGATCGTACTGGCATCGAGGAATTGCGTGCTACCACCCGCGACATACCTGATTACAACGTGCTGATGAAGCAGCGCCTCGCGCTCCTCGAGCAGCACAATTTGAAGATTGATGATATCCAGGCGGTGATCGCCACACTGGAACCCCTGCCCGGGGCCATCGATTTTATCGATTGGCTGCGTGAACGCTTCCAGGTCATTATCCTGTCAGATACCTTCTATGAATTTTCCCAGCCACTGATGCGGCAGTTGCATTGGCCAACGTTGTTCTGCCACCGCCTGGTCACTGATGATGACGGACGGGTAGTGGACTATAAGCTGCGTCAGGAAGATCCGAAGCGCGCCTCCGTCAAGGCACTGCACAGTCTTCACTACCGTGTACTGGCTGCGGGTGATTCCTACAACGACACTACAATGCTGGCGGAGGCGGATGTGGGATTCCTTATTCATGCGCCACAGAACGTGATCGAAGAGTTCCCGCAGTTCCAGGCTGTAGACACCCTGCAAGAGCTGAAGGTAGCCTTCCTCAATGCCAGTAATCGGGACCTGACCCTGGACTAAAGTGACTGTGGCATTTCCTCCAGTGTATTGAGCAGTTTGCCAACCTTGTCATAGGTTTCCTGGTACTCCTGTTGCCACTGGGAATCGGCGACGATACCGCCGCCGCCCCAGCAACGTACTTTCCCCTGATCACAGAGCATAGTGCGGATAGCGATGTTGCTATCCATGCGACCATCGGCACTGATATAAAATACAGAGCCACAATAGGCCGCGCGCTCATCGGGCTCCAGTTCGGCGATGATTTCCATGGCGCGGCGTTTGGGAGCACCGGTGATAGAGCCTCCAGGGAAGCTGTCTCGCAACAGTTCCCAGGCGCTGCGGCTGGCGTCCAGTTCGCCGCTGATGGTACTGACCAGGTGATGTACGGTGGGAAAGCTCTGCACCTCGAACAGGCGGTCGACGTGAATACTTCCCGGGACACAACTGCGACCGAGGTCATTGCGCAGTAAATCCACGATCATCAGGTTTTCAGCGCGATCCTTGTGGGAGGCGCGCAGTTCCAGGGCTGCCTGCTCATCGGCCCGCTGGTCCGGGTAGCGTGGCCGTGTGCCCTTGATCGGCGAAGTTTCCACCCGGTGCCCATGCAGCGACAGGAAGCGCTCCGGCGACAGGCTTAACAGGGACGCCCCATCTGCCAGTGACAGGTAGGCTGAAAATGGTGCTGCGGCAACCTGCCTTAGTGCGCGATAGGCATGCCACGGATCGCCGCTATACCCGGCGCTGAAACACTGCGCCAAATTCACCTGGTAGCAGTCTCCGGCGTGGATATAGCCCTCTATCCGTGCAAAAGCCTGGCGGTAATCCTGTGCGCTCATATTGGAAGAAAAGCTCGCACTCAGATTGAAGTCCGCTGCAGGTTTCGAGGCTGGCTGGCGTAACCTGGCAAGCAAATCGCGCATCTGGGCGCCTTTAACGCCGGGTTGGGACACCAGCACTGCGCGGCGCAGTAGGTGATCCTGCACCACGCACCAGTCATAGGCGCACAGGTCCGTCGCAGGAAAGCGTTCTGCAGCGTCACCTGGCGGAATATTGTGCAGCGCATTGCCACACTCATACCCCAGGTAGCCAAGAACACCGCCGCAGAAGGGGATATCCTGTGAAGCTGGCTGGATGCCCCTGTAGTACTCGGCGTGAAAAGCCTTCAGGGAGTCAAAAAAAGACCTGGCCTGCTGCTCTGAGGCGCCTGGTTCGAGGATCGGCAACCCCAACTCCAGGGGTTGTGCCGTCAATATGTCATAACGACCGGCGACGGCATGCGGAGAACTGCTATCAAGGAAGGCGGGGCGGGGCAGGTCCCGGATGCGCTCAAATAGCTCGCAGCTGTCGAGACAGTAGGGGATTTCTTCCAGATGGACAGATTTATTCACAGCGCTCGTACTATTCTCGCCACGGGGCTATTGCCAGGATCCGAAAGTACTGGGCCATCGCCTGGCCATCCCATGGGGAAGCCGACACCCTTTGGTAGTTTAAAGTCTTAATCTGCGCTGAAATAACTAGTATCTGCATTGCAATGACAAGAAATGAAAGACCCGCTGAATTGACTTTGCCGGCCTATGGAATTAATGTTGAACGCCGAATTTTTGGCAGGTTTGCATCCTAAGCCTGACAGCCATGACTTGCAACCGGCGCGCCTTTATTCGAGGTACGACGGGCCCTCCATCGCCCCTTGTGGGTAACGTTTGGATCAAGGAATATGACGACAAAGAACAACAGTAACCTGATCGCCTCGCTGCAAAACCCTTTTGCCAGCAAGGACGAGCAGGAATTCAAAGTCCCCGGGCAGCTTGCCTCCACACCGGGGCCCTATGAAGAGTCTTTGAAGGCCGGTTGGGAGCTGCAACAGCGACCGTACCAGGCCGCCGGCGTGAAAAACACACAGCGCCAGCACCAGAAGAAGCGCATGACCATCTGGGAGCGTATTCGTTTCCTCGCCGATGGCGAACCCACGGTGTTGTACCAGAACTGGGGGCCCAACCTGGACGGTGCGTCGCTGGTGACGGCCATCATCAAGATCAACGGACGGGATGTGGCTTTGTACGGCCATGATTTTACCGTGCGGGCTGGCTCCATGGACGCGACCAACGGCGCCAAACTGGTGCGTTTGTTCGAGCTGGCGGCCAAGCAGCGTATACCCGTGGTCGGTATCAACGACAGTGCAGGCGCCTTCATTCCCGCGGGCGTGGGTGGCCTTAATGGTTACGCCGAGGCCTTCGCTGCACTGCGCAGGATCAGCGGCATCGTACCGAGTATTATGTGTATGTTCGGCTTCAATGCCGGTGGTGGCTCCTATCTGCCACGCCAGGGCAGTTTCCTGATTCAGCCCAACGAAACCTTCTTCGGGCTCACCGGCCCTGGCGTAGTGAAGTCTGTGCTAGGTGAAGACGTGACCCCGGATGAGCTTGGCGGTCCGGGTGTGCACAGTCAAAGCGGGGTTACTGACTTCGTGGTCAAGGACGAAGTCGCAGCCCTGCGCAAGGTGCGTGCCCTGCTTAACTACCTGCCCAGTTACAATGGCGAAGTGGCCCCACACCAGGCCAGTTCCGATCCGGTTGATCGTAAGACCTGGGATATCGATATCCTGCTGAAGAAAGCGTTTAATTCCCCCACTGGCTTCAACACGCCCATTGATGTCACTATTTTGATCCAACAGCTGTGTGACCATGGTGATTTTCTCGAAATCCAGCCCGACCGCGCCCGCAACACAGTGACCGCCCTGGGCCGCATGGGAGGTGATGTTATAGGCTTCCTGGCCAATAATTCTGCCGTATCCTCAGGGCAGGTCGATATCGACGCGGCCTACAAGAACGCGCGCTTTATCCGTTTCTGTAACCTTTACAATATACCGGTCATCTTCCTGGAAGACACTACCGGCTTCCTGCCCGGCAAGGAGCAGGAGACCGGTGGCATCATACAGGCGGGCCGGGCCATGCTGGACGCCATTGTTGACCTGCGTACGCCGCGCTTCCTGGTGCTGATACGCAATGCCTTTGGCGGCGCCTACGCTGCCTTTAACAGCTTTCCGGTCGGTGCCGATTTCGTTGTCGCCTTGCCGACCACCCGCGTCGCGGTAATGGGCCCCGCAGGCGTTGAGTATGTATACAAGGCTGAACTGCGCAAGATTCGCGGCACTGTTGCCGACAAGGTAAAAGCAGAGACGCAGGCGCAGCTTGATGCCGGTTTGTCTGCCGAGCAGGCCGCCGAGACCGCAGCGGAATTAGTGAATGACTGGGTCAAGTCGGAAGAGGCGCTACTGGTGCAGCGTTACGAGCAGGAGTTGATGAACCCGAACGAGGCCCTTAGCCTTGGCTCGATCTCCCAGATCGTCATGCCTTCTGATCTGCGCCAGGTACTGGCCGAGAACATGGCATTTTATTTACGCCGCTACCAGGCGGAACCGCTGCAATCCGTGCAGCGCGAGTTCCACTAGACCGACCCCGGCAACCCAACAAAAGGAAGACAGGCGTGTCCAACGAATTTTACCTGAACAATCCGCTTATCCATCGCAACCGCCGGCTCGGCGAAGCCAAATCGGCCTGGGTCAGCCAGTTCGACTGCACCCATATTCGTCCGCTGATAATCTGCCGCGGGCCTATTCGCAAAGAAGCGATGGATGTGTTTACCGAAATGGGCATCAGCCATTTTGGCATTCTGTTGTCGGAAAAAGATTCCATTGTCTATCGCAACGCCATAGCCCCGGAACTGCGCTCCCTGACCAACCCGGACCGGGTGCACCGGGTGCCGGATTACAGCGGCGCCAACAAGGAGGAGCGGGAGCAGCGCATCGAGCAGATTATCAACATCGCTCACGACAACAACTACAATGCCATTTTTGCCGGCTACGGGTTCATGGCGGAAGACGAGGCCATGGTAGCTGCCATGGAAAAAGCGGGTCTCAATTTTATTGGCCCTTGCTCACGCACGGTGCACGATGCGGGTCTTAAAGACGAAGCCAAGCGCACGGCCCTTAAATGCGGCGTATCGGTTACTCCCGGTATTGATAACGGCACCGCGCTGGCGCTGTTGAAAAAGCACGCCGATGTGGCGGCGCTAAAGGCGCTGGTTGCCGAGCACAAGCTTGACGTAGACGCTATCAGCCTGGACGACGAATCGATCAGCCTTGAGGACAAGGCGGACACAGTGCTGGCCGCTTCCTACAACAGCGGTATCGACCTGTATACCGTGGATGAACTGTGCGAATCCCTGACCGAAGCCGTGCAGCGGATGACCGCGGACTACCCGCAAAACCGTGTGCGCCTGAAGGCTATCAGCGGCGGCGGCGGCAAGGGCCAGCGCATCCTCGGTATCGGGGAATCTGCACGTACAGCGGAAATGGTGCGTGAGATTCTCAATGAGGTGAAGACAACCGGAGTCGGTGACAACAAGAACGTATTGGTTGAGCTCAATATCGAAACCACACGGCACCAGGAAATACAGGTGATCGGCAACGGCCAGTGGTCCATGTCCATGGGCGGGCGTGATTGTTCCCTGCAAATGCACGAGCAAAAACTGCTGGAAGTCTCTGTCACCGTAGAGTCTTTGCAAAAGGCCCTGGCGCAAGCTGAAGCCAGCGGGCAGGCGGACGAGGCCCGGGTCCTCAAACAGGATCTGGCGACGCTGACCGCCATGGAACAAGAGGCGGAAACCTTCGGTGAAGCGGTGGGCCTGGATTCAGTATCTACCTTCGAGTGTATCGTGGATCGCGACAAGCACTTCTTCATGGAGATGAATACCCGAATACAGGTTGAACACCGGGTTACCGAGTTGTGCTACTCCCTCCAATTTACCAATCCCAATAACCCTGACGAGTCTTTCATAGTCGAGTCCCTGGTTGAGGCCATGGTGCTGCTGGCGGCCCATGCGGGCAATCTACCGCGTCCAGAGCGGCTGATACGCAAGAACGACAGTGTAGAGGCGCGTCTCAACGCCACTAACCAGGCCCTGCAGCCGCACGCAGGTGGCGTGATTGAATCCTGGAGCGACGCGATTGACGGAGAGATTCGTGACGACCAGGGTATCAGCCTGCACAATCCTGATACTGATGTTTTCATGAAGTACACCCTGGCCGGTGCCTATGATTCCAATATAGCGCTGTTGCTGACCGTGGGTGACACACGCATGGACACCTACCAGCACATGGCGGAGGCCATTCGCCAGACGCGCATGCGCGGCCTGGACCTGGCGACCAACCTGGAGTTTCATTACGGCCTGGTGAACTGGTTTATAGGCCAGAACATCAATGCCAGGCCCACCACGCGTTTCATTGTTCCCTATCTGACGGCAGTTGGTGAGCTGAAACAAAGGGCCAATAACCTGGACCTTACCGTGGCCTATCAGCAGCTGTGTAAAGTGGCGCTTGCGACTGTGGAAGGGGATGCAAAAGCTGCCCTTGACCAGACGCTACAGTTAAAGGAAACCTTGTTATTGCGCCCGCTGGCGATGCTGCTGGAGCAGCCTCACACACTGAGTGGCTGGCTCAGTGTTAATCGTGATTGCTACACCATGATCAAGGGCAAAATCTGCTGGAATGAAAATCCACTGGAGTTGTTGGCCGATACCTACCACTTCCTCAATATGGATTATATGCTGGGCGATAAACCCCCTGCGGCAGCCATGATCTGGGATCATGACAACAGCATCCTGCAGGAGGCACTGGCTTTCTACGACGAGCTGAACAACCGTGTGCAAGCCGGTGATTGGCTGGAACTGTGTTCCATTCTCGATGGTGAAGAGGCGCCAGAAGGTGTTGATGCGGCTCTCTGGGAGCGGGTACGCGGAGCCCACGAAGGTTTCCAGGCCGGTGCAGACATCATGGCGATACTGCCCAGTATCGCAGAAGCTACAGGCTTCTATGAGCTTACCGTTAACAGTGACCTGACTATAAACATCCCGGAACGATTGACGGAAGACGAGCACCAGACCCTGATGTCCAAGATCCTTGTGCCGCCTCCGGTGGCCAAGTCAGATGAAATACTTAGCGAAAGCGGTGGCATGTTCTATTCACGCGAAACTCCCGAGCACGATGTGTATGTGGGGGCCGGCGATCACTTCGAAGCGGGTGATCCGCTTTTTATCGTGGAAGTGATGAAAATGTTCAACAAGGTGTATGCGCCTTTTGCCGGTACTATCAAGGATGTGCTGGTCGATATCGATGGCACCATCATCAGCAAGGGGCAGGCGATCTTCAAAATCGTTCCTGATGAAATTGTGATAGAGGAGTCGCCCGAAGCCATTGCCGCGCGGCGCCACGCAGTCACCAGCGAATTCCTGCAGCAGCTTTAAAGAGGAAAAGACATGATTACAGCACTGGACCACATTGCAATTGCCGTACCTGACCTGGAAAAGGCGATTCAACGCTTCGTAGAAGACTTCGGTTTGCCTCTGGGAGGCACCGAAGACGTAATCGAAGCAAAAACCACCGCTGCCTTCCTGCCGTTACCGCCAACCAGTATTGAGTTGGTTTACCCGCTGAATGGCGAAGGCCCCGTTGCCACTTACCTCGAAAAGAAGGGTGGCGGCATGCATCACCTGTGCTTTCGTTCTGACAATATTGATGAGGATGTGGCGCGCCTGCGAGACAAGGGCTACCAGTTTCTCGCTGACGAACCTTCGCCTGGCGCTCATGGCTCCCGCGTTATTTTTATTCACCCCAAGAGCTGCGATGGCGTATTAATTGAGATCAACCAGCCCGCCGAAGACCATTGAGGTTGTGCCAATGAGCGATAAAATTTATGACAAGGCCAATGCCACTCCGCAGAACTGGAAGGAGCTGGCCAGCAAGCAACTGAAAGGAAAGGACCCTGAGTCCCTGGCGTGGCAGACCGCCGAGGATATTGCCATTAAGCCGCTGTATACCGCGGCCGACATGGAATCTCTTGAGTACACCGATACCATGCCCGGAATGTCTCCCTACGTGCGTGGTCCGCAGGCGACAATGTATGCAGGGCGGCCCTGGACGATTCGCCAGTACGCCGGTTTTTCCACTGCGGAAGAGTCCAACGCCTTTTATCGCAAAGCACTGGCGGCGGGCGGGCAGGGTGTCTCCGTAGCCTTCGACCTGGCCACACACCGCGGTTACGACTCCGACCATCCCCGGGTAACCGGTGATGTGGGCAAGGCGGGTGTTGCCATCGACTCTGTTGAGGACATGAAAATTTTGTTCGACGGCATTCCATTGGACAAGGTCTCCGTTTCCATGACCATGAACGGCGCAGTTTTGCCGGTTTTGGCCGGTTATATTGTGGCAGCGGAAGAGCAGGGCGTGTCACAGGAGCAGCTGGCAGGTACCATCCAGAACGATATCCTCAAAGAATTCATGGTGCGCAATACCTATATTTACCCACCTGCGCCCAGCATGAAGATCATCGGGGATATTATTGCCTATTGCTCCAGCAATATGCCTCGCTTCAACACTATTTCTATTTCCGGTTACCACATTCAGGAGGCGGGAGCCAACGCCGCACTGGAGCTGGCCTATACCCTGGCGGATGGCAAGGAGTACATTCGTACTGCCATCGCAGCGGGTCTTGGTATTGATGATTTCGCGCCGCGCCTGTCTTTTTTCTGGGGCATCGGTATGAATTTCTATATGGAGATCGCCAAAATGCGGGCGGCGCGTATGCTATGGGCCCGCATCGTTGCTGAATTTGATCCGCAGAACCCCAAGAGTTCCATGTTGCGCACACACAGCCAGACCTCCGGCTGGTCGCTGACTGAGCAGGACCCTTACAACAATGTAGTCCGTACCACCATTGAGGCCATGGCGGCCGTCTTTGGCGGTACGCAATCACTGCACACCAATGCCCTGGACGAAGCGATTGCGTTGCCCACCGAGTTCTCGGCACGTATCGCCCGCAACACCCAGTTGATCATCCAGGAGGAGACTGGCATTACCAAGGTCGTCGATCCCTGGGGTGGCTCCTACATGATGGAAAGCCTGACCCAGGACATCGCTGACAAGGCTTGGGAATTGATCCTGGAGGTCGAGGAAGCCGGCGGCATGGCCAAGGCCATTGAAACCGGTATGCCAAAGTTGAAAATTGAGGAAGCCGCTGCGAAGAAGCAGGCACGCATCGATCGCGGTGAAGACGTTATCGTCGGCGTAAACAAGTACCGGGTAGACAATGACGAGGAGGTGGATATCCTCGAGATCGATAACGACGCCGTGCGTGAATCCCAGCTTGCCCGTCTTGCCAGTATCCGCGGCAGTCGCGATGCAGCGGCCGTAGAAGCTATACTGGAGGACATATACCAATCCGCCGTCAGCGGAGAGGGCAATTTGCTGGCACTCGCTGTTGAGGCTACACGCCTCCGTGCCACCGTCGGGGAGATATCTTTCGCTATGGAACGTGAATTCGGACGTTTTAGTGCCCAGTCACAAACAGTGTCCGGTGTCTACGGGTCAGCCTTTCAGGAAGATGAAAACTGGCAGGGTATCAGCAAGGACATCGACGCCTTTGTTGAGAAAAATGGCCGACGTCCCCGCATGCTGGTTTGCAAGATGGGCCAGGACGGACATGACCGCGGCGCCAAGGTGGTTGCGACCGCTTTCGCTGATGTCGGTTTTGATATCGACCTGTCGCCAATGTTTTCAACACCCGAAGAAGTCGCCCGCCAGGCCATCGAGAACGATGTGCATGTGGTCGGTGCCTCATCGCTGGCGGCCGGGCACAAAACCCTGGTGCCCGAGTTGGTGGCAGAGCTGAAGAAACAGGGTGCAGATGAGATCGTAGTGATCGCCGGTGGTGTCATTCCCAAGCAGGATTATGATTTCCTGTACAACGCTGGCGTAAAATGCATCTTTGGCCCCGGCACGCCCATCCCACAGTGTGCCCGCGAAGTGCTGGACGCAGTCAGCGCGGCGCAGGCATGACCAGCTTGTCCTGCGCTCGTCGAGCATCTGCCTCTCGTGTCGCAGGGTCGGTTGACGTAGGATAGACGGGGTGAACCAGTTACTCAGTCCAGCGGCGGGAAAATAAGCCTGTAATGACCAGCTTCGATCTCCAATCCCTGCTAGGCGGCAACCGCCGCAGCCTCGCTAAAGCGATTACCCTGGTAGAGAGTAAACTCG
>RCNC010003682.1_pt1 | contig 15526 bp, 13 predicted proteins | sample 2041301 | NCBI WGS metagenome assembly RCNC01 (sample SAMN09708231, study PRJNA481090) | Marine sediment metagenome, whole genome shotgun sequencing project. | biome: marine sediment; feature: ocean; material: sediment; isolation source: Sewage treatment plant 13A marine sediment (STP13A) ... | reverse complement strand
TAAAGGTAAGTGTGTGTTTCAATTTTTTAATTGGTGCTGCGTAATCGTATTGGTTTGATCAGGTTTCTGCGTAGCTGGGAGTCCAAGTACAGGTTCTTCCTCGATATTTCCATACGGGGGTTCCTCAATCCAATAATCATGCCCCAGCATCTCCGGCTGGCCAGCTGTTTCCTCCGGGAACTGGTAATTGAATTCCTCTGCATTCGGATAATCATAACCTGGAGGATTTTCTGGCTGGAGCCAGTTACGGTTTTCAGGCCAGTGCCAGTGCCATACCCCTTCGGCCCGGATACCCCTGTGTTTTCCTGTACCTGCGATCACCCACTGCTTGCAATCATCGGGTGGCTTGAATTCACCATGTACCCATATTTGGTCCATATCCCCATCATTACCCTGAGAAATGGAATACTGATAGATAATATTACCCCGGTTCATGTTCCCACCTGGTTGATCTGGTTTAAAAAGCACTACTGTTTGTCCCACATAATGCCTGGAATAAAACATGCTTTTCGGGTTGTCTGAGACATAGACACCCTGGTAGGAATGCCTATCCCATGCCAGTCCACCGTCAAGATAATGCCGTTCACGAAAAAACTCAGGCATTTCTTTCAACCAAACATAACACTGGTCTTCATAAACCTTTATCGGATTGGGCAGGATTTCAGTATTTTTCGAAAAATCTCCACAGCTTGCCATGGAGATCATTATCATAATAACAGATAATGTCCTGATATTCATAGATTTGTAATTTGGGCGTAATTGAAAATTAATAAATAATTAGATTAGTTCATAACTTTAGCATATGAAAACAAGAAAATCATACCCACTCATCCTGGTTACAATTGTCATATGTTTCATGGCCATAACATTATCTGGCTGCTCATTGACATCGGAGAACAAAGATCCTGGCAAACCCAACATTATCCTGATCTTAGCAGATGACCTGGGCTATGGAGACCTGTCCTGTTACGGTCAGCAAATACTGAGTACTCCAAACCTTGATCAGATGGCAGGGGAAGGGGTAAAATTCACAAACCATTATACAGGATGTACTGTATGTGCCCCTTCAAGGGCATCAATCTTAACCGGACTACATACAGGACATGTCTCAGTCAGGGGAAACAGGCCTGAAATGACGCTTTACGATAGAGAAAACACCTTAGGTGAAAAACTGAAGGAAGCAGGTTATATCACAGGGGCAATAGGTAAATGGGGGGTAGGCAGTCCACCTCCGGCCAACGATCCCGAAAGAAACGGATTTGATTTCTTTTACGGCTATGTGAATATGTGGCATGCACATAATTTTTATCCCGAGTTCCTTTACCGGAATGGGAAAAAAGAACTCCTTTCAGGGAACGAGACTTTGCTGATTGATGGAAAGAATCCTTGGGCAGACAGGCCTGAAGGGACTGGTGTAGCAGAGAAAAAGGTCAGCTATGTACATGGATTATTCGATACGGAAGCTCATGATTTTATAAGTGCCAACAGGGATACTAGCTTCTTCCTCTACCTGGCTTACAATGTACCACATGCTAATAACGAAGCCGGATCTATGTTCCAGGACGGGATGGAGGTCCCGGATTACGGGGAGTTTGATGCAAGGGAATGGCCCAACCCTGAAAAGGGGTTTGCAACCATGATCCGGAACCTGGATAATTCCGTTGGCATGATCAATGCCCAGCTAGAAGAACTTAGATTGGCGGATAATTCCGTGGTGATTTTCGTCAGTGATAACGGTCCACATGAGGAGGGAAACCATAAGGTGGACTTCTTCAATTCAAATGGAGACCTCAGAGGCAAGAAGCGGGACCTGTATGAAGGTGGCATCAGGACCCCTTTCCTGGCAAAATGGCCTGGAAAAATTGTCCCGGGAAGCATTTCTGATCACATCTCATCTTTCTGGGATTATATGCCCACCTTCTGTGAACTGGCCGGGATCCCTGCACCAGATGATACCGATGGAATTTCATTCGTAGCTGCCATGACCGGGGATGACCAGGCACAGGAGAAGCATCCTTACCTTTATTGGGAATTCTACGAAGCAGGCGGCAAGCAGGCGGTCCGCAAAGGAAACTGGAAAGGGGTAAGGCTGGATGTCCGCAAAGGAGAGCCCTATTTTGAATTGTACGATCTCAGCACAGATCCATCAGAGAATAATAATATCGCAGAACAACACCCGGATATTGTGAAGGAAATGCTTCAGATAATGGACAAGTCGCATGTTGAGATCCCGGAGATCTCCCTCTTCCATGATTAACCATCCATTATTAATCTTAAAATTTTGTTAATGTGCCAATCCAGTTCGATCGGTATTAGATAATATCATATATTCAGATATTTTTATCTTAAATTAGAAATTATGAAATACAAAGATTTAGTTGCAGAAATGTACAGGATGGCCAATAGCGGACAAGCTATGGAGGCCTTTGAGAAGTTTTACCACCAAGACAGTTCAATGATCGAAGCCACGGGGGAAGTCCGGAAAGGAAAGGATGCCAACCGCGAATTTGAGAAGAATTTTTACGGCAGTATTAAGGAGGTCCATGGGGGAGGTGTACTCGGGATTACATCAGACGAGGAAAATGGCATTACTATGGTAGAAGCCTGGATGGATGTCAGCTTCCAGGATGGGAGCAGGATGAAAATGGAGGAGATTGCCAGGCAGAAATGGCAGGGTGATCAGATCATTGAAGAAAGATTTTACTTTAATCCTGGTCCCCCAAGCAATTAAGAAGAAAACGATACCCTAACCAGGTCAGAGAACGGGAACTCCACATACGGAGCTTCCCGTTTTTTTTTGAGGCACAGCATAAATTAAAAAGAATATTTGCCTAGCTTTATCTGTTTCTCAACCAATATACCATAAACAGCATGCCACCAAGGAATTTTATTGTATTTCTCATTGTTTTCACCTTTTTTTCAAGTTCGGTAATTGCCCAAATATTTAATAATCCAATTGTTGGAAAAGATGCGGTTTTTGAAGAGGAATACGGCATAGTGGCTGTTGAAGCCGAGTATTTTTACAAACAGTCCAAAAGTGATATCCGTCAGTGGTACCGTACATCTAAAGAGGAAGTGCCACAGGTTGGACCCGACGAAGATGGCCCACATTGTAGAGATGCTGGAAACAATGCCTACATGGAAATTCTTCCGGACACCCGCGTTACTCATGGAGATAAGCTTATTGCCCGAGAGAATTTCTGCAATGTTGCCGGTCAAATGGCTGTTCTTCATTACAGGGTAAAAATAAATACACCGGGGAGGTATTATGTTTGGGTTCGTGCCTATAGCTCTGGAACAGAAGATAATGGTTTACACGTGGGTTTTAATGGAAGCTGGCCCGAAACTGGGCAGCGTTTACAATGGTGCGAGGGAAAGAATGCATGGCGATGGGAGAGCAAACAACGAACAGAAAAGGTACATTGTGGTGAACCCTATCTGATTTTTCTTGATATTGAAAAAGCAGGAGTCCATGAAATTACATTTAGCATGCGCGAAGATGGTTTCGAATTCGACCGTTTCCTGCTTACAAATAATGAGGAATACACCCCCCAGGGAATTGGCCCTGAAGTAAAGTTAGCCTCAGGTACATTGCCGGAACCCTACCCGTTGGTTACGGAGGATCCAGTAGCAAAACAATGATACTATTGCCAGTTGAAATAAACTCATGAAAGCAATTGTCTACGAAAAATACGGACCGCCGGATGTACTAAAACTTCAGGAAGTAGAAAAACCTGTGCCGGGAGACAATGAAGTATTGGTAAAAGTTCATGCTCAGAGAAAGGTTATTATCACTGTGTGAATTAGAAACAAAGATTTTCGATTACTCACCCAATCCATCTAAAATGAAGCAACTTACATTTGGTAAATGCGTGTCTTTCCTCGGGGTGTTATTATCAATCTGTCTTGTATCTTGCACGGGCAAACAGGTTCCTGCGATATCAATTATATCTGATATGACATTAGGAAGTCCGGTAGCCCATGGAATTGCTGTACTAACTTCTAATCTGGAAAACCAAAATATTCCTTACGAGAAAGTCAGCTCCTTGGATGATGCCCGTGGCGACATCCTACTGGTAACCGGCCTATCCAGTGGAGCTGGTGCAGCCGCCCAACTCATGCAAGAAGCCAATCAGCAATTGCCAGCCAAAGCCGAAGCCTTAACCATCTGGAAAACAGAAGTTCAGCAGAAGCCCACATGGGTCATCAACGGATTTGATGATCGCGGATTGATGTATGGTATCCTGGATGTCGCAGAACGTATCACATGGAGCACTGATCCTAAGATGCCGTTTAGCGAAGTTGAGGGCATAACAGAGAAACCAGATGTTAGCACCCGGGCCATTTCCATGTATACCATGAATCGGAGGTACTGGGAAAGCCGTTTTTATGATGAGGCGCACTGGGCGCGCTACATGGACTTACTGGTTAAGAACAGATTCAACTCCATGGTGGTTATTTTCGGATATGAGAACGCGGGTTTCCTTGCACCCTGTTACCCCTACTTTTTTGACGTGGAAGGCTTTCCTGGTATCGGCATGGAAGGCATGACCGCCTCAGAACAGCAGCGCAATCTATCCGCACTCAATCGTATGATCGAATTGGCACACAATAGAGGCCTGGAGTTTAAAGTAGCAATCTGGGATCACATTTACAGGGGAGGAGTTCAGACTGGAGGTATCTCCAAAGAGGAAATAGCGAAGCAGAATAAGGACCATTTAGTGCAGGGAGTCAATGCTGAAAATCTGAGTGAATATACCAAAGCGGCCCTGGAGAAATTCATCCAGCTTGTTCCCAATCTGGACGGCATCCAGATGCGTATGCACAATGAATCGGGTTTAAAAAGAGGTGAGGAGATGGAAGTATTCTGGAGAGAAGTATTTGGTATGATTAAAACAACTACTCCCGAACTTCAGATTGACCTGCGTGCCAAAGAACTACCAGAAACAATTATTCAAATTGCCAATGAAACAGGATTAAATTTTGCGATTACCACCAAATACTGGATGGAACAAATGGGATTGCCCTTTCACCCTACCCACATCAACCGGCAAAATCAATTTGATAGGCGCCACGGTTATGCTGATATGCTTTATTATCCACGTGATTACAGGATGCATTGGCGCTTATGGAGCGGAGGCACACAACGCGTGCTTCTCTGGGGAGATCCCGATTATGTTCGTCGCTTTGCGGAAAGCACGCATCTTTATGATGGTGATGGTTTTGAGATCAATGAACCACTGGCTACAAAAATGGAGGCCCAGGCACATGATGCGGAGACATTCAATCTCTTAAATCCCTCATACGCTTATTATGATTATGAATTTGAACGCTACTGGCATTTCTTCCAGGTTTTTGGCCGCCTGTCATATAACCCAAATACATCACCGGAAATCTGGAGCCATGAATTTGAGAAGCGTTTTGGAAAGGAGGCGGGACCCCTGGTCCAGGAAGCTTTACATCAGGCCAGTAAGATATTGCCAATGATTGTTGCCGCCTGTTCCCCCTACAGTAAATTTCCCACAACCCGGGGCTGGGCTGCCAAACAGCGCTTTGGCAACCTGCCCGATTATGCTAATGCTGAAGGCAGTGACATTCAACAATTTGCCAGTTTTGATACAGAGGCCATATTGCTCATTGAAGGAGGTGAGACGGCCAAACGCTTGCCCTCTTCAACCAGTCTGTGGTTTAAACAAGTCCACCAGGAAATCGATGAATTCATTTTGAAAGCCAAAGATGTGATATCCGATGATCAAAACAAGGAGTTTGTTTCTACCATTGCAGACTTACGCATCTTATCCAATTTGGCCCTTTACCATTCTCATCGAATACCCGCAGCGGTCAGCTACCGAATCTATGAGCGCACCATGGACTCTCACGCCCTGGATGATGCTATCTCCTACGAGAGCAAGGCCATTGAGGCATGGGGTGGGATAGTAGAGGCAGCGGGTGATGTATATGCTCAAGATTTGATGATGGGAGTTCGTGAGGCAGGGCACAGGGACATGAACCATCACCTTAGCGGCCATTGGAAAGATGAACTTGGCTACCTCAAACAAGGATTGGAACAGCTGCAAGCTCAAAGAAAGAGCCTGGGAGAAACAAGCCAGGACAGAACAGCTCCCACTTACAAAACAACAACAGATATCAGGAACCAGGCACGCTTTCAAATTCAGCATCAGGCAGTAATAAATGCTCCTTTGGATCAAGCCATTAAAATCAGCGCAAGCATAAAAGCCCCTGCCGGTGTCAGATGGGTAAGACTCCGCTACCGCCCTGTCAATCAACATTTGGATTATCGAACCCTTTCCATGTTAGCCGAAACGGGAAGTAATAATTACCAGGTTACTGTCCCTTCCAGTGAAATTGATACGCGATTTGATTTTATGTATTTCATCGAAGTGATGGACAATGATGGCCATGGCTTGATATATCCTGACCTGGAAGTAGAGACGCCTTATATTATAGTGGAATTGGAAAGGTAACTAACATCAAAGCTTAATACCATGAAAAGAACTAAACTGAAATTTTCTTGCCTCGCCTTAATTATTGCTTTAACCGGAGCAGTAAATGCACAGAATGACTTCAAGGTAGTAAAACAGCGTGTGGTTTCAGAAATAATGAAAACTCCGGTTAACGACACAATAGTAGCAGAACATATCAAAACAATTAATGAAGATGGCAGCTGGCCAGATATTGACTATGTGGACGTTTCCAATACGGGTTTTGAACACCGCAGGCATCTAAGTAACCTGGCAGAGATGAGCTTGGCATACAGCAATAAAGAATCTCGATATTACAAGAGTCGAAAGCTTAAGCAAGTAATCAATCTTTCTCTGAAATATTGGTGTGACCATGATTTTATTTGTGACAACTGGTGGTATAACCAGATCTACACCCCTGGAACACTGGTGGCTATCCTGTTGGTTATGGATGATAATATAAATCCTGAACTTGCTGAAAAAGCCATTCCCATGATTGGACGTGCCCATCTTGAGGCTTCGGGAGCAAGACAGAGTGGGGATAGGATTAAAATCGGTGGAATAGCCGCCAAAAAAGTCCTGGTTGTTGGAGATGAAGCCCAGTTTGAACAATTAATGAAAGTGATCAACGATGAGATAAGGTTTACGACGGGAGACAGGGGCATGCAGCATGATTATAGTTTTCATCACCGTACTGACAGGGTAAATACAACTTATTCATACGGAACTGGTTACGCCGATGCATTTGCAGAGTGGGCTGTTTATGTTACGGGCACAAAATATGCTTTTTCCGACGAAAAAATTGAGCAACTGGTTGATTATTACCTGGATGGTATTTGCAAACAATCAGTATACGGCATTTATCCGGAAAAAGGTGTGGTAAACAGGGGGATCTCCAGGAAGGAAACTTTCCGTCCTTACAGCACAGCCACCCCAAAAAGATTACTGGCAGCCACGGATTACCGAAAAGAGGAATTGGAAGAAATTATTAATCTGAGGGAGGGAAAAGTAAAACCAACATCATCATTTGCTAAATTCTTCTGGCAGACCGAGCATTTCGTTTTCCAACGCCCTGATTTTTACACTTCCGTAAGGATGTTCTCTGTAAGGAACAGAAATATGGAATATCCACATAATTCAGAGGGACTTAAAAATCATCACAGGGGGGATGGAACGAACTATTTGTCCATTAAAGGAGATGAATACTTAAATATCTGGCCGGCATATGACTGGCAAAAAATTCCTGGAACAACTGTTCTGCAGAAACCTGATCTTCCATCGGGACGGGAGATCCAGAAGGATGGATTTACTGATTTTGTCGGAGCTGTTACCGACGGAATTTATGGTGCAGTTGGCTTTGATTTTATCAGTCCACATGATTACACCAAAGCCCGAAAATCCTGGTTCTTTTTTGATAAGGAATATGTCTGTCTTGGAGCTGGTATTGAATCCAATTCGGAGTTGCCGGTGGCAACCACCATGAACCAATCGCATCTGAGAGGCAATGTTGTCGTAGCTGCTAGTGGTAATGAAAAAACAATAACTGTGGGCGAACATGAAATCAGCAATGTGAGTTGGGTCCATCACGATGGTACCGGGTATATCTTTCCTGAACCTACCGGCATTCATGTTTCAAATAAACCGGAGAGTGGGACCTGGTATGATATTAATAAGCAATCGCGAAGTTCAAAAGAGTTGGTAAAGAAAGATGTATTTAAGTTGTGGATTAATCATGGAGTACGGCCGCAGGGAAGGCTTGGTGGACTTAGAAATGAAACAATGATCGCCAAAGATGTCAAGTATCAATACATCGTTGTACCGAATACAGATTTGGAGAACATGGATGATAACCGAGGTATAAAAATAATGGCCAATAACCGTTTAATACAGGCTGTTATGCATACTGAATTGGGGATATGCCAGATCATATTTTACCAGGCAGGAGAGCTTAGTATCTCAGATAACCTGGTCATATCACTGGCCAGTCCAGGTGCGGTTATGCTTAAGATTGCTGATGATGTAGTGAAAGAGATTTCCGTGGCAGATCCTACGCGCAAACTCAGTCGCATGCTTATGAAAATTTCTGGGAACATAGATACAAGTGATAAAGATAAGCTCATGTCTGTTTATAATAGGGCCACAAACATGAGCGATTTAGCAATAGATCTTCCAACAGGGTTTTACTCAGGTCAATCTGTAATCATCGGGTTGTAGTTTTCTCTCAATAATGCATAGAAAATGAATAATTCAAAGTCCATAATAATTACCATTTTGCTTATATGTGGAAAGCTCAGTTTGGCCCAGAACCCAATTGTTAAGGATATTGGCATGTCCGATCCACATGTACGGGTATTTAATGATACTATTTTTTTGTACTGCGGGCATGACAGTCATCCCGACGATGAAACATGGGTAATGAAGGAATGGCGCATATTTTCCACAATTGACCTGATCAACTGGCAACAGGTGGGAACCATTTCTACCAAAAACAATTACATGCCTGACAACAGTACTGATTGCTGGGCTGGTGATGCTGCCACACGAAACGGGAAATACTATTTTTATTTTTCAGACAGGAAAAGAAGTGTAGGTGTCATGGTTTCAGATTCTCCCAAAGGCCCCTTTAAAGATGCTTTAGGTAAACCTCTGGTATCTCCCATGCACGATCCAACAATTCTTATCGATGATGATAAGCCAAAAACACCCTATTTGATTTATGGAGACAAGGAGGGAGGGGGCTTCCATATAGCAAGGCTCAATGAAGATATGATATCCATTGCCGAAGATCCCCGGCCCATCGAGATCAAAGGAAAAGAATGGCAGGATGCTCCTGCCTGGATGGATAAAAATTACATATTCAAATACCAGGATACTTATTATCTGACCTGGGGACGTGACTATGCTATTTCAAAAAATATGTATGGCCCCTATGAATGTGTTGGAGAAGTTGGGAATGGCCATAATTTAAGCGAATATGCCCATGGAAGCTTCTTCTGGTGGAAGGGCCAATTTTATCAGAATTGGTGCTATTATCTGAGGCCAGGGTTTAAGTATCGAGAGTCCATTATTACCTACTGCCATTTTGATGAAAATGGGCGTATTGTTACAGATACCGATTTCCTTGATAAGCATTTTGGAACAGGCGTAGGACAATATGAAGCGTCCTGGTCCGAAATTCAGGCTGAATGGTACTATGAGATTTCTCCAGGTATTGCTAAAGAAGTTACTGCTGATGGAGGGTTTAAAGTTTCAAATATAAGCAATGAGAGCTGGCTGAGGTTTGCCAATATGAATTTCAAAGAATACGCAGATGTCTTTTCAGCTAGCATAAACGCAACTAATGGGAGTGGACAAATAGAGATAAGACAGGATAGTCCAGCTGGATTACTGCTGGGGATTGTAGACATTCCGAAGATGAAGAATCAGAATAATTTCATGATGAGGAAAAATATCAGAAGTAGTAGGAATAAAAGACATTTACCTTGTTTTTAAAGGAAAGACAAAAGGAAGGTTTGACCTGGATTGGTTCAGTTTCTCTGAATGATAGTCATTAATGGCAGGAATGGTTGTTTAGTAATAATGAGAAAAAATGTTCTCAAAATGATAGTTTATAATTAGATTTAAAATTTCTGTAAAATAGATAAGGCTTATTATAATATAAACATACAATTATGAAGACAAACAGACGTGAATTTATCAAAACCGGCTCCATGATGGCGGCAGGCACCATGTTACTCCCAACCCTTTCTTTTTCAAGACAATCCGCATATTCAGGATCATCCTATAATCCCGGTCCGGGCATCCAACTTTATTCAGTTCGGAACCAGTTAAAAGAAGATTTCAGGGGAACCATGAAACAGGTTGCAGATATCGGTTATGTGAATGTTGAGGGATATGGACTAGGAACAGACGGATTGTATCCGGGTGGAATTAAACCTGCGGAATATCGAAAGGTTGTGGAAGGTGTCGGGATGAAATTACTGTCCACGCACTGTGGCCAATTTTCACCTGAAGAAGCTCCCCAGATGATAGATTCTGCCAAAACAGCAGGCCTCAAATACCTGGTCGTTGCAGGCCTTTCTGTCCCGGACGAAGACAGAACGATTGACACATACAAGAACGTAGCTGCTGAATTCAATAAGATAGGAGAACAATGTAAGTCCGCGGGGATACAGTTTGCCTATCATAACCATGCCATTGAGTTCCAGAGGATAGGGGATCAGATTCCGCAAGAGGTATTGATGGATGAAACTGAACCGGGAATGGTCTTTTTTGAAGCCGATCTCTTCTGGGTAACAAAAGGAGGTTATGATCCACGAAAACTAATCAAAAAATATCCGGGCAGGATCAGCCTGTTCCATATTAAGGAAGCAGATGAGGATGGGGAAGAAACCACAGCCGGGCAGGGAACAATCAATTTTAAATCCTGCTTTAAGGCTGCCAGGAAGACCGGGCTTGAAGGCTATTTCGTCGAGGATGAGAGAACAGATGATCCGATTAGAAACCTGAAAGCTGATTTTGACTATATAGCAAACCAGAAATTTACACGTTCGTAAATCATTCCTGGAGTATACAGTTCTAATTGACGGGTTTCAGCACATGCTGATCATTTCACCATCCAGCGTAGTATACCCTTTCATCAGGTTTGCTGTAAGACAGGAGTGGACAGGATGGAAGACCATCAGGTCACCAATCTTTGTCTGTTCTACTACCTTTTCTTCCATGGCAACGACTCCATGTTCCTGTGAAATGGATGTTATGTATGACCCAGTCTGCAAGGGGGACCATCCTGAAGGGGTATGGTTCACCAGTTTACCAAATATTTGCCGGCCATTCATATTCAGCGCTTCCTTGGAAAAGTGCACTGCTCCGCCATGGATAAGAACCTCGTTTGTATCAGGGTACTTGCCTGTAACAGGGCAAACCATGGCAACAGCTATGTCTGATTCTTCACATGAGCCCAGGGAAGCCTGGACCAGGTCATAGAATACAAAATTGCCGGGTGTGATCTCATCAATGCCATGAAAGTCAGTCTGTATGCTGCAATTTGGTGTATCCCCGTAAAGTACCCGGGGACCGTAACCTTCAAAATGCTTCTTCAATGCTGACAGGTCTGAAATTGCTTTTTGGTGGATTCCATCCTGTTCGGACCTGTTTTTTGCTTTATAGGAATGGCCTGCATGACAATAAAACCCTGAAAAGTCCAGTTTTGAGTTTTTGTTTATCGAAACCAGGAGATCCTCAATCTGCTGAAATTGATCCGACCTTATCCCTGTCCGACCATATCCCGGGTCAATATCAATATATAAGCCAATCTGATTCTCTATCTTCTGAAGAAAATTTATCGTTTCAATATTATCTGCCAGTACACTTATCCTGGCTATTGAAGACAGTTCATTCAACCTCTTTATTTCCAGCGGATTAAATGGGAATGCTACCAGAATATCCTGCCAGCCCTGATGAACAAAATATTCCGTCATATCAAAGGAAGATACAGCAATACTTGAAACTCCAAAATCCCGGAACCAGTTGGCGATTTCGTGGGACTGATGGGTTTTGCAATGGGGACGGAAAGTGATGCCGGACGATTGGGCCTTTGCTGCCATCCTTTCGATATTTCGAAGGCATATTGATCTATCTAACAGCAGGGTAGGTTTTGTGATTTTCAGCATAACATTAATTTTTGTTTCTAGTCTACCTGACCTTGAAAACAACTCGCCGGTAATCCCAGAGTGAGGCGATCTTGTTCAGGTCCTTGACCTCCAGGATAATGTGGATCTCCTTACCTGAAGCATTATCAGGGATATTGATGGAGGTTTTCTTGCCGGAGGCATTGGAGATTTCTTGTTCGCCCTTGTAGGTACCGGCTTCCTGGTAATACCACCAGGAAATGTCCAGTTCATCGCCATCCGGGTCTTCACTTGCAGAAGCATCCAGGCTTATTTCATCGCCCGGAGATACATCCATGAATAGAATATCATTGCTATTGTCCCCGTTCAAGACCGCCACAGGATGGTGGTTGGCGTTTTCATAGGGTTGCTCACACCAGTCCATCCGGCAGGTAAAATCATTGAAAAAGGCCTGCCTCCATCGCCAGACCGGTACATAAATGCCTTCATATTGCTTTCCGTTATCAGGATCTACCCATGTATCCGATTCTTCACCATACAGATAAAAGGGTGCCACATCTTTTTCGTCAGTTTTCACGCTGGCATGCCTCGACCAGTAGTTCTCTTTTTTTTCCCTGCTGAAACGCCCGCTCCAGCCTCCCCACCAAGGATTGTCAATATCATACAGTCCTTTGTTGACAAGTCCCAGCCATGGAACGGTACCACCCCCCTCGAGAAAGGCAATTCTCCCTCCATCAAATAGACGCAGGGGCCAGTACATCCCGAAGGGGCCATGATCAGAAATAATGTGCTCGAGTGCCCACTGGTGCTGACCTAATGGAGAGTAGTCATAAGGCTGCCAGGTATACGGTCCCAGGTCCATACTCCAGTCTGCCTTAATCCAGTCTGTCTGACCTGCGGCGCCATCATGGCTTGGTCCCCCGTAACAATACGTCTGGTAGTTACTGCGGGCCCAGTGGATATTGGGGAAATTGGCACAGATCCAGGCCCCCGCATTATCCTGAGCCCCGTTTTCAAAAACCCTAAGCTTGGCAATGGCATCTTCGAGTTCTCTTTTTGAATGATTGTCCCGGAAATCAATCAAAGCCTGGGCCAGGGTATTTGAACCTGCGTTCACCACAATGTACAGGGGACCGGGGTCCTTTGTCTTCAATGCTTTGATGATTAGTCTGCTGCCCTCGCTTGACTTTCCTTCTCCAGTATCCGAAATCCCGTAGCCTGTCTGTCCGGAAGCCACTATGCTCCTCAGGTAATCCGGTTCATGATAGCCGGCCGCATGCTGAAGCAGGTTCTCATAAACCTTTTCATATCCTTCGATCAGGTGATGGAATAGCTCCGGGTGGATCTTTTGTTTATAAGGATTTTTGGATGCCGGTTGCAGGTATTTTCCGGTGACAGCTATGAGTCCCACGAGCTCAAGTTCATTGCAACACATCAGCATATGCATCATCTGTTGTTCTTCATCAGGTTCGTTGCCCATATCGGCCAGAATGATCAGGCGAGGGCCCCTTTCATCGTACTGGCAGGAAACAGATGCCACCAGGCTTACTAGCATAAGCAGGATAAGAAAATTTTTCATCGTGAATGTTATTTTTTTGTTCTTATGATCATGTAATTACTTGATTTCCATCCTTTTCTGTATCTCTTCCAGGCTCAGTCCCTTGGTTTCAGGCATGACCAGCAGTACCCAGATCAATTGCCCTACCATGCATATCGCATAGAAGGCGAATGTATGTCCACCCGATATATCTGCAATAACAGGAAAGGTCCAGGAGATGGCGGCAGCCATAATCCAGTGGGTGAAACTCCCCAGGGCCTGTCCTTTGGCTCTTACGCGGTTCGGGAAGACCTCGCTGATGAAAACCCATATGACAGTTCCCTGTCCGAAAGAATGCGATGCAACAAATATCAAGATGCTTATGAGGACAACTTTACCTCCAGCCTGGCTGAATTCAGTACCATAGGTATAAAAAGCCCAGGCAGTCACGGCAAGGCTGATGATATATCCCAGGGAACCGATGATCATCAATTTCTTTCTGCCGAATCGGTCTATTACGGTAAGTGCAAGTACAGTGAAGATGACAAATGTGCCGCCGATAGCAACTGATTGCAACAAGGCTGAATTGCTTCCGGACCCGGCCATCCTGAAGATATGTGGAGCGTAATAAAGGACGGCATTGATCCCCGATAGCTGGTTAAATACAGCAATGGTCATGGCCAACATGATGGGTTTCGAGTACTTTTTACTGAAGAACCACTCCTTTTTGTGATCGGTTTCTATGTCAAAGGAAGCCCTGATCTCTGATATTTCTTCTTCAACACTCCCGCCATCTGTGCCGCATTTTTCCAACACCAGTGCTGCCTGGCTTTCTCTACCTTTGGCCATGAGCCAGCGTGGACTCAGCGGAATGAAAAATAACAAGGCAAAAAAGAGAAAAGCAGGGATGGCTTCCACCCCGAACATCCAGCGCCATTCTACCTGGCCCAGTTCCAGGGATGCAATAAAGTAATTTGACAGGTATGCTATCAACATACCCGTAACAATGTTGGCCTGTACAATGGCGACCATCCTTCCCCTTAACCTGGCAGGTGTGATTTCCGCAATGTACATGGGTGCTACAACGGAGGAGCCTCCCACTGCTATTCCTCCAAGGAACCGGTAGATCAGGAACATGGTCCAGTTATTGGCCATGGCAGAGCCCAATGCTGAAAGAAGGTACAGCAATGCCAGTAAAAACAGGACATTCCTGCGGCCAATCAGATCTGCTGGCTTTCCAACAATCACTGACCCGGCTACAGTTCCGATAATGGCACTGGCCACAGTAAAACCCAGGGTTGCTTTACTTAACTGGAAGAAGTCTTCCAGCCAATGTGTAGTTCCTGAGATCACCGCAGTATCAAATCCGAATAAGAATCCACCGAGGGCTGCAACAATTGCTGATAAAATGAGGGTAGTTCTGCTTTTCATAAAGGAGGGTTTGAAACACAACATGAATATAAGCAATCCCCTCCATATCCGGCAAACCTCCATGCTGAAATCAACAATTTTTCGCGGATCATTTGGATTTATAAATCATTTTGTTTAAAATATAGACATTAATATTGATTAGAATTTAATCAAAACGATTTAATTATGGGAGCATATGACAAATTTTGCCAGAGTTGCGGAATGCCAATGGACAAGGATCCCGTCAGGGGAGGTACCATGGAAGATGGAACCAGAACACAGCTATATTGCAGCCTGTGTTACGAAAAGGGGGCCTTCAAGGATGATTTTACCCAGGCTGATGAGATGGTTGGTTTTGTTAAAGATAAATTGAAGGAAATGGGCTACAGTTCCCTCAATCGTTGGTTCTTCACTTCACACATACCTGGACTGGAACGCTGGCAGACCTGAGGTCAGATCATGCATAC
>RCNC010001539.1_pt1 | contig 15530 bp, 14 predicted proteins | sample 2041301 | NCBI WGS metagenome assembly RCNC01 (sample SAMN09708231, study PRJNA481090) | Marine sediment metagenome, whole genome shotgun sequencing project. | biome: marine sediment; feature: ocean; material: sediment; isolation source: Sewage treatment plant 13A marine sediment (STP13A) ... | reverse complement strand
ATCTGTGATCAAAGGCCCCCTCCCAATCAGTCCCGTTGGGATAAACCGAATCCAGGAATATGGGCTGGGCCAGTGCGTCGCTGCGCCAATCCAGTGGGTCCGTCCCCTGATTGGGCTCCTGATCGGCAAAGCCGTCCTCAAAGACCGCGTTCAATAGATCAGTGCAGTCATCCTCATCGCTCGCGCATTTGTTGCCCATGAAGTAGTCATCCCCCAGGTTCAGATGTGTAGCAATCATATCCAGCGAGGGGTCTATCTCGGTTCCCCCGTTTGCCGGCGTTGTTCTGCCGCCCTTGAGCACAGCATCCACAATGGACTTGTCGATCCAATCCCAGTCGCCGTCTCTTTCGAAAAAATAGATGTCATCTTTGTCAAATAGGTAGTTGCCCAAGTGATTGGTGGGATTCAATTCCAGGGGCAGGGATATCTGTTGAAACTCCGCCAGGGCCGCCCCTTCTCCGAGTAGATCCGACACCGTGAACATGCGTATACTAGGTATAGCATCAATACCAGTGACCGGCAAAAACTGGGCTTTCATCTGGATCAAACCCAGAGCAGAAAAAACCTGACCCGAAAATACCGCGGTGAGGTCCCTGGTCACCTGGATGCGCAGACCGTCAGCCCATTCGTTGTCTTCATCAAACTTCAGGTACATGTCGACAACTTTCTGATCTGTGTCAAAATCAAAATCCATGCGCGCTGTGACCGGGTCGTCCGGGTCACGGTCGTCTGCATTGACGCCTTTGCTGTCGATGATCAGTCGTCCTTGAGCAGTGCTATTTTCCGTGGCAATCCAGGAAAGGAAAAACTGGGCTTCGTCAGGCTGCTGCGGCGGCGAGTCCCGCTCGTAGCCGTAGTAAAAGCGGATGGTGGTCTGGTTTTCCGAATCATCGCTGATCTGATAGTGAGTAGAATCTTCTGAATCGTAGCCAATTGTTCCTTTTTCATTATCCGTGGCATGAATACGTCCGTCATGCGGTACAATATCGGCCACTGCTATAAGCGTATCGGCAATACAGGTCCATGCGGCCACAGCCGACACCATGAACTTGGTCATTTCATAGCCATTGCGAAAGGGGTCGTCATCCTCGGAACCCAGGTAAACACAGGGCATGCCTGTGCCGGATCGATTTGATTGCGGGGTTGCCTGAGCACCCACAGATGCAGGGGTGCCGCCGGTGAGGCTATTGGGAAGCCCCATATCGAGGGTAATGGATTGCCCTGTAGACGAGGATGTATCATTACTGTCACTACAGGCCCAGAACAGCATGGCGGAACACATGATCAAAACAATCGCAAGAATGAATGTGGTTTGCTTTTTATTGATTCTGGTCATTATATCCTCCCATATGATGATAAATTTCGACAGTTCTAAACAATGAAGGCCCACCCGAAACTGGAAACCACAAAGACACAAAGAAAATCTAGATCATGCCTTCGCCCTTGACCCACTTTCTTTTATACATCATTCTAGCCGCAACGACAGAAACTACGACCATAGGAGGAATGACGATTGAATAGGGCAAATCATTTTTAATAAAAGCGATCGCAAAAGCCAATATCAACGGTACCATGCCGAGTTTGGGGGATCGGAAAAGAAAAATACCCAACAAGGCACCGAATAACGCCGGCAACACCTGATTCAATGCAACTTCCACGGCCATTCCCGACCCCTGAATGCGGCTGATAACAGGCAGGAGTACAAACACCCCCAGAATCATGATCAACTCGCTGGCGAGAAGCGACCCGGCAATGGCCAGCGTTGAAACCAGTTCGGCTTCCGGCGAGCCTTCCTTTACGCCTACAACCTGTTGTGCCGTAGCCGAAACCGGCACCCTGAGGTTCATGATGTTGCCCACAAGAAAGGACATATACGTACCTGCGAACCCAAGAATTGGATAGTAAACGATTGGCTCCAGGATCCCCATGACAGCCATGAAGGACCAAACAACGATGAGGGCTCTCACAAGGGGACCGATATCAGGTGCCAGTCCCCAGACGAAATACAGGACTAAACCGGGTAAAAACATGCAGAAAATAGCTGCCAGGATGGTGTATCTACCTATCCTTTCGACCGGCTTTATAAACCTCTCTTGGTAGAGCTGTTCTTTATTCAAGTCCTTATCCTCCAATGCCGAAAAAGTGGAACCCTAGGCCCGTCAACGTCATTCCGCCCAAAATAGCTAAGGCCAATGCCCATTCCTTCAGCCATGTTTGCTTGCCTACCTTAATGATGATCCCGATCACCACCACGCATAGAAATCCTCCCGCCAGGGCTACCAAAGGTGCTCCGCCCTTGGAAACCGGTTGGGCAACCATGTAGCTCACTGCCCCAAAAAAGGCAGCAGCCGTCATGACCTTCATCCAGCCTTCATCCCCTCCGGCTACCTTTTTCTTCAACATATCGATTTTTGGTGTGAAAAAGGCCACCACAAAAAGTCCCAGCATAGCCCCCAATGACATTGTCCAGACCACGTTGGTGAAAACAATTTCGTTGAATTCCCCATTCAGCCCGTCCAGGCCCAGTTCGGAGGCCGCAGCCCCGGCGGCAATGAGTTCAAAGGTCACAGAGCCGATGACCGACAGGCGCATCCAGGGAAAGGGCAGGCCCAATTTCGGGATCAACAGCGCTAGCCCCAGTAAAATAGCGATTGCCGGCACCAATGTCGTTGTGAACCCTGTCCTGAAGGCCGTCAGCATTTGCGGCTTTGACAAACCCAGTGATTTTCCAACCCTGAAGGCGATCATGGTCAGCCGTATGGCCTGAAAAAAAACAACTACAATAATCGCCGAACAGGCAACCCACATGGCGGGACTGTTCGCAATGTCAAGGTAACTGTTCACAAGAAACCTCTTTTAGTGCAGAAAAATGGAAGTGAATGGAAATAGGAAAGCATGAAACCACGAAAAAGACCATAAAAATTTCATATTTTCGTGACTTTATACGCTTTTCTTTGCGCCTTCGTGTCTTTGTGGCTCGAAAAGATAATGCTATGCTGGATAAGAGCGGGGTCAGTTCCCGGGTATGCCGAAACGCCAGTTGTTTTTCAGAAATCGCACCGTAAGGGAGGTCTCCACGTGGATAACCCCGTCAATTTTGTTGATCCGGTTGATGAGCTTGCCGAATTCCTTTTGTGAACCCACAAAAAATTCCAGATCAAAATCAGTGGAACCGCTGAGCTGGGCAATGTACCAGAGACCATCTAGGGCCTCCAGAGCCTCGCCGACCTGATCCAATTTGGCGTTGTCGGCCTTTATTTTCACGTTACCGAGGATGCCAGCCCTGTTGTTTAGAGGATTGACAATGGCCACCACCTGCATCTGCTCTTCCTTGAGCAATTTCTGCAGGCGGTTGCGTACGGTGGCCTCGGAAACATTCAGCTTTTTGGCGATTTCAGTATTGGGTATACGCCCGTTTTGCTGGAGCAACCGCGTGATTTCATAATCCACATCTCTGTTCTGGTTGGCCATGGTTTTCCTCAGCTTGGGTGGTGGATCAATATCTTGTGCAATGACACCATTATTTTATGATGAATTACCACAGCTTATTGTTAGCGTCAATTTATAATTCGCAATTTTTATGTTTAAATCGTAATTAATTGGGATGTAAATTGATTGCTTTCGCAATAAAACATTGACTTTCGCAGAATATTCCTCTACTTTTTTCCCAACATCATTGAACAAAATTTGATTGAAGGAGGGACAAACTATGAAAAGAGGTCCGACAGCCAGCACGGTCATGAGCACCGGCTGGGGGTTGAAAACATTTACCCGCGACGCCCTGGACAAAATCCATGCCGCCACCCTGGATGTGCTGCAATCGACCGGTGTGCGTGTGGACTCCCAGGAGGCCCTGAAAATCCTGGCCCGGGAAGGATGCTGGGCGAATCACAAAACCGGCGTGGTCAAATTTCCCGAACATATTGTCAGGCAAGCGCTGGCCATGTGTCCCAGCCAGATCCTATTAGCCGGACGAAATCCGGACAAGGACTTCATGATGGGCGGCAGGGAGGTGGGTTTCACCACCTTCGGAACCGGCGTCCAGGTAGAGGATCTGGAAACAGGAGAAATCCGCGATTCCACCAAAGAGGACGTGGCTCAAATCGCCCGCCTCACCGATGCGCTCACACACATGGATGTGCTGTCATCACCCGTGGAAGCCCGGGACACACCCGTATCCTCCCATGACCTGCACATGTTCGAAGCGGTTCTGATGAACTGCACCAAGCACTACCACTGCGAAGCCGAAAACGGCGACCGCATGAAGACCATGATCGAGATGGCCAAGGTTGTCGCCGGCGGCTCAGACGAACTCAAACGAAGACCCATCTTTTCCATGAGCGCCTGCCCCACCAGCCCGCTTCAGCTCATCGAGGAGGCTGCCGATGTAATTGTGGAATCGGCCAGGAACTGGATACCCATCAATGTGCTCAGCATGGTCATGGCCGGCGCAACCAGCCCCATATCAATTTCAGGTACCCTGGTAACGCACAACGCTGAGGTTCTTTCCGGCATCATCCTGGCCCAGTTGACCAACCCAGGCGCCCCGGTTATCTACGGAAGTTCCTCCACCACCTTTGACATGCGCTACGGCACTGCTGTTGTGGGGGTACCTGAAATGGCCATGATCAGTGCTGCGGCAGCCGACCTGGCCAATTTCTACGGACTGCCCAGTTACGTTGCCGGTGGGTAGGCTGACGCCAAGATATCAGATGCCCAGGCAGGACACGAAAAGACGCTGAGCGCGCTTCTACCTGCACTGGCCGGAGCCAACCTGATTTACGGTTCGGGAATGCTCGAGATGGGCATGACCTTCAGCTTCGGTCAACTGGTCATCGACGATGAAATCGCCGCCATGGTAAAACGCGTGGTTTGCGGTGTAGGGTTCGATGATGAATTAATGGGTGTCGATCTGATCAAGGAGATCGGAATCGGCGGCCATTTTCTAGCCGAACGCCACATCATGGACCATTTGGCAACCGAACAGATCCAGGCCACCGTCATCGACCGCCGGGTACGCGAAGACTGGCAGGCGGACGGCGCCAAAAGCCTGCGCCAGGTAGCCAATCAAAAGGCCAGGACCCTTCTGGAAACGCACACACCAGATCCTTTGCCGGACGCCATGGTCAAGGAGCTTAAGAAAATTGTCAGGAAGGTGGAAAATTTTTAATGCGGATTTCGGAATGCGGAATGCGGATTTTGTGAGGTAGAGGGTTGAAGACGAAAGGATAAAAACAATCACGAAAACACGAAATTTTAATACTCATTTTTCGTGAATTCGTGATGAAAAAAGATCCATTAATCCACCCGGCACCAACAGGGCTAACCCCTGATCTTCCTTTGAGTCTTGGTGCCTTTGTGGCAGTAAAAAAGAATGCGGATTTCTGAATGCGGAGTGCGGAATACAAGGCCAGAGCCACAAAAGACAGAATAGCAAGGTGACCTGTAGGGAGTAAGCAGTAGGGAGCTTACTCTGCAACCTGTAACCACATAAGATTTATTTCTTTGTATCCTTTGTGTCTTTGTGGTCAACTAAAAAATCATACTGGATACTGAGGAGGATGCCGATGTCAGACAAAATCATGTGCAGAATGGGCGACGGCGAACGGGTCTGGCTGCCTGCCGAACAGATAAAGGAAGACATTCTCAGGGGGACCCAGGATGCGGCTGAAAGAGCCAAGATTCCCGAGCTGACGGACGAGGATTGCGAGCGGTTGTTCGACATCATCGCCGACCCGTCTAAGGTAGTCAGCGTGAAACCCGGTGAAGAAGTCATCGTGACCGACGATGCCGTCAGCATGCTTTTTTACGCGGACCAGGAGAACAGCGGCCAGGGAATCCCCATGAGCCGGACCCAGTCGCTGCTGGCTTACGAGCGGGCATGCGCCGCCGACACCATCTCCATAGGCCACATCGACTACAGCTACAAGCAGGTCAAGCCCATCATCAATTATGAAACCCAGGAATACTACACGGCCTCCCAAATGACGACGGCCCCTTTTTTCTACGGGTCCCAACCCAACATGGGGCTCTACTTTCAGCCGGACGGCCCCTACCCCAACCCGGCTGAACTACTTCCCCAGGGAAACATCAGCCAGGCGCTGGAGGCCCAGGAAATCGCTCTCGAGCACCTGTCCGAAGATCTGGTTTACATTGGCAAACAGATGAACAATGTGGGCTGTGAGGGCTTCAACTTCGACACCGCCGCTTCTGCCGGAGATGCCGATTTTAAAGCAACTCTTGTAGCGGTCGCCAAACTCAAAAAATTGGCGCCGGACATGTCCATCGAAGTGGGCATGTCTTCGGAGTTTGTCATGGGTATGCACGGCGACATCACCTATAAAGGGAAACGCCTGGCCGGTCTCTATCCCCACGAACAGGTAAAAGTCGTGGAAGAGGCCGGTGCGGATATCTTCGGACCGGCCATCAACGTCAACACCAGCGAGTCCATCCCCTGGAACCTGTCGCGCGCTATCACCTTTGTCAAGGAAACCGTGGCCGTGGCCAACATCCCGGTGCACCCCAATGTCGGCATGGGCGTCTGCGGTGTCCCCATGTTCGAAGTGCCGCCGATAGATGCCGTGACCAGGGCCTCCAAATCACTGGTGCAAATTGGAAAGGCGGATGGGTTGTAGGTAGGCACAGGCGACATATTCGGAATGCCTACCGCACACGTTATGGCTTCAGCCATGGGCGGCATCCGGACTGCCGGAGATCTGGTAGCCTGGATGCAGATGACCCGCAAGATGAGAATCAATGAAGCTAAAGCCTATGTGGCAGACAAACTGGGCGTGGATGTGATCGCCCTGACAGATGAGGAGATCATGCGCCAGGTGAGAGAAGATCTGGACATCGGCATCATTACCTCTGTTTCCGGCAGCGCCAAGGGTATTGCAGCCAAATGGAAGATCGCCGAACTGTTGGATATCGAAATCAATTCGGTCAATCATTTTAAAGCCAAAGTCGGGATATAATTTGTAACCACAAAGGCACCCCGGTGAAATCGTCTTCGACGGCACTGGCGTGCATTTCACTGGGTAAACAAAGGACACAAAGTAAATTACAATCTCTAAAACTGTCTCGGCTGAATAGTTCTTAATAGGATACGCATAATGACTACGAGTATTGAAGCCATTCAAATTAACCCGGATATGCAGGTCAAGGTGTTGTCTGATGATGAACTGGAACAGCTGCACCATGCCACCCAGACCGTTTTGCAGGACACCGGTGTCAGGTTTCCTTCTCCAAGGGCCTTGAAGATTTTCGCCGCGGCAGGTGCGAATGTCGATTTTAATACCCAGATCGTAAAAATACCCTCGGACCTCATGATGGAAGCATTGGGGAAAGCTCCCAGATCGATTCAATTGGGCTCCCGGGGAGATGAATCCCTTGACCTCGTCCTCGACGGCAACCTTGCCTATTGCGGGACAGCCGGAACCGGAACCATCACCGTGGATCCGGACACGGGCCAAGAACGACCGTCCACCAAAAAGGACACTGCCATGATGGCCCAAGTGGCCGACTTTCTCCCGTCCATCGCTTTTTATTGGCCCATGGTGGCGCCCCTGGACAAACCGTATGAGCTCTTGCCGCTGCATGAAATGGAAGCCTCTTTTCTCAATACGGAAAAACACGTTCTCACCGCCAGTTGTGTCAGTGAATCCAGCGCCCAAGCAGCGGTGGAGATGGCCAGGGCCGTTGCCGGCAGCACGGAGCAGATGAAAACCCGCCCGCCCCTTTCCGCCATTGTCAGCCCCATATCCCCCTTGAACAACGATGCCGAAGCCCTGAATGCGGCCCTTGTATTTGCCAAAGCCGGCCTGCCCGTGGGCTTTGCCACCATGCCGGTCATGGGTTCCACCGGACCGGCTTCCATTGCCGGCACCCTGGTGCTGGGGAATGCCGAAATTCTGAGCGCCGTCTGCCTGATGCAGCTCGCCTGTCCGGGAGCGCCCGTCATCTATCCCCTGTTCTCCGGTGTAATGAACCCTTATACCGGTGACTGCGTTGTCACCACGCGCAACCAGTACCCATTTTATGCCGCCACAACCCAGCTGGGTCACTTTTACAACCTGCCGGTCATGTCCACTTTCGGCGGAAGCGACCTGTGCGACCCAGCCCGTTGGGAGGTGGGTAAAGAAGACGCCGTGGATGCCTTCTACATCTGCGCCACGGGGCCTGACCTGCTTCCCTGCGTCGGCATGCTGGAAACCTACACGCGCCTTCACCCGGAAAAATTGATTCTGGACGACGATATCATTCAATCCGTCCGCAGCATGCTGCACGGTGTACCCATTACCGCGGAAACGCTGAATGTGGAGGAGATCAACAATGTCGGTCCGGGCGGCCATTTCCTGGATACCGATTACACACTGAAGAACCTGCGGGGATTGTGGAATCCCGGCGTCTGCCATGAGTGGTCGCCCGGGGAGGGTGTTTTTACCGATCCGCGTGATGCCGCACGGCAGAAGCTCAAGTGGATCATGGCCAACCATAAACCCGAACCTCTGGACACATCCTGTCAAAAAACACTCGAACACATCATTAAAACCGCCGAAAAGGCACTATAAGGAGAAAATCAGATGGAAAGCGGAAAAAAAACAAGGAAAATGTTCCAACGCGCCCTGGCCTGCATGCCGTCAGGGGTCACTTCCAATTACCGTTACTGGGGCGACGACAAATCCCTGGTTCTAAAAAAAGGCCAAGGCGCCTACATCTGGGACCAGGATGACAATAAATATATCGACTATCGTCTGGGCTTCGGCCCCGTCATACTGGGCCACGCTTATCCGGCTGTGCTTGAAAAAGTAAAGGAGGCCATGTCCATCGGCAATGTTTACGCCATGACCCATGAATACGAAATTATGGCCGCCGAAAAGATCAAACAATTTACCGGCGTGGATCTCGTGCGCTATGCCAACTCGGGTACGGAAGCCACCATGCACGCCATCCGCATAGCCCGCGCCTATACCGGCCGGGACAAAATCCTCAAATTCGAGGGGCACTACCACGGCTTCCATGATGCAGTTCTGTGGAGCACCTTCCCCCCCCTGGCCTCGGTAGGCTATCGCCGTGCACCGGTGAAGGTTCCCCAGGGATCCGGCATGCCCCAAAGCCTTGGCAACCTGATCCACATGGTCCCCTTCAACGACGAGGAACTCTTGGAAAACAAGGTCAAGGCCAACTGGGGCGACATTGCCTGCATCATCATGGAGCCCATCATGGGCAACTGCGCTTCGGTGATGCCCAAAAAAGGCTACCTGGAATTCGTACGCAAACTGTGTGATCAATACGGCATCGTACTCATTTTTGACGAAGTCAAAACCGGCTTTCGCATTGCCAAGGGCGGGGCCCAGGAATATTTCGGTGTCAAATCTGACCTGGCCACCTATGCCAAAGCACTGGGCAATGGTTTCCCCATCGCCGCCATAGGGGGCAAGAAAGAGATTATGGGTGACATCGGCTTTTTGAAGATCCCCCATGGCGGGACCTATGCTGGTAATGTCGTGGCCACGGCTGCTGCCTGCGCCACACTGGATGAACTGGAAGCCGGCGCCCTGGACAAGGTTAACGCCCACGGAACCCGGCTGATGAACGGTTTCAGCCAGGTGCTCAACGACCGCGGTGTTCCCGGGTTTGTGCAAGGCCCGCCAGCCATGCCCGGCATCGTCCTGACCGAGGAAGCCGGTGTCTTTGATTATAGGGATGTTGCCGCATCCAACCACACGATTTACGAGCAGGTCATCTGGAAGCTCTTTGAAAAAGGAGTCATGCCGGATTCCGGTGTACATGAACCCTGGTTCATCTCCGCCTCGCACACCGACGCGGATGCCGACAGGGCCATCGAGGCTTTTGACGAGGCTGTGCAGGAAGTGTTGTGCTAATTAATAACTTGATTTATCAGTGAGTTCATGGAATTAGATTAGAACACGTCTATGTAACTCCAGCCTGTTTCCGATATGGGCATACCGAATATGCAGTGTGGTGGTTAAGGAGGTGAGTTCTATTGGACGCCACATGTTCGTTAACCACTTTGGCCTGGTATTGAAAGATAACTTCATTGCATCGGCTGTACACGTTCATGACAGCCATCGCAAAACTGTAGAAAGGAGAAAAATATGAAGAGGGAAACTTTATTCAAAAGCAGCCTGGCTCTTATCATCTGTATGGTTTTCATGCTGGGTATCCTGTCCAGCGCTTATGCCGCAGGCAAATACAAGGATTACCCCGTACCCCAATCATGTCTGGACCAAGTGAAAAAAGAGGGCAACAAGCTCTACATCTACGATTGGGCCGAGTGGTGGCCGGAAGATATTTTTAAAAATTTCACCAAGGAATTCGGCGTCAAGGTCGTCCGGGACCACTATGCAGACACCGAAGAAATGGTCACCAAGCTTAAACTCAACCCCAAAACACCCTATGACCTCATTCTGGGCGCCGGACCTTCCGACGCGGTCCGGCTTCATGAAATGAAGCTGCTCAAAGAGCTGACCCACGCTTGGCTGCCCAACATGACGGCGTACCTGAAAGACGAATACAAGACTATGGATTTCGATCCGGGCAACAAATTCCAATTCCCGGACTCCATTTTCTACACCACCTACACCTACAACGCCAAGTACGTGGATGAAAACGATCCCCTGATGAACTCCTGGGGACTCCTGTTCAAGGGTGACAAATACAAGGGCAAGATCACCATGATCGACAACCAGCAAGAATCAATTGGCGCAGCCCTGAAATACCTGGGCTACCACTGGAACAGCGATGTAGAAAGCGAACTCATGGAAGCCAAAGCCCTCTTGATGGCACAGAAACCCAACCTGGCTGCTTATGATTCCTGGCCCAGCCGCCTGCTCAAGGACGAGGATGTGTGGATTTCCCACTTGTGGATCGGGGACGGTTGGTGGCTCTCGCGGGACAAACCTGAAATCAAGGGGGTCATACCCACGGAAGGCACTTACTATGCGGGCAACACCGGTTTTATCCCCAGGGGATCCAAACATACCGCGGCAGCCCATCTTTTCATCAACTATCTTTTTCGCACCGAGGTCAACGTCATGCTGGTGGAATGGATCGGATACCCGCCCGTGCATAAGCACACCATGGAATTCATGAGTGATGAGATGCTGGCCTGGCCCGGTTTCGTCATCGACAAGGCCTACCAGCGCAAGTGTGACACTTTCGACCGCAGGTTAGTCGAAGGACCGGGCAAAACGTTGCGTGACCAAATCTGGGAAGATATCAAGAAGTAGTTCTAAAAACAATAGTGTCATTGTGTCACGGGAGTGTGAAAGAAGACAGGTTTCCGGGAAACCGACCCTGTATGATTTCGCACTCCCGTTATACTTATTTTTTCATTGAAAACCAAAGAGTAGGATTCCATGCCCGTATTGGACGATGTGCCAACATCTCAGTCCCAGGCTAAAAAAAGGGAAAAGCGCAAACTCGCCCTGAATATGGCGGCCTACTTAAGCCCCATCATTATCATCGTGGTCGTCTTTGTTTTCGCTCCCCTGGCCATCATCCTGTTCTTCAGTTTTCTCAAGTCAGGGCCGTACGGCGAGATTGTCTATGCGTTTACCCTTGAAAATGTGCGCGCCATGCTGGGCGGCGGATACGGCAAGATCTTTCTAAAGTCGGCCTACCTGGCCTTCCAGACCAATTTTCTCTGCATCCTGTTCGGATACCCCATCGCCTACTACATTGCCAGGTTCGGGGGAAAGTGGAAAACCCTTTGGATTTTCATGATCATCGTGCCGTCATGGTCTTCTTACCTCATCCGGCTGTATGCCCTCAAAACCCTGGTGGGCACCAAGGGGACCATCAACACTTTGCTGATAAACTTAGGGTTAATATCCGAACCAATTCAGATTCTTTACACGAACTTTGCGGTCACCATGGCCCTGGTATTTGCCTGGCTGCCCTTTATGATCCTGCCCATCTATGCCGCCCTTGAAGGTCTCGACCGGTCGGTCCTGGAAGCGGCCACAGACCTGGGCGCAACGCCTTTTCGGCGTTTTTTCAGGGTCACCCTGCCCTTGACCCGGGGGGGGCTTCTGGCCGGTTCCATCCTCGTGTTCATCCCCACTGTCGGCGAGTGGCTGGTGCCGAGCATTTTCGGCGGCTCCAAAATCATGATGGCCGGTTCTCTCGTGGCCCATAAATTTACCCAGGTAGGCAACATTCCCCAGGGGTCCAGCCTGGCCATCATGCTGGCCACAACCCTGGTCCTGATCCTATACCTCGCCATTAAATGGGGCGGACGAGAGGCGCTGGAGAAGGCCCTATGAGAAAGAAAAGGATCGCTTCTAAAATTCTGTGGGTATTCAGTATTCTAACCCTCATCTTCCTGTGGGCACCCATGATCCTCATCATCGTGTTTTCCTTTTCCAACAACAAGTACGGCTCATCCTGGGAAGGGTTTACCTTGAAATGGTATGCAAAGCTGTTCACCAACGATCAGGTCAGGGATGCCCTGATGCGCAGCCTAATCATCGCCGGTGTAACCGTGGTAGTTGCCACCCTCATTGGTACGATCACGGCTTATGGACTCTATAAGCTCAATTTTAGGGGCAAACAGTTCCTGCGCACCTCCATCCTGCTGCCCATTGTTTTTCCATCAGTGGTCACCGGCAGCGCCCTTCTGGTCTTTTTTACACGATTTATACACATCCCGCTGGGGTACCCCAGCATCATCATTGCCCACATCGTTTTCTGTTCACCCCTGGCGGTGTTCATCATCCTGGGGCGCATGCAGCGCTTTGACTGGGCCTGGGAGGAGGCAGCCCTGGATCTGGGGGCCACACCGCTACGAACTTTCATCAGGGTTACGGGGCCACAGCTTCTACCGGCCATCATGGCTTCGGCCATGCTGATCTTTCCATGGTCATTTGACGATTTCGTGATCACTTATTTCGTGGCCGGGGTGGGCAGCACCACCCTGCCTATTTATGTATTTTCACAATTGCGCTTCGGTGCGACCCCGGTCATCAATACCATTGGCACCCTGTTTGTCACCGTAACCATGCTGGGAATGCTGGCTGTTTACTTTGTCCAGAAAATGGGCAAAAAAAGTACCTTATAAAAGGACAGAATTTACCATGAGCGGTTCAGAAACCCGAAACACAGAAAATCAACCGGCAATCTGCCTCGAGATAAGGGATGTGGTGAAACATTTCCCCGGTGTGATCGCAGTGGACCATATCAGCCTGGAAATAAAGGAAGGCGAGATATTTTCCTTTCTGGGACCCAGCGGCTGCGGAAAGTCAACGCTTTTAAGGGTCGTGGCCGGCCTGGAAAACCAAGACCAGGGCGATGTTCTGATTGCCGGTAAAGTGGTCAACGACCTGCCACCCTACAAAAGGGACTGCAGCACGGTGTTCCAAAGCCATGCCCTCTTTCCGCACATGAACGTTGCCGACAACATTGGCTTTGGCCTGGTGGAGAGAAAAATTCCCAAGGTCGAGATTAAAAAACGCGTCCAGGCCAAGGTCGACCTGGTCAACCTCGGCGGCATGGAAGACCGCTTTCCTCATCAGTTGAGCGGCGGGCAGATGCAGCGCGTGGCCCTGGCGCGGTCCCTGGTGCTGGAACCCACGGTTCTGCTTTTGGACGAACCCCTTGCCGCCCTGGACAGAAAACTGCGCAAGGAAATGCAGGTTGAGCTGAAGCGCATCCAGCGTGAGGTGGGCACCACTTTCCTGAATGTTACCCATGACCAGAAGGAAGCCCTGAGCCTCTCCGATCGTATTGCGGTCATGAAAGACGGAGTCCTGCTTCAAATCGGTACCCCGAATGAAATCTATGAAACGCCCCGTACCCGTTTCGTGGCCTCATTCATGGGGGCCTCCAACATCTTTGCCGGAAGTGTTGTTGATTCTGCTGATGGAAATATTATCTTCAAAACCGAAAACGGTCTTAAGGTCACCCTGCCGATACCGGCTGATGGTGCCGTTGATCAGATTTCCGGATTTTCCGTCCACCCGGAACTGGTTGAACTGCAGCCAGGGGGCACCGATGCCCTGCCGGCCGGTGCTGTGGGGGATGTCCTGCTGGCCGGTGTTATCAAGGAAATATTTTATCTGGGCGATTTCAGCGAAATCTCCGTCCAATTAAACGATGCCAATATCAAGCTGACCGTATACATTTCCAGGAGCTGTGGCGAAACCGAGGCCAAGATAACCGAGGGGCAAGCTGTTGTCGCCCGTTTCCCGGCTGAAAGCATGAATATTTTAGTCGGGTAGATGTTAGTGCTTGGTTTTTGGCATGCATCATCATCGCAGCCCCGACCCCGCGGCTCATGACTTCCGGCAGAACCCAGAAATAATCCAGCTCCCACGCAGCTTCTGGACAACACAATGCATACCAGCCCACCACGAACCAGCAGGCATATCCGTCAGATGTTCGCAGAGATTGCCGGGCAATACGATCTTATCAACCGCCTGATGACTTTTGGCCAGGACCGGGTCTGGCGGCAATGCGTGATCCAGGCTGCTGCTATGCCAGAAAACGGAATCGTCCTGGATGTTGGCACCGGCACCGGCAGCATTGCCCTGGACATACTGGAAGAAGATAACACGCTCCAAATCATTGGCGCGGATTTTACCGTAGACATGATGAAGATCGGTCGCCAAAAGCAGAACAACAGCCGGGTCACATGGATATCGGCCGACGCGCTGGCATTGCCTTTTGGGGATGCCAGCTTTGATGCGATCACCTCTGGGTACCTGGTCCGCAATGTCAGCGATGCGCTCCGGGCCTTTCAGGAACAGGCCCGGGTCGTCAAACCCGGCGGCCGCGTGGTCTGCCTGGAGACATCCCCCCCGCCTAAGGGTCTGCTCCAGCCAGTACTGCTGTTATTCCTGAACCGCTTGATTCCGCTGTTAGGCCAAGTGGTATCCGGCAACCGCCCGGCCTACACCTATCTCCCCCAAACAACCCAGAATTTCCTGTCCCCCGGGAAGGTCTCCGCGGTCATGCGTTCGGCAGGCCTTATCAACATCCGCTACCGGCAATTTATGTTCGGAACCATTGCCGTACACGTAGGCATTAAACCATGTGCCTGACCCAGATAAAGGTGTTCCGTCCTCTTTCTTCTATCTTTTGAACCGCCCGCTGCGCTCAAGACGCCAAGGACGCCAAGTAGACCATTTTTGTCGAATCGGGTGCCTGCCATTTACAACCGAAGAACGTTTTTCAATGGCACCCTTCGATTCGACAAAATCTTCGATCCTGCAGATATCCATTTGTCATCTACCAAGCCTAATAGATAATCCACATTATGAATGCGACAACTATTGTTTTGCAAAACCACAAAAACTTTGATGGGCATACTTAAGGTGCATAGATTGCCCACCAGAGCATGATGATTTTGGGAATAATACGTTCTTATTCCCAAAAAAATAAAAAATCTTAGCGAACTTTGCGTCTTGAGCGAAGCGGGCGGTTCAAGCTTTTACATACTGCTTCCAGCGGCTGGCACCCGTTCTCCGACCTCCGACACTCTGGCATTCCGAAATTCGCATTCCGAA
>RCNC010001538.1_pt1 | contig 15532 bp, 14 predicted proteins | sample 2041301 | NCBI WGS metagenome assembly RCNC01 (sample SAMN09708231, study PRJNA481090) | Marine sediment metagenome, whole genome shotgun sequencing project. | biome: marine sediment; feature: ocean; material: sediment; isolation source: Sewage treatment plant 13A marine sediment (STP13A) ... | reverse complement strand
AAATTGAGCTGCGGTTATGGCCCACAGCTGTCCAAATTGATTGCGCCGGGAGTTATGAGTGCAAATAAAAACAAGCTGGACCTTCCCGTTCTCCTTTATTGCAGAGATCACATAATCGCCAAGTTGTTGAAGAATATCAATCCTGTCTTCCGGGATTTTATTGAATTCTGTTTCGATATTCTTATGGTAGTTATCAAGGGCAGTTTTGTTCATATCATACAAAAGTAGCCAAGAGAATCAAAAATCATAAAACATAGGGGATCAGTTGCCAGGTACCGGCAGAATATTCGCTATACCTTTTACAGTGGGACAGGTTCATTTGCTTTTCCTCGTACCTGATTTTCAGGAGAAGGTTAATTATCAAAAGCACGAGTATGAATAGCCTGGGAATTGTGAAATGTTCCAAAAGCAATGGGATGAACACAAGTAGGATAGCTGCATACATCGGATGCCTGATCACGGCATATGGTCCCCTGCTAACCAGTTGTCCTTCCGGTAAGGGATCCGGACCGGCATTGATATTACCTAACCCCATGGCCAGGATTGACCAGATACCCAGGATCCAGCCTGCGATGTAGAAGATTAAAAGAGGCAAACTGCTGGGGAAAACAGGCCCCGTTACGATAAGCATAAACAGTGACAAATACTGGATAAGAAACAGGAAAAATGCCTTCAGGTTTGTGATAAATAGCAGTTTCATCATTCAATAATCTCAAACGCAATATACATAAAATAAAATAAGATCTGAAAATACCTATATTCGAGTAAGTATGAGAAGGAGTTTAAATCGATGCTACATATTACGCTTCGCGAAACAAGTCAGGCACCTTATTTAAGCTCCTTCTCATACTAATTCAAGTCTATACATCAGATAATAATTACATCTGCTACATACAACAGTGCAAGCCAAAACCGACTGCTTATTTATTTGGGAGGAGAACAAAGAAGGAGCCTATCCTGTTTTGCGTAGCAAAATATGCAGCTACGTTTTGTTATCCTCCCAAATAAAAAAAGGGCTGTCATTTTGCGACAGCCCTTCTAACCATAAAAATCAAACCTGAACCTGTATTACTTAATTGCAATCTGCCTGGCGGGTTTTTCTTTTGCTTCTTCCATTTTTGGAATATCTACATATAAGATCCCATCTTTATGAACAGCACTGATCTTTTCACCATCAACCGTTTCCGGTATTGTGAAAGAACGGCTGAAATTGGTATAACGGAATTCCCTCCTTGTATACCTTTCCTTGTTTTCCTCCTGCTTATCTTCCCTTACAGAAACAATGGTCAGTGAATTTTTGTCCAGGTCGATTTTAAAATCTTTCTTGTTCAGTCCCGGAGCAGCCACCTCGATGGTATAAGCATCTTCACTTTCCGTGATGTTTACTGCGGGCAGGCTTTTAAAACCATTTCTCTGATAATCAGCCGGATAAGAATCTCTTCCAAAAAATTCATCCATAAAACTTGGATATGTTCTGTTGAATTTAGTTAACATGACTTTGTCCTCCATTTATTTTAATTAAACTTAATGTCATAATTTCTGAGGCATACAGTCAAAGCATATGCCATTGGGGGTTTACTGACAATCAGTACCAATAAGCTGCCAAAAAGGCAGATACAAATTCAATATACGTGACAAAATGACAGTATTGATCAAAGTTTCACAAACAATCCATCAGATTTTTCCTTTTGGGAAAATTATCAGTATGTTAACTGGATTAAATTAAATCATGAGACCTGATCCTGACGTTAAAGAATATATTGATCAGTTTGATCCTGATTTCCGTGATATTCTGCTTCACTTAAGAGCGTTAATTTACCAGGTAGTTCCGGATGCTACTGAAGACATAAAATGGCGTGTACCCACATTTAGCCTTCATAAAACAATTTGTTACATAGCGGGATTCAAGCGTCATGTGACTTTTGGGTTTTATGATGGAAAAATGCTGAAGGACCCGGACGGTTTGTTACTTGGAACAGGGAAGCATATGAAATACCTGAAATTCAAGTCCATTGATGAACTTGATGAAGATAGGCTCAGATTATGGATACTGGAAAGCTTTTATACCTGAATCTATTTCCGCTATCAGTGATCCAACATCTGTATAGGATTGATAAAAACTTCTTCCATGGGGTCTGGAATAGCCTTCTCTTCCCTGACGAGTGGATTGATACTCATAACCGGGAAATCGGAGCGGTTTATAATATCCTGGGCAACAGATCCTACAAAGTACTCCGAGATATGTAACTCCTGCTGGGTGCTGATCATAACAAGATCACCCTCAAGTTCCCTTACTGCATCATTCAGAATGATGTTTGGAGCATCAGTGGAGTTCTTGATAAGTTTTACATCGCAATCAACTTCCAACTTTCTTAAATTGGTGCGTATCTCATCGAGTTTGGAAATATACTTGATTTCCTTGCCTTTACTATCTTCCCGTAAGACAGACAGGATAGTGAGCCGTGCATCCAGCATTCGAGCGACAGCTACTGCTGTTTCAGCTTGTTTAAGGGTTTGTTTTGTTAGATCCAGGGGAAGTATGATATGTGCACAGCCGAAATATTCAGGTTTTTTACGGAGGGTGATCACCGGGACATCGGCACCTTTGATAATATGCATGGTATTGGTACCTGCGAAATTCTTCATCATATCGGATGAATCAGTACGCCCCATAAATATGAAATCAGCCTTTACTTCACTGGCAGTTTCAATAATCATTTTATAGACTTTGCCCTGTTTGATCGCAGTTGTAAATGGGATGTTTTTACCAGTCAGCACTTTGCCTGCAGCATCATCAAGTTTGTCAGATGCCCCCCTCAAGATCATATCCCGCTGCTCATCTTTCAGCACAAGTTTGAGCAAGGGAGATTCTTCCTCGAGAACATAGATCAAGTGGAGGGTAGCTCCAACCTTGTTTGCGATAAAGGCCGCGTATTCCAGGGCCATTTCGGATTCAGGACGGAAGTCTATCGGGACTAGGAAGTTTTTGGATACAGACATATGAATTGATTTCTTCAGGTTAATAATGCTACAAATTTCATTAAAATTTTCATGATTTCAAATCAGCCTACCATTCGGAATAGGGATTGTCAACCTTGATCCTTTTGCCTTGTGTGGCCAGCTTATAACCAACCAAAAAGGCAAGTTCTGTTACTTTTTCAAGTTTTGTAAAATTGATCCGTTCATAATTATCTGATGGCTTGTGGTAATCAACATGAATGCCTGTTGAGTAGAACAGGACCGGAATATCATTCTTGGCAAAATTGTAATGATCACTTCTGTAATAATACCTGTACGGGTGGTCCGGAGAATTCATACTGAAGTCACTGGCCATGTCCAATTTCTTTATGCTCTTATTATGGATGTCAAGTAATTCCACACTTTGGTGGCCCCCGATCACACTTATCGAATCCATTCCCATAACACTGACTTTCTCCCCGTAAATAAGGCCGGTATCCCGAGATGTCCGGACTGTCCCTATCATATCCAGGTTTAGGTTCGCAACGGTTTGATCCAGGGGGATAAGTGGGTGGTCAGTATAAAATTTCGAACCATATAGGCCGATCTCTTCGCCGGAAAACCAGAGGATGAGGACACTTCTTTTAAGATTTTTCTTTTGCTTTACGAAAGCTTCTCCAATCTCAATCAGGGCAGCCGTGCCAGAGGCATTATCATCTGCGCCATTATAAATCTCACCCCTTCTGTTTATCCCGAGATGGTCAAAATGTGCCGTAAATACTACTGCTTCCTTTCGCAATTCCGGATCACTACCCTGTATCAGTCCCGCTACATTGGGGATGGGTTTCTCCACCTTGTTAAACATGGTGTAGATGTTTACCCGGGTATCAGGAATTACAAATGAATTGGGTTTCAGGGAAGAATCAATGCCGTCCTGCAATTCAACTAAGGTTTTGCCGGTGGACTTCAGTATTTCATCTGCGGCTTCCCTGTGGATGAATAGTATTTTGGCAGCTATCCCGGGCATCATGCTTCTTCTCTGGCCGCCTAGTTCCTTGACTGTGCTGGAACTGGTTAAATAGCGGATCATTCCACTGGCATATTGATCGATGGATTGATAACCTGACCTTGGATCCATGACCATTAATATCGCCTTTGGCATGCGCGTGGCGAGACCATTTAACTTATACCTCCATGTGCTTAGATCATTCCAGTCCCTGTTCTCAAGCAGGCTGGTACCATTGTCATGATCCATCGGCCCCCGGCTCATCACAAGTACGATCTTACCCTTCAGGTCAATATTTTCAAAACTGTTGTAGTTATCTTTGGCTGAATATATACCATAGCCTGCAAATACAAGCTCCCCACTAAGATCAATCGTATCTGACTTGGCATTCAGGCAGTAAAGTGGTTTTTTGACTTCAGAAATGGTACCATTATTATAGGTGATGCCAATACTGGATGTTGACTGGTCCTGGACTTTCTTTACCAGGGTGTATTCCTGGAAGTAATCGCTGTTTTCGTCAATGGGTTCCAGCCCTATCCTGGCTGCCTGTTCAGCAAGGTATTTGGCCGCCAGGTCAAGACCGGGTTCGCCTGTGGCACGGCCTTCCATTTCATCTGATGCCAGGTAGGTCAGATGTGTTTCAAGTTCTTCAACGGTGATACTTTTAAACCCTGATTTTTGAGCACAGGCTGATGAATTAATCAGAATCAGGGCAAGTGCGAAGGCATATGGAATATGGATGTTCTTTGTCATATTTGATTTGTGATGGACTTAAAGATTTTAAAGTTATATGAATTAATTAAAAATCGATACAGATCTTTGATGGATGATAAAATTAGTAATATATTATGGACAGAATTAAGAGAAACAATATGAGTAAGACGATTTTAATCACCGGGGCAGCGGGTAACATGGGAGGTGCTGTGCTGAAGAAGTTCCTGAAAAATGATTTTCAGATAGCAGCCCTTGTTTCAGATAAGCGGACAAATAACCTGGAAGCCGCAGTCAATCTGAAAATCTTTCCTCTTGATCTGCTGAATGAAGACAAAGTGCAAAAGACCATAAGACAGGTCGTTGAGGTTTTTGGCAACATAGATATGGCAGTGTTAACGGCTGGTGGGTTTGCCATGGGTGGACTGGCAGATACCGGAGAGGAAGAACTGAATAAAATGTACAGGCTGAATTTTCTTACTGCGTATCATTTAGCAAGGCAGGTATTTCTGCAGATGAAGCAACAGGAGGACGGGGGACAGGTCATTTTTACCGGGAGCCGTCCGGCGTTACATCCCGGATCGGCCGGGAACATGCTCTCCTATGCCCTAAGTAAATCCCTGGTATTCAGGCTTGCTGAAGTAATTAATGAGGACGGGAAAGGTTACGGGATCACTGCCAGCGTCATCGTCCCAGGTACCATTGACACACCAAAGAACAGGGAGGCCATGCCAGATGCCGATTTTACTGCATGGGTAACGGCATCGGAGATTGCAGACAATATTTATCATCTGTCAACTCCGGCAGGCAGACAGCTGAGAGAGAGCATTGTTAAAGTATATGGAGAAAGCCAGACCTGAAATTAAAACCAGTACCTGATGCCGATGCCTCCGTTCATTTGAAATTGTATCGCGTTTATCAGCTGTAAAGCCGGGACTATTTCCACGAATACGTCCAGGGGTGCGTCATCGAACAGGTAAGCCAAACCTACCGGTATCCGGGCACCTAAACTAAATTCGTGACCGATCCCCATCTTGGCCCCAAAACCCCAGTAAAAAGGCAGTTGACCTTTGCTGACATTGATCAAATCAAAATAGTGTATCAGGTAATCTGCATGGATATGGAACCAATCATTTGTTAATGACCATGCGATTCCCCCATCTATGGCATGTTTCTGGCTAACCCAGGTTTTCAGGCTTACACCGGTGGGTTCACCAATGATAACACCTAAACCAAATCCGCTGTCCTGGGCAGACAGGTTAAGCGAAACAATACCCAGCAAAAGTATGAATAAGTACTTTCTCATTTGATGATTATTTTGGTTTAAAAGTAAGGGGTAAAATAGGAAAAATAACAGGATCATAACCTGACACCTCCCATGACACCTATCCATAGTTTTACGTTTGTTCTGGCAACATTGTTATATGTTTTATTGAAAAAAGCCCATTTCGGACCTATTTCATGCCAGGGCAAGTAGCCAATATCCGGGTTTGTTTCTGCCACTGCCACATTGAAAGTGGGACCGACAAAAAGGGATACCTTATCCGATGGATTGAAAGCGAACAATACCCTGAACTGGTTCAGTAAATTCAGCCTGTCAATATGCAAGAAGCTGTTTACAGCAGGTTCAGCGATCCAGAGCTCCTGGTTGACGACAGCCTCCAGGTTCATCATCATTTTTTCGTTCAGATCCAACTCTCCACCCAGGCCAAACCCGAACAGCCAGCGGGTACCAGGACCGGTAGGTTTGCTGAATGAATAGATATTGTATAATTTCCTGACTCCCATCCTGTAAGAGAAATTGGCATATTGTGTTTCACTGAAAGAAAACTCAAACTTTCTGTATCCATTTTTCACAACAACATTGAATAGTCCAATCGGTATCCCGTCAAGTGAATCGGCCACATTAAGAAAGCCGGCCATTTGTACACCTTTTACTTTCCCTCCTACATTGATAAAGCCAGCCAGCTGTGCCCCCCTGACCTGCCCTGCGTAATTAAAAAATCCGGCCAGTTGTGCATCTGTTGATCCTGTCCCAGCCACGTTTAAAAATCCCGCCAGTTGTGCTCCCCTGTCGAATTCCCCTGCCACATTGAAGAATCCGGCGGCCTGCGCTCCCTGTGTTCTTTCCCCTGATACATTCCCGAACCCGGCCCCCTGGAAGCCCTTCGTATCTTTGCCCGTCACATTTATTAATCCTGTAAGCTGGGCACCCTGGAAACTCCCTCCGCAAACATTTATAAATCCGGAACCCTGGAGAACACGGGCATCAGTTCCATTAACATTGAAGAATCCTGCGAGCTGGACACCATCAACCGTCCTGCCGACGACGTTTCCGAACCCGGCACCCTGGAATCCCTTGACATGGTAGTTGATTGTATTTATGAAAAAACCAATTTCCGCACCATTTACTCCACCGGCATTACCGACAAGAAAATTTAGAGAGACCTTATTGATGGTCTTCGAATTCTGTGTCCAATTGGTACTCAGTGGAGGGAACAGGAAAGTGACCTGGAAAGGCTTTTCTTGAAGTTCCGGTGTTGGTTTAAGTTCCTGTGCCTGTTTCGGGACATCCTGTGCATGTAGGATACCGTGATAAAAGAAAAAAGCCAGGATGATCAGGGTAATCTTTCTGTTCATGGTCTTGAATGTTTCAGATCTATTACCCCTAAAGACATGAAAAAACCATCAGGGTTGTATGGATTCAGAAAAATTAAGGCTCAATCTTATCCACTTCTTTTTGAACGTTTTCTTTTCCTACACCAATGGGGATACCCACATGTATATGGAACCCCCAATTCTTTTCGGGATCAAGGTTATCATCCTTCTGTGTGTTGATGAAACCATGAGAATAACGTAGGGATAGGTTCATCCCTTCGCCCTTACCGAATTTATAGCCAAGACCTACCTGGGCTCCAACATCCCAATTATTCATACGCGGTTTAGCGTGGACTTTATATTCAAGTTCCGAATCATTTTCAGGTTTAATTAAAAAATAATCATCCGCCGATAAGAGATAACTAACATATAAGCCAGCCTCAAAATACAATTGATTTGTGAGTTTATACCGGGGCAAGAAGACCAGGGTGAAGTAATTGGATTCGACCCAGGTTTCCAGCGACTCATGCTCTAATCCGGGGTTTGGCAAATCTCTTTCATTGATCCCTTTCGATCCCATCTTGTTCATGAAAAGCATCTCTGGATGCAGATAAAAGTGATCTGATATTTTAAAGTTGAAATACAGTCCAAGATTTAGTCCGGTCGCGAATTTAGACTCGGGGTAATTAGTGAGGGTTGTAATGTTCGCACCCACATTCAATCCGAATTCAATATTCGGGGTATTCAACTTGTCTCCGAAAAGTAGGGCGATCAATACCTGGGACCTGGCTGCGGGGATAAGCAGGATGGTCATAAATGACAAGAGGATAATTTTTTTCATGGCCTTTAGATGAGCTTTATATTTTCAGTGAAAGTTATTTAATTTGAGCGGTTTTGAAAAATCCGTATCACTTAGCTTGAGTCTTCAGGTACTGGATCAACTGCTGGTAATTCTGGTCGGAGGGATAATATTCAACCAGCTGCTCGGCATATTTCAGGGCATGATCGGCTTTTCCCAACTCCTGGTTGAATGTTGACAATGAATACAGCAGATCCCTGTCGAAGGGATTTTCCGCCAATGCATTTTGCAGGTAATCAACCGCTTCCTGCTTTTGCCCGGTAGAATGGAGTCCCACTCCATAAACATACGCGTACCTGGCGTTTGTTGGTTCAAGCCTGGCTGCCTGCTCCAGGAATTTCATGGCTGCATCATGGTTTCCTTTCCGCACAAGGTTTAGTCCCAAGGCATAATGAACGGCGGCCATATCCGGACTCTGTGTTATGGCATCACGCAACAACTGTTCTCCTTCCTCATCCCGTTCCAACATGCGGTAGAGATCGGCGAGGTTGATATAGGCTGTAGTTAGTGCCGGTTCAACTTCAAGTGCTTTCAGATAGGAGGTTTCAGCAGTGACATAATCTCCCTGGTTCATGGCCAGTATACCGAGATTCATGTGTGATGAAGGATGGTCAGCATTGATCATCTGGGATTGCCTGTATTCTTCAAGCACTTTATCGCGTTGACGAATATTTGCCTTCCCCAGGTACTCAGGCGAAATCCTGGAAAGCTGGAAAGCTGCGGTAGTACGGATCAGCCTGACAGAATCACTCAACCTTGGGATGGCCAGCTCCAGGGTTGTATTTTCATCCGCCGCATATAAGGCGGAGACGGCCGCATACCGAATGAGGGGATCAGGATCAATAATGCTGGTTTGAAGGGTCCTGATCACAGATGCATCCTGGTAATTCTGTAAAAGTGAGACCGCTGTCGCCCTGACCATGGGAGCGGACTCGGGGTCATTGGCAAGCCTGATCAATTCCGGTAAGGCCTCGGGATATGCCTGGCGTCCGGCCCAGAATATCTCCCCGTAATGTGTGCCATTCCTGTTTGGGTCTCCATACCATTCGAGGCACCAGTCGGCCGCCCATTTGTTTGATTTATCATTATGGCACTTATTGCAGGCATTCGGTGATTTCAGCTTATCTGAGAGGTCAGGTCGGGGGATCCGTATACTGTGGTCACGGCGTGGATCAATTACCATATAGGTTCTTTCCGGCATATGGCATTCCAGGCAACTGGATCCTTCCTGTTCGGGGTCGTGAAAATGATGATCCCGGCTGCCATACTTTTCAGCCAGGTGGCAACGATAACAAAGGGCATTGCTATGTACGAATACCTTCCCACTGTGAGATTCATGACAATCTTTACATACTACGCCGTTTTGATACATTTTACTCTGCAAGAAGGAGGCGTAGACATAAACCTCTTCGAGAATCTGGCCATCAGCGTAATAGAGTCCCTCATCAAGCAATGACGGGCTATGCGTTTCCATGAATGATTTTCCGTATATGTAATCTTCGCTTAAAATTGCCCTGCGTGCATGACAGCGTGCACACATATCAACAAGTATACGGTCTGTCCTCGGAACCGATCGTTCTGCCGTACCCGTCTCCATATTAAAGACCCAGGAGGCATTGTCCTGGTCCTTCAACAGGATGGTTAGTCCCATGTCGGAAAACGCCTCCGGATTGCCTCCCTGCTCAACTATCCGGGCCCATTCAACATGGCTTGAACCCGGACCATGACATGATTCACACGAGACATCAATCTCAGACCAGGTAGTATGGTAGGTTTCTGTTTCCGGGTTGAAACTCTTCTTCACGTTGGTAGAATGGCATTCAGAACACATGTAATTCCAGTTCTGTGTGATCCGGGTCCAGTATAAGATATCATGGGGAGGGATCCTCTCCTGGTCATATATATGGAACCAGCGTTGTCCGCCTTCCCCGGCCGGTCGCGTGTCCCAGCAGAACGGGAGCATCTGGTAGGCGCCTCCAGGGAATTCCACCAGGTATTGCTGTAATGGCCTGACCCCAAATACATACTTGATCTCAAAATCCTTGAATTCTCCGTCAACCCCTTCGGTATTTACCATGAATTTGCCGTCCTGCCTGAAGAAACGCGTCTCAATACCATGGAGTGTCTGGCTGATATTAAAATCAGCCAGTACGGTTTCATCCGTGGCATGATCCATGGCAAGGTCATGATCTGAACCCTGGTAGAGTTCATATTCCCGCTCATGACATTCCTTGCATGATTCCCTGCCGATATATTCCGGTCCCAATTCATCATTTGCGCTCACAACGGTTCCTGCCCCATCAGAAGAATTATTTTTACAGGTAATAAATACCAGGGTAAAAATTAATAAAACTGGCAGTAAAGACAGTATTAGCTTAGATTTATTGTTTCTTTCCATGATAAAAACAGTGCACAAAATTATTTTAAAACTATAAAAATAACCCTCTTACAGACGTTTATTGGCATAATTAAGAAAGAAACTTAATAAATTTACCTTCCTAATAAGAATAAGTGCAAGAGCCTTCACATACCGAACGACATTCACGCCGGGATTTCTTAAGGAAATTTTCTGTATGGGCTGCTATAGGGGCGGGAGTGCTTGCTTCCATAAGCCTACTCAGGCAATTTATCCCCCGCCTGACACAATACCAGCGGCGATTCAAGATCGGCCGTGTCAACAATTTCCCGGTCAATACCTTTACCTATATGTCAGGCAGAAAATTGTTTGTATACCGTGATCATCAAGGGATCAGGGCTGTATCAGCCATCTGTACACACCTGGGCTGTGTGATAGAAAAAAGTGATGATGGTTTTCAGTGCCCATGCCACGGATCCTGTTACAATGACCAGGGGGAGGTACTATCAGGTGCAGCAACAAAGGACCTGCCATGGTTTGAATTAAGAAAAGATGTTGATGGTCAAATCGTGGTGGACCTGGGAAGGCTGGTACCACCGGAGGAAAAACTATACCTGTAAATGTCACCTGGGATAAGCGACGAAAACAGAAAAAGATTGGGAAGGATCAACAGGAATTTTTTCCTGCACATCCATGCCAATAAGGTACATCCTCATTCGCTTAAATCCGGTTACACATTCGGACTCGGAGTGATACTCGGTTTTCTTTTTTTGGTCATGATCCTGACCGGTGTCATCCTGATGATGAATTATACTCCGTCCATTGAAAGGGCTTATAATTCCGTGAAGGATATTGTCTTTGTTGTTCCTGGTGGAAGATACATCAGGAACATTCATCGCTGGGCAGCACATGGAATGGTCCTGGTATCATTTCTTCACCTGATCCGGGTTTTCTTTACCGGGGGATACCTGGCAGAACGCAGGCTGAACTGGATCATCGGCGTATGTATACTCGTAGTTGTTTTGTTCATGAATTTCAGCGGTTATTTGTTGCCCTGGGACCAGCTGGCATTCTGGGCAGTTACCATAGGTTCAAATATTGCCGCCTCTTTCAGGGAACTGACAGATATTCTGGGGATCACCCAGGTGTTGGATATAGGAGGATTTGTAAAGAAGCTGCTAATAGGTGATGATACAGTCGGACAGGCTGCGTTATCCAGGTTTTTTATGCTCCATGTGATTTTTCTTCCGCTTACCCTTATGGTACTGACTGCCGTTCATTTTTGGCGGATCCGTAAAGATGGAGGGGTCAGCAGGCCAACGGAGCAGACGGTACAAGCCGCGGGTGATGACAGGGTTAGAGAAAAGTTCTATTCCTGGCCGGTGGTTATGTGGGCTGAACTTGCCATTCTTTTACTGACGGTAGCCGCCCTGCTTGTTATGGCCTTCCTTTTCGATGCCCCATTGAGGGAAAGGGCAAATCCTGACTTTGCTGAAAATCCTGCAAAATCTCCATGGTATTTTCTGGGGATACAGGAGTTAGTTTCCTATTCCGCTTTTGCAGGTGGGGTGATCATACCTGTCCTGTTCCTGGTATTTCTTATTTCCATACCCTATATGGACAGGGAAGATGGAAATATTGGTACCTGGTTTTCCGGCACAACAGGCAGGAGACTTACCTGGCAATCGTTTGGATTTTCATTGCTTACTACCCTGCTGTTTGTATTTATACACATCAGGTACGGCTGGTTCAGGAGCTGGTTCCCTGATATTCCACAGGTGATCATCATGCTGGTTAATCCCGCCACACTCTCAGCATTGTTTTATACTATCTGGGCGATCTGGATAAAACGGAGAACAGGATCCAGCAGACTATCAGCCATTGGCCTTTTTACCTGCACGATGACAGGATTTATAATATACACTGCCATAGGGATATGGTTCCGTGGACCCAACTGGGAATTTTACTGGTCGTCCTCACAATGGCCGGTTTTCTAAGGATATGAATGAAGCAAAATACATACGGAGATTCAGGTGGATTGGCTTCATATCAGGATCCATCCTTGTGATCCTGATGATTACTGCCTGGATCAGGGAAGGATTTTTACCTGATTGGAAAAAGGTACAGTCGGATTACTACAGCATGATCCCTGAAGAATTGGTTGATGGATCTGGACAGGCTGAATCATTTATCAGGATACACCAGGTCAGTCCTCCGGGAATAAATCGGACGGACCGTTGCATGACCTGTCACCTTGGGATGGAAAATCCTGCCATGGCAGAAGCGCCTCAACCACATACCTTGCATCCTGGTGAGTTTCTTTTACAACACCCTGTCGAGAAATTTGGATGTACTATCTGTCATGGGGGTCAGGGAAGGGCCCTGGACAGGATCAATGCTTTCGGGGAGGAAGCGTTTACCCACTGGGATCTTCCATTGTTGCATCCACCATATATTGAATCCTCCTGTGGAAAATGTCACCTGGGTATCTTTTCGGATCAATCTGTCCTGGCAGGTACCGAAACATTCATTCACGGGAAGGTGATTTTTCAAAGAGAAGGCTGTCTGGGTTGCCACCAGGCAAGAGGTGTAGGGGGAATTGTTGGCCCTGACCTGACAGAGCAGGGTGAAAAGACAAAACACGAGTACAGTTTTAAGAATATCAAGGGCGAACAATCCATTTCCAACTGGTTGAAGGAGCATTTCCATGATCCGGAAATGGTTTCCCCGGGATCAGATATGTTGCAGATCAATCTGCCGGAGGAAGAACTTGAAGCACTGGTAACCTTTACCATGGGATTGGCGAAACCGGATATCTCGTATGAATATATAGGGGTGGAAGCACTGCAGGAATTTCGCGGCATCCGAGATTCTTTAGATGCGGGACAGATCTACTCCATGACCTGTTCTGCCTGCCATGGGAAATCCGGGGAAGGGAAAGACTACGAGGTTTACAATACAGGCGTTCCATCTCTGGGGAACTATGATTTTACAAGGGTGGCTTCCGGTGAGATGATTATGTTCACCCTTCTTCATGGAAGGGGATCACGACAGATGGCCTCCTGGCTTCCCATGCACTCGGGACTGAAAATAACGGAGCTGGATTCACTGGTTACAAGCCTGGAAAACCAATTTGCAATACCCTACCGCTTTGAAGAATTAAACCCTGCAACTGGTACTGTACAGAATGGCAGAAAGATCTACCAGGAAGATTGCCAGATCTGCCATGGTGTGGATGGAAAAGGGGATGTCGGCCTGCCGCTGAACAACCAGGATTTTCTCTCCGTCGCATCCGACCGGTTTTTGTTTAACACCCTTGTTGCAGGAAGGAATACCGGGGGTATGCCAGCCTGGACCCATTACAGCCCGCAGCAAATGGCAGGCCTGATAAGGTATATCCGTACCTGGGGTGCCGGTCCCCGGGATGATGATCCCATTGAGTTGCCCGAGGGAGATCCTGTAGAGGGCGATCTGCAATACCACTTTCTGTGTTCCCGGTGCCATGGTGAATTTGGAGAAGGTAATACCGGACCGGCAATCCTCACAAAGGATTTTCAGGACCTGGCAGGGGAGAAGTACCTTTATGAGACAATTTCTTCCGGGCGGTCCCATACAGCTATGTTCGGATGGTCGACAGATGTTCAGGGAGCCGGGAAATTAGACAGGCAGGGTGTTAGCGATATCATTTCTTATATGCGTGAGAACGCCGGATCAGCGCGGGATTATATCTACCAGGGAAGCAATCCGGGTGATGCCGGGGCTGGCAGGTATCTGTTTGCCGGCAACTGTGCAGAATGCCATGGGAAAGATGGCGAGGGAATCAAAGCTCCGGCCCTGAATAACCAGGAATTTTTAAGTGCAGTAAGCAACGGGTATATCATGGCTACCATCAGCATTGGCAGGGAAGGTACAAAGATGCCTTCTTGGGGGCACGGATCATCTGGATATCAGGCATTAACATCTACCCAACGAAAAGATCTTGTAGCCTGGATCCGTTCCTGGCAAAGGTACAGGATCAAAAAATAAAGTAAAAATGAAGTAGATTTTAAGATTCTCGAAAGGAATCTCATGACGGTATCCTATATCGCCCAGGTACTTAAAACGGGATGTGAAATATTGATTATGTTGCCAGAACAGCCAGAGCTGGTTGGTGCTTGCGGTTTCCTCCTGCGCCATCATTGTTGCCGGCTGAAAAAATAAAAGCAGGGTAGTCAGTACCATCAATACCCACTTTCTGAATTCTCTTTTCATAAAACTCCGCCTTTACAGCAAATATAGCAGAATTTCGAATTTACGCACTGATGAAGCAACCCCCGTGTATTATCCTGCATCTTTTCTGAAAAGAACATGTACCGCAGCTGATCAGTGCCTCATACCTTGGGATTGATAATGTCTGGAAAATATTGTAAATTATTAACAAATACCATATTATGAAAAGCCTCTATACCCTCGTTTTTGCACTCTTAACAACTGCCCCCATCTTTGCCAATGGAGTGGTCATCCCAGATTCAGCCGGGATAAAGTACCTTCCCCTGATATCCAGCACTGTTGAAGTGTCAGTAGATGGACAGGTTGCCATAACAAAAGCCACCCAGGTTTATTTAAACACTACTGCCGATAGTCTGAAGATCCAGTATGCCTTTCCCATGCCACTGGAAGCCTCGGCCCTTTCTTTGTTCTACAAGACCAATAGCCAGTGGTATGAAGCGAAGTTCTCAGCCACCGAACAGGACAGCATCTCAGGAGGCGGGGAAACAACTGTTGACTTTGAATTACTTACATACCTCGGCGATAATCCCTTGATTTACAGTATGGATCAGCCAATCTACGCGGATTCTACGCTTACAGTCGAACTGGTCTATGTTGAATTGCTGGAATACAAACTCGGCAAGGTAAACTACCATTATCCAAATGACTATGATATCATTGCCGACAGCATAGACAGGTTAATTGACCATCAAAAGATGCATTTCAGCCTCTTGTCTGACCGTACCATCACAGATATTAAACTGCTGAGCCATACCGCAGATTCTATTACCAATAC
>RCNC010001537.1_pt1 | contig 15534 bp, 12 predicted proteins | sample 2041301 | NCBI WGS metagenome assembly RCNC01 (sample SAMN09708231, study PRJNA481090) | Marine sediment metagenome, whole genome shotgun sequencing project. | biome: marine sediment; feature: ocean; material: sediment; isolation source: Sewage treatment plant 13A marine sediment (STP13A) ... | reverse complement strand
GATCCGCCAGGTGACATCGACGGTATTACCGTCGACCGGAATCACAATAGGTTCGAACGCGTCATCGACGGGCAGGAACTCACTCCCGCCGAGCGCACCGACGCTGCCGAAATCGAGCTTCGGCTTATCGGCGGCTTGCCGCAGTTCGACGGTCTCAGTCCACGTTTGCGGCGGATAACACAGACCAAGGTCGGCACAGCCCTGGCTCTTTACAACGAACTCGATCGATTCGGGACGATCGCCCGTAATCGTGTAAGGAACATTCACATAGAAATGCTCGCGATAAATCTGCTGCTTGCCGAAGAATTCGTCTTCGTGCGGCAGACCTTCGGGCAGCTTGGGCTCGCCCAGCACAACAGAGGCTGTGTTGCTCTCAAAGCCGAGTTTGTTGCGATACAGGTAGTAGCCATCTTCAATCGCCCAGTCGACCTCTATGGCTGTTCCTGTGTCGGTAAGGACGTAGCGATAGGCGTCTTCGGGGCGCAACGGCTCCTCGTCCTGAGCATGCACGGGCGAGCTCAGGCTGATCGTCAGGAGCAAGAGAAACAGGTAGCGGGTCGGTGTCATTGGCAGGTTTTCGGTCATCAAAAGTACTCAGGAGTGGCGCAGCTTAACGCCTTGATTTGTGACTGTCACAGACACAGTTGGTTTTTTTGAACAAATGCTTACGCCAAACGCTTGAAATTTGGCCACTCATGCCTATTATTAGCACTCCTCGCGGTCGAGTGCTAATAATGCTCGATCCGAAAACTGCAAATAGTCAGTTCGTAATCAATAACTTATAGGAGATATGCCCCATGAAGATTCGTCCGCTTCATGATCGAGTCATCGTAAAGCGCATGGAAGAAGAGCGCACATCCCCCGGTGGAATCGTAATTCCCGATGCCGCGGCTGAAAAGCCGATCAAAGGCGAAATCGTTGCCGCAGGTAACGGCAAGATCCTCGAGAACGGCGATGTACGCGCTCTCGACGTCAAAGTTGGCGACAAGGTGTTGTTCGGCAAATATGCCGGCACCGAAGTCAAAGTCGACGGCGACGAGCTGCTGGTGATGAAAGAAGACGACATCATGGCAGTTATCGAAGGCTGAATGCCCGCTAACTGTACTAACCCGTTTAACGATTGGAACGCGGCATACGCCGCTCCAGAAGATTTAAAAAGGAAATAGAAATGGCTGCTAAAGAAGTACGTTTCGGTGATGACGCGCGGCAGAAGATGTTCGCAGGCGTAACCGTTCTTGCCAACGCCGTCAAGGTAACGCTGGGCCCGAAAGGTCGCAACGTTGTGCTCGACAAGAGCTTCGGCGCACCGACGGTCACCAAAGATGGTGTCTCGGTTGCTAAGGAAATCGAACTCGAAGACAAGTTCGAAAACATGGGCGCACAGATGGTCAAGGAAGTTGCTTCCCAGACATCAGATGTTGCGGGTGACGGAACAACGACCGCTACGGTTCTCGCGCAGGCAGTTTTGCGTGAAGGCCTGAAGTCTGTCGCTGCCGGCATGAACCCGATGGACCTCAAGCGCGGCATCGACAAAGCGACTCATGCGATCATAGCTGAGCTGCAGAAGTTGTCGAAGCCTTGTGAAGACCATACGGCGATTTCACAGGTTGGCTCAATCTCTGCCAACTCAGATGTAGAGATCGGCGAGATCATTTCTAACGCCATGCAGAAGGTCGGCAAAGAAGGCGTTATTACGGTCGAAGAGGGCTCCGGTCTCGATAACGAACTCGATGTTGTCGAGGGTATGCAGTTCGATCGTGGTTACCTGTCGCCGTACTTCATTAACGATGCACAGAGCCAGCAGGTTGAACATGAGAATCCCCTGATTCTTCTATACGACAAGAAGATCTCCAATATTCGCGACTTGCTGCCGATCCTTGAGGGTGTTGCCAAAGCTGGCCGCCCGCTGGTTATCGTGTCAGAAGATGTCGAAGGCGAAGCACTTGCGACACTCGTTGTTAACAACATTCGCGGCATCGTGAAGGTTGCTGCTGTTAAGGCTCCTGGCTTCGGTGATCGCCGCAAAGCCATGTTGCAGGACATCGCAGTCCTGACAGGTGGCCAGGTTATCTCGGAAGAAGTTGGCCTGTCTCTTGAAAAGGCAACGCTTGACGATCTTGGTGAAGCAAAGAAGATCCAGATCACCAAGGAAAACACGACGATTATTGACGGCGCAGGCCGTCCTGAAGACATTCACGGTCGTGTCGAGCAGATCAACGGTGAGATTGAAGACTCTTCGTCGGATTACGACAAAGAGAAACTGCAGGAGCGCGTTGCCAAGCTGTCCGGCGGTGTCGGGGTTATCAAGGTTGGCGCTGCGACTGAAGTCGAGATGAAAGAAAAGAAAGCACGCGTTGAAGACGCGCTGCATGCAACTCGCGCTGCTGTAGAAGAAGGTGTTGTACCGGGTGGTGGTGTTGCGTTTATTCGTGCTGTTAAGGCTATTGGCAAGCTCAAGGGCGACAATGACGACCAGAACGTCGGTATCGCAATTTTGAAGCGCGCCGTCGAAGAGCCGCTGCGCCAGATCGTTCGCAATGCCGGTGGTGATGCAAGCGTAGTGCTGAATGCTGTTGCCGAAGGCAAGGGCAACTACGGCTACAACGCAGCCACGGGTGTGTACGGCGACATGATCGAGGCCGGTATCCTGGATCCGACCAAGGTCACACGCTACGCACTGCAAAACGCTGCATCTGTCTCAGGTCTGCTGCTGACAACCGAAGCAATGGTTGCCGACGCACCGCAGGATGCTGCTGCTGCCATGCCGGCGATGCCTGACATGGGCGGAATGGGCGGAATGGGCGGCATGATGTAAGCCACCTGGCCTATCGCAAGAAAAGGAGGCCCGGCAATTATTGCCGGGCTTTTTTTTCGTCTCGAATCGCGATGTTCAAGTCTGTAGTTGTACCAATATAGTGTGCGCCGACTTGCTGAGACTATACTCGCGCGGTGAAATCGAATCGTCAGAAACTCGGGATGAGCTATGCGCATGGAGGTGTTGGACCGCCTCTGGTGGGCATCACTGTAGGCGGCGTACTCGATGAAGCAGCAAGCCGCTGGCCCGACCGGGATGCCCTTGTTGTCACGGATCAGGATGTGCGCTGGAGCTGGAAGGAGCTTCGCGAACGAGCACGTGCGCTGGCAACGGGGCTGCTTGCAACAGGCCTGAACCCGGGCGATCGAATTGGAATGCTGGCACCGAATCGCGCCGAATGGCTGGTCGCCCAATTTGGCAGTGCCTACGCAGGGCTCATTCTCGTCAACATCAATCCTGCCTACCGGCAATCAGAGCTCGAATACGCGCTAAACAAGGTAGGCTGCCGCGGGCTAATCACCGAGACGCGATTCAAGTCCAGTGACTACATTGGGATGCTGCAAGCACTTGCACCCGAGCTTGCCACGGCAAGCTGTGGCGACTTGCACGCCGAACGTCTCCCGGCGCTGCGCACAGTTATTCAGCTTGGCAGCGAAAACATCCCGGGCATGTTCAGCCTGGAGCAGGTTTCCGGCCGCCTTGACGAGGAATCTCTGCAACGACTGGAGGCTATAGAACAGCAGTTAGACTTCGATGCACCGGTCAATATTCAATTTACCAGCGGTACGACCGGAGCACCCAAGGCGGCTACGCTGACGCACCACAACATGATCAACAACACGCGGATGTCGGCGGCGATCCTCAAGTTCACCGAGAAGGACCGCTTGTGCATACCGGTGCCGATGTATCACTGCTTCGGCATGGTTCTTGGAACACTGTTATGCGCGACGACGGGCGCGGCTATCGTGTTCCCGGGGGCAGCCTTCGAAGCTGAATCGACGTTACAGGCCATCGAAGCTGAGGCCTGCACGGCATTGCACGGTGTCCCGACGATGTTTATTGCAATGCTGGATGATCCGGGCTTCGAACAATACGATCTGAGCAGCCTCCGCACCGGCATTATGGCCGGGGCGCCATGTCCTGTTGAGCTCATGCGCGAAGTAATCGACGACATGCATATGAGCGAGATCACTATCGGTTACGGCATGACCGAAACCGGGCCGCTGTCGACGCAAACGATGCCCGACGATCCGATCGAACTTCGCGTAGGCACTGTGGGTCGCACGTTGGCGAATACCGAAATCAAGATCGTCGACGAAGACGGGCGGATCGTCGCGCTGGACCAACCCGGTGAACTATGCGTTCGAGGCTACAACGTCATGCTTGGCTATTGGGATGACGGCAAGCAGGATAGCTGGATGCACACCGGCGATATCGCAACGATGGACGAAGCGGGTTACGTTCGCATTGTTGGTCGCAGCAAAGACATGCTGATACGTGGTGGAGAGAATGTTTACCCCCGCGAGATCGAAGATTTTCTCTACACCAACCCGAAGGTTGATCAGGTCGAAGTTGTCGGCGTGCCGGATACGAAGTTCGGTGAAGAGATCGCGGCCTGCATTAAACTGGGCGAGGGTCAACGTGCGACAGTCGAAGAGATTCAAGAGTTCTGTCGGGGCCAACTTTCATATTTCAAGATTCCTCGTTACGTCTTCTTTGTCGAAGAATTCCCGATGACGGTCACAGGCAAAGTCCAAAAATTTATTCTGCGCGAGCAACTCGCCGAAGAACTCAGGCAAAAATCTGGAACGTCGTAATTAGAAGCAGCAGAAAAGCGCTTCAGAGGTTCGTGTGGCCCACAGGTGCCGGGAACCGATTTCGTAACACGTGCCGTCAGTTAACACCCGGTCTGCGGAGATTACAATCCGGGGTTTCACGGATGTGGATTGTTGGACATAGAGCCTATACCTAGTGTGCTGGCAGAAGATCGCCAGTGATGCACGGGAAGGAGGTGAGTTTTATGTCAATTCTGCATAAATTTGAGCCCCGCAACAGGGCTGTTGATGTAAAACGGACCGCGCCTCTCACCCACAGCATGGAGGAGTTCTTCGAGGACTTCCCACCACGCCGCTGGATGGAGACGTTTGAGCCTTTTGGTCTGAAATGGCCAATGGGTATCGATTTTGAGAGAAGTTTCCGAGTCGATATTCTTGATCGAGAAAAAGAGCTCATAGTCCGGGCGGAACTGCCTGGTGTCGAAAAAGACGACGTCGAAGTCACAATCTCGGGCGATCGCCTGACGATTGAGGCCGAGAGGAAGTTTGAGGAAGAGGCAAACAAAGATACGTTCTACCGTCATGAACTCGGTTACGGTGAGTTCATGCGGAGCATAGCTTTGCCGGTTGATGTTGATGTTGAACACATCAAGGCAGAACTGAAGGACGGCATCCTGAAGGTTGTTCTTCCGAAAACGCAGGCGGCGGAACGCCACACTGTGGAAGTTGCCTGACGACGACTGACGCAGGAGTGACAGCCGGGGCGACTGCTAGCCGCCCCGGTTTTTTATTGGCTTTCGGAATCGCTTCCAGATTCGGTAGCCGAGTAACACTGCAAGAATGACCGCATAGATCCATGCGTCACTTGTGTCTTTCTTGACCTGCCACCAGTAATGCCAAACGCCAAGAATGCCAACGACGTAGGCGCTGTAGTGCAATTTGTCCCAGCGGCGTCCCATGCGACGCCGTATTGCGGCGGTGGACGTTGCTGCCATCGCGGTTAGCAGCAGAAGCGCCGTAAATCCGATGGCAATGAACGGTCGTTCGGTCAGATCTTCAAGAATGGCGGCCCATTGAAATGCCGGATCAACCGCAAGTCCGCGATCGAGCAATAACCAGGTCGAAAAGTGCATTAGCACATAGAAAAACGTGAATAAGCCGAGCATACGCCGGAATCGAATCAGCCAGTTCCAGCCGGTAATGCGACGCAGCGGCGTGACGGCCAGTGTGATCATGATCAGGCGAATCGCCCAGTTGCCGAAGCGATCGAGAATATCTTCGACCGGGTTTGCGCTGAGTTGCCCTGTGATACCGAACGCATCACCAACCGCGAGCGCCGCTGGCAACAGACACAACAGGAAGACCAGCGGCTTGCCAACAAACCGAACTTTTTGCAGCGTATTCACTGCGGGTTAGAAGTTCTTGCGCAGATCAAGGCCGTCGTAGAGGTGGGCGACCTGTTCGCCATAGCCATTGAACATCAAGGTCGGTTTCCTCGGCGCAAACAAGCCGCCGCCAATCGCTCGCTCACTTGCCTGGCTCCAGCGCGGATGGTCGACTTCAGGATTAACGTTTGCATAGAAGCCGTACTCATTCGCTGCAGCCATCCTCCAGCTGACGTCCGGTTGTTTCTCGACAAAGCTCATCCGAACGATGCTTTTGATTCCTTTGAAGCCGTATTTCCAGGGCACGACCAGACGGATGGGAGCGCCATTCTGGTTGGGTAGCGTCTCTCCGTACACCCCGACGGCGAGTATTGGCAGCGGATTGGTCGCTTCGGCAATCGTCAGGCCTTCGCGGTATGGCCATTCCAGAACACGCCGTCTCTGGCCCGGCATTCGTACCGGATCGTGCAACGTCTCGAACGAAATGAATTTGGCCTTGGATGTCGGCTGAAAATGTTTGACGACGTCGGCGAGTGAAATGCCCACCCACGGTATGACCATCGACCAGGCTTCGACACAGCGCATGCGGTAGATGCGTTCCTCAAGATCAAACGGCTTAATGAAGTCTTCGAAATGAAACGTGCCGGTTTTCTCCGCGTGGCCGTCGACTGTAATTGACCACGGGCGAGCATCGAATTCCTGCGCATAGCGAGACGGGTCTTCCTTGCCTGTGCCGAACTCATAAAAATTGTTGTAACCCGTCACGTCTTCGTAGCTGTTGGGGGTTTCGTCGGTGCTGAATTCACTTTCGACGACACCCGGGAGTTTGGCCCGCGATTCGTCGGGAACCACTGCAGCCATAGCCGGGCCGGCCAGAATCGAGGCTCCGGCAATGCTGCCGGCGCGAATAAATGTACGGCGATTCAGGTAGTTGTCCTTACTCGTGATCTCGGACGGGCGAATCTCGGCGGTTTTCTTGATCAGCATCTGTGCTCCATAACGGCGAATCTGGCTATATAGACCCATTCTAAGCGATGAATATTGCATAAATTTTCGCTGGAGGTAATTCTAGGCCGTCATAACGCAGGATCAACCATGAGGACTTGCCCGAGTGTCCGCAGTGCGGATCTGAATACACCTACATGGATGGCGCAATGCAGCTGAAGTCCCAGTTCGTCAGGAAAGCATGAGTTTGTCGCCCCGTGACAGGCTGTTGGCCTTACGCGAAGAACTCGAATCGATTGCGGCGACCAGCGGTGACTCCGCAGCTGTCGTGGAGCTTGATCAATCGAAAGTCGGGCGACTGTCTCGTATGGATGCGATGCAGGCCCAGGCAATGGCCCAGGCATCCGGTCACCGCCGCGAGGCGATGTTGCGCAACATTGAGGCCGCCCTGAATCGCATCGATGATGGAAGCTACGGCCTGTGCAGGGACTGTGACGAGCCGATTAATCCGAAACGACTGGAGTTCGATCCGACAGCGCTGCGCTGTATCGGTTGCGCGAGCAAATTAGAGCAATAAGCCATTCTCAATTAACCCTTGTTTTCCCTGCCACTTACGGCTAGTTTCCCTCGAAATTGGTGGGACAGTGGGTATTACTGTCAGCGCTGAATACTGAGGCGAATAGCCTGGAGAGATAGAGTTGTCATTTAAGGAAGTTACAGGCCGTTACGACGGACCCACACTTGAGACCGAGGTGCTGGAGTTCTGGCGTGAACACGACACATTTGCGAAGACGCTGCATCAGAATGAAGGTGGTCCGCAATTCAGCTTCAACGAAGGCCCGCCAACGGCGAACGGCAAGCCAGGCATTCACCACGTACTTGCGCGCAGTTTCAAAGACGCGTTCCCTCGCTACAAAACAATGCGCGGCTACTACGTGCCAAGGAAAGCCGGCTGGGACACACACGGCTTGCCCGTAGAACATGAGGTCGAAAAACACCTGAACAAAGAAGGCCTGATCGACAGTTACGACAAGAAGGAGATTGAAGACAAGGTCGGTATCGCCGAGTTCACACGTCTGTGCCGTGAGTCGGTCATGACCTACATCGGCGACTGGGAGAAGATGACCGAGCGCATGGGCTTTTGGGTCAATCTCGACGAGGCGTATTACACGCTTAACAACAGCTACATCGAATCTGTCTGGAATCTGCTGCAAAGGATCTGGGACAAGGATCTTATTTATCGGGGCTACAAGGTTGTGCCGTACGACCCGCGTATTGGCGCGACGCTTTCGTCGCATGAACTCGCGCAGGGTTATCAGGACACCGAGGATCCATCGATCACCGTGCGTTTCCGCTTACAGGGAGAGAAGAACACTTCGATCCTGGTTTGGACGACAACGCCATGGACGCTGCCGTCAAACCTCGCACTGGCCGTCGGCGAAGACATCGACTACAGCTACTGCGAGGTCGATGGTGAAACGTTGATCGTTGCCGAAGCACTGCGCGAGGCCGTCATGCGTGACCTCGAACACTCGGTTAGCAAGACCGTCAAAGGCAGCGAGCTTGTCGGCAAGCGCTACGAGCAGCTGTTCGACTATCTTGAGGTCGACGCCGAGGCGGCATTTCAGGTCTATGCGGCTGACTTCGTCAGCACGGAGAGCGGCACCGGCATCGTTCACACAGCGCCGGCATACGGCGTCGATGACCTGGCATTCGGCCAGGCCAATGGGCTGCCCGTCGTGCACGGCGTCGGCCTCGACGGTCAATTTGTTGCGGAGGTTGAACCGGTTGCGGGCATGTTCTTCAAGGATGCCGACAAACCACTCATCCGGATTCTCAAAGACCGCGGCCTGATGTTCCGCTCCGAGCGCATTACGCACAGCTACCCGTTCGGCTGGCGCACAAAAGACCCAATTCTCTACTACGCGAAAAACGCCTGGTACATCCGCACGTCGCAGTTTCGCGAGCGTATGGTCGAGCTCAACAACACGATCAAGTGGGTGCCCGAACATATCCGCGAAGGGCGCTTCGGCAATTGGCTGGAGAACAATGTCGATTGGGCATTGTCCCGCGAGCGATTCTGGGGAACTCCGTTACCCGTATGGACCGACGGCGAAGGCGACTACGTTTGTATCGGTTCGGTAAAGGAGCTCGAAGAACTAACAGGTCGAACGTTGTCAGAGCTCGACCTGCATCGTCCTGCTGTCGACGAAATCACATTCGAAAAGGACGGCAAGACCTGGAATCGCGTACCAGAGGTTATCGATTGCTGGTTCGACTCTGGCGCAATGTCTTACGCGCAATGGCACTACCCGTTCGAAAACGAAGACAAGTTCGAGAAGCATTTTCCGGCTGACTTCATCTGTGAGGCTATCGACCAGACACGTGGCTGGTTTTACACACTGCATGCCATAGCGACGCTGGTTTCAGATAGCGTCGCCTACAAGAATTGCATCTGCCTGAACCTGATCGTCGATAAAGACGGAAAAAAGATGTCCAAGTCGGTTGGCAATATCGTCAACCCCTACGATGTGTTCGACACTGTTGGCGCCGACGCTCTGCGCTGGTATTTCCTTGCCCGCCTGTCCCCCGATGTACCCAAGCGTATTTCGGTCGAAATCGTCGCCGACGTGGCGAGCTCGTTTATCAACACATTCTGGAATACCTACGGCTTCTTTGTGCTGTACGCCCGTCTCGATGAAGTAGACCTGACTCGTCACGTGCCGGTTGAGAAGCGTCCGGAAATCGACAGATGGGCCATGGCTCTATTGCACGACACAATCACGACGTGCACAGAGGCACTCGACAACTTCGATGCGAAGACGGCTGGCGAGGCGATCGAGTCCTTCGTGGATCAGTTGAGTAACTGGTATGTGCGCCGGAATCGCCGCCGTTTCTGGAAGTCCACGGACCCCGAGGACAAGCATGCCGCGTACCTGACGCTTTACGAGTGTCTCAATGCGGTGCACAAACTAATGGCGCCGTTCTTGCCGTTTCTTACCGAAAACGTCTACCAGAACCTCGTTCGCAGTGTCGACGACAGTGCGCCGGACAGTGTGCACATGACGTCATGGCCTGAGGCCGACGCAAGCTGGAAAAACGACGATTTGCTGTTCAACATCGGCGTCGTGCAGAAAGTCGTCGGGCTCGGCCGCGCGGCGCGCGGTCAATCGGGTGTGCGTACGCGGCAGCCGTTATCGAGGTTACTGGTGCGGGCGCCGGACGATAAGGCCAGGGCAGCACTTGATGCGCACCAGGATCAGATCCTCGAAGAGCTCAACGTCAAAGAGATCGAGTTCATCGCGCGCGACGCCAGCCACGTCAACTACCGGATCAAGCCAAATCTGCCGCGTATCGGCAAGAAGTACGGCAAGTTGATCCCGGCGATTCGAGCTGCGCTGGATTCCGCAGATGGTGCGGAGATTGCGGGCGCAGCCGCTCGCGGAGGAACGTTCGAGATCGATGTCAATGGAGAGAGTTTGTCGTTCGATCACGAAGACGTGTTGATCGAGACCAACGCGGCCGAAGGCTTTGCCTGTGCCGAGGACGGGGGTTATTTGACCGAACTGGATACGGCACTGAGCGCCACGCTGATCGACGAGGGTGTCGCCCGGGAAATCATCCGGTCGGTCCAGGATGCCCGTAAACAGGCGGGTCTGGAGGTTTCGGATCGAATCGTTCTCGGCGTATCAGGGTCAGATGCGGTGGAAAAAGCGCTTGCAGCGCACCGTAATTATGTAATGGCAGAGACATTGGCCACCGATTGGGCCATCGCCCAATCTGATGCGTTGTTCTCGATCGAGCGGGATTTAGGCGACGAGCATTGGCTAATTGAAATCAGCAAAAAACAATAGCGCAGCCTGAGGATTCTCGTAAAGGTTTGTCCCTACTTGCGTGCATCTTCGAATGTCTGTTATAAAAAGAGTGCGCAGGTATCTGAAAGATCAGGAGTACTAAGGGACTTGGCGGTTTGAGAGGGCCGCAGACTACAGGGAGGTAGTCGCTAAAGCGTAAGAAGCCGCTTCGTCAGTAATAAGAACGGCAAAACAAGAAATAAACGCTGGAGTGGAAATGTCATACCACGTCGATCACTTTTTCGCCGCAGTTTCGGTGCTGGCCGGTCATGGCCATATAAAACAAAGGCTTATGAAGGCCTACGAAGACCATCTGACCGAAATAAATGAAGATGAGTTACCCATAGCGGCGAAGCAGGCGTTCGCTGATCTCAAACACCAGATGTATCGCGTGACACCATTGAAAGGCGAAAGCCCGATCTCGGCGTCGGTGCGCAAAATGTCCGTTCGGGAGGCCAGTGAATGTGCTGCCTCGGTCGTGACTGTCTACGGTGAGATCGTGCATTACCATGACGGTGTCCAACATTCATTGCCGCTGGATAGACAAGACAAGGTTGGCGTCCCACCGTTCTTAGTCAAATCTAACTGATTCGCTTGCCGGCGCAGCCGCTCGAAGCAGAGCGCCCTATGGCGCTATCGGGCAGTAGATGTAGGTCAGAAGCTCCGCTTCCGGCACCTTCGTCGGGTCGCTAACGTACGACTCCCAGGCATCACCCGCTCGCTCAATGTCCAACGCTGCCAGGTAGGCAGCAATTTTCCGATGTGTTTGACCCAGTGTCCGGTAAGAGCCTATGTGGCGGACGCGAATGACAGTGCCCGCAAATGTTTGGCCGATTTTCACGGACGCATCGCTGCGTGGTGTAGCCGCATTAAGGCCTCGCACCGGAATGCCGGCATCGAACAGCAGCTCGGAGCCACTAAATGAACGCGTGATGGACAACGGTGCCCCGGCTTCCTGCAGCCCATTTTCATCGATAAAGCTGAGTATCTCGAAATACGCATCGCCCATTGCATCGGACATAGCGGACGGCTCGGGAACTGATGTCGTCGAATAGAATGCGATATCCACGGCATCAACGATCATATGTTCGATCTCGATGTCGCCGAAATCGGCATTCGGTAGCGTTTCGGCCAGGTCTTTGAGTCGGCTTAGTCCAAGCTCATAGTCTCGCCGCACCACACCGGATAAAAGCAGAGAAAAGTAGCGTGCGACGACGTTGTAGCCTTGATCAGCCTCGTAGCTCCACGTAACGGTTGTCGTGCCGTTCTGGCTCTCAAGATCGAACCAGCTTCGGTGTTCGCCCGATTCGCCGGGGTTGATTGCTGTTTCGATAAACTCGAACGGTCGAGTTTCTTTGATGATTTGCGTTCCGGATCCGATTATCGCTCCGTCCCAGGTCATGGCCGCGCCGACGCCGCGCACCGGTCCTGAATAAACGATGCGAGCATTGGGGTCTGTCTCAAGCCAGGGCGACCACAAGCTGACGCGATGAAAATCGTTAATCAGGGCAAAGACTATCGGCGGGTGCGCATCGATGCTCGTCGTTACCTCGACGCGCGCGTGCCGAGGCAACAGCAGGCCGACGATGATAAAGAGGCCGATGAAACTGGCTATACCGTAAAGAAGTTTTTGCACACTGTTGCCGCTGTTCGTGTTGGTGCCGGATTATTCCACAGTACAATAGACAGATGAATGCATCTGAAGCAAAAGCTCTGCCGATAGGCGTCTTTGACTCCGGTGTCGGTGGTCTGACAGTCCTCAAAGCTGTGCGGGAAACACTGCCGAACGAGGACCTGATCTACCTTGGCGATACTGCCCGGCTGCCTTACGGCACCAAGAGTCCGACCTCGATTTCGCGTTACGCCTGCCAGGCCACGGCGCAGTTGCAGCGACATGGCATCAAGTTACTGGTTGTTGCCTGCAACACAGCTTCGGCCGTTGCCCTCGACTCACTGCGCGAGCAAATGGGCTCGCTTCCCGTCATTGGAGTGGTCGAGCCTGGCGCGGCAGCGGCGGTCGCGGCAAGGCCAGGCGGCAGGCATTTGGTGCTCGCTACCGAAGCCACGGTCAGGCTGGGCGCCTATCGACGGGCAATTCTCGAGAGCGACCCGCTCGCGCAGGTCGACGAGTTGGCCTGTGAATTGCTGGTATCTCTGGCAGAGGAGGGCTGGAATAACGGCGTCATCGCAGAATCTATCGTTAATCGTTATCTCGATCAGCTGGATACGGCATCCCGCAATCCAGACAGCGTCATTCTCGGCTGCACTCATTTCCCGCTGTTGCGCGAGACTTTTGCCTCGGTTTTCGATTCGGCTGTCTCGATAGTCGATTCCGCGAGCACGACGGCCACCGCCGCCCGAGAATTGCTCGAAAAGCTGCGCATCGGCAACGAACAGGAAGTGAGCGGCGACCTGAAATTACTGGCAACAGACGGGGCAACCCGATTCGCCCGGGTTGGTGGACAATTTCTGGGTGAAGACCTGGCAACAGACGACGTTACGCTCGTCGATCTGTAATCCCACCGGGCAACCTATGCGATAATTGTCCTCTTTTGACTTGCGGGGGCAGCTCGTGAAATACGCTCGTTCTATGCGCGCAGCGCACATCATCTTTGTATCAGCAGTACTCGCAGCTTGTGGGGCGGAATCGCCGCCAGAGCTTGCTGTCGAACCGTCTGGGACGGCAGAGGCACGGCCTGAGATTTATGCTGAATTTACGCTGACTACCGACCTCAGTTTCTTCAACGATGAACAACGGGAAATGCTGGGTCTTCTGATTCAGGCGTCGCAGATCATGGACGACCTCTTCTGGCAACAGACCTATGGCGAGGGCTACGAGGAGTGGCTCGGATCGATTGGTGTCGATGAGGTGCGTTTGTTCGCCGAGCAAAACTACGGTCCATGGGATCGCCTCGACGATGAGAAGCCGTTCATCGAAGGTGTTGGCCCGAAACCGCTGGGCGCAAACTTTTACCCGGCAGATATGAGCAAAGAGGAATTCGACGCCGCATATCTGCCTGGTAAGGATGGTCTCTATACATTGATTCGGCGTGACGAACAGGGGGCGCTGATCCTTGTGCCTTACCACGTCGAGTACGCCGAAGAACTCAAGGCAGCCTCACAGCTGTTGCACCAGGCAGCAGACCTGGCTGTCAGCCAGGATTTTGCCAATTACCTGAAATTGCGGGCGAACGCATTGATCAGTGATGACTTTCAACTGAGCGACATGTACTGGATGGACGTCGACGACAATGAGATTGATGTCGTAATAGGCCCCATCGAATTCTACGAAGACAGGCTCTTTGGGTACAAGGCGGCGTATGAGTCGTATGTGCTCATCAAGGATCTTGAGTGGAGCGCTCGACTGGCCAAATTCGCGACGTTCCTGCCTGAATTGCAGGAAGGCCTGCCGGTACCGGATGAGTACAAGCAGGAATCGCCTGGATCCGATTCGGACCTGAATGCTTACGACGTTATTTACTATGCAGGACACAGCAATATGGGTGGCAAGACAATCGCCATTAATCTACCCAATGATGAAGAAGTTCAGCTGCAAAAGGGTACGCGGCGGCTGCAACTCAAGAACGTAATGAAAGCGAAATTTGAGAAGATTTTGGAGCCGATTGCGGACGTGCTCGTAGACGATTCACAGCGCGAGCACATCTCATTCGATGCATTTTTTGCCAATACGATGTTCCACGAAGTCGCTCACGGGCTTGGCGTCAAGAATACGATCACTGGCAAGGGAATTGTTCGAAAGGCAATGCTCGACGTTGCGTCAGTCATGGAAGAGGGCAAAGCCGACGTCCTTGGCCTGTACATGGTCAGTGAATTGCAGAAAGCCGGTGAGCTCGGTGATGTCGATTTGCGTGACTACTACGTTACGTTCATGGCGAGCGTGTTTCGTTCGATTCGCTTTGGTGCGAGCGAAGCGCATGGCAAGGCAAACATGGTGCGTTTCAACTTCTTTGTCGAGAACGGTGCGTTTATCCGTAACCCGGAAACCGGCAAGTACCGGGTTGATTTCGATCAGATGAACAATGCGATGGAGGCCCTGTCCCGTAAGTTGTTGATTTTGCAGGGCGATGGTGACTATGAGGGGGCAGCGGAGCTGACAGCGACCAAAGGTGTTATTGGCGAGCAGTTGCAAGCGGACCTTAATCGCCTGACGCAGGCCAGCATTCCGGTGGACATCACATTCAACCAGGGCGCGTCCGTACTCGGCATCGAGTAAGCATGCACTGACAATAAATTTAGAGGGTCACAATGAAAAAGACGACGCTACTCGCACTGTTTGCGAGCTTGTTGCTTGCTGCCTGCGGCGGCAGCGAAGATGCAGCCGCACCGGAACCTGAGGCGAAGCAGCCTTGGGCGGAATTCGCCGCGACGACTATCGACGAATACTATCGCCGCAATCCGGAGTCTGCGGTTGACGCCGGCCTGCACGAATACGACGGTCAGATGAAGGACATTAGCCTCGAAGCCCAGGCGGAATACGCGAGCTGGATCGATGGCGTACTCGCCGAAGTTGCGTCCTATGGCGATCTCGCAGGAACCGAGGCCTTCGAGCGGGACTGGGAGCGGCGTATCGACCAGACCGTCACCAGCATTCTGGGCCTGCTCAAGCACGCATCCGGGCTCAGGATCAGCCGCGTGATGAGGGTCGACGAGATCGCCGACGATACCCAGCGCGACGCGATCCGCGAGCGGATATCCACGGCGTTTCAGGACAGCCTGCGCCGATTGGAGACCGAGACCCA
>RCNC010001532.1_pt1 | contig 15558 bp, 5 predicted proteins | sample 2041301 | NCBI WGS metagenome assembly RCNC01 (sample SAMN09708231, study PRJNA481090) | Marine sediment metagenome, whole genome shotgun sequencing project. | biome: marine sediment; feature: ocean; material: sediment; isolation source: Sewage treatment plant 13A marine sediment (STP13A) ... | reverse complement strand
TGGGCAAGCCCTCGGCCGAGTTCTTCCATCACACCTTTGATCCACCCGACGGGGATCGCTCACGGATTCTGATGGTGGGTGATGACCTGCCCGCTGCCCTGGGGCTGGTTACGGCTTGATCCCGGTCACCACACTGGCATCCACGTCGGTGTCGGCTGACGGCGGATAGGGCGGCTGGTTGAAGGGCGCCGGGGTGACATCCTCGGCCTTCAGGGTGAAGACGTTGTTCCCCACCAGCGACAGTGACAACGGCAAATTCTGATTCCAGTTCGTAGTGTAGAACGACCCGGCCGCGATGTTGGCATAGCCCCGCCGCCAGTTGGTCACCGCGGTGCCGTTGGCCAAGTCGATATCGATCCGTGCCGCCATGCGGCGGGTCTGACCGGAATAGGTGTTGGCCAGCCTCACCATCATCTGGGTGGTGAAGGGCAGGGTGCCGGATGAGGGTGAGCAGGTCAGGTTGGCGGAGATGGTACCCATCCTGTTGATCAGCACCGAGACCACCGCATTGGTGATATTGGCCGAGACCAGGTCGAGGTGGCCGTCCATGTCCAGGTCGTCGATGCGCACCGATCCCGGGCCGCCTCCCACACCGTAACTCTCGATCACCGGGAACGATCCGTCCCCTTCCCCGAACAGCAGCGTGATGTTGAGGCCGTTCTGGCACGGGACGGCCAGGTCGAGCGCCCCGTCTTCGTCCAGGTCGGCGATCTCCACCTGTCGGGGGCTGGAGCCCACGCTGTAGGTCACATGGTCCTGCAGGGTGCCGTCACCGTTGCCGAGCAGCACAGACACGCTGTCATCCGCCGGGGTGGTCACGGCCACGTCCGGATGACCGTCGCTGTCCAGGTCGCGGATTTCAACACCCGCTGCCCCGTTGCCCACATCGTAATATGTCAGGTAGAGAAAGGTGCCGTCGCCGGCGCCGATGAAAACCAAGACAGTGTACCCGTTGGTCACCGCCAGATCCGGATAGCCATCGCCATCCAGATCGCCGATGGCCACGTCGTACGGCTCTCCCGACGCAGCGACGTTGATCCCCGCCGCAAACGTGCCGTCCCCCTGATTGAGCAGGACCGATACGTCGGCGGAATCGCGGTTGGCCGTGACCAGGTCGGGGCTGCCGTCACCATTCAGGTCGCCGACGGCAATCGACTGGGGGAAGACAAGGGAAGGCGCAATTATGTAGTCCACCCGGGGCAGGAAGGTGCCATCGCCCAGCCCCGGGAATACCGATACGCCGTGGATGTATCTGTTCACCACGGCGATATCAGGGTTACCGTCACCGTCGAGGTCTTCGATGGCCGCGGCCATTCCCGTTGAACCGATGGTGTCGTCGATGGCGACAACCGGTTGAAACGTTCCGTCCCCATTGCCCATGAGTAAAGAAAGATAGCCGATATACGACCCGGCCACCACCAGGTCCGGGGCACCGTCCCCGTCGAGGTCGCCGCTGGTCACGAACCTGGCGTAGTTTCTGGCGTCGTACTCCGATGTTGCCGGGTACGAGCCGTCGCCGCGGTTCATGAAAACCGAGACACTGTGGCTCAGGTTGTTCGCCGTGGTGATGTCGAGAGAGCCGTCATTGTTCAGGTCGTCGAGCTCGAGTGTATAGGGGCTGTTCCCGGCTACATATTTCACCGGCGTCTGGAATGTGCCGTCGCCATTGCCGAAATGCAGCGAGATGCTGTCCCAGTCGTCGTTGGCGGCGGCCATGTCCTGGTTGCCGTCCTGGTCCAGGTCGCCGATGGCCACCGACATCATCCCACCCTCGTTGGCGACGGTGTAAGGAGCCTGAAACGTTCCGTCACCGTTGCCCGGCAACACGGCAATGTCCCCGGTGGCGGCAATGGCCAGGGCCAGGTCCGGCAGGCCGTCATTGTCCAGGTCACCGATGGCCACGTCTTTAACCACCGTGAAATCCCCAAAGGTCACCGGCATCTGGAACGTGCCGTTGCCGTTGGCCATCATGACGGAGATCGTGTTGGCCATGGAGTTCCCCACCACCATGTCCGGGCTGCCGTCATCGTTCAGATCGCCGATGGCCAGTGAATCGGGGTAATCATCAACTGGATAGTGCAGGGCGCCCTGGAAGGTGCCGTCGCCGTTTCCCAGCCGCACCGAGACCGTGTCGGCGTAGGCGTTGACCACCACCAGGTCGAGACTACCGTCACTGTCCAGATGATGGAGGGCTATGGCGGAGGGATAGTCCCCGGCGGTGATCTCCACCGGATCGGCAAAGGTTCCGTCGCCGTTGCCCATGAAGACCCAGGCGCTGTCAGTGTCACCCACCGCCACGGCCAGGTCGGCATTGCCGTCGTTATCCACGTCACCGATGGCCACGCCCGTGGGGTAGTCCCCGGTGCCGATATCCTGTTGCTGGCCGAACTCACCCCCACCGGTGCCAAGCAGGATGATGAGGTGATGATCCATGTAATTGCTCGACACCGACGCCAGGTCGGGAATCCCGTCGTTGTCCAGGTCGCCCACGGCGTGCGACTGGACGTAGTCGCCAACCCGGTAGTCCCGCCGGGATTCGAAGGTAACTGCTCCGACCGGCAGTGACTGGACCATGCAACTGAAGAACAGAGCCAGAGCGATGAACAACGATCGGGTGCTTTTGAACATGCTGTCTCCGGATAAGGTTAATTGTTCAACTCGGGGACGACTATGGGTATTCATGGTTTTATCCCGGTCAGCACACTGGCGTCCACGCCGGCATCGCCCGACGGCGGGTAGGGCGGCTGGTTGAAGGGCGCCGGGGTGACATCCTCGGCCACCAGTCTGAAGATGTTGTTTCCCACCATGGACAATGCCAAAGGTATGTTCTGGTTCCAGTTGGTTGAGTAAGTCGACCCGGCCGCGATGTTGGCATAGCCCCGCCGCCAGTTGGTCACTGCCGTGCCGTTGGCCAGGGTGATATTGATCTGGGCCGCCACCCGGCGGGTCTGGCCGGAGTAGCGGTTTTCCAAAGATACCGATATCTGGGTGGTGAAGGGCAGGGTGCCGGAGGATGGTGAGCAGGTCAGGTTGGCGGATATCGTTCCGCTGCGGTTCAGCAGAACCGAGACGTCGTCGCTGTGATAATTCGCGGTCACCAGGTCTGTCTTGCCGTCACCGTTCAGGTCGGCCACGGCCAGCGCCCAGGGCCGTTCGCCCACTCCGAAATGCACAGCCGGTTCGAATGTGCCGTCCCCCACTCCCGGCAGTACCGAGACGTTTGCACTGAACTGGTTGACCACCGCCAGGTCGGGCGAGCCGTCGTCGTCCAGGTCACTGATGGCCACCATTTGAACGTATCTGCCGGCGGGGTAGTTTACCGCCGGGCCGAAGGTGCCGTCTCCGTTTCCTTGCAGCACCGACACATCGTAGCTGTTCCGGTTGGCCACGGCCAGGTCGGCCGTGCCGTTGCCATCCAGGTCGCCGGCGGCGATGAAGACTGGATCCCAGGCCACCAGCGGATACTGGACAGCAATGCCGAAGGTTCCGTCGCCGTTGCCGAGCAATACGGAAATATCGCCGGACTCATAGTTGGCCGCAGCCAGGTCCGGGATCTCGTCGCCGTTGTAGTCGTCCACCGCCACCGCCCGGGGATCGGTTCCGGCACCATACGCCACCATGGCGCCAAATGTGCCGTCACCGTTTCCGATGAAGATGGAGAGGTCATTGCTTCCATAGTTGGCCGTGATCAGGTCGGGAATACCGTCCTGGTCGAGATCATCGATAGTGACATGTTGTGGACCACCGACCACCGCGTAGTCAACGGCGGCCTGAAAGCTGCCGTTTCCCATGGCCAGAAGTACTGAGATGGTTTGATCCCCGCCATTGGCGGCCACCAGATCGTGATTGCCGTCACCATCCAGGTCGTTTACGGCCACCGAAGTCGGATGTTCGCCAACGGCGTGGAATGTGGCCGTCTGGTAGGTGCCATCCCCGTTTCCCAGGAGAACTGAGAGGTTGTCGTCGAGGCTGTTGGCCACGGCCAGGTCCTGAATCCCGTCGCTATTCAGGTCACCCACGGCCACCGAGTAGGGTTCTTCACCCGTTTCATACCTTGACTCGACCTGAAAGGTGCCGTCCCCGCTGTTGAAGATCACTGATACAAGAAGTCCCCCCCAGCTGCCCACCGCCAGGTCGGGATCACCGTCCTCGTCGAAATCACCGATGGCCGCACACCTCGGCGAGGAGCCGACCAGATACTCCGCGGCCGTGGCAAAGGTGCCGTCCCCGTTCCCCGGGAAAACAACGACGCTTCTGCTGCCATAGCTGGTCACCACCAGGTCACGGGAATCGTCACCGTTCAGGTCAATGATAGAGATTGAAGTCGGGGCTACCGTGGATCCGAAGATATACGCTGTTGCCCCGAAGGTGCCGTCACCGTTGCCCAGGAGGATGGACAGGGAGTCGCCGAGGTAGTTCACCACGGCGAGGTCCAGATAACCATCGCCATCGAGGTCGCTGGCGGCGGCATCGTACGGCCTGTCGCCCACGACATAGTCGACGGTCCCGCCGAAGGTCCCGTCGCCGATGCCGAGGAGGACCGAGACCTTGCCGTTGTCCTGGTTCACCACCACCAGGTCGGGAACAGTATCACCATTCAGGTCCTCGGTGAGCACGTCCACGGGAGCAGGACCAACGGGAACGTTCATTGCCGCGGAAAAGGTGCCGTCCCCCACACCCAGGAGCACCGACAGATCGTCCGAATAGCTGTTCCCCGTAACCATGTCCGGATGACCATCGCCGTTCAGATCGTCCACGGCCATTGTTACGGGAGTGGAGCCCGTGTCGTAGGTCACGGCATCGGCGAATGTCCCGTCCCCGTTGCCCAGGAACACCGAAGCGGTATCGGTCCACCCGCTGGCCACAGCCAGGTCCGGCACCTTGTCGTGGTTCAGGTCGGCGATGACAACGTCTTCGGGAGCATTGCCGACCGTGTAATAGACGGCGGGCTGGAAAAAGCCGCCGCCCGTTCCCAACAGGACGGCGATACAGTCGTTTGGGGGATTCGCCGTCACCAGATCGCGAATGCCGTCACCATCCAGGTCGCCCACCACCACCGCGCTGGACCCGCTGTGCAGCAGGAAATCGAGCCGGGCCTCGAACAGTTGCGCTTCTGCATTCATCCCCGCAGGAAGAAGGCACGCGGCAGTCAGGATCGCGGTCATCGCACTTCTCAAAATACTGTTCATCATTGCTCCAGTGGTCATTCAAACAAACCTCAAGGCTTTATGCCGGTCAGGATTTCGCTGTCCACATCGGCATCGCCCGACGGCGGGTAGGGCGGCTGGTTGAAGGGCGCCGGGGTCACGTCCTCGGCCTCCAGGGTGAAGAAGTTGCCCCCCACCAGTGACAGTGTCAGGGGGAGGTTCTGATTCCAGCTCGTGGCATATGAGGACCAGGCGTTGATGTTGGCATAGCCCCGCCGCCAATTGGTCACCGCGGTGCCGTTGGCCAGGGCGATATTGATCTGCGCCGTCATCCGGCGGGTCTGGCCGCCATACATGTTCCGCAGCTCCACCGTCATCTGGGTGGTAAATGGCAGCGTGCCGGAGGAGGGGGTGCAGCTCAGGCCGGCTGCGATGGTGCCGCTGGTGTTGAGCAGCACCGAGACGTCGTTGCCTTCGCTGTTCGACACGGCCAGGTCGGGCCTGCCGTCCCCGTTCCAGTCGGCGGCGGCCAGCCTCCGGGGGCCCCAGCCGGCTCCGAGAAGGACAGCCTCCTCGAAGGTGCCGTCCCCGACGCCAGGGTGAACGGAGATCAGGTTGCCCATGTAGTTGGCCACCGCCAGGTCCTGGTGGTTGTCGCCGTCCAGGTCCTCGATGAGGATGAAGCGGGGGTCGGCCACCGAGTCGTAGTTCACCGTCGGCTGGAACGTCCCGTCCCCGTTGCCGATGAGCACCGACACGGCATACAGCTGGCCAATGGCTGTCTGGTTGGAGACCGCCAGGTCGAGGGCACCGTCGTGATTCAGGTCACCGATGGCGATGCCATTGGCCCAACTGTACGCATCATAGCCCACCGGAGTCTGGAACGTGCCGTCACCGTTGCCCAGGTGGATCGAGATCGGGCCGCTGACGCCCCCGGTCAGGGCAAGGTCGAGATGGCCGTCGTCGTCGAGGTCGGCGATGGCCGCGTAACCGCTGGTGTGGCCGATGCTGATCAGGGTGACGGGCTGGAACGTCCCGTCCCCGTTGCCGAAGAAGAGGGCCAGGGTATCGAGCTGGTAGAGCATCACCACCAGGTCGGTGTTCCCATCCTCGTCCAGGTCTGCGGAGGCGATGTGCTGGGGATAGGTGCTGACAGAATAGTCCACCGCAGTCTGATACGTGCCGTCGCCGTTGTTCAGCAGGACCGAGATGTTCATCCCGTAGACATTGCCCGAGGCCATGTCGGTGTCCCCGTCACTGTCTAAGTCACCAGCGGTCAGATAGGCCGGGCCTTCACCCACGGCATAGGGCGCCGGGCTCTGGAACGTCCCGTCGCCGTTACCCTGCAGGACCAGCACCTCGTCGGACTCGTAACTGGCCACTGCCAGGTCCTGCTGACCATCACCATCCAGATCACCGCCCGTCAGCATGGCCGGATAGTCCCCCGTGGCGAGACTCAGCGGGGACTGGAACGAACCGTCCCCCGTGCTCAGCAGCACCGAGGTGCTGCCGGCGAACCAGTTGGCGGTGGCCAGGTCGACGTGGCCGTCACCGTTCAGATCGTCCATGGCCAGGCCGTGGGGCTGCTGGCCAACGCTGATCAACTCGGCCGGCTGGAATGTTCCGTCACCGTTGTTCACCATTACGGCGACAGCGTCACTGGCAAAGTTGGTCGAGATGATTTCGGAGTCACCGTCACCGTCCAGGTCCTCGCAGGCAATTTCGATGGGGCCTTCGCCGGCACTGAGGGCCGTCGGGCTGCCGAAGGTACCGTCCCCCGCACCCCAGAGCACAGAGATGGCCGAGGGGTAATTGTTGGTCACCGCCAGGTCCGCCGCCCCGTCGCCGTCCAGGTCGTCGATGGCCACGTTCAGCGGGCGATCGCCGGCGGCATATGTGGTTCCGGCTCCGAAGGTGCCGTCCCCTGCGCCGAGGTAAACCGTGATGGTGGTGCCCAGATCGTATCCCAACACCAGGTCGAGGGCCCCGTCGTTATTCAGATCGCCGGCCTCGACGGACCAGACGTCTCCGCCGGCGGTATAGCTCACTCCAGTCTGGAAGGTTCCATCGCCGTTCCCCAGCATGATTGTAACGTTGCCCCCGTAGCTGCTGATCGCGGCCAGATCGAGGGCCCCGTCACCGTTCAGGTCTTCGGCGACCAGATACTCGGGAAAGTTGGCCACCGGGACTTCAATGGCGGCAGCGAACGTTCCGTCACCGTTTCCCGGGTAGAGGGCGAGGGAGTAGCCGCCGGCATGGGTTGCCAGCAGGTCGAGGCAGCCGTCGTTGTCCACGTCGGCCAGGGTGCAGAACCAGGGGCCGTTCACCATCGGCAGTATCGCCGGTTCGCCGAAGGTACCGTTTCCCAGGCCGAGCAGGATCATTCCTATTCCGTCGGCTTCCGCGGTGCCCACCAGGTCGGGATGGCCGTCACCGTTCAGATCACCGACAGTTACGTAGGGCGTGTGCCAGCCGATTGGATAGTCGATCCGGGTATCAAAGATGGTCGCCTCGACGGTAATCCCCGGAAGGAGCAGGCACGCGACCGCCACGATCGTGATCATCGCACTTTTGAATGTTTTACTCATCGTTGCTCCAGTGATGATTCCTCATGATTGCGGAGTGTTCATATCAACAAACATACCTTACGGTTTTATCCCGGTCACCACACTGGCCGCCACGTCAATATCCCCGCTCGGCGGGTAGGGCGGCTGGTTGAAGGGCGCCGGGGTCACGTCCTCGGCCTCGAGGGAGAAGATGTTGTTCCCCACCAGTGACAATGCCAGCGGCAGGTTCTGATTCCAGCTCGTCGTGTAAGTCGACCCCACTCCGATGTTGGCGTAGCCCCGCCGCCAGTTGGTTACCGGAGTGCCGTTGGCCAGGGCGATGTTGATCCGCGCCGCCATGCGGCGGGTCTGCTCGGAGTAATTGTTCTCCAGCCTCACCGTCATCTGGGTGGTGAAGGGCAGGGTGCCCGATGCGGGCGAGCAGTTCAGATCGGCCGAGATCGTGCCGCTTTTGTTGAGCAGAATGGAAATATCGTCGCTAGCGAAATTCGCCGTAACCAGGTCAGTTTTGCCGTCACCGTTCAGGTCACTGATGATCACTGACAGCGGTTGAACTCCCACCCCATAGCTCACCGTCCTCTGAAAGGTGCCGTCACCGTTGCCGCGCAGCACTGAGACATCGAAACTCCACTCGTTGGCCACGGCCAGGTCCGGGATGCCGTCATTGTCCATATCATCGATGGCCACCGAGTAGGGCTGGCAACCGGCTCCGAAACGGACGGCCGCCCCGAAGGTGCCGTCTCCGACCCCCGGCAGCACTGAGACATCCTGTTTGTGCTGGTTGGCCACCACCAGGTCGGCTGCGCCGTCACCGTCGAGGTCGCCGGCGGCAATCGAACGGGGATTCCACACATCGAGCTGGTAGTAGACAGGGGCCATGAACGTGCCGTCGCCATTGCCCAGGAGGACGGAGACTTCGCCGCTTCCATAGTGTGACGTCGCCAGGTCCGGTGCACCGTCGCCGTCGAGATCCTCGATCGTGAAATCGCTGGCTCCTTCGTTGAGACTGCTGCTCAGCGGTGGGTCGAATGTGCCGTCCCCGTTTCCCAGAAGTGCTGATATTTCATTGGTCCAGTTGCTCACCACCAGATCGGGAGATCCATCCGCGTCCAGGTCCGCTGCGGTAATCAAGGACGGGTGATCCAGTGATCCAAAGGTGAACGCCGGCTGGAACGAACCGTCACCATTCCCGAAGAGGATCGAGATTGTGCCTGAATAGTTATTAGCTGCAGCCAGGTCCGGATACCCGTTGCCGTCAAAATCATCGATGCAGACGGAATTGGGAGCGACGCCCACGGTATACGTCACGGCCGTCTGGAGGGTGCCGTCACCATTTCCCAGGTGAACGGAAACGGAGTCATCATCATTGTTGACCACGGCAAGGTCCGGGGCCCCGTCACTGTCGAAATCATCGGCGGCTACCCCGACCGGCCTGGTGCCGGCATCGAATCGTTCATCCAGCAGGATCGTGCAGTCCCCGTTCCCCACCAGCACCGCGACCATGTCGCTCTGGTAGTTGGGTACCACCAGATCCGGCGTACCATCGCCGTCGAGGTCGCCGCTGGTGATGGCGGAGGGGAAGTGGCCCACCGGCACCTGCTGCCCTGTGCCGAAGGTGCCGTCTCCGTTGCCGGTGAAGATCAAGACGACGTTCGTGCCGCCACCGAGCACCACGGCCATGTCCTGGTCACCGTCGTCATCCAGATCATCGAGGGTGATGTACATGGTGTAGTCCCCTGCCGCTATGTGCGATGCGGCCCCGAAGGTGCCGTCACCGTTACCCGGAAGGATGGATACGTTGTCCCCGCGGTCGTTGGCCGTCGCGATATCAGGCACCCCGTCGCCGTTCAGGTCGTCCGCGGCCAGCCCGCGCGGCCCCTCGTCTGTGTCGTAATTTACGGCGGCGCCAAAGGTGCCGTCACCGTTGCCGATGAGGACCGAGACGCTGTCACTGTCCCAGTTCGAGACGGCCAGGTCGGGTGCACCGTCGCCGTCCAGGTCACGGATTACCACATCCTCGGGATACGATCCCACCGGATAGTTGAGGGGCGTGACAAAGGTGCCGTCGCCAATACCCGAATAAACCGAAATATCGTGATCGGCGCCGTTTACCACCACCAGGTCCGGGTGCCCGTCACCGTCCAGGTCGTCGAGGGCGATGGCAAAGGGCGCATCTCCCACACCGAATCCGGTCCCGGCGAGGAAAGACCCGTCACCGTTGCCCAGCAGGATCGAGATCGTATCGCCGTATGAATTCGACACCACCAGATCCGGAGCCCCGTCCCCGTCCAGGTCGGCGGCGGCCAGGTCGGCAGGACCATCCCCGACGCTGTAGGTCACAGCATCCTTGAAGGTGCCGCCGCCGTTGCCCATGATCACCGATACGTCATCGGTGCCCTGGTTGGCCACGGCCAGGTCCTGGACGCCGTCACCATTGAAGTCGGCGAGGGCCACAGCCGTGGGTTTGTCGCCAACCATGAAATCCAGCCGCGATTCGTAGAGTTGTGCTTCTGCTAAAAACGAGACGGCACAGATGCCGGGCAACAATATGAAGAACAGACAGATGTGGCGGGTGTTCATGACAGGCCCTCGGGAACGGATATTGTATAAGTGACTCAATACGTGGCAGATCCCTCACGCAGTCGGGTACGAGGAAACCGGATGATGGACGAATTTTACCGATCGCCATCCGGGTACAACTTTATCTTATTGAAATATAGGGTCGTTATCAGTGATAAGTCAAGGATTTACCGTTCGTTTCACGGTGCCACTCCAGTCACCGTGCAGCTGTCCGCATCGGTGTCCCCTGCCGGCGGGTAGGGCGGCTGGTTGTAGGGCGGCGGCGTGACGTCGGCAACCGTCATCTGGAACAGGTTTATCCCCTCGAGGGTGGGCCAGGAGGGTATGGTTTGTGACCACTGTTTGGTATAGACCTCACCGGCCTGGACGTTCTGCCACCCCCTGCGCCAGTTGGAGTAATACTGCCCTCCGGCCAGAGTGACAGTGATGGTGTACTGGAAACGGCGGGCCTGGTCATGGTAGAGGTTGGTCATGGTCGCCAGGAAGAGTGACGGAAATGGCAGGGTGCCCGACGACGGAGTGCAGGTCAGGTCGGCTGATACCGTTCCGGAGTTTTGTTCACCCGTATTGATGAGTACAGAGACGTTTTGACTGAGCCCATTTGCCGTGACCAGATCCAGGTAACCGTCACCGTCCAGATCTCCAGTAGCGACTCCTTCAGGGTCCCTCCCGGTCCCGAAATATTCAAATGCCTGAAAAGTGCCATCCCCGTTCCCCTGCATTACGGCAACGCAACCGGCATAACACGTTATGGCCAGATCGGGAATCCCATTCCCATAGAGATCGCCGATGACAACCTTTTTGGGGTACCAGGAGATTTCATAGTTTCCGCCAAATCGGAAGGTGCCGTCTCCTCTGCCCAGACGGATCATGACACAGTCGCAACCGAATGCTGCTATAGCCAGATCCAGGATTCCATCACCGTTCAGGTCTTCAATAGCCACAGAACGAGGCAATCCACTACACCAGCTATTGACGGCCGACTGGAAGGTGCCGTCCCCGTTGCCCAGGAGTACTGAATAGTCGTAACTATTGTGGTTCGCCGTGACCAGATCCGGATGACCGTCCCCGTTCAAATCGCCGGCAGCAACTGAGAACGGGTTATCGCCGGTTCCGTAATTGAACGGACCCAGGAAGGTCCCATTGCCATTGCCCAGGAATACAGATACATCATCATCAAAAAAATTCGCTACTATCAGGTCCGGGATCCCGTTGCCATCCAGATCGGCTATTGTTACTGAATTAGGACGATCACCGGTAGGATACGGTACCCTATTTTCGAATGTCCCGTCACCATTGCCAAGGATAATCGAGACAGTGTTCACTAGGCCGGAATTTGTCGTAACCAGATCCTGGTCGCCGTCCCCGTCCAGGTCGTCGACGGCGATCGCCCTGGCGAATGACCCTTGGGAGAAACGGGTGGCGGGTCCGAAGGTGCCGTCACCGTTGCCCAGCAGAAGCCTCCCTCCATGCACCGGGCCCGCGTCACTGGTCGTCGTGGCCAGGTCCAGGATGCCGTCACTGTTGAAGTCACTGACGACCACATCCAGAGCGTTGCTCACGGTTCTGTATTCAACCGCTGAGATCAGGGAGCCGTCACCCTTGCCCAGCAGCACGGAAACGCGACTGTTGCCGGAATTCGCGACCGCCAGGTCGGGGATGCTGTCTCCATCCAGGTCGCCAACAGCGGCTGAAACCGGTCGGTAGCCTGCAAGGTAGACCGCCTCAGGCTGAAACGTTCCATCACCATTGCCCAACCGCACCGCCACCTGAGAACTCTGAAAGTTCCCCCTCATCACCACCAGATCGGAATTTCCGTCGTCGTTCAGATCGCCCGTGGAGGCTGAAACAGGCCAATCAGCCGCATCGTAACTAACTTCGGGCAAGAAAGTACCGTCTCCCCCGCCCAGGCGAATCGAAATGTCGTTGCTTTCATAGTTTGCCGTAATCAAGTCGAGGCAGCCATCATTGTCCAAATCATCGAGGGCAATCGAACGCGGCTGGTCGCCGACATCGAAAAAGCCGGCTGCCTGGAAGGTGCCGTCTCCATTTCCGTGCCCCACCCCGACGGCACCGTAGTGTTCAACCACCAGGGCCAGGTCCGGGATGGTGTCATTGTCAAGATCGCCAACAGTGATTGACTGAGGATTATCGTGGGCATCGAAATTCACGGTGGCCTGGAAGGTGCCATCGCCAAGCCCCAGAAGTACGGAGACATCCAGGCTGCTGTAATTTGCCGTGACCAGGTCAGGAACGCCATCTCCATCCAGGTCGCTGCAGGCTATCGATTTTGGACCGATTCCGACCTCGCAGTTCATTGCATCCTGGAACGAACCGTCACCATTTCCCAGCAGAATCGAGATGTTGTTGCTGATTTCGTTCGCCACGGCCAGGTCCGGGGTGTCATCGCCGTTCAAGTCTCCAATCACCACCGAAGATGGGTATTCACCCACGCCGTAGTTCATCGTTACCATAAAAGTGCCGTCCCCGTTGCCCATCAGGACTGAAACGCTGTTGCTGTCACAATTGGCGGTAACAAGGTCCGGATGGTTGTCACCGTCCAGGTCGGCCCTGGCAACGGATCGAGGGTTGCTGTCGGTTGGGTAGTCCACCCTCGCATCGAAAAGACGCGCGGCCGCCGTGGTTGAAATGGCACACAGAATCAATAAAGCCAGGCAGATGAGCCGGAATATGAATGCGATCATGGCCGCTCCTTTGAAAGATTACCCCGTAACGGCAAGCCGGGTCAGAATGAGAGCAATATCAAATTGTATGTGAGACACGAGCACCGGGAATGTTAGGAATCATGATGTTCCCAACCCGGGTGATTGTTTACATTAACGTAATAATAGGTTTTGGCCGGAGAAAAATCAATAATGCCAGGGCTTTTCAGACAAACAACGGCCCGGCTTTGTGGGCCGGGCCGTTGGGGGCAGTTGCAGGCTGTCGTGGTGCGTTCAGGCCGCCCTGGTGCCGTTCTCCGCAGTGAAGATCTTGCCGCTGAGCCAGCGGAAGGGGGCGGAGGTGAAGAAGCCGTCCAGCAGTGAATAGACCACCGGGATCACCACCAGGGTGAGGAAGGTGGAGGTGACCATGCCGCCGATGACGCAGATGGCCATGGGTGCTCTTGTCTCTGCTCCCGAACCGCCGAAAAAGGCCACTGGGATGGCGGCGGCGATGGTGGAAATGGCGGTCATCATGATTGGCCGGAACCGGATCGGACCGGCCTTTAACAGTGCGGCCCGGCGGTCCAGCCCTTCTCGTCGGCACTGGTTGGTGAAGTCCACCAGCAGGATGGCGTTCTTGGTCACCAGCCCCATCAGCATGATGATGCCGATCATGGAGAAGATGTTCAAGGTCAGGCCGGAGAGGTAGAGCGCACCCAGGGCCCCGACGATGGAGAGGGGCAGGGAGAGCATGATGGTCAGCGGATGGATGAAGCTCTCGTACTGGCTGGCCAGGGCCATGTAGATCAGGATGATGGCCAGCAGCAGGGCGAAGTTCATGCTGGAAAAGCTCTCGATCATGATCTCGGCCATGCCCACCACTTCGGTCTTGTAGCCATCGGGGATGTCGATCTCCTGGTTCCAGCTCTCCACAATCGCCACCGCGTCGCCCAGGGGCAGCGCTTCGGTGAGGTTGGCCAGCACCATTATCTGGCGCCGGCGGCTGAGGCGGTTGATCTCCACCGGGCCGGCTTCGCGGGTGGTGGTCACCACGTTGTTCAATTCCACCATCCGGCCGTCGTTGGCCCGCACCTCCAGGCGGCCGATGTCACTGGCACCCAGCCGGTCGGCCTGCTGCAGGCGGATGCGCACTGCATAGTCGTTGCCCGACTCCTTGTAGCTGCCCACCTCGCGGCCGCCGATCAGCGAACCGATGGTGGAGGCGATGCCGATGGTGCTCACTCCCAGGTCGGCGGCCTTGTCCCGGTCGATAGTCACCGAGACCTGGGGCTTGCCGGCCTCGAAGGTGGTGTCGATGTCGACGAAGTTGCCGTTCTCCCGCATGCGGCGGAGATACTCGTTGGCGATCTCCTCCAGCTTCTCCAGCGACGGGCCCTGGATCGAGTACTGGAACAGCTGTGGTGCCCAGCCACCGACGCTGAGGCGCTGGGCCTCCACCACGTTGGTCTTCAGCCGGCCGGAGAACGTGCGCAGCCGGACGCGCAGCTCGTTCATCGCCGCCAGCTGGTTGAAAGACCGCTCTTCCGCCGGGACCAGTTTGACCAGCAGCTCGGCCTCGTTCTGTTTCTCGCGTTCGCCCTTGCCGATGGTGGTGTAGATGTCGGTGACCCAGCCGGTGGCCCGGATCTCGTCCTCCACCTCTTCGGTACGGCGCAGCGTCTCACGCAGCGAGGTCCCTTCGGGCAGTTCCACGAAGACGGTGAACTCGCCCTCGTCCTCCTGGGGGGTGAACTCGCTGGGAATCTGCGCGGCGAGGAACAGCGAGGCAAAGAAGATCACCGTGGCAATCAGCATGGTCAGCGCCCGCTGGCGGAGACAGAAGTCGAGTACACGCCCGTAGACGTTCGTGGCCCAGATGATCAGCTTCTCCACCCCGTGAAACAGGGGGCCCAATCGCATCACCCGCCAGTCCAGCACCTTGAGGAAGCGGGAGCAGAGCATCGGTGTGAGGGTGAAGCTGATGAAGAGGGATACCGTCACGGCGAAGGCCACGGTCAACCCGAACTCGTAGAAGAACTGGCCCACCATGCCGGTCATGAAGGCCACCGGGACGAAGACGGCGACGATGGAGATGGTGGTGGCCAGCACGGCCAGACCGATCTCGGCGGTGCCCTCGCGGGCCGCCTGCATACGGCTCTTGCCCATCTCCATGTGCCGGTAGATGTTCTCCATCACCACGATGGCATCATCCACCAGCATCCCCACCGAGATGGTCAACCCCAGCATGGTCAGGTTGTTGATGGTGAACCCGAGATAGTTCATGAAGGAGAAGGTGGCGATCACCGAGATCGGGATGGCCAGGGTGGCGATGATGGTCGCCCGCAGGTTGCGCAGGAAGAAGAAGATCACCAGCGCGGCAAAAAAGGAGCCCTCGATGAGGTTCTTCTTTACCTCGGCGATGGACTTGGTGACGAAGAAGGAGTTGTCCATCACCACGTCCATCTTCAGCCCCTCGGGCAGCTCCTGCTCCAACTCCACCACGGCGGCCTTGATCGCCTCGGCCACCCGCACGGTGTTGGTCCCCGATTGCTTCATACACTCCAGGGACACGGCCCGGTGGTCGTTCCACTTGGCCAG
>RCNC010002233.1_pt1 | contig 15562 bp, 11 predicted proteins | sample 2041301 | NCBI WGS metagenome assembly RCNC01 (sample SAMN09708231, study PRJNA481090) | Marine sediment metagenome, whole genome shotgun sequencing project. | biome: marine sediment; feature: ocean; material: sediment; isolation source: Sewage treatment plant 13A marine sediment (STP13A) ... | reverse complement strand
TTCTTTGTTGGCCGTGCCGTCCTTTTTGCACTTTACTTTGAGCGATTTTCGCAAAGTGATGTAAATTACTGGCTGACATTTTTATATGGTATAAGAATGGATACCATCATCGCCTGTGCTACGTTGGTCATTCCATTAATTTTATTAAGTTTGTCTCCCAAACGAGCTAAAAAGTTTGTTAATCTATTTTTAACGGGCTATTTTCTCGTTGTGATTCTGCTGTTTATTTATATAGAGAATGCAACACTGCCTTTTTTTGCGGAATATGATGTCAGGCCGAATTTTCTTTTTGTTGAATATCTGGTTTATCCAAAAGAAGTCTTTGCCATGATTTTTTCTGCGTATAAACTGGAGTTGCTAATCGCCGTAATAATATTGGCTATTGCTGCTTATGTATTTATCAAAAACAAAAAGCTTCATGATTTTAGTTCTGTCTTTGAAATTCACTATTTTAAACGTTTCCTCCTGTTTATCCCTCTGGTATTTGTGCTGGCACTTGGTGTTCGTTCCTCTTTTGGCCATCGTGCAGCCAATATTTCTGATGCGATGTACTCCAGTGATCGGGTGGTTAATGAAATTACCAAAAACTCTATTCACAGTATTGGTTATGCTATTTACAGCAATAATAAACACGGTACTAACAAATTGGAAAAATACGGTGAGATGGATATCAAGGAGGCAATGGGGCGAGTCAGTAAACAATTAAATATTGATGTGACTGATGACAAATCACCCTTTAGTCGAGAGGAAAAAACTCATTTTACAGTAGGTAAACCCAAAAATCTGGTGATTTTTTTACAGGAAAGTTTAGGTGCCCAATTTGTTGGAGTGACTGGTGGCGCACCCGATATCACCCCGAATTTTAATTATCTAAGCCAGGAAGGCATCTTGTTTACCAACCTTTTTTCTAATGGTACCCGCAGCATAAGAGGAATTGCCGGCAGTGTTTCTGGATATTTTTCTGTTCCTGGTAAGGGTGTGGTAAAAAGAAATAAATCCCAGAGCGGTTTTTTTACCATAGCTTCTCTATTAAAGCCTTATGGTTATCACTCAATGTTTATGTATGGCGGCGAGAGCCGGTTTGATAATATGAGAGGCTGGTTTCTGGGCAACGGTTTTGACGAAATTATTGACCAGCCCAAGTTTGTCGATCCTGAGTTTATCGGGACCTGGGGCGTTAGTGATGGAGATCTGGTGAACCGGGCCAATCAGGACTTTAAACGCTTGTATGAAAATCAACAACCGTTTGTGGCAGTAATGTTCAGCACCTCCAATCATTCACCGTTTGATTTCCCGCCCGGTAAAATCAAACTCATCGATGGCATTCCTGAAAAAAGTGAATTGAATGCAATTAAATACGCTGATTATGCAATAGGTCGTTTTTTTGAGGATGCCAAAAAAGAAGCCTACTATAAAGACACGATTTTTGTCATTGTCGCCGATCACAATATCAAGGTGCGAGGCAGTGATATGTTGCCTGTGAAGTTTTATCATATTCCTGGAATGATCTTAGGCGGTGGGGTTGAGCCGCAAGTTATTGATCGTCTGACAACACAACCCGATGTATTGGCAACGGCACTGGATTTGACTGGTCAGAATTTAACTTATCCTATTCTTGGTCGATCAGTTTTTAGTAATAAGAAAAAAGATCTATCATTCATGCAATTTAATGATACCTATGCACTTCGTATTGGTGACAAGGTCGCTGTATTAAGGCCAGAGCAAGAAGCCCTGACCTTTAGGTATCAGGATGAAAAAATGATCCCTATTGACAATGATGAGGAGTTGGAAAAAAATGCGTTGGCTTTTATTCTTACAATGAATCACCTATATGAAAAACAGCTGTTTAAATAAACTTGAAAAAGCAGCAGAATATACTCAGAACGGTACAGAAATCATGAACCTGGGAAAAAACCGGCTCTAATGGCTTTGCTAAATGCATAAAACTTGACAGCTAATCTACGTAGTCAAGAAGTTGAATAAGGTCTGTTATAACGATATCGGCGGACAGATTTTCACAAACCGTTTCATCGGATCGCAATCTTAGGGATCTTGTATCTCCTGCAAAAAGCCCTGTCATGAAACCTGCTCTTTGAGCAGGATAGATATCATTTAACATGTCATTTCCCACATAAAGAACCGAATCTGTAGGAATATTCATCTCCTTAAGCTTTGAGGATGCAACTTCAAAGAGAAAAGAAGAAGGCTTTGCATATCCGAATTTGTAAGAAAAAAGGATAAGGTTCGGCTCAAATCCAAGATGCTTCAGGTCTGATTCTAAAAACCAGTCAAACAGGTAAGGAGTAAAAAACTGGGCATTTGAAATAATTCCCAATGTGATATGTCTACTCTTTAATTCAATTAGGACTTCTTTTAAATTCGGCATGGGATAAACCGGATTGACAATCAGCTCAAACTCATGTGCGAAAGCCCTGACTCTCCCAGGATTGTCATTTCCAATAATGTGCATCCATATCTTATCTATTTCGATTTCAGGAAAATCTATGCCTTTTTCCCTTAATTTTTCATGTTGTTTTTCAATAGTTTCGAAAAAATCTTTTAAAAGCGTTTTGGCATTTCTCTTTATTTTGAATTTTTCAAGCAGATGTTCAATTTTGTCTGTTTTCTGCAAAACCTTTTTAGCAGCAACTATATCCCCTGAATCACTGATAAACAGTGTGCCGTAAATATCGAAAAGCACGCATTTAATTTTTTTATCAAGTTTTCCGCTTTGATTTAAAGGCGTCGGAAGAGGGGAGAGAGGGGTTAAATATTTTTCAAACAGATATTTATTCACTGTATTCGCACCATTTTAACAGGCTGAAATGACGAGGATCAAGAAAACAGGATAGAAGTATTTTTTTATCAATGCTGTGTGATACAGGATTATTCGACACTTTTTTATATATTTCAAGGAGTTTTTCTTTATATATGTCTTTGTTGTAATTTGAAAAAACAGCCTTCATATTATTTTTTATCAGCTTTTCTTTATCCGGCACAATGCCCACGGATGCAAGATAAGGGTTAAGTCTGATCAATTCATTTTTATCATTTTTGCTCGACATGACATGAGAGATAATATTTTTTTGAAATGATTCATCAAGAAGAGCAAAATCAATTTTTTCATTTTTTATAACCTGAGAAAATATTTTATTCATGCTTGATTTATCAATATCATAGTTAAGCAGTTTACAGTTTCTTAAAATACAGTCTTTCCATTTTCGATAAAAATTATCTTTTCCAATCCATTCAACAGGTACAAGCAGCTCTGAATAGAGATGACCAAGGTCAATGCCGTTGTTTTCAAAATCGCTGCATATATCCGGGAGCTTTCTTCCCCAGATTATCTTTTTTGCACACCATGGTTCAATAAATGAGAATCCAAAACCTTCGCTTATACTTGTCGTAATAAGAAACCTTGATGATAAGACAAGCTTTGAAAAATCATTTTTTAGTCCGGATTCAAATTCAATATTAAGATTTTTGTTTTTTACAAAATTTTTCCATCCTGTATAGCTATAAAAGTCTGCCGGGCTATTAGGCGGAAGCGTGATGGAAAGTCTTTCATGGTTTTTGAAAAAAAGTGACAAAAGGATTGCTTCACCAATATTTTTTCTCCTGATAGCGCGTATGGGATAAAGTACTATATTATCAGTATAATCAATCGTATTCTTTAAGGTAAAAGGTTCAACCATATTGAAAATTTTATGCAGCCCTTCTTTCTTAAGGCCGGCTTTTAATAAGATATCGTAATCACGGGAGTTAATCACTCCGTAATGACAATCAGACAAATATCGATCAAAAAAATATACCTTTGGGCGACCATCTTCTGCGAAATCATGGATCTGCAGAAAAAGATTTATATTTCTTTTCTGAAGCTCTGATAATATATTCAAAAAATTAGTGTTTTTAGCAAGGGTAGGGTTATGTACGTGTAGAACATCACATTTACTGCCGAATTTTGCTGAGATTGCGCTGATTATCGATTCGGCAACTTCATGGGGGGGTGGTTTCTTTTTGGAAAAGCTGTCGTATCCAAGTCCGGGGATAAAGACAGTATCGACAGGGAAGGAAGATTCTTGATCAGAACCAGTGAGTACAAAGGTGTCACATGAATTTTGGATAGCTTTTATCTGTTGTTTTAAAACAGTAGTAACACCACCTGTTTTGAGATGATAGTGGATAAAGGCTATCTTCATTGAGACTTTATTCTTTTGTAAAAAACTGCATCTGAACAGAGCCTAACTCGATTATATCGAATTCTTTAAGAGCAACCGATTCTTTTACAACTTTGCTGTTAACCTTTATTTTTGACAGGCCTCCCACAAAGCTTAAGTATAAGCCGTTGGGCCTTTTACTTATGGTTGCCGCAGTCCGGCCAATACCGAGGCCGCTTACTACAATATCGCAAGACGGGTCTTTACCGATTTTTATAAGCTTTTTGGCAATTTGAACTTCACCATCACCACCGGATAAATATGATAGAAAACCTCCGGGCTCATTTTGTTTTATTCTGGGGGAAGCAGTATCCGAGTCACTTTTTGACTTCATATCCCTGTATTTGTTCGTGTCCATGACCATGGTTTTGTCCATATTGCCGGAAGGCTCTGATGGACGGACTTCATCCTGCAGGTATTCAAAGACTAGGGCATGCTTGCCTATGTTAATTACATCTCCGTGTTTAAGCCAGTGAGACGTCGCAAGCCTTTCATTTACAAAGCAGCCATTTTTACTATGCAGGTCTGTTAAGACAAAACCATCACCTGCCGAGTCAATTTTTGCATGATTACCGGATACAGCAAGGTTTTCAATGACAATATCATTGTTGGTTTGCCTGCCAATTGTGAATGATTTTTCTTTTTGAAGTGGAAAATCCTGGATTACGTTGTCTTTAAATTTTAATGTTAAAACTGGCATCTTTAAAACCTCTTTTTGATAAAAAATTATTAAATCCTTCCAGAATACGCCAAATTAACCCCTTTATTCCCGTTGTGTTTGAATTATCACTTTTTATTTTTATTACTATAACAGATATATTATCATCCCCGCCGCGTTCATTTGCAAGGTCTATAAGGTAACGGCCGGCCGTTTCAGAACTTTTACTTACTACTGCATCAAGGATTTCATTAGGAGTAGCATTGCCACTTAAGCCATCTGAACATATAACAATAACGTCGTTCTTAAAGTAAGGGATTTCACATATATCCGGTTTGACCGTTTTATCAGTTCCAACGGCTCGTGTGAGCATACTATAATATTCAGGACCAAGTTGTCTGGAACTTCCAGAACCTGCTGACTCAAGTTCTGCTATTACAGTATGAGGCACTGAAATAAGTTCAATATCCCCGTTATGTACTAAATATATCGGACTGTCTCCAACATTTGCCGCAATAAAGGTATCCTTGCTGAAGTAAACAGCAGATAAAGTAGATCCCATTCCTCGATACGCTTCATTTTTGCTGGAAACTTGATAGGCTATTCGATTTGACAGGCTGATAGCGGAAATAAGATGATTGGCTTCTCTTGAAAGTGTTTCGTCAGGTATGTTGAATTTCTGTGTATCATTATCTTCGCTTAACTTTTTTATGTAGTCACTTATAGTTTCGACAACTATATTGCTGGCCACTTCTCCGGCGCGATGTCCGCCCATGCCGTCAGCAACAAGATAAAGCCCTAAATTATCATCAAGAAACACCGAATCTTCATTTATTTTTCTTTTTTTACCAATGTCGGTAATGCAAGCAGATTCGTTAATTATCATAATAAAACAAGGTTTAATATTGATGAACTCGAAAAAAGTCGAATTCATCAGGTTTTAAGTGTTAAGTTTAGTCCCACCTGATGAGGGGGAATTAATATAATACTATTGTTAGTTTAATCAATTAATTAAATTATAAAACTTAAACCGTTTCGTGAAAAGTGGTTTTATGACTTTTTTACGAAACCATCATATGTATTTATTTTATATAACAAAAATTAAATCAGGTCAAGCATTCCACAAATCGATCTTCACCAGAAAATGTAAATTTATTTTTAAGCGAACCCTTAGCTATTTCATTTTATTTTTTTTGCGATAGCAGCGTCAATTTTCTTTCTTACCTCTTTTAAATGAGCAGACATTTGTGATGCCCGTTGATAGCGATTTTCACGGTCTTTCTCAAGGGCCTTATTAATGATTGTTACAATTGGAGTTACAATCTTAGGATTTATTGATTTCGGATTAGGATGAGGTGCATTCATAATATTATTCATAAGGGCCGCAGGGTTTTCACCGGTGAAAGGAAGTTCACCTGTTAAAAGTTGGAAAAACATTGTACCCAGAGAGAAGATGTCGGATCTTCCGTCCACTTTTTGACCAGAAAACTGTTCCGGTGACATATAATATGGAGTCCCTTTTACTATTCCTGTCTGTGTCTGAGAAATAGCAGTGATTCTTGCAATGCCGAAGTCCGTGATCTTAACAATACCTGAATCTAAAAGCATGATATTCGCAGGCTTGATATCACGATGAACAATTCCCTTCTGGTGAGCATAGTCAAGGGCGTTTGCAATATCGGCCGCATAATCGATGATCCTGACCATGGGAAGAAGCTTAGCCTTTTTTACATGTTTTTCAAGGTCTTCACCCTCCAGATACTCCATGGCAATGTATGCAAGGTCATGTTCGTCACCTGCATCATATATTGTAACTATGTTTGGATGGGAAAGAGTACCCGCACTTTCCGCTTCCCTGAAGAATTTTACCTTCAAGTCCTGTATGTCTTCAGGATCAAATTCATCGCCAAACTTAAAAGTTTTAATCGCCGTGGTTCTATTAATTCTTGGATCTTGGCCGAGGTAAACGATTCCCATTGCGCCTTTACCAAGCTGCTTTATAATTTCATACCTTCCAAGAGTAGGACGTGTATCGGAGGCTGTTGACAGAAGGTCATCGGAATCTGAACCTCCTCCGGCAAAACCGTCACCAAAAACCATAGTTTCGCTGGCCTGCATCAGCCTTGTTTTCTTTTTGGTTACATCTTTAAATTTCTTATCATGCTTTTCAATATATTCGTAGACCATTGCAGCCTTATTGAGCTGTCGTTTTCTTTCATAGTCCAGTGCAAGATTATAAAGAATATCCTTTACTTCATTGTCCACCGGTACCTTGCGAAATTTATCAAAAGCCATGTCCAGCATGCCCTGGCTCTGGAAAGACAGTCCGAGCATACGATTGCTTTCAGCAGATTCGCCTTCTACCAGCTCTTTTTTAGTTTCGACTGTAAAAAAGCTAAGGCTGATTACTCCGATATACCCCAAGAGAAGCTGCATGACAGGATAAGTCGTACTGACCCACATGCCTTTTGTAATAAAAAGATAACTTGATCCTCCAACAAGAAGAATGAGGAGGATAATAAATGTCATGCCTGCTGCCATTGCTTTTAGCCTTGGCATTATAAAAGTGATCACTATACCAAGTAAGAACATAATTATTAGCTGCGCATTATGGCCCCATTGAGGTTGCGCAATAAGATTGTTATTTAATATCGACCAGACAGTATTCGCCGAGAACTCTCCGACAGGCATTGTAGAATCGGTTGGAGTACTGAGCGGGTTCATAATTCCTGCCGCAGATGGACTTACCAGAACGAGTTTGTTTTTGAAAACATCTGCCGGAACTTTATCATTGATAACATCAAAAAAAGAGTATCTTTTAAAAGAACCTGTAGCTCCTTTAAAACTCACAAGAATTTCCGTATCTTTTGTGGTGGGGATATTAAGAGATCCAAGATAGATAGCTGTGCCAAGATTCGCCCGGATTTTATTGTCGGGGATATTTAGATAAAGCGCCGCAAGTTTCAAAGTATATGACGGGATAAAAAGCCCGTGAAATTCAAAAATCGGGCGCTCTCTTCTGGCAGTACCGTCCAAATCATAAATCAGATTGATATGGCCAATTCCCTTTGAATATTTTAAAAATTCAGGAATAGGAAGGGTAATTTCATCGGACCTTGGGTAATAAATACCGGCAGGGCTTCTTACGTTAAGAATGGATTGATTAATAAGAAGTTTATTCGTTTCAACAGTTTCTTCCGAAAAGACACGGGACTCTCTTAAAAAAACAGGAAGCACAACCTTGCCTGATTCCATGATAGCCTGTGAAAGCTTTCTATCATTATCGAGCCTTGTCTGGGCATCACTTATGGCTTGGAGAAATTCAGATCCTGTTTCGCCTGATTTATCCAGGACGTTTCTTGAGAAAAGTTCTTTTAAATTTGTAAGTTCTTTTAAGCCGCTGCTTTCTTCCGGTTCACTTAAAATAATGTTAAGACCGATTACCCTTGGTCCTCCGGAATCTATCTTATTAATTATTCTGGCTAAAAGCGAACGAGGCCATGGCCAGCGACCGATTTTTTCTATGGAGTCATTGTCAATATCTACTATAACAACTTCGTTCGAGACTCCAGGGTCGCTACGAAAATTCATCATTAAATCATATGATTTCAGTTCAAGGGTGTCGAGGAAATCAACACGGAAAAAAAATAATCCAAAAAAAAGGATTGTAATACCCAGGCCGGTAAATAAAGCCGGTTTTTTTTTTAGAATGCCCATATTTATACCTTCCTGTTTTTTTCTATATATATTTCCAAAACGCTATTTCTTGTAAGGGGCCTTTGCAGATAAGCGCAGACTTCGAAACGGCACTTTTAGAAGGTCCCTGTGAATATTCTGCTGCCAGGCCCGAACCACGATCCGAGTCTGCAAGAATACTATAATAATTTCATCAACATATCAAGATAAAATATCTAGATAAATTACCTGGGTAAACGCATTGGGAAAAATACAATCGGAATAAATCAGTTTAAATGGAGGGGCTTAAAAGTATTTTGTTGGATCTTTTACTCCTGCTTCTTTAAAACCTTTTTTTCTCAAAATGCAGCTGTCACACCGGCCGCATGCGACGCCTTCAGAATTGGGATCGTAGCAGCTATGTGTCAGAGAATAATCTAAACCCAGTTCAATTCCCTTTTTAATTATCTGGGCTTTCGACATATTAAGAAGCGGTGTGTTTATCTTTATTCTTGTTAAACCTTCAACGCCAGCCTTTGTTGCAAGATTTGCCATTTTTTCGAATGCTTCAATATATTCCGGCCTGCAGTCTGGGTATCCGCTGTAATCAATAGCATTTACACCTATAAAAATATCGGATGATCCAATAACTTCAGCCCAGGCAAGGGCATAAGACAGGAAAATAGTGTTTCTCGCTGGAACATAAGTAACTGGTATATCGGCTGAAATTGCTTTTCCATTCCTGTTTTTTGGAACATCAATGCTGTCTGTCAGAGCTGATCCTCCGATTTTATTAAGGTCCAGATTTATAACGAGGTGCTTTTCAACACCAATTATTTCAGCAACTTTTTTGGCGGCCTCAAGTTCAATTTTATGACGCTGGCCATATGAGAAACTAAGGCTGTAGATAAGATAACCGTCATGTTTTGCTATTGCCATAACGGTCGTTGAATCAAGACCGCCGCTTGAAAGGACAACGGCCTTTTTATCAGTAGTCATGAGTGTGTTTCCTTTTGCCTCCCAACTTCCTTGCTTCCAAGCCTCCCAGCTTTTTTTCTCCATTCGGCCATATAACATTATGTAACTGGAAATGAAATCTGACATCAAGTTTATCTTCAAGTATCCATTTTGCAATTTTCGAAGGCTTAATTTTTCCAAAAACAGGAGAAAACAGAATATGATGACCTGGAAGACGGTCAGGTATCATCTTTTTTATTTCCTTTGCATATTCGTAATCTTTGCGGGTTCCCATTACAAACTTAACTTGATCTTTCCTGTTCATTCTTTTCAGGTTTTCAAGATCGTTTTTGTCACTTTCCATGCTTGATGGACACTTTATATCAACAATTTTAATGCATCGGTTGTCAATGATGGAAATATCAAGGCTACCATTTGTCTCAATCATAACTTCATACCCGTTTTCAAGAAGGCTGTATATTAAAAGCGGTGTTTCAGCTTGAATCAAAGGCTCTCCTCCGGTAATTTCCACAAGCGAACATCTAAATAAATCAACCTGTTTTATAATCGGTTCTATTTCCATTTCAGTCCCATTTTCATATGCATAAGTGGTGTCACAATAAGAACATCGCAAGTTGCATCCGGTCAGGCGCACAAAAACGCAGGGACGACCGCTGTAAACAGATTCGCCTTGAATGCTGTAAAATATTTCATTTACTACAAGAGACATGTTCTACCTTGCCTAAAAGTTTAAAAAGACATATTCGTAGCTTAATTGAGCCAAGCTCAACAGGTATGTTGTACATTTTTAACAACATACAACGGGCTACATGCAACAAACAATTTAATCTTTGGTTTATATCAGTTGATTTTGCAATAGTAAACATACTATAATTAATTTAATGGTTGGCAGCAAAACAACTGACCATAAAGGAAGTGTCAGGGTAATATGAAAACCATATGTTTATTGGAAAATACTATTCTAGAATATGCATGGGGATCTTACACAGCCATTCCTGAACTTTTAGATGAAAGTTCCCCTTCAGATGTTCCGCAGGCTGAACTGTGGATGGGTGCACATCCTAAAGCGCCGTCAATGGTCAGATATGATGGCAAGATGGTATCTTTACAAAAGATTATTAAAAATCACCCTAAGGACATTCTGGGGGAAACTGTTGCTGATAAATTTAACAACGAGCTTCCGTATTTGCTAAAAGTCCTTGCTGCTGCCAGGCCCCTTTCGATACAGGCACACCCGAGCCTTGATCAGGCAAAGGAAGGATTTAAGAGGGAAAGCGAACAGGGAATTTCCATAGATGCTCCAAACAGGAATTATAAGGACGCTAACCATAAACCGGAGTGTATTTGCGCTCTTACACCTTTCTGGGCATTGAATGGTTTTCGCAAAATTAACTATATTTTATCATTTATGGAGAAACTCTGCCCAAATAGCCTGGGCAAAGAACTTAATGAGCTTGGGAAAAAACACAACACTGATGGGTTAAAGCAATTCTTTAAGGTTCTGATGACACTGGATCAGAAGGGGAAAAAACAGGTTTTAAGTGAGACAATAAATAATGCACATAAATTTACAAAATTGGATTCTGTGTTTGAATGGATAATAAAGCTTTCAGAAGAATATCCTGGAGATACAGGTGTGCTTTCACCTGCGTTTCTAAATCTTATCTGCCTTGAACCAGGCCAGGCCATGTTTCTCTTTGCAGGAGAATTACATGCATATCTTGATGGATTAGGAATAGAACTGATGGCCAATTCGGATAACGTGTTGAGAGGTGGATTGACTCCCAAACATGTTGATGTTCCCGAGCTGTTAAAAGTTGTAAATTTTGAAGAAAGAGACATTAAAATATTGGAATGTGAAAAGAACAAAGTTGCTGAATGCATTTATGAAAGCATGGCGGAAGAATTTATTTTGTCTGTAATTTCTGTGGATTCAAAAAATAACTATACAAGCCCGGCCGTAAGGAGTGCGGAAATATTGCTATGCACGGATGGCCAGGCAACTATCACAGATTTTAGTGATAATGAAAATATTTCTTTAAAAAAAGGAAAATCTGTAATTGTCCCCGCATCTGTCAGGATGTACAATATAAAAGGCAGTGCAAAAATTTATAAAGCCTCTGTAAATAACTTAATTAGCTCATAGCTGATAGCTGATAGCAAAAAGAATTTAATCATTCAATCCCGCTTACAGCGGGACTATCAACTATGAGCTTATGTGAGCTATGAGCTAACTTAAAGAGAGTATTCAATGAATTGGAAATATATTCAAAAAGCTTTGATCATTATCCTTTTGATGGGAGCTGTTTATCTCGCTGCCACGGAATATTTGGATAAGCCTATAGAAAAAATTGGAATGGGGAAAATTACCAGTGCTAATGAAGAGTATTTAACAAATTCATTTAATAAGGCTGTAACCGGCTTTTTAGTTTTGTCCGGGATAAAGAGCGGATTAGCTGTGATTGAAGGTTCGGAAGTCGGTATAGGGTTTAACCTTGAAATTGGTGATATTGTCCAATCTGTTTATGATTACGTGGACATTGCATGGAAGACAGCTCTTGCCGGCGGTACCGTAATACTTATGACACGTTTACTATTGCAATCCGTGGCTTTGATAGACCACTGGTGTCTTTCCATGATGTTTGTGGCTTTATTTACTTTTTTAATCGTAAGCTGGTTTTTCCCAAAGTATGCCAAAACTTCCAGATTGTTGAAAGAAGCGACTTTTTTTCTTATAGTTTTTTCTGTGGTCTTGTATATAGTGCTCCCTTTTTCGATTACAGGTGCTGCTTTTTTATCTGAAAAAATTACAAAACCGCTTATTCAGGAATCTCAAAAAAGTTTTGAAAATATTAAAGAAGATTTTTCATTGGGATCCATCACAGACAGGTTGTTCCCGGATGAACAGGAAAAAGATGGTTCCTGGTTTTCCGAGTTGAACATAAAGGCAAAATATGAAAAAACAAAATATCGTATGGAAGAACTTGCAAAATACTTTAAGGAAAAAACAAGAAACATTGCCATCTGGACGATTCAACTGATTGCCGGATACTTGTTTGATGCCATAATATTTCCAGTTGCATTTTTTATTATACTTTTTATAATTACCAAGAGCATTTTGGTGTATCTTTTTGAAAACAGGAGATATCAATCTTTTAAAGAAGATATAGAATCAATGATGAAAAAATATTACGGTTCTTCAAAAAAAACTGTGAGAAAGCCATATAGGCAGATACCTATAGGACATACACAAAAACCGATTACCGGAAATAAAAGAATATTTTAGAGCGCGCAAATCCTGAGGAACGAGGCGTACTAATAGTACGTCGCAGTGACGAAGGATGCAGCGAAACGCAGAAGTTAGACTTTTTACGAAGCCGTCATAAAAAAATATCTTGACAACGGAAAGCCTGTAATATAATTACGCTGAAACTGTTAATTTAAAAAGATAATTTCAAATGGCAAACAATTTTTCAGGCAGATATTTTTGGTTTTTTCGGTATTATTATTTTAATGCCATTATGCCTGGGGTGCGCCAAAGTCAGTAAGAAATTTAACTAAGCGCTAAAAGCCGTGGGCAGAAAAGAGTCCGCGGCTTTTTTATTTTAAAAGGCCGTGGAGAAAAACTTCACGGCCTTTTTTTTGAAAAGGAGGAAATGACTAATGACCATTTTAGGCAAAAGGATTCGTATGGAACGTATTATTAACAGAAATTCCGGCAAAACGGTAATCGTTCCTATGGACCACGGCATATCGGTGGGCCCCATCGATGGTTTAAAAGATATGAAACAGGCGATTCAAAATGTAGCTCAGGGGGGCGCAAACGCCATCGTGATGCACAAGGGACTGGTTCAAGAAGGGCATCGCGAGGAGGGCAGGGATATCGGGCTTATTATGCACCTGTCTGCATCCACATGTCTTTCAGTTTACCCGAATGCTAAAACACTTGTCTGCTCGGTTGAAGAAGCAGTTAAACTCGGTGCTGATGCGGTATCCATACATGTAAATCTCGGGAACGGCGGAGAAAAGGAGATGTTGAATGACTTTGGAAAAGTTAGCTATGATGCACGAACATGGGGAATGCCGCTTCTTGCCATGATATATCCAAGGGGAGAGAAGATAAAAGACGAATATGACGTTAATGTAATAAAACATGCGGCACGTCTTGGAAGTGAGATGGGAGCGGATATTGTAAAGGTTTCATACACAGGGTCCACCGAAACATTTCAAGAAGTTGTGTCAGGATGCAGTGTACCTGTGGTAATTGCCGGCGGCTCCAAAATGGATTCGGAAAAGGAAATACTTGAAATGGTTAAAGGCAGTATCGAAGCAGGTGGCGCAGGAGTATCAATAGGCCGAAATGTTTTTCAGTATAAAGATCCGAAGAGCATGGTTCGGGCTATTTCATGTATTGTAACTGAAGGTGGAAGTGTAGAAGATGGGCTGAAAATACTGGAAAGTAATTAGGCTCCTATGCATCCACATGAAGCAAAAATTGCTAAAATGACGGGATAGGGGTTAAAATGCAAAAAATATGGGTTAAGGTCGATCCATGGGATAAAAATATAGTAACAACCGCTCTTGAAGGTGGAGCGGACGGTATAATGGTCCCAAAGGGATATTCCGAAAAAGTCAAAAAACTCGGTAGGATACAAACAGTTTCTGAAGATGGTGATTTAAGGTTGGGAAAAGATGTCATTTTTTACACTATTAAAAGCAGTGATGATGAAGATGAGATAATCAAACTGGGCCGGAGTAAAAAAGTAATTCTTCAATGCGAAGACTGGACTGTTATTCCTCTGGAAAACCTGATTGCAAAAGGTGCGGAGGTTATTGTGCAGGTTGATGGTTTGAAGGAAGCTGAAACTGCTTTCGGTATTCTTGAAAAAGGAGTGCAACATATTCTTTTTCACACAACCGATACTGTGGAATTGAAGAAAGTTCTTTCTCTTGTGGGACCAAAAGAAGAAAAAATTTTACTTGAAACGGCTGAAATTCGAGAAGTTACACCGATCGGCATGGGAGATAGAGTGTGTGTGGATACATGCACAGCAATGGTGAAAGGCCAGGGCATTCTGGTTGGAAACAGCAGCAGCGCCATGTTTCTTGTCCACGCGGAAACAGTTTCCAATCCTTATGTTGCCCCGCGGCCATTTCGCGTAAACGCGGGCCCTGTTCATGCTTATACAAAGGTTCCCGGCGGAAAAACAAGATACCTTTCTGAACTTTCGGCCGGGGATAAGGTGCTGATCATTGATTTCAAAGGCAATGTGGCTATAGGTGCCGTAGGACGGCTTAAAATCGAAAAACGGCCGCTGATGCTTGTCAGGGCGGCTATAAAAGACAAAGAGGTGACAACCATCCTTCAAAATGCGGAAACAATCAGGCTGACTTCACCTGACGGAAGTCCGATATCTGTTGTTAAATTAGGCGCCGGTGATAAGGTACTTGTAGCTGTTGAGAAAGGTGGGAGACATTTTGGTCATAAGATAGATGAAACCATAACGGAAAGGTAAACTCAATAATGCATAATTTAGATTCCAGCATAAATGAATTGAGAAAATCTATAGATGAAATTGATGAAAAGATTCTGGATTTAATTAACCAAAGGCTTCTGTTCGGAAAAGAAATAGGAAACATCAAGAGAAAAAATAAAGAGCAGGTTACGGATAAAGCACGTGAGACGGCAATTTTAAAAAGGCTTAAAGATCTTAATAAAGGTTATTTACGCAACGATACCCTTGATCATATATTTACTCAGATAATTTCCGAATCCCGGGAGATTCAACATCCCGGGAAGATAAGCTACCTTGGACCGGAAGCAACATTTACCCATATTGCTGCAATGAATCATTTTGGGCGGAATGTTACGTTTGTTTCACAGCCGGCCATTTATGATGTATTTTCTGAAGTGGAAAAAGGTATAAGCCTGTTTGGTGTTGTGCCGGTGGAAAACTCCAATGAAGGGTCTGTTAATAACACGCTTGATCTTTTTTTTGAATCTGATTTAAAAATATGTGCCGAGATTTACCAA
>RCNC010001531.1_pt1 | contig 15562 bp, 15 predicted proteins | sample 2041301 | NCBI WGS metagenome assembly RCNC01 (sample SAMN09708231, study PRJNA481090) | Marine sediment metagenome, whole genome shotgun sequencing project. | biome: marine sediment; feature: ocean; material: sediment; isolation source: Sewage treatment plant 13A marine sediment (STP13A) ... | reverse complement strand
TCATCCAACCCCATTTTTGTTTTATCCCGGCAGCGAAAATGGCTGCCGGCCACCAGCAGCAGGCTCAAAAAATGGCTGCCGACATGCCGGTAAAGGTTTCGGCCGCGGCCGCAAAAGGTTTCCAGGTGTTCGAAGTCCCGCAGCCCGGACAGCCCCAGGTTGGGGAATGCGCAGGAATTCAGCCACTGGTCCAACCGTCCCGAACGAAACCACTGATAGCGTCCCTGATCGTCACGGCGCAACCGCTGGGTGCGGTTATGAAACAGCGGGATCGGCGCATCGTGGATCACGCCTTTGGCCGTCAGCCAGCCCAGCAGGTAGGCGTTGCGGCCGAGCATCTCCCGTGCGTTTTTTCCATCGACCCGGTGATCATTGGGGTATACGAAATAGTCTTGGTGGGCGATAAAGGCGATGGCCAGGCCATCGGGATGCATCTGGAAGTTGTCGGGCGGAGCAAGCGGAATAGGGTTGATTCGAAATACCCGCTGATTCTCAACCCGCAGGGGCCTGGGAATGTGGAACCGGCAGCCAGCGGCATAATCCGGTTGCTTCAGCCTTTCCATCCAGCGGACCTCTTTCTGTAGACCCGCTGCCGTGTCTCCCTTTTTAGCCAGTTTGGCTACCAGCAGTTGGTTCTTGCCAGATATGTCCACCACCAGGCTTCTGCCGATGTATCGGGGGGTGCCGGTTTTCGTCAGCCCGTTTATCGAAAGCAGCCGCGTCCAGGAGATCCTCGGCGCAGACGCACTGCGGCCGATACTCAGCCGCTGTCCGATGATGTTGACCGGCAGGCTTCCCAGCGCCTCGGCCACGCCACGGTGGGCGCTGCCGTCCGTTTTAAGGAGCAGGCCATTAAGGCAGGCCAGTGCCTTCGCTCCCAGCCCGTTACAGCCGGGTATGGTTGCCATATCGGTCATTACCGATGCGGCTTCGCGGAAGAGAAAATAGGCCTGCCGCACCCTGCCAAAGGCGCTGGATAGCAGGAGTTGTTCCACTGAGAAGATGGTCTGACTGTCGAGAACACCCGGGTGCTTTTGCGCCAGCCGGCGAAGGTCGGCGACGGCATGGTACTTGGCGATGAAATCAAAGCGGGGCTCGACCAGGGCGGTTTCGGCTTGGTTTTTCAAGGTGTGGGGATAGGTGCTCATGGGTTCCGATTGTAAGCCGGGAAAGATATCGGAGGTCAGTTGTCGGTTGCCAGTTTCCGGTTATCGCAGGTTGAAGGCTGATCAGGATCGTAGATCGGTTCCAGCCAATCTAACCAACGTTTTCAACGCTCCCAACGCTCTCAACGGTCAAAACGCTTTAGGTCCAATAGATCCGCCACCTCTGCCAGCGACCGGATGTGATAATCGGCCGTCAGATCCGGGTTGCGATAGGCGACAAAGGCAATCCCGGCGGCCCTGGCCGCCATTTCGTCAACCTGGGAGTCGCCCACATAGATCACCTCAGCGGCTGACACCGAAAAGTGCTCGACCACCTTGATCAGCGCTTCGGGGTGGGGTTTGGGAAACTGGACGTCCAGTGCACAGACCACCAGGTCGAAGAGGTGGTCGATGTGGTTGTCCGCCAGTACGCGGGCCATGGTGTCGGTGCGGTTGGTGGCCACCGCCGTTTTAAAGCCAGGGCGAAGCGTCTCCAGCAACGGCACCAACCCCGGTTCCATCTGCATGAACTTCAAAAAGGGCTGGTACCCCAGCTGTCTGCGGTAATCCTCGGCAGCCTTGCGGGTGGTTTCGTCGCGGATCAGGTATGCCAGGGATTCACCTACGGTGTGCATGTGGACGTAGGCCAGCTGCTCCGGGACCATGGCCGGCAGGTGGCAATAGTCCAGCACGTGGTTGTAGTAAGCCCGGTTGGCCTCCCGGGAATCGAACATGACGCCGTCACAGTCGAAGGCAACGACCTTTGTTCGCTGAGCGCGATTATCCGTCACTGGCACTTTTTTTCGGTGGGGTGGGCGCGGGTTGAGGCGCCGCCGAAAGTATCTGGCCGTAAACCGGAACGGTGATCGTGGGTTTGATGCTGCTGTCCGTGGTCAGGATCACCGTGTCCGCATATCGCCCGGCGGCGGTTTTTTTGTTTTCAATGGTCAGGATATAACCATCACCATCGGCCTTGCTGAATTCCTGGACATCAAAAACGATATCGTTTCCGTTTCTGGCTTTTACCCCGAGAATTTTGAATGGATAGGCTTTTTCGCGGGTAATGGTGATCGCCTTTTTAATGTCGGTTCCCGCCTGGCCGACCAGACGGGCATAGGCTGGATCCATGCGTGCAAAGTGGATTACCGTACCGGTAATGTTCAATGTGACCCGTGCGTTGTCCGGGTCGTTGGTGAAGACCTCGATGTTCTTTTTCAGGGTCCTGCCGCCGTAGCCGCTGGTGTTGACCTTGATGCTGATGATTCCCTCGCCGCCGGCGGGGATCTGCCTCGGGTAGGAGGCGACCGAACACCCTCAGCCGGTTTTGACCTGGGTTATGGCAAGGGGGCCGTTTCCGGTATTTTTTATCGCAAAGTCATGGGTGATCTGGCTTCCGTCAACCACCGGGTCGAATTCATATTTCAGTTCGGGCAACATCACGCCGGGCTTTTCGATGGCCGCGACGGCGGATGATGCCTGACCGGTTGAAGCCTTGTCCTCCGACGCACATGTAAAGGTCGCGGCGGCCAACAGCATCACGATGGTTGCCGTGAATGCAAGAATACGAAATCTCATGGGTTGTTCTCCTTGTTGGAAAATATGCGGATCAACATCGGTTTTTTTTCTAATGATCAAACCATTATATTTAAGCTTCGGCACTGATCCTGTCAAGTTACATCAGAAAAAACGGGTCCACATCAACGGTGACCTTGATCTGCCGGCCGGCGGGTGCGGCACGATGATCCAGGATCAGCTCATATGCAAATCGGTGAAGCATTGCCGTGTGCGGACTTTTGACCAGGATCTGCCAGCGGTGGTGCTTGGCAATGCGGGACAGCGGCGCTTCAAGGGGGCCCATCACTTGAATCCGTCCGTAATACGGTCCGTCCGCAGCCAGTAGTTTACGACAGTTCTCCCCCAATGCCCTGGCATGGGCGGCCGCCTGCTTCGAATCTTTACTGGATATGCGCACGGCAATCATGCGGGAAAAGGGCGGATAACCCAGGGCTTTTCGAAAGCCGATCTCCTGATTGTAAAATGCTTTGAAATCCTGGTCTTTCGCCGCAAGGATGCTGAAATGGTTCGGGTTGTAGGTCTGGAGAATCACCCGGCCGGGTTGATCGCCGCGACCCGCCCGGCCCGCCACCTGGGCCAGCAGTTGAAAGGTCCGCTCCCCGGCGCGAAAGTCAGGAAAATTCAGGGTCAGGTCGGCACAGACCACCCCTACCAGGGTGATGTCCGGAAAATCGTGCCCCTTGGCCACCATCTGGGTGCCGACCAGGATGTCGATCCGGCGGTGCTTCAGATCCTTCAGAAGGTTTACGACCGACCCTTTGCGGGTCATGGTATCCCGGTCCATGCGTGCCACCCGTGCCTCGGGGAACAATTGGGTCATCGCCTCCTGAATTTTTTCAGTTCCCACACCCAGCAGCCTGATTTTCTCGGATCCGCAGGAGGGGCAGGTGGACACGGCGGCTTTGGAAAACCCGCAGTAGTGGCAGCGAAAGGCATTGGCCCGTTTGTGAAGGGTCAGGGAAATATCACAGTTTTTGCATCGAAGGGGCTGGCCGCATTGCCCGCAGATGGGAAACGCGGCGAACCCCCGCCGGTTGAGAAAGATGAGGGCCTGTTTCCCGTCGTCCAGGGTCTTTTGGATTTCCTGCTGAAGCGGAGCTGTGATGTAACGGCGGATACCCCGGTCGTCACGACTGTGGGCAAGATCCACGGTTTGGATGGCCGGCAGCGGCTGGCGGTTGACCCGTCGTGTGAGACTGGCAGTTTCATATTTGCCCACGCTGACATTATACCAGGACTGCACCGACGGTGTCGCCGATCCCAGGATGGCCAGGGCGTTGTGGTGACGGGCCCGAACCACGGCCAGGTCCCTGGCGTTGTAGCTCAGGCCGCCTTCCTGCTTGTAGGAGGCGTCGTGCTCCTCGTCGACGATGATCAGACCGACATCGCCAAAGGGGGCGAAGATGCATGACCGTGCGCCAATGGCAATGGTCGCGTCCGCTTTGGCAATGCGAAGCCACTGGTCGTAGCGTTCGCCCTGGGACAGGCCGCTGTGCAGGACCGCCACCGTTTCTCCGAAGCGGGCGCGGAACCGGCGTTCTGTCTGAGAGATAAGGGCGATTTCCGGTACCAGCACCAGCACGCCAAGCCCCTTATCCAGGGCGGCCTGTGTCAGCCGAAGATAGACTTCGGTTTTTCCGCTGCCGGTGACGCCGGCCAGCAGGACCGTTTTGAATCCCTGTCCCAGCAGCGGTGCCATGACGCTTACCGCTTCGGCCTGCTCTTCGGTGAGCCGGGGCGGGATGTCCGGTTCGATGGGGTCGCCGAACGGGTCCCGGTAAACCGTCTTTTCGTAAACGGCGACCTGCCCGGCTTTTTGCATGGCCCGGACCAGTGCCGCAGCGGTGGGAACCCGTGTTTTCAGTTCCGGAACGCTCAGATCGCCCTCGGTTTCCAATGCGTTCCGGATGATTTTGCGCTGCACAGAGAGGCGGTCGGAAACGGGAGTGGTCTCCTTTACCGTCACCCACCGGACGGTTTTCGGCCGGATCTGACGGGCCTTGATCTGTCGATCCACCTGGATCCACCCTCGTTGGCGCATTTGATGGATTAATGCCCATGAGACGGGTTGGTCGATCACTTTTTGCAATTGCTTGATGCCGGCCGGTCCTTTTGCCAGTGCCGACAGGACGATTTTTTCCAGGGGAGAAGGGTGTGGCGATGCCGCGGCCGCCACACCTGCTTCGCCGATGGTCAGGATGGCGATGTCGGTAAGATTCAGTCCGGCCGGAAGGGCGGTGTGAATCACCTGCCCCAACGGGTGCATGTAGTAGGCGGCGATCCATTTGAAAAACGGGATCATGGTTTCCGGAAAAAGGGGCGTGTCGTCGAGCACATCCAGGATATGTTTGATCTCCATCGGATCAATCTTGTCGGTTGGCTCCCCTGCCGGGCCGACCAGGTATCCGGTGACCCTGCGTCTGCCAAAGGGCACCAGGACCCGTTTTCCCGGACAGGCAAGCGGGGCCAGATGCGCAGGAACGCTGTAGCTGAAGGCGTCATGGACCGGCAGGGCCACGGCCACCGAAACGATATGCCGGTGATGAATAATCAGATTTTCCTTGACAGGGATCACGGCTTCTTTTAAGTAATGATTTCAAATTGTTGCAAATATTTGCCCCAATGGCAAGCTGCAGATTCAACGCATTATAGACCCGGAAGGATACGCTTTCAACCATATCATGCGTTGCAAGTCTTCCCAATACCTGCTAATATCTTTAAATTCGACGGTTTATCCGCCTACCGCAATTGAGCGGAGACACTCATGAAAAACAAAGGAGGAAACGGTATGAACGGGATCCTGAAACGTGTGATCGTCCTGCTGACCGCCATGGCATTGGTTGCGGTTCCCTGCATGACCTGCTTTGCCGAAGGGCTAGAACAGGATGATGATATTATTGCCGGGAAAATGGCCGGTGATGCCCTGGTTGTCAGGCCTTTGGGGCTTTGCGCAACGATTATCGGTGGAGTGATTTTTGTCGTCTCCCTGCCGTTTTCCGCCTTGGGCGGCAACACTAAATCCGCCTATGACTATCTGCTGGCCGACCCTTTCAAGTTCACCTTCAACAGACCGCTGGGTGAATTCTAAGCATTGACGGATTCGTAAAAAGTCCGATCCGCCTGAGGCGGATAAATATCTGCGTTACGCTTCATCCTTCGTCACTGCGGCGTACCATAAGTACGCCTCATTCCTTAAGGACTCGCAAGCCTTGATCTCTGGCTTTTTACGAATCCGTCGGAAATGCGACTTTTTACGAGTTCATCAACCATTCGTTTAATCATAAAGAATTAAAAAAATGCCCGGTGATCGATCGCCGGGCATGAACAAGGAGGACGTGTGCCCGTACATCTTGTCGAACACCCCTTGATTAGACACAAAATCGGCCTCATGCGTGGGCATGATGTGTCAACGAAAAATTTCAGGGAGCTGGCCAATGAACTGGCCACGCTGCTTACCTATGAGGCCACCAAGGACCTGGAGACCGAGACCATGACCATCCAGGGATGGGCGGGCGACGTGGTGGTTGAAAATATCAAGGGCAAGAAGATCACCGTGGTCCCGATCCTTCGTGCGGGGTTGGGGATGATGGACGGGGTGCTCAACCTGATCCCGTCGGCCAGGGTGAGTGTGGTGGGGCTGTACCGCAACGAGGAGACCCTGGAACCGGTGCGCTACTATGTCAAGATGACCAGCGACATGGAAGAGCGAATCGCCCTGATCCTGGATCCCATGCTGGCCACGGGGGGTACCCTGGTGGCCACCATCGACCTGCTGAAAGAATCTGGTTGCAAGCAGATCCGGGGGCTGTTTCTGGTTGCTGCGCCCGAGGGGCTCCAACGGCTGGAAAAGGCCCATCCCGATGTGGAAATTTACGTAGCGGCCATCGATGAAAAACTTAACGACATCGGTTACATCATTCCGGGCCTGGGTGATGCGGGCGACAAGATCTTCGGAACTAAGTAAGGGTTTTCGCAAACGGTTTAAATGAAGCGTTCGGCTACCAACCGGGCGCTTTTCTATTTCTGAAACGATCTAAAGCGCCGGAGGTATGCGATTGCACCCAGGTATCACATGATGATAAAAAACCTATTTAAATACTGGACACTTCAAGTCTTCAATCCCGGAGCGGTGATCAAGGATAAATATGCTTCATTTCAGTCGCTGCTTGAAAAGGACAAACACGCCCATGAACTGATGGCTGAACTGGAGGAGATCTACTACGATCAGATGCCGGTGGATTTTAACGTCATCGAAGACAAATATGGGCAATTTTCCACCGCCGTAGGCGATATGATTGCCGATCTGTTTAAGATTTGTCCGGGCAAATACGCGGCCCTGAGCTCCTTTCACAAAAAATTCGATGATTACGTGCGGTTTATGCTCGTTTCTGAAAGGGAATCCGCGGAACCGCCCTATGCGGTGGCTTTGGACCATCGGCAGGCGTTGGAAGAATCGCTCGTCGGCGGCAAGGCGGCCAATCTGGCCAGGGCATCGCAAACCTTGCAGCTTCCTGTACCGGCCGGATTTGTTATTACCACCCGCGCGTTCCACCGATTCATTGCGTTCAACAAACTGGACGGCCTGATTGCAGATAACCTGTCCCGGCTGGATATTCATTCCGGGGCGTCCTTAGCCGACGTTTCGGATGCGATTTGCAGGGCGATTCGCGCGGCTACCGTTCCCGGAGATGTGGTCGATGCGATTACCGGTGAATTGGCAGGTTTGCAGGCTCAATGGGACCACACTAGGCGCCTGGCCATTCGAAGCAGCGCGAAAGGCGAAGACTCCAAAACCTCCTTTGCCGGCCAATACCAAACCATATTAAATGTCGGCGAAACAGATATTTTTAATGCCTACAAGCAGGTACTGGCCAGCAAATATTCCCCTTCGGCACTGGTTTACCGGATTAACTACGGTCTGACGGACCGAGAGGCTCCCATGGCAGTTTTGGTGGTGGAAATGATCGCCGCTAAGGCCAGCGGGGTCATGGTCACCCGCGAACCCAACGAAGAAGCAACCGACAACCGACTTTCCATTCATGCGGTGTGGGGATTGGGCCAACTGCTGGTGGACGGCCAGTCTGTTCCGACGGTTTATCAGGCCGCCAAAACAGATCCACCGGCGATTGTGTCCAAACGCCCTCACCAGCAGGTTGAACAGCGGGTCTTCGATTCAGATCAGGGCCTGGTTACGCACATCTTGGATGATGCGCAAATTGCACAGGCGCCGATCCCGGCATCCATTGCCTTGACATTGGCCGAATGGGGAATGCTTCTGGAAAACCATTTCGGCCACACGCAGGATGTGGAATGGTGTCTTGCCCACGACAATCGATTGGTTCTGCTTCAAACCCGGCCATTTTTTGCCGAACCGGTCCGTCAAACGGCGGACCGTCTTGCGTGTTCATTTGAAACCGTTGAAAATGCGGTGCTGGTTTCCGGCGGACACACCGCCGCTGCCGGTATCGCCGCCGGTAAAACCGTCAAAATCAGGGATATCGATGATCTGGCAAATGTCCCTGATGGTTCGGTTTTGGTCACACACAGCATCCCCCCGGAATTTGCCGCCGCTGTCAATCGCTTGCATGCCGTCGTTGCTGAAGTCGGCAGTTCAGCCGGTCATTTTGCATCGGTGGCTCGTGAATTCGGGATACCCACCATCGTTAATGCACGCGATGTGTTGACTGCCTTGCCGGAGGGGATTGATGTGACGGTGGATGCAGAAAGCGGCACCGTCTACCGCGGGGTCGTTCAGGCCATGGTCGATAGCCCCTGTGCCCGCCGAAACCTGTTGGTCGACAGCCCTTTCATGAGTCGGCTGGGGGCGGTGATGAGCTTTATCTCGACCCTCGAACTGGTGGATCCAAGCGGCGCGAACTTTACCCCGGAAGGCTGCCGTTCCCATCATGATATCATCCGGTTTGTCCACGAAAAAGCGGTGGCTGCCATGTTTCAACTCAGCGATATCCGTCTACGCCGTATCGGCGGTTCCAAGAAGCTAAACATCGGCATCCCCATGCTGTTTTACGTGATCGATGTCGGCGGTGGTTTTGCGGGCGGTATCAGCAGTCAATCCCGCGTGGAATTGACCGATATAGAAAGTGCGCCGCTGCTTGCCCTGTTCAGCGGGTTGACCCACCCGGATATTCAATGGGGGACGTTTTCCCATTTCGACTGGGCCTCCCACGACAAAGTGGCCATGAGTGGGGGTTCTATAAGCCCGGATTCGGTTATGTTTGCCAGCCACGCCATCATTTCTGACATATACGCCAACCTGAACCTGCGTTTTGGGTATCACTTCGTTGTTCTGGATACGGTTTGCGGTGATAAGGAAGCGGACAACTACATTTTGTTGCGGTTTTCCGGCGGCGGTGCAGATATCGAGAAACGTAGACTGCGTGCCGCCTTTTTAAGCCTGATTTTTAAGCGTCTGGGATTTGATGTGACCCGGAAAAGCGATCTGATCGATGCAAAATACGGCACCGCCGGGAAAGAGCAGATTGCCCACACCCTGGACATGGTAGGTCGTCTGCTGGGGGCTACAAGATTGATGGACATGTACCTGAAGAACGAAACCAATGTTGACACGTATGCGGATGAATTCATGCAGGGGCGGTACCATTTTTCCAGTGTAGATTTGTAAATAACTGATTGTTAAAACGAGAAGACATGGACCTCAGAAGGGAAAGGGAGGACGTGTGGGCAATTATGAAGTAACCTGGATCACCGAGCAGTTGGCAGCGGGTCATGCACCACTTTCCTATGATGACCTGGAGACCATTAAGGCCCGGGGTATCGATGCCATCGTCAATCTGTGCGGCGAATTTTGCGATCTGCATGAGATTCAAGAGGACTCCGGGTTTGCGGTGTACTATCTCCCCATCTCAGATGAGTGCGCTCCCGACATGGGGGAAATGGAAAAAGCACTTGCCTGGTTGGAACAGAAGCTCGCGCAAGGCCATAAAGCGTTAGTGCACTGTCGTTTTGGGGTGGGGCGCACCGGTACATTTGTCAGCGCGTTCCTAATGAGAACCGGCATTGATTTAAAGGCAGCAGAAAAAATATTGAAAAAAACCCGTGCCAATCCTTCCAACTACTGTCAGTGGAAATTGTTGCGCCAGTACGACAAGGCGTTAAAAAGAAGACGTAGCCGGTAAGATCGAATAAGTGGTATTGTTCATCTGCATAACCACCAATTAAAGAGACAGTTCAATTATAAATGTTGTTCCCACCCTTGTAGCGCTATCAGACGGTCCGACCGCAGAGGCACTCCACGAAATTAAACACCCGTAATTTTGAGAGCCTCTGTTTTCTTCTTTCTGCATACACAGCCAAGCGACCCTATGTAAGGTCAGATATGTTTGCTCTCATTATTGGTTTTCAGCGAAGCAGGAATCGATAAAGCCAGCGGTGGATCCGATGGCCGTAGGGAGGCCAGGCCAGACGCGTGCTGTTGAGTCGTCCCCGCTCAAATACCGGCCGTGCCTTTGAAAAGGTCAAAAATCCGGCCTCACCGTGATACGCGCCCATGCCTGACTGCCCGATCCCGCCGAAGGGCAGGTCGTCCTGGGCCACGTGGGCGAGGGTGTCGTTGATGCATATCCCACCCGATCGGGTCTGGTTGAGAACGCGTCGGGTCCGCTTTGTGTTCTCATCAAAGTAATACAGGGCAAGCGGTCGGGGCCGGCCATTCACATAGTCGACAGCCTCGGAAAGCTTCCGGTAGGTGACGACGGGAAGGATGGGGCCGAATATCTCCTCTTGCATGACAGTCATGGCACGGGTGGGTTCAAGAACCAGCCACACCGGCATTTTACCGGTATCTGAAAAAGCTTCTGCCGATGGGTTGACCTGCACAAGATGCCCGCCTTTTTCCCTTGCATCTGCCAGGTAGCTGGAAAGCCGGCTGAACTGCCGTTGGTTAACGATGGCGGTGTAGTCCGGGTTGGCTGCCATCGTGGGATACATGCGGGCTACAGCTGCTGAAAAGGCCTTTACAAACGAATCCAGACGATTTTCCGGGCAGAGGAGATAATCAGGCGCTATGCAGGTCTGCCCCGCATTGAAGCACTTGCCGAAGGCGATGCGTCCGGCAGCGGTGTCAATGGGGTAGTCCGGTGCTACCAGTGCCGGGGATTTTCCACCTAATTCAAGGGTTACGGGGGTCAGGTTCTCGGCCGCGGCGCGCATGACGTGGCGGCCGACAGCGGTGGAGCCGGTGAAGAGCAGGTGGTCGAAATCCAGCCGGGAAAAAGCCGCGGCGACATCCGCATCCCCGGTTACCACGGATACATGATCGTCGGCGAATACGCCGGCCAGCATCTCGCGAAGGGTCTGTGTGGTGTTGGGGGTGTATTCGCTGGCTTTGATCATGACCCGGTTGCCGGCTGCCAGGGCTCCGGTCAACGGTCCGATGGTCAGGTAGACGGGGTAGTTCCACGGGGAGATGACGCCCACCACGCCCAGCGGTTGATAAAGCACCCGCGCCTGTGCCGGTTGAAATATCAGGCCGACCCGCCGCCGGTCAGGCCTCATCCAACGGCTCACGTGGTCTAATGCATACCGAATGCCTTCGAGGCTGGGAAAGATTTCTGCCAGCAGGGTTTCGTCGCGGCTGCGTCCGTTGAAATCCATGTCGATGGCTTCGGCCAGGCGATGCCGGAACGCCTTCAAGGCTGAGGCCAGTTGCCTGAGGTGCCTTTTGCGCTGGCCGGCCGAGGGCATCGGATCGATTTGAAAGGCGGCATGCTGGCTCTTCAGCAGCTGCTGCATGGCAAGGTTCGGTTTGTCCGGTGTGTCTGGCTGCATGGGCTGTTGGTTCCTGCCTGAAGATGATCGATGTACTAACTTAACCATCCATTGATCATTCGAAACCGTCCATGCTGAAAAAACTTGTCATCGCGTCTTGTGCCACGTATTCTGATCCAGTCGTTTTTCGACGATTGGGGGATTGTTTTCCGCAAATCGTCATTCCATCGCAAGGCCGGAATTCATGAATGCCTCTTTTTTAACCACGCTGCGCGTATTCGTTCCATTTGCCGCCGGATATTTTCTTTCTTACCTCTACCGGGTGGTTAATGCGGTCATCGCTCCGGACCTGGTGGGCGATTTGGGTATTGGCCCATCGGCTTTGGGGTTGTTGACCGCCATCTATTTTATTTCCTTCGCTTCAGCGCAATTGCCGCTGGGGGTGCTGCTGGATCGCTTCGGTCCCAGGCGGATGGAAGCGTTTCTACTGCTTTTCGCCGGGCTGGGGGCGTATCTTTTTTCCCGATCCGGATCGTTGACCGGCCTCGTGGTGGCCCGGGCTTTTATCGGGTTCGGTGTGTCGGCCTGTCTCATGGCGGCTTTTAAGGCATACACCCTATGGTTTCCCAAAGAACGCTGGCCGCTGGTGAACGGTTTTCAAATGGCCGCTGGCGGTTTCGGTGCGCTGGCGGCGACAGCACCGGTGGAGGCGGCTCTGCAGGTGACCGACTGGCGCGGCGTCTTCATGGTGCTGGCCGTGCTCACCCTGCTGGTGGCGGTGGCTGTGTACACCGTGGTCCCCGAAAAACCGTCCAGCGGGGCCGGCGAAAGCTTCAAACACCAGTTGCAGGGCGTAAAGACCGTGTTTACCAGCCTTGAATTCTGGCGGGCGGCGCCGTTAACCACCCTGTCCCAGGCGTCCTTTCTTTCCATACAGGGGCTTTGGGCCGGGCCCTGGCTCAAGGATGTGGCCGGGCTGGAGCGCATGGCGGTGGCCAATGTGCTGCTATGGATTGCCGTGGCCATGATCGTGGGATTCATCCTGCTGGGGTCGTTGGCCGAGCGATTGAGCCGCTCAGGCATCAGCGTGCTGGCGACGGCGGTGACAGGTATGGGTCTGTTCATGGGCGTGCAGGTGCTGGTTCTGGCTGGGCCGGTGGGCTGGGCACTTCCCGTGTGGGTGCTTTTCGGCTTTTTTGGCACGTCTGGTATCATCGCCTATGCAGCCTTATCCCAGCGGTTTCCGGTGAAGCTGTCCGGCCGGGTCACCACCGCCGTCAATCTGCTGGTGTTTATCGCCGCCTTCCTGGGGCAGTGGGCCATCGGGGCCATCATCGGCCTCTGGCCTGTCGATGCAGACGGGAAATACGCCCTGGCAGGCTATCGCAGCGGTTTTTTTGTCATGTTGGCCCTTCAGGCAGTGACCTTGATTTGGTTTTTCATAGCCAGCCGGATGATCAGGAACCGCAAAAAGGATTAGTGGCTTTTCATTGCCATTGGCAACACTGGAGGAGACCGACATGAAAATTTATACCGGCACGGGAGATAGGGGTAAAACCAGCCTTTTCAGCGGAGAACGGGTTTCAAAGAGCAGCCCGCGCCTCGAGGCGTATGGCGACCTGGACGAACTCAATTCCGTGATCGGAGCGGTTGCGGCGGCATTGGATCAGGGACAGTCCGGGCTGAAGGATGAAATCCAGGCCATTCAGGCGCTGCTGCTGGAATCCGGCGCCTGGCTGGCGACGACTCCCGGTGCCGAATCCACCCGGTTTTTAAAACCGTTTACGATGGACCCCGCTAAAACGCTGGAAGCCGCGATTGACAGGATTAATATATCCTTGCCCGAACTGAAGCATTTCGTCCTGCCCGGTGGGCACCTCTCCGCATCACTGGCCCATATGGCCCGCACGGTTTGCCGGCGAACTGAACGACGCGTCATCGAACTGGTTGAATATGAGGATGGTGAATCGGGTTCCACCGAAACCATGACGCATATCCTCGTATTCCTCAACCGGCTTTCCGATTACCTTTTTGTACTCGCCCGATTGTGCAATCATAACCAGGGTCAGGGGGATGTGCTGTGGAACGGGTAGATGGCACGCCTCGTTTTTTCGCACGCCTGGTGGACCGGCATTGGCTGGCTCCCGGTATTCTTGAACTGCGGCTGACCCGACCGGAGGGTGTCGTCTTTATTCCCGGCCAGTTTCTGCGCCTGGTAATGGATGGTTACGAGCGGGATTACACCATGGTTTCCGCCCCGGATGCCGAGACCATCGACTTTTGCATCGCCATGGTGGACGGGGGGCGGTTTTCCAGTGACATCCAAAAGGCCGACATCGATGCCACATTTCAGTTGACCGGGCCCCACGGTCATTTTGTTTTCCAGGGCCCGGCGAATCCGGCGGTGTTCGTGGCCACGGGAACCGGCGTTGCCCCCTTTGTGGTCTTTTGCCGGAGTGGGGTGGGCGCCGGCCTCCTGCTTCATGGCGTGGGCACACCTGACCGGTTGATCTACCGGGATATTCTGCAATCCGCATTGAGTGACTATGTGCCCTGTATCAGCCGATCTACCGAGAATATGGGTCGCCCGGACAACGCTTTTCCGGGCCGTGTCACCCATTACCTGGAGCAGCAGCTTAAACCGGGCACCTATGACTTCTATCTGTGCGGTCGGGGGGCCATGATCCGGGATGCGACCGCATTGATTGACGAAAAGTTCGGCGATTCGCGGCTATACATCGAGACCTACGACTAACTAGTGCCGATCCACAAATGGCCAATTTGCCTGATATCTGCGTTATGCGAACGCTTTTATCCTCGGAATATCAACTATATACACCCCAAGGGCATTTCTTTCAGGGCACCTGCGATAAAATTTTTCGTATGCCTTGATCTCAACCCAATTTGCCTATTTCTGGATGGACACTGACTATATCGGCTGGAAAACCATCCTTTTTTCACTGTTGTCGTAGCGCACCATTTTGGCCTTGAGCGTCTGTTCTTCACCAAAGATGTTAACCAGCCGCATGCCGTCAGAGACCTCCTCGATGAGTTCCACATTTTCGAGTACTTTTTCTTCCACCCCATTTTTCACGACAAAGACATTGACATCGCACATGATCATTCTCCGTTTCTATTTTCCCGGTGTGCTGGGAAAACGCCGAGGGTGTGGGTATTTGGCCAGCCGGATAGGAATGCGGTTGATATTAACCACGAAATGGCTATATTGCTCACGTCCGGCAGCTACAGATAATAATGCATCTGCTCAATAAATCAAAGGTTTTGGCCCCATGTTAAAACAGGCCGCCAAAGAAGCGCTCATCCTGATCGTCACAGCCGTGACGATTGCCATTGCCGTCTATGCGGTCAGACCCGACAAGATCGGTATCAATCCTGCATCGTTAAACCAAGACGCCGCGCAGCAGTCACTCTCTGAAAGCGGTTTTTCGGTAATTTCCATCGAGGATGCGGTGCGCCTCCACCAGGAAAATGGTGCCATTTTTGCCGACGCTCGCCATTCCGCTGATTTTGAAGCGGGACACATCCAAGGGGCCGTTCACCTGTATACAGCGGACCAGGAGATCTGGCTGAACGAATTTCTGGCCGCGACCGACCCGGCGACCGTGATCGTGACCTATTGCGATGGAGCGGATTGCCACCTGGCACCGGCGCTCGCCGAACTGCTTTTTTTCAACGGGTTCAACAATGTCCGCTATCTTAAAAACGGATGGACCCGCTGGCGCAACGGCGGCTTTCCGATTGAACCGTGAGTATTGCATCCCCAGAGTTTCCGCCATCCTGAGAGGAACGATCCATTCTGTTGACATTAAAAAGTCCTCAATAAAAAGTAAGGAAAAAATTAAAATAAAAGGAAATCCAGTGATGAATACGGCCACATTGACCAGTAAGGGGCAAATCACGGTTCCCAAACCCATTCGTGAACGGCTGAATATCCATCCGGGTGATCGAATTCATTTTTGCGTCGAGGATGATGGTAGGATAACTTTGATGAACTCGTAAAAAGTCGCATTTCCGACGGATTCGTAAAAAGCCCGAGATCAAGGCTTGCGAATCCTGAGGAATGAGGCGTACTT
>RCNC010003973.1_pt1 | contig 15566 bp, 15 predicted proteins | sample 2041301 | NCBI WGS metagenome assembly RCNC01 (sample SAMN09708231, study PRJNA481090) | Marine sediment metagenome, whole genome shotgun sequencing project. | biome: marine sediment; feature: ocean; material: sediment; isolation source: Sewage treatment plant 13A marine sediment (STP13A) ... | reverse complement strand
GAAGGCTGCCTGGCTTTTGTCAAACTACCTGTGAGTGAGAAACAAGATCTTACCTTTTCAAAAAACAGCAGTGGCCAGGTTTTTTCATCAGAACGTAATAATAAGACCCATTGTTCTTTTGAATTGCCCTCAGGGAAATATACTATTCTAGTGACATTCAAATAGTAGAAATATTGTAAAAAACAATGCAATGAGTCAAAGCCTGAAGGAGAATAAGAATAATGCGGTTTCTTTTTACAAAATGGCCTATGAGGGGAATCCACGTAAGGCTGTGGAATTATTTGTAGGAGCTGAATACATACAACATAATCCCCTTGTTGGGGATGGGAAAGAACCTTTTATTGAATATTTTGAGAGAATGGCAAGAGAATATCCTGATAAATCCATCGAATTCATTCGCTCAGTTGCAGAAGGTGACCTGGTGGCTCTGCATACGCATCAGATCTGGCCTGGAAATCAGGAATATGTAACAATGGATTTCTTTAGATTTGATGATAAGGGGAAAATCGTGGAGCATTGGGACTCAATGCAAGAAATACCAAAAAGCTCAGCAAATAATAATACAATGTACTAGATGGTTAACAGTAGTAGCACAAGAAGGACTAAAATCATATTTTGGCTAAATGAAAATTAAATATCCATTACTATTAGACGGTGGCCTTTCTAATGAGTTGGAAAAACAAGGGTGTAATTTAAATAACAAGTTATGGTCTGCCAGGTTGTTGGAAACAAATCCTGAGGCGATCATTCAAGCTCATTTATCTTATCTTAATTCGGGCGCTCAATGCATTACCACTTCAAGCTATCAAGCTTCCATCTCTGGGTTCATAGCTATTGGTTACGATAGAGCTAAAGCTGAAAAATTTATTTTGAAATCGGTTGAATTGGCTGAGGAAGCAATAAAACGTTTTACTAAATCAGGATTTAATGGCTTCAAACCTCTTATCGCTGCTAGTATTGGTCCTTACGGTGCCTGTTTATCAGATGGTTCTGAATATCATGGAAATTACGGTGTTTCTGATGAACAGCTAAGAGAATTTCACCTAAGTAGAATTAGATTACTAGATCGCTCAAATGCAGATTTTTTTGCTTGTGAAACCATACCAAGTTTTCAGGAAGCAGTGGTATTAGCAGATATTTTAAAAAAGACCAAAAAATCGGCTTGGATATCCTTCTCTTGTAAAGACGAACACCATCTCAATGACGGGACACCCATCGGGGAGTGTGCAGCATTTCTTGCCGGTCATTCAAATGTATTTGCCATAGGCGCAAATTGCACTGCTCCAAAATATATTTCTGGATTAATAAAGTCTATAAAATCAGAATCAGACTCAAAAAAAATAGTTGTGTACCCTAATTCAGGAGAAGCATACAATGCCGAAAGTAAAACATGGCTGGGTTTATCAGATCCAAAATTATTTTTAGAGATGACAAAAGAATGGGTAAAATTAGGAGCAGACATCATAGGAGGGTGTTGTCGAATAGGTTCCGATCATATTAGACGAATGAGTGAAATATTGGTCGAAAACTAATTGTGGAAATCAATAATAATTAATCATGAGAGCAGCAGTTTTTGAGAAATTTCAGGAGTCTATTTCCATACAGAATGTAACAGATCCTAGTCCTAATAATCACGGAGTTGTTGTTAAAGTAAAGGCAACTGGTTTGTGCCGTAGTGACTGGCACGGTTGGATGGGACACGATCCTGATATCGTATTGCCTCATGTACCAGGCCATGAGCTGGCGGGAACTATCGAAGCGATTGGAAAAAGTGTGATGGACTTTAAAGTTGGAGACCGGGTTACCGTCCCTTTTGTATGTGGGTGCGGGACTTGTGGTCAATGTAAGTCAGGCAACCATCAGGTATGTGACCATCAAAGTCAACCAGGCTTTACACATTGGGGTTCGTTTGCAGAATATGTTGCCTTAGACTATGCTGACGTAAACCTGGTAAAAATTCCGGAAGAAATTGATGATGTAACTGCAGCAACTTTGGGATGCCGTTTTATCACTTCGTATAGAGCAATTGTAGAACAAGGGAAAGTCACAGGTGGACAATACGTTGTAATTCATGGTTGTGGGGGTGTTGGACTGTCGGCTATAATGATCTCCAATGCATTAGGTGCGCAGGTGATTGCCGTAGATATTAACGACGACACCCTGAAACTTGCCAGGGAAATGGGAGCTATGGCAACAATCAATGCCACCACAAGCCCCAATATTATTGAACATATAAAGACTCTAAGCCATGGAGGGGCTCATGTTTCTGTTGATGCCCTTGGAAGTCAATCTACATGCTTCAATTCTATTGCGAATCTTAGAAAAAGGGGGAAACATATTCAAGTTGGCTTAATGACTGGTGAGCATCAACATCCTAAAGTCCCTATGGATAAGGTGCTTGCTAATGAACTGGAAATCATTGGAAGTCATGGAATGCAAGCTTTTAAGTATCCTGAAATGCTGGACATGATAAAAAGAGGAAAACTCAAGCCCCAGAATCTTATAGAGAGAACCATTACGCTTGAAGAATCAACAAGCGCTTTAACTAAAATGGATAGCTTCGAAAACAAAGGGATATTAGTAATTAATTCGTTTTAGAAAACGCAAAGATGATAATCAAGTACTGACTGCAATAATAATTAATAACTGCGCCATATGAGGATATTAATAATTGGAGGAAAAGGAACTATAGGAAACAAAGTATCTGCTCACTTTGCCATAAATAATGATGTCATTATTGCCGGGCGATCCAGTGGAGATGTTAATGTTGATATTTCAGATAGCTCTTCCATCGAATCTATGTTTGAGAATTCGGGTAAGTTTGATGCAATAATCTGTATTGCCGGTCAGGCAAAATGGACCGATTTCGACGAATTAAGTGAAGAGGATTTTTACATCGGATTGAAAAGTAAGTTAATGGGACAGGTAAATCTGGTTCGAATTGGACAGAATTACTTAAACCAGAATGGTTCGATAACATTGACCACGGGAATCCTGGCAGACGATCCTGTTGTAAAAACAAGCAGTGCTGCAATGGTAAACGGTGGAATTCACAGTTTTGTTAAAGCAGTTTCATTGGAAATTGAAAATGGAATCAGAGTAAATGTAGTATCCCCCGGATTGGTTGAAGATTCCTATGAAAGGCTCAAAGATTATTTCCCCGGTTGTAATCCTATCCCCATGAATAAAGTGGTTAATGGCTATGTAAGAAGCGTGCAAGGGAAAGATAAGGGAACTGTTATCAGAATCTACACATAATATGCTGCCAGCATCGAATTATGCTGTTGTAACTGGAGCCTCATCGGGAATCGGGTGGCACATTTCCAGGGAATTAGCCTCCAGAGGGTATTCCATTGTAGCAGTAAGTAATCAATTGGAGCAACTAAACAAGCTTAAGTCTGAGTTAGAAAGCAGCTTTCAAATCAGCGTTCAAATTTTTGATTGTGACCTGTCTGAAATTTCTTCTGCAGAGAGCATCTTCGATTTTTGCCAGAAAAATAATCTGCAGGTAGAAGTTCTTGTGAATAATGCCGGCATGTTTGTTTATGGAGAAGTCATAGGTGCAGATATTGAAAAAATCAGAAGCATTCTCCAGCTTCACATGAACACTCCGGTGATGTTGTGCAGACTATTTGCTGCCCTTATGGCGAAAAATCATTCAGGTTATATTCTAAATGTCTCCTCTATCTCTGCGGTAATGCCTTACCCAACTATATCCTTGTATGGTCCTACAAAAACCTTTCTTCGGAAGTTTACAAGAGCACTACGTACTGAATTGAAAGAAACAGGAGTCAATGTCCTTTGCCTGCTTCCGGGGGCAACTGCAACCGCCTTATATGACACAAAGAACATCAAGCTCCCATTGCTATTGCGTCTTGGCATCATGAAGAAACCGGAAGTTGTTGCTAAAGCTGGTGTGAAGGCGCTTTTTAAAAAGCGTGCGGAGTGTATTCCGGGCCTGTTAAATAAGATTATCATGCGTTTCATTCCCCTTATTCCCAATAGTTTTATTGGATTTATTTATAGAAAAACGAAAAGATGAGAAATCTTAGCCTTATTCTTCCAGCTTGTTGTAGTATTTGCTCACCATAGCAGCACCAACTATACCCGCTTCATTCATCAATTTGGCAGGAACCACTTTGGCCTTGGTGGTCAGATGGTGGAAGAACTTATCTCCTTTTTTACTGGCTCCTCCTCCGATAATTATCTGGTCTGGCCAGACCAGTTCTTCCATACGGAGCAGGTATTCATTAAAACGACCTGCCCAGGTATCCCAGTCAAGATCATTCTTTTTACGTGCAGCATCGGTGGCGTAGAGTTCGGCATCGGCACCGTGTAACAAAATATGGCCCATTTCCAGGTTGGGAACCAGTTTCCCGTTGCTGAAGATTACGGTACCTAGCCCTGTTCCCACGGTAACCAGTAGCAGCGTTCCAGATGTTCCTTTCCCGGCCCCGAATTTAACTTCGGCCATGCCGGCAGCATCTGCATCATTTACCACATGCACCTTGCAGCCGGTGGCCTCAGAAAAGAGCTTATTAAGATTCTTATCAATCCAGCTATTATCCACATTGGCAGCAGTTCTGGCTACACCCTGCTGGATCACACCGGGAAAACCGGCACCAACCGGACCCTTCCAGTCAAAGTGTTGAGTAATTTTTTGCATCACCTTTGCCACTGCTTCGGGAGTAGCAGGCTGCGGGGTGGGAATACGATACCTCTCCGTAAGCAGTTTACCTTTTTTTGTATCAACGATGGCACCTTTTACGCCGGAACCTCCAATATCAATTCCCAGTATTTTCCTTAGTTTCATTTTGTCGTATAAATTATAGTCCGTATGATTAATTAGAGGGTTCTAAATTAGTAACTTTTCAAACCCACCCAAAATTATTGGCACGAAAATGTTTCTATGTGGAAGAATTTTCACTAACTTACTTAGAGAGTAATTAAAGTTAGAGATAGAATCAATTATGGAAGATCAGCCAAACTACCGTTGGAAATCCAAAAATATCCTGGTCGTGGAGGATGATGAATCAAGTGCCTTCCTGCTCGGAACTTTTTTGAAAGAGACCGGTGCGAGTATCTCTTTTACGACGGATGGAAATGAAGCCGTTGACTTTGTTCGCCAGCACCCGGAAACCGACCTGGTTCTTATGGACATACTCCTGCCGAATAAGGATGGTTTCACAGCCACCAGGGAGATCAAATCCTTTGCGCGGGACGTAGTGATTATCGCCCAGACAGCCTATGCATTTTCCATGGACCATCGTGAGGCCCTCAGGGCCGGATGTGACGCTTATCTTAGCAAGCCGCTGAACATGAGTCTGCTGCTTGATAAGATAGACGGGTATCTCTCCTGATTTACTTCTCTCCTTATCAGCTATTCAAATACTGCTTTATACAGGTAGTTGCTTTCCACTGCTTCTCTACTGAAATGATCCCTGTGGAACTGATTGTTGATATATAGTTTTGTCTGATCCAGATAATGGGGCGATGCGGGTATACCTGATATTCCCGTAGGGATTACTGTAAGGGACCGGTCCCAGTCAGCTGTGTGAAAAATATGGCGCTCGGAGGCTCCGTGATTTGCAACAAAGCTACTTCCTTTTGGATAGGTATAAGGACATACCGTATGTGAGCTTCCACCGATAGAATAAGGCCCCCGGTTGACTTTAAATAGCTTCTCAACAATGGGAACACCCCCCATGGGATGCATCAGTGCTACCTTATGTAACTGGCCCCACTCCCAGGACTTTACTTCTGGTCCGTACATGGAGGTAAGAGTATCCATGGATTGCTGGAAAGCGGTCCGGATATTATCATGAAAACTTTCTGTTACATCAGGTGTATTCACATTGTCGCACCAGAGTGATTGTCCTGTAACTCTTGTCTTTTCTATGAGGTTGCTGGCAATGGCGTAATAAGCCAGTTGCCTGTAATCGTCCCCCTTCGAACATGGCCCTGTTTAGCTCTATGAACATAATCTCAAAAATCAGGGCGGCAGATGATGAGGCCTGCATGTCGTAATCCCATTCAGCCAGTGCCTCATAAGCAGATTGGTACTCCCCACTGGCATAATCCTGCAAGGCATCCAGGTACAGGGGGGTCATATACATGGCAAAATGAGAGTGCTGGTCTCGCAGCATTCGTTTAAAATCTTCTGTTCCAAACACTTCTTTTTCATCAAGCATCTCCCGGATTCTGCCAATTCGCCAGGGGAGACTGTACCATGAACCAATATAGTATGGATAGTCGTCATCCACCGTTTTATTATTAGCGCTGGAAACATAACCGCATTCAGGATTGTAGGAGTTGGGCAGCTCATCGAAGGGAACCACTCCCTGCCAGTCATAGAGAGAGGTGTCGCCCGGGTATACAAGGATCCCACCGGAGTGCCGGATGGGAACTCCTGCTGAGGTTTGCAATCCGATGTTTCCATTACGGTCTGCATATATAATATTCTGACTCACCGAAGTGAATGATTTAACCGCATCTCTGAACTCTTCCCAGTTTCCAGCGCGGTTCAACAGATATATGGTTCGAATTTCATTACTCATCTCATTGCCCTGCCAGCGGGCCGACATAACTTTATCGCTTACCCCTTTAAACTCACTGACCACCGGTCCGCGGTGGGTAAAGCGATTGAAGCGCACAACGGGTTCTTCAGCTCCTTTCACCGGGATCACTTCCTTCACAATTCTCATATCCTGCCATTCGCCATCGAGCAGGTACTGGTTGCTGTCGGCCGGATTGATGGTTTCCAGATAGAAATCCAGGTCGTCCACGGTTACATTGGTCATTCCCCAGCCAATATCTCCGTTATGTCCTGCCACAATATAGGGAGCACCTGGAAGGGCTACCCCGGTCACATTTAACTTGCCCTCGATAACCTGGTGCATCTGGTACCAGATACCTGGCGAATTAAGCCCCAAATGCATGTCATTGGCCATGATGGGCATGCCTGTTTCACTCTTCTCTCCGGATACTGCCCAGTTGTTGGAGGCTTCAAATACCTGGAGTCCCAACTCATCGATAATTCCAATTGCCGCGCTCATACCTGACTCCAACTCCAGGGTATTATCCGAGCTCATATATTCCGGGAATACTGGGATGCCCTGGAACTTCATATCAGGCAACAATTCGCTGAACAAGGTATCGGAGACCACCTGCTGGATTTTATAAAGTGCCATATCGGTATTCCATCCCGAAGAGAGGTCCCACGCCATATATCCCACAAGGTTGAAAGAGTGTTCAAGCTCCCAGGGATCTGGTTTATATCCCAGCATGGTAAACTCGAAGGGAAGCTTTTTTAGATTCCTGTTGATATACTGGTTAACTCCATCTGTGAAGGCCTCCATGCCCCGCAGGATTTCAGGATCGGTCTGCGCAATTACCTTACGCGATTTCTTTGTAAACTCAAGAGCCCTGAAGAGCAGGTCTGCTTCAACGAGTCCGGGATCAAGTACCTCAGACAGCCGGCCGGTGGTGATTCTTCTCAAGAGGTCCATCTGCCACATGCGATCCTGCGCCATGACATACCCAACAGTACGGTAGAGATCCTCCTCATTGTCGGCATAGATATGTGGTATACCCATGGAATCGCGAAACACAGAAACAGGAGCGGATAGATGCTCCAGATCATAATCAGCATTGTAATCGGGCAAAGCCCTTGTTTTAACGCTGCTCAAAAAAATCATACCGCCGGCAATAGCCATCACGATCACAATCACGATGATGGTGAGAATGCGCTTTAAAATTTTCATTTTCGGGAGGTGGGATTAGTGGTTTAATAATAAGCTGGCCTCTACTTGTACAGGCTGGTGGTCGCTGTATTGAAAATTAAGGTCACTGGTTTTTACCTCATTCAACTCAACATTTGGAGATGCCAGAAAGCAATCAATAACTGTTGTGAGAGAGCTGGATCTGTCATAAGCAGTGACAAGACGCCTGTTGGTTGGCATGCTTGCATCGAAGGCCCAATTCCATCCGGGGGCCGGATAATCCTTCTCCACATAGGTCAGGTTTTCTGTATCGAATCGATGGAAGGGGAGTTCTGGTTCGAGACCGTAGGGGGTCTGGTTCCAGTCGCCTCCCACTATTATATAGTTCCCTTTTTCATATTCTGAAAGCAGGTAATCACTGAGATAGTTCATCTGCTGGGTCCTGAGTGAACCATTATCATAGGCTGAATTGTGTGTGTTGATAATCACAAGCTCCTTCTGATTCTCGAGCTGGTAGCGGTTTACAAGAAAACAGCGGTCCAGCATGAACAACTTCACGGGCCAGCTGTAATTGCCAGGAAAACTGTGGCGTTCTACACTGCCAGGACAATGGCTTGAGAGGGTCATTAATCCTGAGTTTACCACTCCCATGGGTTCTGAAACAGGGATGGGAACAAATCCCACCTTGTAGTTCATGCCGAAGCTAGTGTGATATTCCCTGAACTGATCCTTAATTACCTGGGATTCATCTATATGGTAACTCCTTTTTGAATTTTGATCCACCTCTTGCAGCATGATAAAATCAAATCCTGAATAGGGGGCCAGGGTACTGGTGATTCCCTCCATATTGTGTGCCACCCCTTCCTTGCTTGGTCGCATCTGCTCCCCTCCGTCGTAAAAGAAATCCATGGAGGCATCCAGTCCTGCATATCCAATGTTCCAGATCAGCAAATTAAACTGCAAAGAATCTGCAATGATATCCGCCTCACATTCAACATCTTGAGCTGCGACCTCATCTGGACGATAGTCATCTACGGTGGCGTAAAGAAGAAAGAGTAAAAACGCTCCTACCAGGATCAGGAGGAGGTATAAGAGGGTCCGAATAATCTTCATTTTTATGGACTTGGGATATTAAATGTACACAATAATATGTTTTTATGGAGGTGGCTGATTGGAAATAATTCCTAAATTGTTCGCTCTAAAACCATCTTCTATGAAAAACCGACTGTTTTCCATTGCTCTTATTTTGTCGCTGTCCATCTCGCTTTTTGCGCAGGATGCAGACACTACCTCCTCGAAAAAAGAAGAGAAAGTAAAAACCGGGTTTAATCTTGGTGGAGTCCCCGTGGTGGCTTATGATACTGATGTTGGATTCAAGTATGGCGCACTGGTTAACTTATACTGGTATGGTGATGGTTCGCGTTATCCACAGTATGATCATTCAGTATATGTGGAGTGGTCGCGTACCACAAAGGGAAACGGCATTAACCAGATCACCTATGAAACGGATAAACTGATACCGGGAATAAGGGCACTATTTGAGGCAAGCTACCTGACTGAGAAGGCGCTGAACTTTTATGGCTTTAACGGGTACCAGGCTGTATATGACCTGGATTATGAAGCTAGCTATGACTCAGATGAATTAGCTAACAGGCTTTTTTACAGACATTCAAGGAAACTCACAAGGATCAAGGCTGATTTTCAGGGAGAGATCATTGGTCAAAAGTTACGTTGGCTGGGTGGTATCGCCTATTACGGGAGTTCTATTGATTCAGTGGATGTGAATGATCTGAACGAAGGGAAAGATGATGATTTGCTGTCGCATAACTCGCTTTATGGCTCTTATGTGGATTGGGGATTGATCAAGGAAGACCAGGCCAAAGGAGGAAGCCATACAATTTTGAAGGGTGGACTCGTCTACGATACACGGGACAATGAACCCAATCCATTCACTGGTGTCTGGTCGGAAATTCAGTTGCATTACGCGCCTTCCTTCTTAAGCAATACCGATTATGGCTATGGTAGAATTATTCTTACTCACCGGCAATATTTCACCCTGATTCCGGAATGGATGAACTTTGCATACAGGCTTTCCTACCAGGGAAAATTAGGAGGCGAAATGCCTTTCTATATGATGCCATTCATGTTTCAATCTGCTCCAAAACTAACCAGAGATGGTTTAGGAGGATCGAAAACAGTTCGGGGTGTTAAGCGCAACAGAATTGTGGGTGATGGTTTTGCCTTTGGAAACGTGGAATTCAGGGGAAAAATTCTGAGAACATCGCTGTTTAAGCAGAATTTCTATATTGCACTCTCTGCATTTGCGGATGCGGGTATGGTCACCCAGAAATACAATTTTGATTATTCTGGAATGCCTGACACCCTGCCAGATGACTATCCTGACCAGCTACTCGACCTGGATGCCAAGGAGGTTCCACACTTTGGTTTTGGTGGAGGTATTCACTTTGCTCTGAACCAGAATTTCATTCTAACTGTGGATTATGGTATGGCGGCTAAAAAGGCAGATGGTGATTCAGGATTATATATCAACCTGAATTATCTGTTTTAGGCAGACTTTGTTCGAACACCGGACGAATCATTTGCCCGGATTCCACTCCCTGTAAAAACGATCCAGGAAATCGAGCATATACTTATGCCGCTCCTCTGCCATCTTAAGGCCAGTGGAAGTATTCATCAAGTCCTTCAGCTTAAGCAGTTTTTCGTAGAAGTGGTTGATGGTTGGGGCATCCGACTTGTGATAAGCCTTTGAATCCTTATACTCCTGTAGGGGCATCTCCGGGTTGTGGATGGGCCGGTTCTTAAATCCCCCGTAGTTAAAGGCCCTGGCAATTCCAACGGCACCGATGGCATCCAGCCGGTCGGCATCCTGAACAATATGGAACTCAATGGTGGAGATATGATCCTGGCTAAATCCTCCCTTGTAGGATACATGTTTGATGATGGCTTGAACATGCTCCAGGATCTCCCGGTCCACACCCTGTTCCAGGAGGAATTCACTGGCCATCCGGCTTCCTATTTCATCATCGCCGCCGTTGAACTTTGCATCCGAAATATCATGCAAGAGTGCAGCCAGCTCGATGGTCAGCAGGTCGCCTGAGCCTTCCTGTTCCCGGATATACCGGGCTGTATTCCAGACCCGTTCAATATGGTACCAGTCATGCCCTCCTTCGGCTCCTGCCAGGGTTTCCTTTACAAACTCGATTGTGGCTTGAATCATGTTTCTCAAAGCAATTCAGTTGGATATTAGTGCTCCATAAATATAGAGACAAATTCTTCTGATTATTGTGCTTATTTGACGTAATTTGTTTTCAGGGAATATGTCCATTAAACTCCCCCTAATAATATGGCTTGATGAAGCGATACTTAAGATTTATTCTGACAGGATTGGCTCTGCTATTTCTAAGCGCTCTCTACTCCTGTTCGGACAGACCTGCTGAAGTGATCAATTTCAAGGTGCTCCCCTTCGAAATCGATGAAGTTAAACTCACCAAGGGACCTTACCTGACTGCAACGGAACTCAATGCCGACATCCTTTTAAATTATGAACCAGACAGGTTCCTGGCTAAATTCAGATCTGAGGCGGGACTCGAACCCAAAGCGGAACATTATCACGGGTGGGAGGATAATACCATTGCCGGGCACAGCCTGGGGCATTACCTGACGGCCATATGCCTGATGTACGAATCGACCGGGAACCAGGAATTCAAAGAACGGGCGATCTATATTACGAATGAGCTAGCCCGTTGCCAGGAAGCAGATGGCGAAGGCTATATAGGGGCATTTCCGGATGGCAAGCGGATCCTGGAAGAGGAGGTGGCCATGGGGATTATCCAAGCCCAGGGATTCAACCTTAACGGAATCTGGGTACCCTATTACACCCAGCATAAGGTGATGAACGGACTATTTCAGGTTTACCGGGTATTTGGATATGAAAAGTCCCTTGAGTTGAATATTAAATTTGCTGACTGGCTCTATACCATCGTAAAGGATCTCCCGGATGACAAGGTCCAGGAGATGCTGCAATGCGAGCATGGGGGCATCAATGAATCCCTGGCAGAGCTTTACGGATTCACGCGTGATAAGAAATATCTGGAGATGTCAAGAATTTTCCAGCACAGGGCTATAATCGATCCCATCACTGAAGGGGAGGATATCCTTTCGGGGAAGCATGCCAATACACAAATTCCAAAATTTGTAGGGCTGGCTCGGCGATACGAACTTACAGGTGATGATGAAGATAAAAGAGGAGCGTTAAATTTCTGGAAGATGATGGTAAATCATCACTCCTATGTAACCGGAGGAAATGGAAACCATGAATATCTAGGAGAGCCTGACCATTTGAGTGACCATTTGAGTGATCAGACCACCGAATCATGCAATGTCTACAATATGCTCAAGCTCTCGGAGCATATATTTGAATGGGGTGCGAATCCTGAGGTGATGGATTTCTATGAACGTGCACTGCTAAATCATATACGCTCATCCCAACATCCACAAACCGGACATGTAATCTACAACCTTTCGATTGATATGGGTGGATTTAAGGTCTACGAGGATCCAATGGGATTTACCTGTTGTGTTGGCTCGGGGATGGAAACTCACTCCAAGTATAGTAAAAACATCTATTATCACAGTAAAGAGGAACTCTATGCTGTGCAGTTCATCGCCTCCGAACTCTCCTGGAAGGAAAAAGGAGTGAAAGTTACCCAGGAGACTTCTTACCCCGAACAGGAAACCATCAACTATCTGTTCGACACTGAAAAACCAGTAAGGTTTGTCTTTAACATTCGCTACCCGGGATGGGCTGAAAATGGAATCCGCATTAAGGTGAATGGAATCGAGGAAGAGATTGAACAGGAACCTGGTAGTTTTGTGAAGATCAGCCGGGTTTGGAAGAATGGTGACCAGGTGGAGGTGACCATCCCTTTTACACTTCATACGGAGACCATGCCCGACAATAAGAAGCGCATCGCCATTTTTCATGGTCCGCTTGTCCTGGCTGCCGATCTTGGACCTGTGCCCGATCCTCATGCCATTGATCCCTTGTATGTCCCGGTCCTGATGACCATGGATCCGAACCCTGCAAACTGGCTGAATGCAGTGGATGGTAATTTCAATAACTTTCAGACCAAGGAAGTGGCCTATCCAAGGCAGGTGAAGTTAAAGCCATTTTACCAGACCCATGACCGGCATTACACCATCTACTGGGATACCTATACCGATGAGGAATGGAGAGAAGAGCAGGAGGAATATGCCATGGAACTTAAACGAAAGAAAGAGCTGGAAAGCAGAACGATAGACCTTTTCAGGATTGGGGAAATGCAGCCGGAGAGAGATCACAACTTCAAAGAGAAAGATACATGGGTGGAAGAATATCGTTCAAAGAAGGCGCGTACGGCTGACCGTGGCGGTTGGTTCTCTTTTGAAATGGAGGTTGGGAGTGAGGAATCGGTGAGCCTGTCAGTGGAATACTGGGGTGGCTACACTGGGTCAAAGACATTTGATATCCTGGTACAAGACCAGAAGATCGCTACTGAGAACATTACCAATAAAGCTCCTGGAAAATTCATCGATGTAAGCTATCAAATTCCCATGGAATTAATGAGCCGGAAAAAGAAGGTAGAGGTTCAATTTGTGCCCCATGAGGGGCACAGAGCCGGGCCTGTATTCACAGTAAGAACGATAAGGGACTAAACAATACCTGTAAATCCCATAAATGCCAGTGCCATCAAACCGGCTACAATAAAGGCGATGGGAACTCCTTTCATCCGTTTGGGGACATTCAGCAGATCCAACTGTTCGCGGATTCCCGAAAAGGTTATCAGAGCCAGTCCAAAACCAATGGCATTTCCTATGGCATAAACGGTGCTTTCCAAAAGGCCAAAGTCTTTCTGAACGGCCAGTACAGCCACACCCAGAACAGCGCAGTTCGTGGTAATCAGTGGGAGGAAAATCCCAAGCGCCTGGTAGAGTGGGGGGGAGATCTTTTTCAGGATGATTTCCACAAGCTGAACCAGGGATGCAATGACCAGGATAAAGGTGATGGTGCGCATGTAGACAATGTCCAGGGGTACCAGTACTGAGTGGTAGATCAGGTAGGTGACCAGGGTGGCGATGACCATAACAAAGGTAACAGCACCGGTCATGCCAATGGCTGTTTCAACTTTACTGGATACGCCTATAAAGGGACAGATCCCCAGGAACTGGTTGAGAACGATGTTGCTGACAAATACAGCAGAGATGATGATCAGGATATATTCCATGGTCAGGAGGTTTTTTCTTTAATCATATTGGCAAGAACCAGCAGGTACCCGAGGGCGAGGAATGCTCCCGGAGGTAGGATGAAGAGCAGCATGGCATCGCCGCTGATCAGTTTCATTCCAAAAAATGCTCCACTTCCCAGGAGTTCCCTGACAGCTCCCAGAACGGTGAGTGCCATGGTGAATCCCAGACCCATTCCGGCGCCATCAACCAGGGAGGACCAAATTGTATTTTTGGAGGCAAAGGCTTCCGCCCTTCCTAATACCAAACAGTTAACAACGATAAGTGGGATAAAGAGGCCCAGAGCATCAAACAGGGCGGGGACATATCCCTTCATCACCAGTTCAACCACGGTTACAAAGGTGGCAATGATCACGATGAAAGCAGGGATCCTAACCTTGTCAGGGATCAGATTTTTTACCAGGGAGACAACCAGGTTGGACATCACCAGAACAAAGGTGGTGGCCAGTCCCATTCCCAAACCATTGGTGGCCGAAGTGGTGACTCCCAGTGTTGGACACAGTCCCAGGAACAATACGAATACCGCATTCTCCTTGATAAATCCTTTGCTAAAGTTTTTCCACTGGTCCATATTAGTTTTCTTTTTGACTTTCCATAAAAGCTCCATAGGCACGTGTCACTGCTTCACAATAGGCCCTGGAGGTGATGGTAGAGGCCGTTATGGCATCTACGTCGCCCCTGTCTTTCTTTACAGCGAGCTTAAAACTATCGGGGTGTTTGCCCATAAACTGTACACTGAAATCAGATTTTCCCTTCTCCATCTTATCGCCCAATCCTGGTGTCTCCGCATGTTTGATCACGGCAACATCGATGATGGACCCATCCGGGGCAAATCCCACCATCAGTTTAAACTCGCCACTGAATCCAATGTTGGTAAAGGTTTCCACAGCAGTTCCCAGTAACTCCTCACCCAGGCGGGCCGAATAGAGGTAGAGGCTGTCGCCATCCATAAAAATGCGCTCCACTTCCTGGGAGGGCTCGTTATCAAAACCGGGTACTACCACCTGGATGGCTTCATTCTTTTTCTTCAGTTCGGCCAGACGGATGGGCTCCTTGGTAAGGGCAAAGACCGATCCCAGTAATCCGGCTGACACCAGCGTAACCACAAAGAGAGTGGCTACCATGCTCAGAAAAGTGGATTCTTTTTTAGCCATGTTTTACCTCCTTTCCAAAACGTTTAGGTTTGACATATTTATTGATCAGCGGAGTGAAGCCATTGAAGATCAAAATAGCAAATTGGACCCCTTCGGGATAGGCGCCAAAGACCCGGATCAGTACGGTCACGACCCCAATACCTACTCCATAAATAATCATGCCCTTATGAGACATGGGTGAAGTAACATAATCGGTGGCCATATAGATAGCCCCCAACATGAGTCCCCCGGTAAGCAGATGGAACAGCGGATCGGCAAAGCGATCGGGGTTAGCCAGCCAAAGAATCCCGGTAAAAATAGCAACTGTTGCCAGGATCGTGATGGGTATGTGCCAGGAAATGATTTTCCGGTACATCATATAAAACATTCCAAGCAATAGCGCCAGTGC
>RCNC010001528.1_pt1 | contig 15575 bp, 30 predicted proteins | sample 2041301 | NCBI WGS metagenome assembly RCNC01 (sample SAMN09708231, study PRJNA481090) | Marine sediment metagenome, whole genome shotgun sequencing project. | biome: marine sediment; feature: ocean; material: sediment; isolation source: Sewage treatment plant 13A marine sediment (STP13A) ... | reverse complement strand
CGATCGCGATGGAGAAGGGCTTGCGCTTCGCCATCCGAGAGGGCGGCCGTACCGTCGGCGCCGGTTCGATCACGGACATTCTGGAGTAGAAGATGGCGAGCGACAAAATCCGCATCCGTCTGAAGGCGTACGACTATCGCCTGCTGGACCAATCGGCAACCGAAATCGTTGACACGGCGCAGCGGACCGGGGCGCGCATCGCGGGCCCGATCCCACTGCCGACGCACATTCAACGATTCACTGTGCTGCGTTCACCTCACGTCGACAAGAAGTCGCGTGAGCAGTTCGAGATCCGCACCCACAAGCGGCTGCTGGACATTCTCGAGCCGACCCAGCAGACCATTGACGCGTTGATGAAACTCGAGCTGCCTGCAGGCGTCGATGTGGAAATCAAGGCGTACGGGGCGAGGTGACTCATGGTACGCGGCATTCTCGGCAAAAAGGTCGGCATGACCCAGATATTCGATGACGAGGGACGCGTGGTCCCGGTGACTGTCGTCGAAGCTGGGCCCTGCGTCATAGTTCAACGCAAGTCGGTTGCAAAGGACGGCTACGAGGCGGTGCAGATCGGGCTTGTTGAAAAAAGCCCGCGGCGCAACGTGCCCAAGCCTGTGACCGGGCATTTCTCGGCCGCCGGAGTTCCCCCGACCCGTTTCGTGGCGGAAGTCCCGGTCGACACCGAAGACGAGGCCAAGCCCGGCGATGCCGTGTTGGCTGACATCTTTGCCGCTGACGAGGCGGTGCATGTGGTCGGAAAGTCCAAGGGACGCGGTTTTCAGGGCGTGATCAAACGTCACGGCTTTAGTGGTGGACAAGCCACCCACGGGTCCATGTTTCACCGCGCGCCAGGCTCCGTCGGTCGTTCGGCTTGGCCGTCGCGGGTTTTCCCGGGACAGAAGATGCCTGGACAGATGGGCAATAAACGCATCACCGTGAAGAACGCCACGGTGGTCAAGGTGGATGCTGAACGCAACCTGATCTTCCTCAAGGGTGGAGTTCCGGGGGCCCGCAACAGCTACATCCGAATCGTCAAGGCATCGTGAGGGGATGGGTGCTGTCATGAAGATCGAAGTCAAAAACTGGGAGAACGAGGTGGTCGGTTCGATCGACCTCCCCGATGAGGTCTTTGCCCGCGAGGTCAACCAGCACCTCGTGTGGGAGGTGGTGCGCGCGTACCTCGCGAGCCGTCGGCGCGGCACTCACAAGACCAAGGAACGTTCCGAGGTTAAGGGGAGCCGCACCAAGCCTTGGAAGCAGAAACACACTGGGCGTGCCCGTGCGGGCACCAAGCAGTCCCCGCTGTGGCGATCGGGTGGGACGGTGTTCGGCCCGCGTCCGCGGTCGTACGTGCAGAAGGTCAACAAGAAGGCCCGCAAGGCGGCTCTCAGGGGTGTGCTGTCGCAGCGTCTGGCTGAAGGCCGGCTGCTGGTGCTCAGCTCGATGGAGCTCGAGGCTCCGAAGACCAAAGATTTCCTGAGGCGGCTCGATACGCTTGGAGTCAAAGGCGAGAAGGTTCTGCTCGTGGAGGGACTGGAAAATCTCAACCTCCATCTCGCAAGCCGCAATCGTCCCGACGTCAAGATGCTCGACGCCGGTTCGCTGAATGCCTACGAGGTGCTCAACCACCGCTGGATTGTCGCCACGGAGCCGGCGCTGCGGTCGATTGCAGAGGTGCTGTCATGAAGGCGCGCGAGATCATTTTGCGCCCGATCATCACGGAAAAGACCACGTTCATGCAGGAGCGTGAGAACACGGTCTGTTTCGAGGTCGATCGGCGAGCCAACAAGATTCAGGTCCGCAAGGCCGTCGAGGAGCTCTTCGACGTCAAGGTAACGGGCGTCCACGTGGTCAACCTCAAGGGCAAACCGACCATGCGGTATGGGCGCACCGTCAGCCACCGGCCCGCGGTTCGCAAGGCGTACGTACAACTGGCGGAGGGCTCGAAGACGCTCGAGTTCTTCGAGGGAATCTGAGGAGTCTGTCATGGCGATCCGGTCCTACAAACCGACATCTCCTGGGCGACGATTCGTCACCAGTTCCGACTTCAAGGAACTGACCACGAACCGTCCCGAGAAGAAGCTCACCGAGGGCAAGAAACGGTCCTCCGGTCGCAACAGCGAGGGGCACATCACCTCCCGCCACCGCGGGCGTGGCCACAAGCGCCTGTATCGGATTATCGACTTCAAGCGCAACAAGTTCGATGTGCCGGCTCGGGTGGCGACGATCGAGTACGACCCCAACCGATCCGCCAATATCGCCCTGCTGCACTACGCTGACGGCGAAAAGCGCTATATTCTGGCGCCGATCGGCCTGATGGTCGGCAACACCGTGGTTGCCGGCACCAAGGTTGACGTTCGACCCGCCAACGCGATGCCGATCGGGAACATTCCTCTCGGCACTCTGATCCACAACGTCGAACTCAAACCCGGCAAGGGTGGTCAGATGGTGCGGTCGGCGGGGACGTCGGCCCAGATCATGGCCAAAGAGGGTAAGTACACGACCCTGCGCATGCCATCGGGCGAGATGCGCATGGTGTTGTCGTCGTGCATGGCCACCATCGGTCAGGTCGGCAACAGCGATCATTCGAATCAGTCTCTCGGGAAGGCCGGGCGCAAACGGTGGCTGGGCGTGCGGCCCCAGACTCGCGGCACGGCAATGAACCCGGTGGATCACCCACACGGTGGTGGCGAGGGGCGCAACAAGGGGCGGCACCCGGTGTCTCCGTGGGGCTGGCCGACCAAGGGCGCCAAGACCCGCAGCAAGAAGGCGGCGTCAGACCGACTCATCGTGGCGCGCCGGAAGAAGAAGTAGGGGGACGAGATGGCACGTTCAATCCGCAAGGGACCTTTCGTCGACGAGCACCTGGCCAAGAAGGTCGAGGGCGTCACCGGCGCCGGCGACCGCCGGGTCATCAAGACCTGGTCACGGCGATCCACTGTCACCCCGCTCATGGTTGGGATGACCATCGCCGTTCACAACGGCCACAAGTTCGTTCCGGTGTTCATCACTGAGAACATGGTCGGACACAAGCTCGGTGAGTTCGCTCCGACCCGGACCTTCCGCGGCCACTCAGGTCGGAAGGAAAAGGGCATACATTAGGGGGCATGATGGATTCACAAGCTCAACTCAGGTATTATCGCTCGTCGCCGCAGAAGGTGCGGCTGGTAGTGGACATGGTGCGTGGCCAGGCGGTCGAGCCGGCACTCACCTCCCTCCAGCTCAGCCCCAAGTACGCGGCAATAGACGTCGCCAAGCTGGTGCGTTCCGCTCTAGCCAATCTCGAGCAGGCACAGCCAGGAGTCGATGTCGATCGGGTTTTTATTAGCAAGATCACCGTTGACGACGGTCCGCGTTTGCGCCGTGGTCGACCGGCCTCCAAATGGGTTCGGATGCACCGGATCTACAAACGGATGTGCCACGTCACCGTCGAGCTGTCGGTGCGGGGATCGTAGGGAGGATTATGGGACAGAAAACGCACCCGTACGGTTTCCGCCTTGGATACAACAACACGTGGCGGTCTCGCTGGTACGCCGACGGCAAGGATTACGCCAATCTCCTGCACGAGGACCTGCAGCTCCGCCAGGAGCTGATGGAACGGCTCGAGAATGCCGCGGTCAGCGCCATCGATATCGAACGCACGGCATCGAAGCTGCGCGTCAACATCCTGTCCGGGCGGCCCGGCATCATCATCGGCCGCAAGGGCGCCGAGGTGGACAAGCTGCGCGACGACCTGATGCGTCGTTACGGCCAGGACATCCACATCAACATTCAGGAGATCCAGAGGCCGGAGATCGATGCGCACCTCATCGCCGCCAACGTGGCGCGCCAGCTCGAGCGGAGAATCGCGTTCCGTCGTGCGATGCGGCGGGCGATCGAGAATGCGCTTCGTTTCGGGGCCCAGGGGATCAAGATTCGCTGTGCCGGGCGTCTCAACGGCGCCGAGATCGCGCGATCCGAGTGGTACCAGCAGGGGCGCTTGCCTCTCCATACCCTCAAGGCGGATATCGACTATGGGTTCAAGACCGCTTTCACCACCTACGGCGTGATCGGGGTCAAGGTGTGGGTCTATCGCGGTGAGCGCCACCGCGCCCGCGGGCCGCGCCCCCGTCTGTAAGGAGTTACGCCATGTTGATGCCGAAGAAAGTCAAGTACAGAAAGCAGCAGCGGGGAAAGAACCGCGGCATCGCAGAGCGCGGCGCCAAGGTGGCGTTCGGTGATTATGGTCTGCAAGCCGTCGGTCGGGGCTGGCTCACCGCACGGCAGATCGAGGCCGCTCGTATCGCGATGACCCGCCACGTCAAACGCGGTGGCAAGATCTGGATTCGGATTTTCCCGGACAAGCCCGTGACCAAAAAGCCCCTTGAAACCCGGATGGGTAAGGGTAAGGGCCCCCCGGAGGAGTGGGTGGCCGTGATCAGACCGGCGAGAATTCTCTATGAAATGGAAGGTGTGAGCGAAACCATCGCTCGTGAGGCGATGCGTCTGGCGGCGCACAAGCTGCCGATCAAGACTCGTTTCGTGACCAGGAAAGAACAGCTATGAAGGCGAAGATGATTCGTGATCGGTCGGACGACGAGCTCCGCAAGACGCTGGGCGACCTCGAAGAACAGCTTTTCAAGCTTCGCTTCCAGAAGTCCACGGGGCAGATCGAAAACCCCATCAAGATTCGAGAGGTCCGCAAGGACATCGCTCGGGTGCTGACGGTCATCAACGAGCGTCAGGCCGAGGGGGGTGCATGATGAGCAGCAAAGAAATATCAACCAACAAAACCACCAAGGTCGGACTGGTGACGTCCAACGGCGCCGATAAATCGGTGGTGGTGAAGGTCGAGAACCTGGTCATGCATCCGCTGTACCAGAAGTTCGTCCGCACCAGCTCGAAGTTCATGGCGCACGACGAAGAAAACACTTGTAACGAGGGCGATCGGGTGCTCATCGAGGAGTGCCGGCCGCTTTCCAAGCGCAAACGCTGGCGTGTCCGCAAGGTCATCGAGCGGGCGCAGTAGCGGGGAGGCTTGCGATGATCCAGATGGGTACCATACTGACGGTGGCCGACAACTCCGGCGCGCGCAAGTTGTTTGCGATCCGCCAACTCGGCGGTTCGTCGGCTCCGCGATATGCAGGGCTTGGCGATATCATCGTCTGCTCTGTCAAGGAAGCGACGCCGGAGTCAGAAATCAAAAAGGGCACCGTGGTCAAAGCGGTGATCGTACGGACCTGTGCGCGCGCCCGCCGGCGCGACGGCACCTACATCAAGTTCGATGAGAACGCGGCAGTGCTGGTCAACGTGGAAAAGGACCCGGTCGGCACCCGTGTCTTCGGCCCGGTCGCACGGGAGCTTCGTGAACAGAAGTTCATGAAGATCGTCTCCCTGGCGCCCGAGGTTCTTTAGGAGCGAAAGATGAAGATCAAAAAAGGTGACACTGTCGAGGTCGTGGCCGGCAAGGACAGCGGCAAAAAAGGCCGTGTGCTGGTGGTCGACAGGGACCGTGAGCGGTTGGTGATCGAGGGCGTCAATATGATCAAACGCCACACCCGGCCCAACCCCCAGAAAAACGTCAAGGGTGGGATTGTGGAGCGCGAGGCTCCGATTCACGTATCCAACGTGATGGTCGTGTCTCCGGACAGCGGCCAGCGATCCAAAATCGGATATCGAATTCTCGACGACGGACGAAAGGTCCGTGTCGCCAAGGTCGACGGCGCGATTCTCGACCGTTAGGAGGGACGATGGCGCGCTTAATGCAGAAGTATCGTGATGAGGTCTTCCCGCAGCTCCAAAAGGACTTCGGGTTGACCAACCCCATGCAGGTGCCGAAGATCGCCAAGATCACCTGCAATATCGGCGTCGGTGAAGCCAGCCGTAACGCCAAGATGCTCGATGTGGCCATGGAGCAGCTCGTAAAGATCACCGGCCAGCTGCCGGAGATGCGGCGGGCCCGCAAGTCCATCGCCGCCTTCAAGCTTCGAGAAGGCACGCCGGTTGGGGCTCGAGTGACCCTTCGCAGGGAACGCATGTATGAGTTTTTAGATCGTCTGATCTCGATCGGGTTACCCCGGGTTCGCGACTTTCGTGGGATCTCGACCAAGGCCTTCGACGGCCGCGGGAACTACACCCTCGGAATTCGCGACATCCTCGTTTTCCCCGAGGTCGATTATCAGAAGCTCGAGAGCACGATGGGTATGAACATCACCATAACTACGACGGCCCCCACCGACGACCAGGCGCGCGCGCTCCTGGCCGGTATGGGAATGCCGTTCAAGAGTCGTTAGGAGGCACCGTGGCACGCAAGGCGATGATCGCAAAAAGCCTGAAGAAGCCGAAGTTCAAGGTCCGTCAACGCAACCGATGCCAGGTGTGCGGTCGTCCGAGGGGCTTCATGCGCAAGTTCCGGTTGTGCCGGATTTGCTTTCGCAAGCTGGCCCTCGAGGGATTCCTCCCCGGGGTCACCAAGGCGAGTTGGTGAGGATTAGAACATGAGCATGACAGACCCGATTTCAGATTTGTTGACTCATATCCGGAACGCAACGTCGGTGCGCCACGATCGTACCGATATTCCGGCTTCGAAGATGAAGCTCGAGATCGCGAAGATCCTCAAGCAGGAGGGTTACATCCGCACCTTCAAGGTGATCGAGGAAGGCCCGCAGGGCACCATTCGGATCTACCTGAAGTATGCCGATGACGGCGAACCGGTGATCCACGGCATCCAGCGGGTGTCGCGGCCGGGCTGCAGGATCTACCGCGGAGTCGGGGATCTGCCGAGGGTCCGGAACGGCCTCGGTGTGGCGGTGATCTCGACCAATCGGGGCGTCCTCACCGACAAACAGGCACGAGGCCTGAGCGTCGGCGGTGAAGTCCTGTGTGAGATCTGGTAGGGGGACGAAATGTCACGGATTGGAAAAATGCCGATTCCGGTGCCCAATGGTGTCAACATCACGGTCGCCGATGGCGCGGTTCAGGTCAAAGGTCCGAAGGGCCAACTCGAGGTCGGCTTGCTGCCCGGTCTCAGCGCTTCCGTCGAGGATGGAACGCTGACCATCGATCGAGCCGACGAAGAAGCGCAGACTCGTTCGTACCACGGCCTGGTTCGTTCGCTGATTGCGAACGCCGCGACTGGTGTGTCCGAGGGCTGGTCGAAAGAGCTCGAAATCGTCGGCATCGGCTACCGCGCCGAGAGCAAGGGCAAGAGCGTGCTTTTCAACCTCGGTTACTCACACCCGATCGATTTTGCAGTCCCTGATGGGATTGAAATCGAAGTCGACGGCAAGGCCAACAAGGTCAAGGTCACGGGTTTTGATCGTCAGCAGGTAGGCCAGGTTGCCGCGGACATCCGCGCACTGAGGCCTCCGGAGCCATACAAAGGCAAGGGCATCCGATATTCAACCGAGCGGATTCGCATCAAGGCCGGGAAGACGGGAGCGACAGTATGAGCCGGGTTAAAGATCGTAAGCAGCGTCGGGTCAAAATCAAACGCCGCTTCCGCGCCACTGTCCGTGGCACAGCGGATCGTCCTCGTCTGTCGGTCTATCGCAGTCTTCGCCACGTCTATGCCCAGGTCATCGACGACGATAAGGGTGTCACCCTGGTGGCGGCATCAACGCTGGAAAAGATCGCGGCGGGCGGCCTCACGGCGACCGGCAACTGCGAAGCCGGCAAATTTCTTGGCAAGCTCATTGCCGAGAGGGCCAGGGAACAGGGAGTGGAGGCGGTGGTTTTTGACCGCAGCGGCTTCCGTTACCACGGTGTGGTTCAGGCCATAGCGAATGGCGCCCGCGAAGCGGGACTGAAGTTCTAGGGGTTGATGAATATGATGAACCGAGAGTCCGAATTTGCAGAATCAGTCGTTCACATCAACCGCGTCGCCAAGGTTGTGAAGGGCGGTAAAAACTTCTCATTCTCCGCTGTGGTGGTCGCCGGCGACGGCTCGGGAAAAGTCGGCTACGGCACGGGCAAGGCTCGTGAGGTGCCGCCCGCGATCCAAAAGGCGAGCGAGCAGGCGCGCAAGGAGATGGTCAACATCCCCCTGGTCGGCGGGACTGTGCCGCATCTGGTGTGGGGTCGTTGGGGAGCCACGAAGGTTCTGCTCCGCCCGGCTTCACCCGGTACCGGCGTGATTGCCGGCGGTGGGGTGCGGGCCGTGATGGAGTCGGCCGGAGTCGCCGATGTCCTGACGAAAATCGTCGGGAGCCGGAATCCCTTCAACGTGGTGCGCGCAACGTTTGACGCGATCGACCGGCTGATGACCAAGAGCCAGGTCCAGCGCTTGCGCGGAGTCGATGTGGAGGCCGAGGCCGAGAACGCGGCACGGGACGAAGCGGCACCCGAGGCCGTTGAGGCTGCCGAGACTGCAGCGCCCGAGGCCGTTGAAACTGCCGAGGCTGCGGCGCCCGAGGCCGTTGAAACTGCCAAGGCTGCGGCGCCCGAGGCCGTTGAAACTGCCGAGGCTGCGGCGCCCGAGGCCGTTGAAGCTGCCAAGGCTGCGGCGCCCGAGGCCGTTGAAACTGCCAAGGCTGCGGCGCCCGAGAAGGATGAGAACTGATGACCGCTGAAAAGAAAGATCCAAAAACCGCCGACGAGAAAAAGCCGGCCAAGACCGCCGCCAAGAAGGCGGCTCCGGCCAAGGCAGCGGCCAAGAAGGCGGCTCCGGCCAAGGCAGCGGCCAAGAAGGCGGCTCCAAAAAAGGCTGCGGCCAAGAAGGCTGCACCAAAGAAGGAAACTGCCAAAAAAGCGGCGCCGAAGAAGGCTCCCGCCAAGAAGGCTGCACCGAAGAAGGAGACTGCCGCGAAAGCCGCGCCAAAGAAGGCGCCCGCGAAAAAGGCAGCGCCGAAGAAGGACGCTGCGAAAGCGGCCGTCGTCGAGACGGCGCCTGCGGCGACCAAAAAGCCCGCGGCAAAAACCACTCGCAAGGCCACGGGCTCCAAATCGATGCTCAGAATCACCCAGGTGAAGAGCCAGATCGGGTTCGCTGGGAGACAAAAAAGGGTCCTCGTCGGTCTCGGGCTTGGACGTATCGGCCGCACCGTGATCCGCAAGGACGATGCCTGCATCCGCGGCATGGTGACAAAGGTCACGCACCTGGTTTCGGTCGAGAAATTGGAGGGCTGAGTCATGGAACTGCATGATCTTCATCCTGCTCCCGGAGCCAAGCGTTCGCGCAAGCGCGTCGGACGCGGTCCCGGTTCAGGCAACGGCAAGACTGCGGGCAAAGGCCACAAGGGTCAAAAGTCACGCAGCGGCTATTCGCACCGCTACGGCTTCGAGGGCGGTCAGATGCCGCTCGTTCGGAGGATTCCCAAGCGCGGGTTTACCAACATCTTCCGAGTCGAATTCCAGGTCGTCAATCTTCGTGATCTGGAGAGGGTTTTTGGCGACGGTGACACGGTGTCCGTTGAAGCCCTGGTGGCGAAGGGCCTCGCCCGTGGGGGCAAAAGGCTGGTCAAGGTCCTCGGTGACGGAGAGGTCTCGAAAAAACTTACAGTGCAAGTGCATAAGTTCTCCGCATCAGCGCGGGCCGGGATCGAAAAAGCAGGCGGTACCTGCGAGGTGGTGGCGTCGTGATCGACAGTTTCCGCAACATCTTTGCCATCCCCGATTTGCGCAAACGGGTGTTCTTCACCTTCGCGCTGTTGTCGGTGTACCGGCTTGGTGCCTTTATCCCGATTCCCGGGATCGATCCGGTGGCCATTGCCGAGTTCACCAAGGCCGCGGAAGGCACAGTGCTCGGGTTCCTGAACCTGTTTTCGGGTGGGGCTCTCGGGCGGATGACGGTGTTTGCGCTCGGCATCATGCCGTACATCTCCTCGTCGATTATTCTGCAATTGTTGACGGTTGTGTGGCCCTACCTCGAGAAGCTCTCCAAAGAGGGGGAGTTGGGTCGACGCAAAATCACCCAGTACACCCGTTACGGCACCATTATTCTGTCGGTGATTCAGGGAATGGGGATTTCGTTCTTCCTCGAGCGAACTGCCGCGCCCGGTGGCGCGCCGTTGGTGCCCGAGCATTTTCAGGGCTGGGGATTCCGTCTTCTGACGGTACTCACGCTGACCACAGGAACCGCGTTCGTGATGTGGCTCGGCGAGCAGATCTCCGAACGAGGCATTGGCAACGGTATTTCGTTGATCATCTTTGCCGGAATCGTGGTTGGTCTGCCGGCGGCGATCTTCAATACTCTGACTGACATTCAGACCGGTGCGCTCAACCTCATCACGGTGGCCATACTGATCGTGTTCATGGTGGTGGTGGTCGCGGCAATTGTGTATATGGAACGCGCGCAGCGGCGCATCCCCATCCAATACGCCAAACGGGTTGTCGGCCGGCGTGTCTACGGTGGTCAAAGCACCTATCTGCCGCTCCGAATCAACACCGGCGGCGTGATTCCGGTGATCTTTGCGGCCTCCATCATGTCCTTTCCGCAGACTATCGGACAGATGATCGAAAATCGGTGGCTGCAAAAGATCACCGAGGCATTGGCGTGGGGCGAGCCCCTCTACAACCTCGTCTATTTCCTTTCGATCGTGTTCTTCTGCTACTTCTACACCTCGATCATCTTCAACCCCGAGGACACGGCCGAGAACATGCGCAAGTATGGTGGTTTCATTCCGGGTATCCGTCCCGGCAAGAGAACCGCCGAATTCATCGACAAGATCCTCACCCGGATCACTTTGGTGGGTGCGCTCTATCTCGCGATGGTGGCGATCTTGCCGGAAATCCTGATTGCCGGTTTCAAGGTCTCGACGATCCCTTTTATCGGTCCATCGCTCGATGCGATCCTGCCGGCCTGGTTCACCCAGGGCCTTGGCGTGAAGTTCTTCTTCGGTGGGACCTCGTTGCTGATTGTGGTCGGCGTGGCAATGGACACGGTTCAGCAGATCGAATCGCAGCTGGTGATGCGTCATTACGACGGGTTCATGCGTAAGGGGCGGGTTCGCGGGAGGCGTGGTTAATTCGATGATCAGCCTCAAGTCTGAACGCGAGCTGGAGACCATGGAGAGGGCCAACGCCCTCGTCCATCAGGTGCTCCGTGCGGTCAAGCAGACCGCCGCGCCCGGGATCTCGACCGGTGAGCTTGATGAGCTCGCCGAGGAGATGATCCTGGCGGGTGGAGGCAAGCCGGCGTTCAAGGGCTATCGAGGGTTCCCTGCAACTCTCTGCACATCGGTCAACGACGTGATCGTGCACGGTATCCCGAATATGAAGAAACGGCTGTATGAGGGCGATCTCGTCAGCGTGGACTGTGGCGTGCTGCTGGACGGATTTTATGGTGATGCCGCGGTGAGCTTCGGCGTTGGCGCGGTCAGTGCAGAAGCGACACAGCTCATGGAGGTCACGCGCCTCTGTCTTGAGGATGCGGTCTCCGCAGTCAACCCGGACGCTCGACTCGGTGATGTGGGGGCCGCTGTCCAGGCCCGTGCAGAGGCTGCAGGCTTCGGAGTTGTGCGTGAATTCGTGGGTCACGGCATCGGGCGGGCCCTCCATGAAGAGCCACAGGTCCCCAATTATGGACGGTCTGGTCACGGGCAGCGTCTCAAGCCCGGCCTGGTGATCGCGATCGAGCCCATGATTACTGGAGGCAGTTGGCGTGTCACCATCGACGATGATGGCTGGACAGCAAGGACGGAAGACGGTAAACTCGCCGCCCATTTTGAATGGTCGGTGGCCGTCACCGTCGACGGTTGTCGTGTGCTTGGTCTCGAGGAGTCAATGAATGCCTAAGGAAGAGGCGATCGAAGTTGTGGCTACAGTTGTGGAGCCACTGCCCAACGCGATGTTTCGTGTCGAGTTGGAAAACGGCCACGAAGTTTTGGCCCATATCTCCGGCAAGATGCGAAAACATTTCATTCGCATTCTTCCGGGCGACAAGGTTCTGGTGGAGCTCTCTCCGTATGATCTGAAGAGAGGGCGCATCGTTTACCGCTACAAATAGGAGGGACGGCGATGAAAGTTCGTCCGTCAGTCAAAAAAATGTGTACGAAGTGTATTGTCATCCGTCGCAAGGGCGTTGTTCGCGTGATCTGCGAAAACCCCAAGCATAAGCAGCGGCAAGGATGATCCTGGAGGTATGTGGTGGCACGCATAGCAGGCGTTGATCTGCCGTCCGGCAAAAGAGTCGAGATTGGCCTGACCTACATCTATGGCATCGGCCGCAATCGCGCAGTCAAGATTCTGTCGAGGGCAAAGGTCGAAGAGGGGATCAAGGTCAAGGACCTCTCCGAAGACGAGCTGCTGCGAATCCAGCAGGTCATTCAGAATGAGGGCATGGTCGAGGGCGATCTCCGTCGAGAGGTCGCGATGAACATCAAGCGCCTCATCGAAATCGGCAGCTATCGGGGGATGCGCCATCGTCGCGGACTTCCGGTTCGGGGCCAGCGTACCCACACCAACGCACGTGGTCGAAAAGGACCGCGGCGTCAGGCGGTCGCCGGCAAGAAGCAGACGGTTAAGAAGTAGGCAGAAGGCGGGAGAGATTTATGGCAACCGAACACAAAGGTGCGCGCAAACCGCGGAAGGAACGCAAGATCGTCCCTCACGCGGTGGCCCATATTCACGCCACCTTCAACAATACGATAGTGACGTTCGTGGACCCGAGCGGTGGAACACTGTGCTGGTCCTCCGGCGGCCAGATCGGCTACAAGGGATCTCGAAAGGGAACACCCTATGCGGCCCAGCTGGCGGCGAAGAACGCGGCCGACCAGGCACAGGAACACGGCGTTCGCAGCGTGGATGTCCGGGTCAAAGGTCCCGGCCCCGGCCGCGAATCCGCCATCCGTGCGGTGGCCGCAAGTGGACTCGACATCAGGAGTATCCGCGACGTCACACCGATTCCGCACAACGGATGTCGCCCGCCGAAACGGCGCAGAGTGTAGGGCAGGGGAGAATTAATGGCTCGATATAGAGGACCGGTCTGTCGGTTGTGCCGCCGTGAGGGCATGAAGCTGTTCTTGAAGGGCGAACGCTGTTTCAAGGAAAAATGTGCGATCGAACGACGCAACGCACCTCCCGGACAGCATGGTATGGGACGCCGCCGCAAGGTTCGCGCCTATGGCCTGCAGTTGAGAGAGAAACAGAAACTGCGTCGAATCTATGGTCTGCTCGAGGCTCAGTTCCGGAGCACCTTTGACGAGGCCAACCGGCGCAAGGGCGTCACCGGCGAGAACCTGCTGCAGCTCCTCGAGACCCGGCTCGACAACGTCGTGTATTCGCTCGGCTTTGCGACCTCCCGGACTCAGGCGCGCCAGCTGGTGCGGCACGGCCACATCCAGGTCAACGGCCGCCGCGTCGACATTCCTTCCTTCAGGGTCGGACCGGCGATGGAAATCGGGGTTCAGGAAAAGAGCCTCAAAAATCCACAGATCACTGAAGCCCTCGATTTTGCACAGGGCCGCGGCATCCCGGCATGGCTCGAGCTCGATTCGAGTGCCCTCAAGGGCAAAGTGTTGGAAAACCCGACCCGAGAAGATATCCGTTTCCCGATCCAGGAGCAGCTCATCGTCGAGCTCTACTCACGCTAATTTGGAGGCCGCATGATCTGGCACGAATTCCAGCGTCCGGCCCAGGTGGAGCCGGGCAAAGAAGAACACAGCAACACGTTCGCGCGCTTTCTGGCGCAACCCTTCGAACGGGGTTGGGGCACAACCGTCGGCAATGCTTTGCGGCGGGCGCTCCTTTCGTCAATTCCTTCTGCCGCCATCACGGCGGTCAAGATCGAGGGCGCCGACCATGAATTCTCGGCGGTGCCGGGTGTCGTCGAAGATGTCACCGACATCATCCTCAATCTCAAAAAGATTCCGCTTAAGATCCACGGCAACGAGCCGACCTTCCTGACGTTGGAAGCCAAAGGCCCGGGTGAGATCACCGCCGGTCAATTTGCGGGATCAAGCCAGGTCGAAGTCATCGACCCCGACGTCCACGTGGCGACTCTGTCGGCTCGTGGCAAGCTCAAGATGGTGGTTCGCGTAGCTCAGGGTCGCGGCTATATTCCGGCCGAGGAGAATCAGACCGAGGATCTCGATGTCGGGTTCATTCCGGTGGACTCGGCCCACTCGCCGGTGCGCAAGGCCAACTTCAGGGTCGAGATGGCGCGGCTCGGTCGCATGACCAACTACGAACGTCTGGTTCTCGAAGTCTGGACCAACGGGACCATCACACCCGAGGAAAGTCTCAGCCAGGCCGCCCAGCTGGTCCAGGGCCACCTCGACATTTACACAAGTCTGGCCGATGTGGAAGAGGCGGTATTGCCGCCGGCTGCCGAGGCCGAACCCGTCGAAGAGGACAGTATCCTCGACGCATCGATCGAGACTCTCGAGCTCTCGATTCGGTCGATGAACTGCCTCAAAAACGCCAATATCCGGACCCTGCGCGATCTCGTGAGCCGTTCCGAAAAGGACATGGTGGAGATCCGCAATTTCGGCGAGAAGTCCCTCAAAGAGGTGCGTTCGAAGCTCGAGGTTCTCGGCCTCGGTTTCGGCATGAACCTCGATCTCTAGGGGCGGGAGTTTCTGATGCGACACCGAATTCGTCACCGCAAGCTGGGTCGGACATCGTCCCACCGCAAGGCTATGTTCCGCAACCAGCTCACCGCGCTGTTCACCCACGAGCGCATCGTCACGACTCTGGCCAAGGCCAAGGAGCTCCGGCCCATCGCAGAGCGGATGGTGACTCTTGCGGGAACAGGAACCTTGCCTGCACGGCGAAAAGTCCTCACGATGATTTCCGACAAAGATGTGGTCCGCCACCTCTTTGACGACATCGCGCCCCGTTTTGTCGAACGTCCGGGGGGCTACACCCGGATCATGAGGCTTGGCCGGCGACGCGGTGACGCCGCTGAACTGGCGATCATCGAGTTTGTCGACTACGACCTCGCCGATCACGAGGACGGTGAAACCTCTTCCAAGAGCAAGACCTCGTTGATGGACCGTGCCAAGGGCATGTTCGGGGGCGGCGCCAAGGCGGCGGACACGGTTGACGACGACGAGGCGGAGGCCGCGTCAGCCGAAAGTGATGAGCCTTCGGACCCGAAGACCGATGATGAGGCGGTTGCTGAGGAGCCCGAGGCCGCAGCGGCCGAAGCCGTCGAGGACGAAACAACCAAGGACTCCTGACGAGATACAGTGAAAAACACCTCAACGCCGCAGCTTGCTGCGGCGTTTTTTATTTCTCAGAAGCCTGATGAGATATGCGGGCTAGAGACCCGGTCCGATGAGTTCGGTGGCGCGGACAATTTGTTGCAATTGGACCTCGATGTCCTCGCTGTCCGAGGGGTATTCGAACCGAGAAATCAGGAGCAGGTTGTCATTCGGATGAGTCGCGAACAGCGCGAGTTGGGTCATGGTCACGCCCTCGGTGTCGAAGTTCGCCCACGACCAGTTGACCTCACCGAGAACCTCGCTTTCGACGATGCCGGCTCCGCGGTGTCGGGACAGAGGCGGGCCGTCGAACTCAATGCGATGGTCATTGAGCATCTGTTGCAGGGACTCGACGGCGATCCCTGGCTCGAACCCGACAACCATGGTGGTGGACTCCTCCTGAAGGTGTTCCAGCTGGACCCACGACGTGCGGACCAGCGTCAATTTGTATTCTGG
>RCNC010001525.1_pt1 | contig 15581 bp, 14 predicted proteins | sample 2041301 | NCBI WGS metagenome assembly RCNC01 (sample SAMN09708231, study PRJNA481090) | Marine sediment metagenome, whole genome shotgun sequencing project. | biome: marine sediment; feature: ocean; material: sediment; isolation source: Sewage treatment plant 13A marine sediment (STP13A) ... | reverse complement strand
GAAGCTGCAAAATATGGGTTTATTGATGATGTAATTGAACCGAGAAATACTCGTTTTAGGATTATTAGAGCTTTAGAACTACTTCAAAATAAAAAAGAAGTAAATCCACCTAAGAAACATTCAAACATCCCATTATAATGACAGTTCTACCTCTTATTTCAGATCAAATTAGCGAAGGATACGTTATATTGATTACAGGATTAATTATTGTTTTTAGTGCTTTAGTGACCCTTGCACTTTTCTTTAATTTCGGATTACCGTATATCCTTTATTTATACAAGATAATAACCAAAGGAAAGGATAAGAAAATAACTGAAATTAAAATAGGATCAGACAAAGATTTTACTGGAGAAATTGCTGCGGCTATTGGAGCTGCTGTTCATATGTATATGAGTGAACAACATGACGAAGAGAACGCAATTTTAACTATAAAAAAAGTTAAAAAACCATATTCACCTTGGAGTTCTAAAATTTACGGAACTCAAAATAGACTTTAAAAGATGAAAACTTATAAATTCAAAGTAAACGCAACTGGTTATACAGTAAATATAAAATCCCACGAAGGAAATACTATTAATTTAGAAGTGAATGGTACTACTTACGATGTGAAGCTAAAAGAAGAAGTTAAAAAAACAAAAACACCCACTCTCGTCCGTGCTGCTTCAAAAAGACCAGCAGAGCCACTTAAAGTAAATCCAAAATCTAACAAAACTAGAATTGTTGCACCTATTCCAGGGGTAGTTTTATCTATTGATGTAAAAGTTGGAGATACCTTAAAAATTGGTGACCGTATGCTAGTTTTAGAAGCAATGAAAATGGAAAATAATATTGTGTGTGAAAAAGCAGGAACCATTACTTCTATAAACATTGCAGCTGGTCAACAAGTGTTGCAAGATGAACTAATGATAGAACTAGAATAAAAATTTCATAGTTATCGGTTTTATAAAATCAATAACTATTTAAAATGAAAAAAATGAAAAAAGTATTATTAATATTTGCAGTTCTATCTTTACTGATTTTTATTAGACCCGCACTAGGATTAAACACAAACGTTACAAGCAACATTCAAGGAGATACAATTGAGCTAGTTGATGATTCTGAACAAGAAAGTCTGCTGAATAACGCTTTAAACGGCATAAAAACATTTTATAGTTATACCGGTTTTGCAAATGCAACATCTGGAAACCTTTTAATGATTTTTATAGGAATTGTATTCATCTATTTAGGTATTAAATTCGATTACGAACCATTACTTTTAATTCCTATTGGAACTGGTGTCATCATTGGAAATATTCCTTTTGTGGCAGGAAATCAAACAGGTATTTATGAAGCGGGTTCAGTATTAAACTATCTCTATTTCGGGGTGCTAAAAGGTATTTATCCTCCGCTAATCTTTTTAGGAATTGGAGCAATGACAGATTTCTCCTCATTAATTGCTAATCCAAAACTGATGTTATTAGGTGCTGCTGCACAAATTGGTGTATTTGCAACATTTATAGGTGCACTATATTTAGGCTTTAGTCTTCCTGAAGCAGGTGCGATAGGAATTATTGGTGGAGCAGATGGTCCTACTGCGATTTTCTTATCATCTAAATTAGCAAACGGTGTAAACATATTGGCTGATGGTACAACTGTTAAAAACTTAATTGGACCTATTGCTATTGCCGCCTATTCGTATATGGCTTTAGTTCCAGTAATTCAACCACCGCTAATGCGTTTATTGATATCAAAAGAGGATAGAAAAATAAAAATGAAACCGCCAAGAGCCGTTTCTCAAAAGGAAAAAATGATTTTCCCAGTAGTAGCAATGCTACTTACATTATTTATTTCTCCGAGCGCGTTACCATTATTAGGAATGTTATTCTTCGGAAACTTATTAAAAGAGTCTGGAAGAACTGAAAGATTAGCTGATACTGCTCGTACAAAATTAATTGATATTGTAACGATCCTTTTAGGGGTTACGGTTGGGGCATCCACACAAGCCGATATTTTTATAACAAAAGATTCTATGTTAATTTTTGGACTAGGCGCGATTTCATTTGTTATTGCAACATGTGGAGGATTGCTATTCGCTAAATTTATGAATAGATTCTTAAAAGGAGATAATAAAATAAATCCTTTAATTGGTGCTGCCGGGGTTTCTGCAGTTCCTGATAGTGCAAGAGTTGTGCACCATGAAGGGTTAAAATCTGACCCTAGTAACTACTTATTAATGCACGCCATGGCTCCTAATGTTTCTGGGGTGATCGGATCGGCTATCGCAGCAGGTATTATTTTGAGTTTCTTATCTTAAAACGAAAAACAATAATTATCACGACTAAATATAAATCACATGAAAATTCCCAATATAATGACAGCACAAGAAGCTGTTAAATTGATCAAATCAGGAAACCGGGTATTAATCCAGGGAGGCGCCGCAACTCCACAAGCTTTGGTAAAAGCAATGGTTCTAAGAGGGCCAGAATTAAAAGGCGTCGAAATTGTTCATTTACATACTGAAGGTGAATGTGGCTATACTTCGCTCGATTTAAAGGACAGTTTTCACACCAATGCCTTTTTTATTGGAGGAAATATTAGAAATATGATTGGTGTCACCGCTGATTATATTCCGATCTTCCTTAGTGATATTCCCAGTTTGTTTCGTGAGGGATATATGAATCTTGATGTAGTACTGATCAATGTATCGCCTCCAGACAAACACGGGTTTTGTTCCTTGGGCGTATCTGTAGATATAGTGATTTCAGCAATTGAAAAAGGTAAAAAAATAATTGCGCAGATCAACAAGAGTATGCCAAGAACCTTTGGAGACGGCATTGTTCATCTCAATAATTTTGACGCCTGTGTTTTGGTCGAGGAAGAGATACATGAAATGAAATTTGTTTCACCAACTGAGGCTGAAAAACAAATTGGAAAGAATATAGCGGAGATCATTGAAGATGGCTCCACCCTGCAAATGGGTATCGGAGGAATCCCTAATGCTGTTCTTAAATATCTTACAAATCATAAAGATCTTGGTGTACATACTGAAATGTTTTCAGAAGGCATTGTTGATTTGGTAGAAAAAGGTATTGTGAATGGTGCTAAGAAAAAAGTAAATCCGTATAAAATTGTTTCCGGATTTGCCATGGGTACCAAAAGACTTTATGATTTTATGGATGACAATGCAGAAATTGAAATGCGAGACATCGCTTATGTAAATGACACTGCAATCATCAGACAGAATCCAAAAGTTACTGCGATCAACTCGGCGATTGAAATTGATATGACCGGACAGGTATGTGCTGATTCAATTGGTTTGAGGATGTTCTCAGGTGTGGGAGGTCAAATGGACTTTATGCGAGGAGCAGCTCTGTCAAAAGGTGGAAAGCCTATTATCGCCATCACCTCTACAACAGCCAAAGGTGTTTCTAAAATTGTCCCTTCCTTAAAACCAGGAGCGGGAGTTGTGACCACCAGGGCACATGCCAGATTCGTTGCTACAGAATACGGAATTGCTGAGTTGTTTGGTAAAAATCTGAAGGAAAGAGCATACGCTTTGAGAGACGTTGCTCATCCTGATCATCGCGAAACATTGGATAAAGCCATTCATGAAAGATTTTCAGGTACGCTTGTGAGCATATAATGATTAAATTTATTGCGCCAATTAGTAAAACTAAATTGTAAAAATTAACATAGGTTATGGATAACGATAGCAAAGACAAAATGCTGTTTCAGGATTTCATTCCTCCGACAAAGCAGGACTGGATTGAAAAAGTTAATGTCGACCTTAAAGGAGCTGACTTTAATAAAAAATTGGTTTGGAAGAACCTTAATGGAATAGATCTTCAACCTTTTTATACAAAAGACGATCAGAAAGAGTTTCTGAAAAATACAGGAGAGAACAGTTCTCAGGTAACCAATTACAGAAGAATTGTGGTTAACGAAGCAAATGAAGGGAACCGCCTGGCTCTAAAGGCGTTGGAAGAGGGTATGACCGGGCTTATATTCGAAATAAGATCAGAGGTAACAGCTGCTGAATTACTTGAAAATATTGATTTCAATAATATTTCAGTATCCTACATTTTGAATAAGGAATTGTTTTCCTTTACTTCAGCCCTAGCATCTTTCCTGGAAGAACGCTCTATAGATCCAAAAACGGTAACCGGCTATATTGATTTTAACCTTTTTAATCAATATCTCAGTACGGGAACACTTGACATCAGTGTCATGGAGCAATTAAGTGAGCTAACGACCCGTTTTTCAGATTACCCGAATCTAAAAACGCTTGTATTATCCGGAACTATTTATCAGGATGCAGGGTCAAATCAGGTTCAGGAAATTGCCTATACCCTGAATTCTTTGGTGTTTTTAATCGACCAAATGATTCAAAAGAACTGTTCAGCTCAACAGATATTTGAAAACCTTCATGTTGTTTTAGGAATAAGTTCAGAATATTTCGTGGAAATAGCCAAATTGAGAGTATTCAATAGCCTTTTACATGAAATAGCTGCAAAATACAAAGTATACCATACTAAGGTTGGATTGTCGGCCAAAACATCGGTCTGGTCAAAGTCTGTAACGGATGCCAATACGAACATGCTGCGAACCACAACAGAGGCCATGGCGGCTTTATTGGGTAATGCGGATGGAATTGAATTGGATGCTTATGACGATCAGTTTAAAAAGTCAAGTGACTTTTCAAGCAGGATCGCCGGAAATATCACCAACATTTTAAAAGAGGAGTCCTATTTTGGAAAAGTTGCCAATCCCGTAGACGGATCCTATTATATTGAAGAATTGAGTTTGCAAATGGCACAAAATGCCTTGAATATTTTTAAATCTATTGAAGCTGACGGAGGATTTATTTCACAAGTGGAAAATGAAACTATTCAGGCTCAGATAGCAGAGATCAGAATGAAGAAGATCAAGCTCCTGTCGCAAAGAAGACTTGCCATGGTTGGGGTCAACAAATATCCGAACCTCATGGAATCGATTTCTGAAGACATCCTTGATCATCAAAAAGAAAATGATGATCCGAAATTGTTAGTACCTCAAAGAGCCGGTGTTGATATGGAAAAAATCAGATACAAAACTGAGCATTTTGTTAGTCAAAATGGCTTTAGACCTATGGTAGAAATTATAAGTTTTGGTCAATTGACGATGAGAAAGGCAAGAGCTGCCTTTTCCTATGATTTCATGGGTGTGAGTGGTTTTGAGATCCAAGCTGAGCAGAGTTTTAATTCTTATGAGAAGGCTGTTGAAAAAACATCCGAGTCTGATTCGAGTGTCGTTGTTATTTGCAGCTCTGACTCTGATTATCAGGAATCAGCCCTGGATTTCGTAAAGGATTTCAGATCTAAAAATACTTCTAAAGTATTGATGCTGGCAGGTTTCCCAAAAGAGATACAGGAATCTCTTCTGGAAGCAGGGCTCGACGGATTTATACATGTGCGTTCAGACATTTTTAAAACGCTTACAGAGATTCAAGATAAAATTCAAAAAACTATTAAACCTTTGGAGATATGAGACCTGATTTTTCAGATTTGACGATCAACGCAAGTGTTGAGGAAAAACCAAAACCTTTAGAGAACCAGGATCCCTGGATCACTCCTGAAGGCATTACAGTAAAAAAAGAATTTACAAAAGATGATATAAAACAGGCAGAGCATTTGGATTTTGCTGCGGGATTACCTCCTTTTACAAGAGGTCCTTATAGTACCATGTATGTATTAAGACCCTGGACTGTTAGGCAATACGCTGGTTTCTCTACGGCTGAGGCATCGAATGCCTTTTATCGAAGAAATCTTGCTGCCGGACAAAAAGGTTTGTCAGTAGCCTTTGATTTGGCCACACACCGAGGATATGATTCAGATCATCCCAGGGTAACTGGAGATGTTGGAAAAGCAGGTGTAGCCATCGATTCTGTATTGGATATGGAGATTCTTTTCGACCAGATTCCTCTGGATAAAATGTCTGTTTCGATGACGATGAATGGTGCCGTACTACCCATTATGGCTTTCTATATTGCAGCTGCTAAAAAACAAGGCGTTGGTCTTGACAAGCTGAGTGGAACCATCCAAAATGATATTCTAAAGGAGTTTATGGTACGTAATACGTACATCTATCCACCACTTCCTTCGATGAAGATTATCGGTGATATTTTTGAATACACCACGAAAAACATGCCAAAATTCAATTCCATTTCCATTAGTGGCTATCACATGCAAGAAGCAGGTGCTACAGCCGATATTGAACTGGCCTATACCTTAGCAGATGGATTGGAATATATCCGTACGGGATTAAAATCAGGATTAAAGATTGATGAATTTGCGCCTCGATTGTCATTTTTCTGGGCAGTTGGAATGAATCATTTTATGGAGATTGCTAAGATGCGTGCGGCCAGAATGCTTTGGGCAAAGATCATCAAACAATTCGACCCCAAGAATCCAAAGTCAATGGCGCTGCGCACACATAGTCAGACTTCAGGATGGAGTTTAAGCGAACAGGATCCTTTTAACAATGTGGCGCGAACCTGTATTGAGGCCATGGCCGCCAGTTTGGGTGGCACACAGTCTTTACATACTAATGCTTTGGATGAGGCCATTGCACTTCCAACGGATTTCTCTGCAAGAATTGCCAGAAACACCCAGATCTTTATCCAGGAAGAGACTCAGATCACTAAATCAGTCGACCCTTGGGCCGGTTCTTTTTATGTGGAGTATCTAACCCAGGAAATAACCAAAAAAGCCTGGAAACTCATTGAAGAAGTTGAGGAATTGGGCGGAATGGCCAAAGCCATTGAAACCGGAGTTCCCAAAATGAGGATCGAAGAAGCCTCAGCGCGAAAACAGGCAAGACTAGACTCCGGACAGGATATCCTTGTAGGAGTAAACAAATACCAAACCAAAGAGGCGTCAGATATTGAGATACTCGAAATTGACAATACCACTGTTAGAGAATCCCAGATCACAAGATTGAATCAGCTGAAAGAACAAAGAGATCAGGCCATTGTAATCATCAAGTTAAAAGCTATTGAAGATTGTGCCGGAGGAGGTAAAGGAAACCTGCTCGAGCTGGCCGTGGATGCCGCTGAAAATTTTGCCACTCTAGGTGAGATATCCGATGCCATGGAAAAACATTTTGGCAGACATAAAGCCGATACAAAACTGATCAGTGGAGTTTATAAAAAGGAAGTGAGTGATGACAAAACTTTTGCTGAAGCTCAAAAACTTGCCGATCACTTTGCGGAACTGGAAGGGAGAAGACCAAGAGTTATGGTTGCCAAAATGGGACAGGACGGACATGACAGAGGAGCCAAAGTTGTTGCTTCAAGTTTTGCCGATCTTGGCTTTGACGTTGACATGGGACCCTTGTTCCAAACCCCGGAGGAGGTTGCCAAACAGGCCATAGAGAATGATGTGCATTTTGTGGGTGCCTCCAGTTTGGCGGCAGGTCATAAAACTTTAATCCCGCAGTTAATCGATGAGCTGGAGAACCTTGGTAGACCAGACATTATGGTATTCGCAGGAGGTGTTATTCCTGCCCAGGATTACGACTATTTATTCGAAAGAAAGGTTGCAGCTGTTTTTGGTCCTGGAACCGTAATTGCAGAATCTGCTATAAAGATGATGAAAATGTATTTGGCCAACGAATAAATCTCGTTGTATAAAAATAAAAGGCTCTTATATATAAGGGCCTTTTTTATTGAATAGAATTCAGATTGTTGATCTAAATTCCTTAATGATCTTTTCTGCCGCCTTAACTGGAGAAACTTTGGCATCGATAATCTCTTTCTCAAGGGTCTTTAAATGCTCAGTAATATGCTCTGACCCGTAAAACAGTTGCTTTAATTCTTCATGGATATTATTATACATCCATTTTATTTGCTGTTCTTTTCTATTTGTTTTAAAATAACCATTGTCATTAACAAGTTTCATAAATTCCTTGACTTGTTCCCAAACCTCTGCAATACCTATATTCTTAAGTGCAGAAGCGGTAGTTACCACCGGAGTCCAACCAGAATCAGCCTGAGGAAAAATATGCAAGGCATTTTCGTACTGTCTTTTGGCTATCTGACTTTTCTTGACATTATCTCCATCTGCCTTATTAATAACCAGCATATCTGCCATTTCCATGATACCCTTTTTAATGCCTTGTAATTCATCTCCAGCCCCAGACAACATCAACAGCAAGAAGAAGTCTGTCATTCCATGAACAGCCGTTTCTGATTGGCCAACACCCACGGTCTCTATAAGGATCACATCATAACCTGCTGCCTCACAGAGTAGCATAGTTTCACCGGTTTTATTCGCTACGCCACCCAAAGTGTCTCCTGAAGCAGAAGGTCTTATATAGGCCTCCTGTCTTGTAGCCAGTTCCTCCATTCTGGTTTTATCTCCGAGAATACTCCCCTTCGATCGCTGACTACTGGGATCAATTGAAAGAATGGCCACCTTATGTCCCAGTTCAATCAAATGCTTCCCAAAGACTTCTATAAAAGTACTCTTCCCTACTCCCGGCACTCCTGTAATACCAATTCTTATTGAATTTCCCGAACTTGGTAAAATAGCCTGGATGATATCTTTTGCCAAGATTTTATCAGTTGCAAGATTACTCTCAACTATTGTTATCGCTCTTGACAACAATACCCTGTCTCCTTTTAGAACTCCCTGGATATATTCTCTGGTCTCAAGTCGTTTTTTTGGCTTGTAATTTCCCATAAACCTTTATAAACAAACAGCCATGATCTGGCTGACCATAGCTCAATTTTTAGGATAAATATACGAATACATTGGTCTTTAAACAAAACCAAAGCTTGATAATTACTTCCTAAAGAAATATTATACAAATCTGTAATACAGTTACTTAAAAATTAAAAAGCAACGATCTTCAAAACAAAAATACGTTAAAAAGATCTAACTCACTTTCTGCCTCCGAAGATTCTGAGTAAAAAGAGAAAGAGATTGACAAAGTCAAGATACAAGGTTAAAGCACCCATAATTGACATTTTCTCCATACTATCCTCATTGGCAAAACCTCTGCTTCCAATTTCTTTTAACTTTTGAGTATCATAAGCCGTAAGACCAACGAAAACAGCAACCCCCAGATAACTAATGATCCAATACATCATTTCATTTTGTAAGAACATATTTACAATCGAAGCTATGATGATCCCAATCAACGCCATAAAAGCCATGTTCCCTATGCTAGTGAGGTCTTTTTTGGTTGTATATCCATAAAAACTTATGGCTGCAAAGGTCCCTGCAGTGATATAAAAAGTAGTCGCAATTGAATTCGAGGTATACGCCATAAAAATCACCGACATGGTAAGGCCGTTCAGCACAGAATATACTAGAAACGCGCCTATTGCCATATTTCTGCTCATCGTATTTATTGCTCTGCTCAAGTAGACAACCAATGCCAGCTCACCAATGATCAATCCAAAAAACAAGATCCGGGAACCTATTATTGCATTAAATAGTTGAGGTGAAGTTGCTGTAAAGTAGGCTACAAGTCCTGTAATAAATAAGGCAAGAGCCATCCAGTTATACACCTTTGTAATATATACAGCCTGATACGTTTTGACACCCAGCTGATTCTTTGTTTTTGTAGAAACTTGATTTTCCATTGTTGAAGCTAAAATTTTAAAAATTCAAAGATATTAAAACACATTAGTAAATTTGCATACTTTTTTATAATTTGCTCTGATGTGCAGATCGACAACTATTTATTCAATTTCCCTTTTTATTTTCGCTTTTTTTTTCTCTTTAAGAATGGGTACAATCCATGCTCAGATCAGAAATGCGCCACTTACGAAAATTGATGCGGAGAGAGCCGAGCAGAATTATCAGAAATACTGCTCACTTTGTCATGGAGCAGACAGAGAAGGTGGCGCAGCCGATTATGCGCCATCGCTCAAATCAAAATCGCTTATGTCAACGATGCCTCTAAATTTTTTAGCCAGTTCTATCGGATTTGGCAGGCCAAACACAGCTATGGCAGCTTACCTGAGCGATTCGGGCGGCCCTTTAAGCATGAAAGACATCTTTAGCCTTGCCATTTGGCTAAAACACAAATCAGGAGTGGAAACTATAGCCTTGTCTTTAGATCCGATTGAAGGGGATATTATAAATGGATCTGCAATTTTTAAACAAAAATGCGCTGAATGCCACGGAAAAAAAGCTGAAGGTATAACGGCACCATCCCTCGCAAACCCGGCATATCTGGCTTTTGCGACTGACGCTTATATTAAATACGCCATTGAAAATGGAAGGGAAGATACAGAAATGATTTCCTTTAAGCGGCAATTATCAGATGAGCAGATCGACGATCTCACAGCGTATATCAGAAGCCTTACATCAGGATGGAGTCCTGAACCAAAAGAATTATCACCCTTCCCGGAACCCAAAAACTATGTGACAAACCCAAAAGGTGAAAGACCTGAATTCACTTTGAGAGAGGGAAGATATGTACCCATGGAGCAGGTGGCCAAAGCCTTAAAAGATAAAAACAAATTGGTCATCTTAGATACAAGAACTACCTCCGAATGGCATAACGCCCATATACCTGGGGCCATTCCAATGCCCTATTATATTACTGAAGATAAGGTAGCTGATGGCTTGCCGAATAATGACACCTGGATCATCGCTTACTGTTCTTGCCCTCATGCGGCATCAGACAAGGTTATCAACATGCTGAGGAAACAAGGCTTTAAAAATACAGCAGTCATTGATGAAGGTTTTTTTAATTGGATCAATGCCGGTTACCCCATCATAGGAGGGGAAATTAAGAAATAAGCTAACTGCTTTAAAAATCCTTCTTTTTAAGTTTTACTTTAATTCTCCAAACAGGTAATAAAACCCATAAAAGCATCACAGCAATTGACAGGACTAATCCCAGGTTTGTACCAAAGAATTTCTTAAATACCGCTCCAGTATATCCTAATAAAGCTGAAATATCCAATTTTAACAGGATCAAAATCCTGGACAGATCAATGGGATTAAACATGGTGGTAAGTAAGGCAAATTTGTCTAAGGGATATTCATTGAACATCACTAGTGAGATCAAAAATACACCATCATAAATCACTGCCAGAAACAACCACATCAAAATGGCGTATCCAAAACCCTTAATTTTATTCTCGTTTGAAAGTGCAATATTAAAGGCCAGAGCGACAAAAATAAAATTGAGCAAAGTGCCGACCAATAACAAGAGTGAAAAATCAAAAATAGCTGAAGACACAAACAGTCCATAAAGTGAAAACGGTATCCCAAGTCCAAGAATAAGGCTTAGGGTGAGCGAAATTGATATTCCGAGATATTGCCCCATAAAGATTGTATTCCTTTTAATAGGCTGTGCCAGAAGTAATTCTGTAAATTCTTTAGAATTATAGTAATACATTACGCCAAAGATGGTGCCAATCAAAGGTGTAAGTACAATGATGATATTCATGAGTGTAATGATCGCCTTGTTTACATCATTATTAAGAAATAACAAGACGAATCCCAAAGCCAGGTAGAACGCAAAATAAACGTAACTCCATCTGCTTCTCATCAGGTCAAAAAAGCTATATTTTAGTATCTTGATCATAATTCTTTCGAAATCAATTTGGCAATGGCATGTTCGAGGTCTGTTTGCCCGGTTTGTTCTTTTAAAGCTCTAGAAGTCCCTTTAAAATAAATTTTTCCATCCAGTAAAAAAACGATCTCATCTGCGACCTCCTCCACAAAGCTCATGATATGTGTGGTTATTAATATGGTTTTACCCTTTTCCCTCTCAAGGTTAATAATCTCCTTTAAATGAATCAGTGAGATAGGATCAAGACCTGTTGTGGGCTCATCCAATATAATAAGATCACTTTCAAACATAAAAGTGAGCAAAATATTTACTTTTTGCTTTGTTCCCCCAGATAGATTGCCAAGTTTTTTGTCTAGGAACAATTCCAAACCGAAAAGTTCGATAAGCGCCTTATCACTTGCCTGTTTTGGTCTTAAATTCTTGACCATTTTAATCAATTCCTTTACAGTTAGATTTGCAGGAAAATTTGCTATCTGAGGTAAATAATTGATATCATTTCTGTAATTCCACTTGTTAAGAACAGTTTCCCCATTTAGTTTGATATCTCCCTTATCAGGAATCACCATACCTAAAATACTTTTGATCAGGGTGGTTTTCCCTGATCCGTTAGGGCCCAGAATGGCAAAAATACCTCCCGAAGCAATATCGAGATTTAACCCGTCTAATACTGTCAGCTTGCCAAATTTTTTATTTAAATTATTAATTTGAATCATAAATCCTTTTCATCAGAGGGTTGCTATCTATAAGGTTATCAGGGGTAAAGACCGGAGAAACCTTTTCGGAAAAATTAATGATATCCACAAACATGCTTCGCAGCAATACAATTGTTTCAGGAGTATTATGTACAATATATGAAAACAATTTCACGGGTCGGTAAGGAATGTCTCCCACCCCATTTCTATCGAGGTCATATCCTGCATATTCACTCCAGAAATTGCCTTCAAAACTATTGGAATTGATCTTGCTGTTATAAGACAGATCCAAGGCATTATTTAAGAAATTATTTTCTGAAAATACATTCTCATAGCAAGCGCCAATAATCTTGATGGCCCATCCATTATTCAAAAAAGTATTCCTTTTATAATTGATCCTTGTTGATCCATCAACACTTATTCCTATCGTGTTTTGTTCAAATGTATTATTTTCAATTTCTGCGTCATAGATCTCCTTTAACAATAAACCATATGATGCCGATCCCCAATTATGTTCAAATTTATTATGATACATTTTCACAAATTTGGAAAACATAATGGCAACTCCTGCTCCATTGTTTTTAAATACATTATAAGAATAGGTATTTTCATTTGAAAACATAAAATGGAGTCCGTAGCGAAGGTTTTCTAAACTTCGATTTTCATATACTTTGCTCTTTTTTACAAATTCAAAATATATTCCATCTCTAAGCCCTTTTAACTCATTTTTGAAAATCGTCATATTCGAGCAGTGCCAAAGATGAATTCCATTCCCAGAATTTGCCTGTGAAATAGCATTGCTGCTGACCTTATTATTAGAAATAACACCATTTTTCGATTTCTCGATCAATATGCCGAAGAATACCTTTTTTAATATATTGTTTTCTATCTTAAAATCATTGGCTTGCGACACCAGAATTGCCGCAAAATCTTTGGTATAGCTCTGGCCCACATTAATGATCTCAAGACCACTGACCGAAAAATTATCAGTCACAAACCTAAAGATGGTTTCTTTATTCTCACCATCTATAACAGGACGGTCAATTCCCTTGATATGAACCGATTTATCTACAACAATATCATGCTCCTTATAAATCCCACTCCTGATAATGATCTCATCTCCGTCTGCACTTAAGGAAATAGCCTGCTTAATGGTTTTCACCTCACAGGTTGAACACACCTCAATCTGTTTTCCGTAAACGGAAAACAAACAAGTGAAACTCAGAATGATCAGACCAGTTCTTTTCATTTATTGCCCATCGAATTTTTTAAGTAATTCAGTCCAGGTAAAGAGTTGACCATCACTTTCAGACTTGGTATTATTCGCATCCTCAATAGATGAAAATGCCGAAAGATAAGCCCCCATCGGGCTTTTAATTTCTTTACTGATAAGATAGGTGGCGCCCGCAGCAGAAGTCATTTGGCCGGGGTTTTTATAATCGGCAACCAGAAATATTTCTATGTTTTCAATTTCCTTTTCAGCAAGTTCATTGACCATACACTCAATGGCATCAAACTTAAATTGTTTGCCTTTTTTGGTTACATATTGTGCAGAATGTTGCTGATCAACGATGGTCATTTGACAAAAATGACATGCATCCTGACCGTAATTGATCTGTTCCGGCTCGATGGCACAGGAAAAGAATGAACACAGCACAGCCGCATAAGCAGCAACAAATACTTTTTTCATGTTTTTTTAGTTAGTTCGACAAATATAAACCAATAAATCTACATCATTGTTCTCGCAAAAATGATGATCCGATTAGTTACTTTCTGTCTTGGCCTCTTTCTTACCTACAAAGAAAGCCACAACTGTTAGCATCATCCCCACAAACATCAAATACGCTCCTGTTCGCGGATATGAATGTGCAACAAAATTTAGAATATGTTTGGTTCCAAAAAGCGGTGGTTGAAATCCCATTGGGCTCCCATCAGGGTTTTTAAAGCTCATAATAGCCTTTGGGTCAAGGTTATGACCGTAGTCATATTCCCAGAGATAGAAATCATATATTCCTGCAATTCCAAGAATAGACATCAAGATGAACCATCCAATAAACCATTTGTAATTGGCAAAAATCCCGATGAGCACACCAACTACTATCATAACTCCTATTACAATCGGAAATAATTTAAATTCAGGAATTGTTTCGGGGATGTATTTCATACCCACATAATGGTTCATCAAATTGATGTTCTTGATATCGAATTCATGAACGTCACTAAACTCATTGATATGAATATTCATCCCAAGAGGAATGGGATACTGGGGTGCTTCCAAAGTGATGTTCCAAAGTGGCAATAAGAATAGCCCCAACATTAATAAAGGCCCAATGATCATTAAGATTTTAGATTTTTTCATTTTGTGTTCATAATTAGATTAGGAAATCAACGATTTTTTCACATCAAAATTACAATGACTAGGATTTGCTAAGCATGATTTATATCATTTAAAACAAAAACGGGCAGTTAAAGATCCACTGCCCGTTTTCTACAATAATTAACTTAACCTCAATCTTAATATTATTCTACGTCAACAGCATCGCCGTCAAGCGTAAATGAAATAGGCACATTCGAACCTTTTTTAGAGACCCTAACATATCCTTGCATTTCCTGGTGCAAAGCTGAACAGAAATCTGTACAATAGAATGGCCAAACACCTTCTTGTTTTGGCTCCCAAGTAAATGTTTCTGTTTGACCTGGCATGATCAATAATTCAGAAGTATTGGCACCAATCATTGCAACTCCATGAGGTACATCATAGTCTTGTTCAAGATTAGTAACATGAAAATACACCTTATCCCCTACCTGAACACCTTCAATATTGTCTGGCGCAAAATGTGACCTTATCATAGTCAAATAAATATGTACTTCATTTCCATCTCTAACCACTTTGGATTCAGCCTCGCTTTTAACAGCGTATGGGTGATTGTTATCTTCAAGTTTAAAGAATTTCTTCGAATTCTTCGCCACAATATCAGCAGGAATACCTGCAGCATAATGTGGTTCTCCAATGGTTGGAAAATCCAACAACAATTCCATTTTATCTCCTGAGATATCATATAACTGAGCAGACTGAGTAACCTCTGGCCCTGTTGGCAGGTATCTGTCTTTTGTGATCTTATTCATCGCTAACACGTATTTGCCAAATGGCTTTCTTGAATTACCACCTGGGATCATCAAGTGACCTACTGAGTAATACGTTGGTTTTCTATCTAAAACTTCCCATGTTCCTAATTTCCATTTCACAACTTCTGAAGAAATAAAGAAAGTTGTATAAGCATTTCCTTTACCATCAAATTCAGTGTGAAGTGGTCCTAATCCTGGTTGTTTAAC
>RCNC010001524.1_pt1 | contig 15582 bp, 15 predicted proteins | sample 2041301 | NCBI WGS metagenome assembly RCNC01 (sample SAMN09708231, study PRJNA481090) | Marine sediment metagenome, whole genome shotgun sequencing project. | biome: marine sediment; feature: ocean; material: sediment; isolation source: Sewage treatment plant 13A marine sediment (STP13A) ... | reverse complement strand
GCTGCTGGGTCTTTTGCTATCAAATCAGTAGTCCCATATCTATATTTCAAAAACTCCTTCAAATTTTTCATTAAACTCCCAGTTTCCATATATCCAGCGGGTATTTTTTGGTCCTTTAGATATGCCGGTACATGAATTGCTCCGTGATCCGCAGTTAAGAAAACTGTATATTCATTTTGACCCACTTTTTTATCCAAAGCATTAAACAGTCGGGCTAAATCCCTATCCAATCTCACATAAGTATCTTGTATTTCCTTAGAATTTACACCATACATATGACCAACATAATCAGTGCTTGAAAAGCTCACCGCTAAGAAGTCGGTTATGGGATCAGACCCCAAATCTTCACCATCCAAAGCTGCAATAGCAAAATCAGCGGTTATGCTATTACCATAGGGAGTCGCTTTGATTATATCATATTTGCCATTACTATTCCATAAACTAGGAAGATCATGAGGAAATGTTGGGGCGTTCTGCCCAGTCAACAAACCTTCATATTTGTTATTGTCTAAACCACTTTCTAAATAAGTGTTAATATCCTTTAAAGTGGTCCAGGGCTTATTATAACTTTCCGCAGTATTGGATGCATTGAAATCAATGACCCACTTAGGTAAATCTTCCATATAAAATGTACTGGTAATCCAATTACCCTCATTCGCGCCATGAAACCAATAAGCAGCATTAGCGGTATACCCACCAGGCAAAACCGCTCCTCTATCTTTTAATGCGATGGCAATGGTTTTACTTCGCATTTGATAATGCAATCTAAGTTGGTCGGTGACTGTGGTAACTGTCATTCTATGGGGTGACATTTTGCCCGCATCCGTAGTTGTACCAACTGAATTAAAAGCATCATCTGATGCACAATATACCACTTGATCGGTTTCTTTGTCATACCAATCATTCCCTATAATGCCATGGGTAGCAGGCGTTGTACCAGTATAAACGGAAGTATGGCCAGGCCCTGTTTTTGTTGGCGCATAATTAAAGTGATTGTTTTTGCAGTTAAAACCATCATTGACCAACCTTTTAAAACCATCATCCTCATAATGGTTCCAAAAACGTGTTAGATAGTCATAACGCATTTGATCTACCACAATGCCCACAACCAATTTAGGAGAGACTCTTAAGTGATCTGAATTTTGAACCTTAATACCATTTTTGGGCTTTTTTTGAGCCACTATATCGTAAGTATTGTAGGTAAGGAAAATTGCTAATAAAAGGAGCGATAAACTATTCTTATACATAGGTAATAAATTGATTATACAAAAATATAGAAATAAACCCTTAAAAAATTAAATGAAGGTTAAAAGACATTCATTATTGCTATTTTTACCATCGTAAGTCTATATTTATTCTATGAATTACCTAGCATCAATTGGCAGCTATGCTATTATGATTAAAGAGGTTTTTAAAAAACCCACCAAATGGAGCATAATGAAGTCGTTGATCCTTAAAGAGATAGATGAACTCATCTTTGGCTCATTAGGTATTCTCATATTCATTTCTTTCTTTATAGGTGGAGTTGTGGCCATTCAAACCGCATTGAATATGACCAATGAACTTATACCGAAAAACCTGGTTGGGTTCGCTACAAGACAATCCATATTATTGGAATTCGCCCCAACATTCTGCTCGATCATCATGGCAGGTAAGGTAGGTTCTTATATTACCAGTAGTATTGGTACTATGCGGGTAACCGAACAAATTGATGCATTGGATGTTATGGGCGTAAATGCCTTGAATTACTTAGTTTTTCCAAAGATTATCGCCTTATTGCTTTATCCCTTCATTATTGCAATCGCAATGTATGTCGGGATTTTTGGAGGATGGTTTGCTGGCGTATTTGGGGGATTAAGTACAAGTGCGGATTTTATTGAAGGGGTACAGTTGGACTTTATTCCTTTTCATGTTACTTATGCTTTTATAAAAACCTTGGTTTTCGCCTTTATTTTGGCGACCATACCCTCTTTTCATGGGTTTTATATGAAAGGCGGTGCGCTTGAAGTAGGTAAAGCGGCAACAACTTCTTTTGTATGGACTAGTGTTGTTATTATCATTCTAAATTATATTTTAACGCAACTTTTATTAGGCTAATGATTGAGGTAAACGACATATATAAATCTTTTGGCGACTCCCATGTTTTAAAGGGCATTAGCACGGTTTTCGATAAAGGCAAGACCAACTTGGTCATTGGTCAAAGTGGCTCTGGTAAAACTGTATTTCTCAAATGCCTTTTGGGACTTTTTAGCCCAGATAAAGGCACCATTAGCCATGACGGAAGAATCTACTCCCAATTATCAACAAAGGAACAGCGAAATCTTCGTCAGGATATGGGAATGGTGTTCCAGGGAAGTGCCTTGTTTGATTCAATGACTGTTGAGGGTAATGTTATGTTTCCTTTGGAAATGTTTACCAAACAATCTAAATCGGAAATGCAGGATCGTGTCGATTTTGTGCTTAAACGGGTGAACCTAGAAGATGCCCACAAAAAATATCCTTCTGAACTTTCTGGGGGAATGCAGAAGCGGGTTGCCATTGCCAGGGCGATTGTCATGAACCCTAAATATCTGTTTTGTGATGAGCCCAACTCCGGGCTCGATCCAGGAACCGCTATAATAATAGACAATCTGATACAAGAGATCACAAAAGAATATGACATAACCACTGTCGTAAATACTCATGATATGAACTCGGTCATGGAAATTGGCGAGAAAATTATTTTCCTGAAAAACGGAATCAAGGAATGGGAAGGCACCAAAGATGAAATTTTTCAAACCGACAATGAAGCGGTAACCAGCTTTGTTTATTCCTCTGAACTATTTAAGAAAGTAAGACAGATGTATATTGAGGAGCGTGATTAATCCTGGATTACCTCTTTTAGTTGGATTGTACTGTCTTTCAACCTTAGTTTTAACCAATTATGCAGTTTTTTCGCATCAGCCACGGTTTGGAATCTTTTAGCATCCCGATTCCATTTAACTTCAAAAATCGGAATGGTATCGAGTTTATTAAAATCAGTTTGTATGGTTGGGGAAAACCCTAGCGATTCTAAGTTTTCATAATTGGTTTTAGCCTCTGCGCTAATATCTGCAAAAGGTATTGACAATCTTCCTAACTTGCCTAACTCCTCTTCCAATACTTTAATTCGTGCATCCTTGTCCACCAACTCGGTTTTTTGGGTTTCATACAACTGATCTACATATTTAAGCTGATCCAATTGTTCGTTTTTTGCCCCTTGGATAATACGAAGCTCTGTATCTTTCAATCGATCAAAACTTTCATCCTCATTCTTTTGCTTGTTCCAAGTAGCAATTACATTATCTGGAATGGTTTCATTGCCCATAAAGACCAGTTCAATAACAGGATTTTCACCCTTATTGAATTCGATATCCGTAAAGTCCTCCATAAACCGGCCTGAATCAGCAAATTGATAGGGGGCAACTTTCTCTTCAACGAAGTTTTGCGCTTGTTTCCTAAATAAAGATTCTTGTAAAGCACCCCAAAAAGTAATGCCCGCAGGTACCATTACCAAAATTGCAAATAAGGAGGCTACCCTACCTATTAGCCTTCTCTTTTTGGAATTCACATAGCGAACCATTGGAAAACGCAACAATTTCAAAACCAAAAAAGTTGCCAAGGCAATAAAAATTGTATTTATACTGAACAAATACATGGCTCCAGTAGCGTACTCATAATTACCAATGGCAAGGCCAAAACCTACTGTACAGAGGGGAGGCATCAAAGCCGTCGCAATGGCTACACCAAAAATTACCGAGGCAATGGTTCCCTTTTTTGCCCGTGCAATGACTAAAGCCAGTCCACCAAAAAAAGCAATAAGTACATCACGAATATCAGGTGCTGTGCGTGCCAACAGTTCCGAGGATTCATCGCGTAAAGGAAATATGGCGAAAAACAAATAGGCCGTTAATACGCTCAATACGACCATTACAACAAAGTTCTTCAATGACCTTCGCAATGTATCAACATCATTTACTGCTAAGGACAGGCCAATACCCAAGATTGGCCCCATTAAAGGTGAAATTAACATGGCTCCAATGACCACAGCAGTCGAATTGGCATTTAACCCTACCGAAGCAATAAAAATAGAACAGATCAAAATCCATGAGGTATGTCCTTTGAAAGGAATATCGGCAATAATTGCTTCTTTCGTTGCTTCTTGATCCGTGTTTTTTCGAATATCAAGTAGTTCTGAAAGAAACTTTTTAGTACTTCCGAATAATCCTTGAATATCTTTTTTTACCTCTTCCGCACTTTCGCCTTCACTAAGTGGAATGTTACTTTCTTCGTTTAGATTTTCACTCATATTTAAGCATACTTATCGCCAAACTTATCTTTTACCTTGCCTAGTACTTGCTTTATGTCTTGTTCTTTTGATTTGGGGTAGATGAGCAACACTTCTTCTTTATCAACAATTATATAATCGTTTAGACCATCTACTACCACGATTTTATCCTTGGGAGATCGAATCATATTGCCCTTAGCATCTTCGGTGATTACTTTACTGTTGACAACAGCATTATTATCACCATCCTTATCCAATTTATCGTACAAAGAACCCCATGTTCCCAAGTCATTCCAATCAAAGGTAGCCGGAAGCACATAAATGGCTTTGGATTGTTCTAAGATAGCATAATCTATCGAAATATTTTCCGCCTTTGGATAGTTCTCCTTTATAAATTCTTGTTCACCACTGGTGTTATATTGAGCAATCCCAGCTTCAAACAATTTATACTGTGATGGCTGAAAGTTTTCAAAAGCATTCACAATGGTATTTACGCTCCACATAAATATTCCGGCATTCCATAGAAAATTGCCTTGGGCCAAAAATTCCTTTGCAGTTTTATAATCGGGTTTCTCACGGAATTGGTGTACCTTTTTTAGTGCTGATGTACCTTCCTTTTCAAATTCAATATAACCAAAACCGGTATTTGGAAAAGTTGGTTTAATACCCAGGGTACAAAGCACGTCTTCTTTCTCACACTTATCAAAACATGCTGTTACATCTCTTGCAAAGGCATCCTCATCTTCAATCCAATGGTCACTTGGCGCCACAATCATTACCCCATCAGGGTTCATTTTTTGAATTTTTAATGCAGCATATAAAATACAAGGCGCTGTATTGCGCATGGCTGGCTCCAAAACTACCTGCTCTTGTTTCACCAAGGGTAATTGTTCCAAGACCAAATCATTATAACGCTCATTGGTGAGAATCAAAATATTCTCTGTAGGAACAAATTTATTGAGACGTTGAAAAGTTTTCTGAATCAAGGTATGCCCTGTTCCCAACATATCATGGAATTGTTTAGGGTTTTCAGAGGTGCTGATCGGCCAAAAGCGGGATCCAACCCCACCTGCCATTAATACTGCATAATAATTTTTGTTCTTCATTTATTCTTTTATTAACTCTACTTCAGCATTAGGCTGAAATAAATATACCTTACCAGAAACCACCTCAACACATTCAAAACGTTTTACACGTTTGTTACCTTTTCTAAAAAGTTTCCCATTGTAAATGCGGAATACGCTGCCAAAAGGTAGTTCAAAAATAAAGGTCAAATCTGTAGTTTGAAAATCGAACTTTTTCAAAGCTAGGGATAAAACCGCATCTGTATCACTACTAGCCTTTGGATTTCTGAAATGTTTCGCCAAATGTGGCAAAAGTATAGACGGAAATATTTCAGGCCTTAAAAATGGCAACATTAAATATTGGAATGTACGCTTCCATTCCAGCCCATGGGGTTTTATTTGACGACCATATTTCGCGAAGGCCGCCAAATGCGCAACTTCATGTACAAGGGTAATCAAAAAACGATATTTGTTCAATGTGGCATTTACGGTAATCTGGTGCATACCATTGGGCAATCTTCTATAGTCCCCGTGTCTAGTCACCCTTTTATTTACAATTTTAAGATTGACCCCAGACTCTTTGATAAGCTGCAGACAAGGGTCAACAGCCCTTTCTGGTAGGTATTTTGTTAGGATATCATCCATAACTGCAAAAATAGGATTTTTAAGATTCTATAATCTAGAGTCACTAAGTTTAATGTGTATATACTTTTAATTGGTAACTTAGATTTTATAAATATATACTTGATAATGAACAGATTTATAATTGACAAACTGTAAAAATGCCAAAAATTGAATATCGGGTCTATGTTATAGAATTATCAAAAAGGGTATTTAACGAAAATGCTAGGTTTAGGGCTGCCAATCCGCAATTCAACGGCGTGTTACAATGTCTATATGTGGGGATGACGAGCAAGACCCCTAAAGAAAGATTGGAACAGCATAAATCGGGTTATAGAAATAAAAAAGGATACAAATTGTCTTCGAATATTGTTCAAAAATATGGCATGTATTTAAGACCCAGTCTATACAATCAAATAGAACCAGTGACAACCAGGTCCGAGGCACTAAAATTAGAAGAAAAACTGGCTTTGGAATTGCGACGACAGCGATATGCGGTGTGGTTTAATTAAAGCTTACATAAACCACAATAGACTTATCAGAAACAAAAATGCCCGTTGTTTGTTAATTAGAAGTAATGAATATTGGCAAGGTCAATAAAACAATAAAATGAAAACCATATTCCAGAACACCATATTTATAGCTTTTCTCCTTATGATCCAAATTTGTGGCGCCCAGGAAATTTACAAATTATGGGAAAGTGGGGAAAAGCCATATTACAAAGAAAACAACCTCAAAGAATATGAAGAAGAAGCCTGGGGAACTCAATGCGTTTTCAATATTACTGAACCTACACTCACCATTTACAAATCTGAAGGGAAAAATTCTGGTAAGGCCGTAATAATTATTCCTGGAGGAGGCTATGAATTGGTGGCTATGTATCATGAAGGCTATGATTTGGCCAAAACTTTGGCAAAGCAGGGAATTACAGCAGCGGTATTAAAATATAGACTTCCTAATCCAACCTCTTCAAACAAACCACATTTTGTACCGTTAAGCGATGGTCGAAAAGCACTGAAAATACTCCATGGAAAAGCAAGTGAATATAGCATCGACACAAATCAAATTGGCGTTCTTGGGTTTTCGGCAGGAAGTCATTTGGCTACTGTTCTAAGTCTTTGGAAAAGTTCCAACCAAAACGAAAATCCCGCTTTTTCCGCATTGATTTATGGGGTTACCAATCTTACAAAAGATAATTTAAGTTGGTTGGAAAAAAGTCTATATCACAGAAAGCTCACTCCAGAAGAAATTGAAGAAAATACATTGTTGAATTTAGTCACTGAAGATACGCCTCCAGCATTTATGGTTCATGCCTATGATGATGAAGTTTGTAAAGTCGAAGAAACAACCCTTTATGCCCAAAAACTAAATGAAAATAAAATAATGGTAGAAACCCATATTTTTCAAAGAGGCGGCCACGGCTTTGGCATGGGTAGCGCTTCCAATGGCACAGACCAATGGGTTTCCTTATTTGTAAATTGGCTAAAGAACAATCGGTTTTAGATATGGAACAAAATCCAGAAATTATTAAATCGCAAGCTAATTGGGAACAGCCAGAGAGATTATCAGTAGGGTTATAAAAAAATAGAACACAAAGAAAAGGTCAAACAACACAACAATAGCATAGAAATAATCTAGTGGTGACAGTGGTAACCGAATATCAAAACCAGCATCACTAATTTTGACAATTAATATTGAGTGTCAGCGATATTTAGTTAACTTCAAATAGCAAAACCAACGTTGTATAATTTAAAATTTAATAAATGAAAAAAATATGGGTAGTATGGACAAGATTGTAAGAATAATAATAGCCGCTGTTATTGCAGTTCTCTATTATACCAATGTCATTTCTGGAACATTGGGGTTAGTTTTACTAGTATTAGCAGGTGTCTTTGTGTTGACAAGTTTTATTAGTTTTTGCCCACTTTATGCTCCATTCGGACTTAGTACCTGTTCAGTAAAGGATAAGAAGTAAGGATTTAATGGGAAAAGAATATGAGGTTGCGGCAATTTCCGCAACCTCTTTTTTTATCGGGAACCAATACAAATCATCTTTACACATTATAATCAAATGCCGTACAATTTAAGTATTATCTACAATTTATGAAGAAATGAGAAAAATTCAATTAATAGTACTTCTTATTGTATTTACTTTTGGATGTAGTCCAAAAACTTTTAACATAAAATGGACGAAAGAAAATGCTCCTGAAAATTTCGCAGCGAGGTTTGAAACCTCAAAGGGAAATTTTGATATTGCGATAGAACGAAGACTTTCCCCGAAAGCCGCTGATCGTTTCTATCAACTGGTAAAACATAATTTTTTTGACAATAGTCTTTTTTATAGAGTGAATCCTGGTTTTGTTGCCCAATTTGGTGGAAATGACAGCGTTGCATGCAAAAAATGGAATTCGATAAAAGTTCCAGATGAAGTCGTGAAACAAGGAAATACTAAAGGTACATTCAGTTTTGCACGAGGAGGTAAAGGAACGCGAACTTCAGACCTTTTTATTAATCTAGGCGATAATTCCCGTCTCGATACAATATTTTATAATGATGTACTAGGATTTCCCTCTATTGGAAAGGTTACTAAAGGAATGGAGGTTGTTGAAAAACTGTATTCCGGCTATTCAGATGCAACTATGGAACATTTTGACCTAATGATGACCAATAGAGAAGAATTCCTGAAAATATTTCCCGAATTGGATGTTATTGAGAAGGCATATTTAATTGAAAATTAAGGCGTACTACTACTCACTTGCAATAACTTGCCATTATACATTTTATGCCCTGTTAAGGCAAAATCCTTTATATAAGTAGCCATTTCCAAAGCGGTAGTAGGCGCTTTATAGCCAGGAAAAGCTTCTTCCAACATTTCTGTCTGTACGGCACCTAAAGCCAAAACATTAAAAGAGGGTCCAGTTTCCTTGAATTCTTCGGCCCAAAGTTCGGTCAACGTAATCACAGCCGCCTTACTTGAACTGTACGCGGAAAGACCTGGAAATTTTACACTTCCTTGAACGCCGCCCATTGAACTAATGGTAACTATATGTCCATTTTTAGGCATTCTTGGTAAAACCAATTTAGTAAGATTGGCAACCCCAAAAACATTGACTTTATATACCATTTCAAATGCTTTGGAAGAAGTTTCCAAAAACGGCTTATTCAATAATTTTCCTGCATTATTGATCAAGACATCAACGACTTTCCAATTAGTGGTTAAAAAATCATCAACCTTTTTTAAATCCTCCGCTTTAATAATATCAAATGGAAAACTGATAATGTTTTTATGATTCAATTGGGTAATGGCATTATCGTTTCGAGAAAGTGCCAATACCTGATGACCCTCAGTAGCAAATAGTCGGGCCATTTCAAAACCTATACCTCTGCTTGTACCTGTGATGATTACATTTGCCATTAGTTGTACTTTATTTCTTTTTGAGGTGCATTGGCAATTCCTTCAATTACCGGAATAAACTTGTTCACCAAAGCTGCCATGTGGCCAAAATCCATCAAAGAAGCCTCATCTCCCACCTTATGATAGTGGTCGAAATTCGTGAAATCGTATGTTGAGAACGTCTGGGAAGGCACTGCAAATTCATTATGGAATGGATAATTATCAGACCGCATGAATACGTTGAATTCTTTGGCGGTTGGCGAAAATCCCACAAGTTTTCCCCTGGCATAACCATTACAGATATCGGCCATATTGGATCTTTCATAACCACTCGCATACACTAAATAATCCTTATCGACCAAGGGTACCCCCACCATTTCGAAATTAAGCATGGTATATAGTTCTAATTCCTGTTCCTTTAATTTTTTAGCCAAATGTTTAGAGCCCAAAAGACCTTTTTCCTCGGCACTAAAAAGTGCGAATACCAAACTCCGCTTGTTGGTTTTTGCATTTCCAAAATAGCGTGCCAATTCCAAAACCGTTGTAGTTCCTGCAGCATTGTCATTCGCACCATTGGCAATGGTATCTCCATTTACAGGACTTTTGGTCCCAATGTGATCGTAATGCGCCCCAATTACAATAAATTCATTTTTTAATTGAGCATCAGTACCTTCCAAAACCCCGACGATATTATAGGCTACTTTTTCATAATTAGAAAGCGTATCCCGGTATGAGATGAAATATGGTTCTAAACTGTTCGCTTTAAATATTTTTTCAATGTAGACCGCAGCTTTTTCAATACCTAGACTTCCAGAATCACGTCCTTGAAGTTCGTCAGATGCCAAAAAGTTCATGAGTTCTCCTACGGCATCTGTATTTGAGAATGCAATATTGGAAAGTTCGGTTTTTGAAGAAACAGTGCTAACATGCGACTCGGTATGTACCTGAGTTTCTATATTAGTTGGTGTTTCCTCCTTTTCAACTACCCTTCCTTTTACCCCATCGGGGCCCTGCGGTATGTTTTCCGGATTAGTTTGCTGGAGTTGGGTAGAACCACAACCAAGAATTAAAAGAACTATTAATAAATGAAAAACTTTTTTCATGGGATAACGATTAAATTTTAAAGATAAAAAAACATCCGCCTTTGGCGGATGCATTATTATAATATTATTTTTAAAAACTTCTATGCTAACATAGTCACTGGATTCTCTAAAAAGGCCCTAAGCGTCTGCAAAAATTGTGATCCAGTAGCACCATCAACTGTTCTATGGTCACATGCCAATGATAGTTTCATGGTGTTGCCAACAACAATCTGACCGTTTTTAACCACAGGTTTTTCTACTATTGCCCCTACTGATAAAATCGCTGAATTTGGTTGATTGATGATGGAAGTGAATTCCAAAATACCAAACATTCCCAAATTGGAAACCGTAAACGTACTTCCGTCCATTTCGGCAGGAGATAATTTCTTGATCCTAGCTCTACCGGCAAGATCTTTTACAGTTGCGCCAATCTGTGTTAAACTCATTTGGTCCGTGAATTTGACAACCGGTACAACAAGTCCGTCTTCAACAGCAACAGCAACACCTACATGAACATGATGATTATATTTTGTGGTATCGCCTTTCCAAGTGGTATTCACTTGAGGGTGTTTTTTAAGTGCCATTGCACAAGCTTTTACCACCAGATCATTGAACGACACTTTAGTATCGGGCAAGTCATTGATCTGTACCCTTGAAGCTTTGGCATTATCCATATCAACCTCTATGGTCAAATAATAATGTGGTGCCGTAAATTTTGATTCTGCCAATCTTTTGGCTATGGTCTTACGCATTTGGGAGTTCTTCACCTCTTCAGCGCTTTCTTCACCTACAGGCAGCACTAACGGAGCAACAGCAGTACTAGCTGAATTTGCAGATGTTTCTTGAACAGCGGCGGCGATTGGTACAGCCACTTTTGAAGGCACAAAGCTCTCAATATCTTTCTTTACAATTCTACCATGGTCTCCAGAACCTTTAACATCACTTAAATTGATGCCTTTTTCCTTAGCAATTTTCTTGGCAAGTGGTGAAACAAAAATTCGTTGCCCATCATTCGTTGAGCTAAGATTTATTTCTTGACTTGGTACAGCTGCCTTTTCTTCCTTAACCTCTACTTTTGATATTTCTTCACTTTTCCCAGCAGAAGATTTAGCATTCAGTACTGCGTTCACATCGGTACCGGCAGGTCCAATAACCGCTAGAACGGCATCAACAGGCGATGTTTCCCCTTCTTGAATACCAATATACAATAAGGTACCTGTATAGAATGATTCAAATTCCATCGTGGCCTTATCGGTTTCAATTTCAGCCAAAATATCGCCTTCTTCAACGGTATCACCAACTTTCTTGAGCCAAGCCGCTACAGTACCCTCTTCCATAGTATCACTAAGGCGTGGCATTTTTACAATTTCAACCCCCTCAGGAATTTCGTTGGCACCATCGGTTGATTCAATTACAGTAGCTTCATCCTTAGTTTCAACTACAGTTTCCTCAACACTAGATGTGGCAGCACCCTTCAATAAGGCTGAAATATCCTCACCTTCTTCACCAATAATAGCCAATAGTGTATCTACGGGGGCGCCATCACCTTCGGCAATGCCTATATGAAGCAGTGTCCCTTCATGGAATGATTCAAATTCCATTGTGGCCTTATCTGTCTCAATTTCCGCCAGAATATCTCCTTCTTCTACCTTATCCCCAACTTCCTTAAGCCATTTGGCAACGGTACCTTCTTCCATGGTATCGCTCAATCGGGGCATATTAATCACTTCTGCCATTTATGTATTATTTATGTTGTACAAATGGGTAGTCTTCTTGATCGTAGACTACATCATATAATTGGTTAATAGGGGGGTAATCTGAATCTTCAGCAAATTTCTGGCATTCAAGAACCAAATCCTTAATCTTTTTATCCACTTCCTTTATTTCATCTTCAGAAGCATAATTTTTATCACGTATCACCTCTAGAACCTGTGAAATGGGGTCAATCTTTTTGTACTCTTGAACCTCATCCTTTGTTCTATAATGTTGTGCATCTGACATCGAGTGTCCTCTATAACGATAGGTTTTCATTTCAAGGAAAGTAGGTCCGCCACCACTTCTGGCACGCTCAATAGCTTTACTCATTTCCTTGGCGACAGTTACAGGGTCCATCCCATCTACCGGTCCACACGGCATTTCATAGCCCAAACCTAATTTCCAGATTTCTGTGGAATGTGATGTTCGAGCCACCGAAGTTCCCATTGCATAACCATTGTTCTCACAAACAAAAACAACTGGCAACTGCCAAAGCATCGCTAAATTGAAGCTTTCATGAAGTGACCCCTGCCTTACAGCACCATCTCCCATATAACAAAGGGTTACGGCATCGCGCTTAAAATACTTATCGGCAAATGCCAAACCAGCACCTAGAGGAATTTGGCCCCCAACAATGCCATGACCACCGTAAAAACGATGTTCCTTAGAAAATATATGCATGGAACCACCCATGCCTTTTGATGTCCCAGTTACCTTGCCAAAAAGCTCAGCCATCACTTTTCTTGGGTCGACCCCCATGCCAATGGGTTGAACATGGTTCCTATAAGCAGTTAACATCCTATCCTTAGTAAGATCCATTGCATGTAATGCCCCAGCCAAAACGGCTTCTTGCCCGTTATATAAATGAAGGAATCCTCTAACCTTTTGTTGAATATATACTGCTGCCAGTTTATCCTCAAACTTTCTCCAGAACAACATGTCCTCGTACCACTTCAGATATGTTTCTTTGGTGATTTTTTCCATTAACCGTTTTTTTAATAAAGATTCAAGTTTTACAATGCATCAAACATAGTGTAAAATGCCTAGAAATCAGAAAAACAAAAATACACATATTAATCAATCGGTAAAAAAATAAACTAAAAAGCTTGGTGCATTTAAACATATTAACAAATACACTGATTTTGATTATATATTTAACCAGGAAGTTAAAGGATTTCGTAGGTTATAAATACGAATTGTTGAAACCCAATGGTAGTATATCAGCCAAGGATTGGCACTTTATTATTTCTCCTTGCTCACCCATTAAAAGAAGTTCTATTGGACTGTTCTGTTTATACTCATATTCAGAAATCGCTTGTCTACAGTTACCACATGGTGCCGCTGGTTTCTTTACCAAATGCGTATTTGACTTAGCGGTTATCGCAATCGATTTTATGGTAACTCCCGGAAATTTAGCGCCTGCCTGAAAGACTGCAACGCGTTCAGCACATAAACCTGAAGGGTAAGATGCATTTTCTTGATTACTGCCAATTACCACCTCATCATTTTCTAAAAGTACTGCTGCACCAACCATAAAATTAGAATAAGGCGCATAGGCATCTTTTCTGGCATCTATAGCCATAAGCATTAAATTACGGTCTTGCTCGTTCAATTCTTTAAGAGACTCAAAAACGGAAAGTTCAAATGAAATAGTTTGTTTTTTCATATCAATATAAGCGGATATCTTAGGCTAAAAATAACAAAACCTGCGCAATGGCAGGTTTTGTTATTGAATTTTTACTTTGATTAATCATTTAAATACTCTTCCCCTAGACTAAAGGTAAGCGAAAAACGCAATGTGTTTTCCAATGGATTTTTAACTTGTGATGTAGAGAATAAGTAAGAAAGATCAATCTGGGCAGACTTGAATTTAAACCCAGCTCCTATGGTAAAGAATTTTCTTGAACCTTTTTCCTCACTTTCATTAAAATATCCGGTTCGTACCATGAACGCATTTTGATAAGCATATTCTACACCTAAGGCCCAAGTAAATTCTTTAAGTTCTTCACTAAACCCGTCTGGAGCATCTGAGAACGACTTTGTAATTCCTTTGAAAAACCCTATTTGTTGGTATTCGTCATTATCGGCTGAATCTATTACCCCATCTTCATTAAAATCTTGGGGTGTCGGAACAAGAAGTTTATTAAATTCTGCTGTCAACCCAATAACATTATCTTGATCTAAGATAAAATCGAAACCAGCTCCAAAACCTAAATTAGTTGGTAAAAAGTTTTCCTGCCCTCCTTCGTCATATGTTATTTTACCTCCTAAATTGGAAAAATTAAATCCGGCCCTCCATCTACCATCAAACTTATCGTAGGCTATTTCAGGTGAACGATAATAACCTGCTACATCAACAGCAAAAGAACTTGCAGCTTGTGAGTCTTCAGATCCGTTTTGTGGTAATTTCAGGTTAGACCTTATATATCTAGCGCCAACTGCCATTGAAAAAGTTGGACTTAATTTTAAGGAATAAGAACCGTCTAAAGCTAATTCATTGGGTTTTGCCAATGTGCCAGGGTCATTTGCAAATTGTCTTAGTTCAATTTCTCCAAGGGTAAAATAACGCAACCCTATTGCAAAGGCACTTTGGTCATCTATTTTATTATAAAAACTAGCATTTAAAAGCGATATATCGGTAATTATACTCTCTAAATATGGCGTGTAACTTATCCCTATGCCCATTTTTCGCTCTGCAAAGGCAAACTTTGCAGGGTTCCATTGTTGTGAAAAACCATCTGTAGAGGTGGCAACTCCCATATCACCCATCCCTGCTGATCTAGCATCTGCGGCAATAGTCAAGAAAGGGACAGCAGTAGTTATAACCCTATCCTCTTGAGCCGATAGGTTATTTACGAGTACCAATAATATAAGTAATGATAATTTTTTCATTATTTCAGGGCTTATTTTCGTTAAAAAAATAGATAAGTGTTCAATAATCAAATTACTATTGTACATGTAAACGGGCTTTTTAAAAATATCTTGTACCATTCATCGAAAAAATTACAATTCATGTATCATAAGATTATTACAACTGTTTAATGAATAACTGGAAATTTTCTTGCTATATAATTTATTCCTAGCCATAATAATCAAAAAGCACATTGTATAAAAGAAAAAATACCTTCAATACTATAATAGTAATTACACCGTTATTATTTGTGTACAAAGTCTTTCTGCCCTATTTAAAATGGCTGATTTGGAAATATTTTTTTAAGATTAAAATATTATGACCAAATCGTCGTTTTATATGCCGAAAGTGACACCAAATTAAATCAAAACAAGAATTTCAAACTACTTAAACGGTGGTTTGAATATTTGAACTCAAGTCCTAATTATGAAAAAACAGTTTATCAAAGT